>Ga0302172_10000528_pt1 | contig 11326 bp, 7 predicted proteins | sample I_Fen_N2_3_FD_198777 | JGI IMG/M metagenome (GOLD analysis project Ga0302172, IMG submission 198777) | Peat permafrost microbial communities from Stordalen Mire near Abisko, Sweden - I_Fen_N2_3 | ecosystem: Environmental > Terrestrial > Soil > Wetlands > Permafrost | place: Sweden: Abisko... | reverse complement strand
CTGATCACCGTCGCCGGTGATGCTGATAATTCGTTGAGCATGCGCTGGGGCAAGTCGGGCGCGCGTTCCTCCATGAACCACGCCGCCGGCGCCGGTACCACCCAATCAAGGATCTCATCCAACTGCCGACAAAAGCGCAATTTCACGATGAAGGTGGGTACTACGCCACCGCACTTCACGAGCTGACGCACTGGACCGGGCATCACTCGCGGTTGCAGCGCGAAGGCGTGACGTCATCCTGTCCGTTCGGCTCGCCAAGCTACGCGTTTGAGGAGTTGATCGCCGAAATGGGCGCTGCTTTTTTATGCGCTTACGGCGGTATACAGGGAGAGCTTCGGCACGAGGGTTACATCGACTCCTGGCTCGGCCTGCTCAAGGCTGACAAACGCGCGATCTTTCGCGCCAGTGGTCACGCCCGAAGCGCCTCGGAGTATGTGCTCAACCTGGAGCAGCAACTGAAGCAGGCGGTTATGGATGACTCACTCTGCATGAACGACGGCGCTTGATCGTTACCTCACCACTGCAAACGCTTCACAGGGTCCAACACGAGTTGGACCCTTTTTTAACGCCCAGAAAAACCCCCATGCAGCAGGGCTCTGACGCAAAGAACAAGAGAGGGGCGCACACCCGGAGCATGCCGTTACGCATCCAGGTTCTGCACCAGAAAATCCACCAGATCGAGCGGGCTTCGGCTGTCGATTACCTTGTAGATCAGATCGCGTTTACTGCGTGGCAGCTTCTTGATCACGCTCTTCGCCGAGGCCCTGACAGCTTCGTCTGTCCCATGGATACGTGCCGCCAAGAGCAGCACCAGTGTCGCGTCAGTGAGGTTCATAACCAGCCCAAAAAAATATGCACCGCAGTGTACCGATTCTTTTCTTTTCCGTACCACCCCCCAACAATACGATGTGTAGCAGTATCGATAATCCGATTGCCGCATAAAGGGACACGAGCCAAAAGGACGGGTAAGGGTTGGAAGGGAATGGGGACTCAAGGGTAAGAGCTCTATCCGAAAAGGCTAAAAGGCCACTGACCCAGCCACATCCCGGAGGTCACGATGTTCAGTCTGTTTCGTCACAAAAGGCAGAAGCTCCCTCCGCCACCGACCGTGAACGTCGCCGAAGGTTACCTGCCCATAGAATCGGCCCGCAGCTTGTTAGCAGCGGAGCACCGCCGCCAGTTGCTCGATCGCATCTGGCAGTACACAGCCCTCTCCCACGCGCAGTTCATCCAGCTCTATTTAAATCCGATCCATCGCTACGCTGAACAGGTCCAGCAACTCCCGGCCAGCGAGACGCACCACCATGCTTATCTCGGCGGCATGCTCGACCATGGGCTGGAACTGGTCGCCTGCAGTTTGAAACTGCGTCAGTCGTATCTGCTTCCGACCGGCGCCGCGCCCGAAGACCAAGCCGCCCAGACTGATGCCTGGTCCGCCGGAATCGCTTATGGTGCCCTGCTGCATGATATCGGCAAGATCGCCGTGGACCTGCTGGTCGAACGCCAGGATGGCCGTCTTTGGCATCCCTGGCAGGGACCGCTGGATCAGCCCTACCGTTTTCGTTACCTCAAGGGTCGGGATTACCATCTACACGGCGCCGCCGCCGGCTTGCTCTACACCCAGATTCTCGACCGCCCGATTTTGGACTGGCTGAGCGGATTTCCGTCGCTGTGGGCCAACCTGCTGTATGTCCTGGCCGGCCAATACGAACGCGCCGGGGTGCTGGGTGAGTTGGTGATTCAAGCCGACCGCGTCTCCACCGCGCAGAACATCGGTGGCAACCCGAGCAAGGCGCTGCAGGCCCCTATCCATTCGCTGCAACATCACTTGATCAGCGGACTGCGTCATCTGGTTCAGCACGAACTGAAACTCAACCAGCCAGGTGCCGCGGGATGGCTGACCCAGGACGCATTGTGGCTGGTCAGCAAGACCGTCACGGACAAGCTACGAGCCTACCTGCTGTCGCAATCAATTGAGGGCATTCCCTCATCCAACATCGCGGTGTTCGACGAGCTGCAATCGCATGGATTGGTCGAGTCGACCCCGGAAGGCAAAGCTATCTGGACCGCCCTTGTCGGTCAGGGAGACTGGCAGCAGAGCTTTACCTTTCTGCGCCTTCAACCAGCGTTGATTTGGGGAAGCGAAGACCGCCCCGAGGCTTTTAGCGGAACGGTGAGCATGGCAGTCGATGACCACCCGGCTGACGCTCCGGCATCTGCTCCGGCCCCCAAGGCAGGCGGAACAGGATCGCCTCAAAGCCAATCGCAGTCTGATCCCATGGCGATGGAGGATGCCGACTACCTTGGCACACTGCTGGATATGTTCGAGTTGGAGAAGCCTGTGGCCAGTGATGCATCGTCCGCAAGCGCTCTCGAAATCTCAAATTCTCCTTCGAATAACCCCGGTCAGGTTTTCCTGAATTGGATCAAGGAAGGCATCCAGAGCCACAAGCTGATCGTCAACGACAGCAAGGCTAAAATCCACACGGTGTCTGGCAGCGTATTTCTGGTCACACCTGGCCTCTTCCAACGCTATACACAGGAGTTTCCTGATATCTCACAGGGGGCTGACCAAGAAACTGAAGAGTGGCGCTGGGTGCAGAAGCAGTTTGAGAAACTGAAGATCCACAGGAAGCGAGACAACGGTTTGAATATTTGGGCGTGCACAGTGCAAGGTCCCAGGAAGAAGACGACCTTGAAGGGGTATTTAATTGAGGAGCCGAAGCTATTTTTTGAATTGATACCACACGACAATCCTTTTCTTAAAATCGAACAAAATTAAAACTCGTCGCGTTGCCGGAGACACGGAGGCGATGTCTGTTTCATCTCCCGACCCCCTAATTCGGTCTCCCATCGCTGGCTGTACAGGTCGACGATTTCGTCGGACGGGAAGCGCAGCGGGTCGGCCATCGACGTCAGGATCTGACCGTGTCCGGAATGATCCTGCACGACAAGCGTGTGCGCTTCTACTCCACGGTTGATCTGGTCAATCTGCTGGAGCGCGAGAAGCACGACGGCAACCCAGGGCGGATCGCCAAAGCAATGTTGCGCTTGGATCTAGCATCCTCGATGAGCTAGGTTATCTGCCGTTTAGCCAAGCCGGCGGTGCCCTGCTGATTCATCTGCTGCCCAAGCTTTACGAGCATATCAGCGTAGCTGATCACGACCAACCTAAGCTTTGTTGAATGGTCGAGCGTGTTCGGCGATGCAAAGATGACAACAGCTCCTCTGGGTCAGCTTACGTATCACTGCCACATCGTCAAAATTGGCAATGAGCCCTACCGCCTGCAACACAGCCGCTTGGCTACTCAGTCCAAGATCAAATCAGACGAACGAAAGCGCCAGGGGGACAACGATACGCTGCTCGACGAACCGTTTTGATTTTGTGTGTGGGGGGGCTGCATGGCTGCATGTGGTGGGCTTTTTAACCGCAGCATCAGGCTTTCGAAAGGAAATATTTACAAGCAGGTCGGCTGCTAAACTTATCCACAGTTGCTGATGTAATAGCAACCCGCCCTGGGTCAATTTTCAATCGGCAGGGTGGGGGTCAGTTTTCTATCAGCACCAACACACCAGTGCCACAGCCAGATGCAGTGCAAACTCTCAGTCTGCATACCTGCTGGCACGGGAAAATGCTGAGCCCCACACCTGAAGCGCACGGGGCGTCACGCAAGGAAATCTTGATGCCTGGACACAAGCAGACCGAGCCAGAAGTTGATAGATCGATTGAATCATTTTCGCTGAAAACAGTGCAGGCAGAAACGACCTTCCGACTCACCGTCAGCTTTATGCTGCTAGTGATCGTGGCATTCATGGCGATCGAGGGTTGGCGAACATGGCGTGACTACCAATATGCCTACGCATCTGCCCGCGACTCCGTGTCAAATCTGGCCCGCGCGACTGCCCAGCATGCAGAGGATGCCATTCGGCAGGTGGATGTACTGACAGCCGTGCTTAGTGAACGTTTAGAGGGCGACGGTTTACAGAACATCAACGTCCCGCGCATTCACAATCTTCTGGTTCAGCAATCCAAAATCATGCCGCAGTTGCACGGTCTGTTCATTTATGGCGCTGACGGGCGGTGGATCGTTACGGACAAAGAAGTGATCCCAGAGACGGCGAACAACGCCGACCGCGACTATTTCCAGTATCACCGCACTCACGACGATCGAAGCGTGCGTATCGGCGAGGTGCTCAAAAGCAGATCCACCGACGATTTAATCATTCCAATCTCTCGTCGATTGAACAATCCCGATGGATCCTTCGCCGGCGTGCTACTGGGGACGATCAAGGTCAGCTACTTTGTTGATTACTACGGCGACTTCAAGATCGATGACAAGGGCGCTCTGGTATTGGCCATGCGAAATGGAACAATATTGGTGCGGCGTCCGTTCATTGCTTCAGTGATCGGGAAAAGTCTGGCGGGTAGCGAGATATTCACGAGCTATTTGCCGAGTTCAAACGAGGGCGTTGCAGAAATCAAAGCCTTGGAAGACGACACCGAGCGCCTGTACGGCTATAGGGCATTGACCACCTATCCACTGGTAGTTGAAGTCGGGCTATCTCGCGAGTCCATCACCACCCCCGGGAGCCGCGACCTTCTCAAGACAGGGTTGTTGCTTGTCGTCTTGATCGCTGTACTAGTGGGCTTTGGGCTTCTCGTACTGAGTCAACTGCGTCAGAAAATGGCGATGGAGAGGGAGGTTCGCAAGGCCCACCAATCCATGCGAGAAATGGCACTGACAGATAGCCTCACCGAGCTGGGGAATCGTAGGCGTCTCGATATTGCGCTCATATATGAGATTCGTTTGGCCAGGCGCCAAGGGTCTTCCCTGTCAGTGATCATGCTTGACGTTGATTTCTTCAAACGCTTTAACGACAGGTACGGACATACCGACGGAGATGAGTGCTTGCGTAAGGTTGCGAGTGCGATCCAACAGGCCATTGAACGGCCTGGGGATCTGGCCGTCAGGTACGGCGGTGAAGAATTTACGGTGCTACTGCCCAACACCGATAAAGCGGGCGCCATCACTGTCACTCAAAAAATACTCGATGCCATTCGATCCCTCGACATCGAACATTCCGAGCATCCTCTGGGATACGTTACAGCCAGCGCCGGCATAACTACCAGGCAGCCAAGCATTGAGGACGTTACGCCGGCCACCATGATCAAATCGGCGGACGCATTACTCTACTTGGCCAAGCAAAAAGGCCGCGACCGTTGGTGCTCTGCTGAGGATTAGATTTGGATAGGTTTTAAATTTCGCTGCGATTTGTTGCCTGAGCTGCCGGCTGAGGGGCTGGCATTGTTCAACGCCACGATATAAAGCCATGGCCCCGTCGAGCAGGCTTTTCCTGCAGAGAGCCAGAAAACAATGAGTGCAAGGCCAGATAAGTAGCGACTTGGTCTCGGGTGGTCATCATGGTCGGCACCCGAATATTGGATCATGTCGCCGCAGGATATGAAGGCTGCGTATCGTTGGCTAAACGAGGTTATTTGCAATATGATGGCTAACTGCCTCTATTGTTAGCTTTGGCTGAGGTACTGGATACCCACATGCATCATTGGCAATGAGTAACGGAATGGCTTCAATCGATCGAGGCCGTGTGACAACGCACAAACGTGATTTTCGCTTCGATTTCGACTGTCAAACTTGCTCTAAACGTTTTCACACAGCCTAGATCAGAAGCAGAAGTTCTACCGACTTAATTTTTCGGTTTCCTCAATGCCCCCAAACAATCACCAACATCCGAGCCTTCCAGTCTCCGTTTCAATCGGATCCATAAAAACTGGCCAAGGCACGATGTGCCATTTATGTGTTGTGCGGGAGGAGTGATGCTAACTAAAAGCCGGCGTTCTCTCGTTGGATTCATTCTATTGGCCGGCGGCCTGATTGGTCTCTCGACCCAGTTGCTGTTGACGTCCAAGATTCACCGCTGGGAAACGCAGTTTTCTGAATATGTGCAGAATATTTCCAGTGTTGTGCGCAATCAGTTGGATACCAATGAAGCTGTCTTGGTGGGTTTCGCAGCATTTCTCCAAGCCGTCGACCAGAGCGGCGCAAATGCTGCGAGCCTCTATGCCAAATCCGTTTTGGCCGCTTACCCTCATATTTACATGCTTGAGGTAGCAAGGGGGATACCCATGTCCGAGCAGACGGCCTTTGAGTCGATGTTGCGCCGTACGTGGCGACCGGACTTTGAATTTAAGGACTTCTCGAGTCTTACCCACCAACCTCCCCAGAGCCAGGTATATCTCAGCAATACTTGGCCTGTGCTGTTCATGTATCCGGTACTCACCCAAGCCCATGCGATATACGGCGTCAAACTGGAAACCGTCGGCTATCTGTCCTACGCGCTGGCCCGGACCCACAATAATCTGAAGCCTGTCGTATCGCCGGTGTTCTCGATGTATGAAGGTGAGAGCGCCTATATTCTGATGCAGCCAGTCAGTCGAGCGGAACAGGCGCGCGACAATTCCAAGCCCGATTTTTTCGGCAGCCCAATGGTAGCGTTACTATTGATCAAAACGGGCTGGTTACTGGAGGCTGTGAATCATGCGAATGCAGACCCCCTGGTTGGTATCAGTGCCGTCCTCAACACTGCTTCCGGTTCCGACAGCTATGTGTTTTCAGCGAAGACTGAGCAGGAGGGCATCTTGGACCGCCTGCTCTTACCGCGTCTGAATGAACGAGTCGAGATCAGGAGTGCTTCGCAACCCATGACCTTGTTGTTCGAGCGCCAGTTACGTCTAGCGGATGTCCTGACTAGGGAAACGCTGATGCTCTTGGCATTTCTGACTGCGGCCTTCGTTCTGATGCCGGCGGCACTGATTCGGCATTTCAATGCAATCAAAAGGGCAGAGCGTGAACACGAGCGCGCGGCCTATCTCGCAACCCACGATGCGCTCACCAAACTGCCCAACCGCTACCTTTTTGCCGATCGCTTCGATCGGGCATTCTCGCATTGGGAAAGACATGGGGTTCCATTTGCCGTGATGTTGATCGATCTAGATCATTTCAAGGAAATCAACGACAAGTACGGCCATGAGGTTGGCGACCAAGTTCTCCGAACCGTGGCAGAGCGCATGCGTCAGATAACGCGCTCGGGGGACACCGTTGCGCGCCAAGGTGGGGATGAGTTTGTTGTTCTCGTTGCGGATCTTGCCAACCTCGAGAATGCTGAGATCATGGGCGAGAAGGTGCTAGAGGCCATCGGGAAGCCAATCGTGACGAGCGCAGGAGGACTGTCCATCTCCTGCAGCATCGGAGTTTCGCTATGCCCGATCCATGGCCAGAGTCTCGATACGTTGCTTCGGGCGGCGGACCAGGCCATGTATCGCGTCAAGCAACTGGGGCGGGAAGGGATTGCCTTCAGCAGTAGCAATGTCCGATAGAATGCCTTGGCTGATGCCTGGGCGGTCATAGGCACGGTGTGTAATTGCATTCATCTGACCACCTGTTTGCATTCAATTTGACCAGTCGTTTCAGATCTTTACGCCCATACTAGTCCGATTGGCAGGTCTCCGTTGAAGCTCCAAAAATTGGTGCTCAAGGCTAAGGAGCTTTCTGCACCCCTCGGCCTCGAACTTGGGTGCAGGTATTCTTTGATATTACGCGCGGCTACTCGCTTTACCGCCATCCCTCGATTCCCCGAAATGGGGCGGAAGGTGGCGGTGCATCAAGTCATGCGCAATAGGGTTTAGGTATTTGGCTAACTACCTGACTGCTCATTTACACCGGCTCGGTGCTCTCGACTTCTAGAGTATTCGTAGAAAGCAGATGCTCGAACTCGCTTAGCGGCATCGGCCGACCAAACAGATAGCCTTGGAAGCGCCGGCAGCCAAGCTCCAGCAGAGCCATGTATTGCTCATGAGTCTCCACCCCTTCGGCAATCACCTCAAGTTGCAGGCTACTGGCCAATGCGCAGATCGCCCGGACGATTGCCAGACTGTTTGTATCCGCTATCAGCTCACGAACAAAGGACTGATCGATCTTCAATTGATCCAGGGATAATTGCTGCAAGTAGGCCAGCGACGAGTAACCGGTGCCGAAGTCGTCGATCGAGAAGCGAATTCCGTGGGTCTTGAGTTCACATATGCGAGCAATAGCCCCCGGCAAGTCATCGAGCAACAGCGTCTCGGTGAGCTCCAGCTTAAGTCTGAGCGGGTCCGCGCCACTTTGCTCCAAGAGTTGGAGCAGGCGCTCGACAAAATTTTCTTGATAGAGGAGTCGCGCACTCAGGTTGACCGACAAACTGAGCGATGCGGTGGCCGACTCGTGGTGCCATACGGCCAACTGACGACAGGCCTGCTGCAGCATTTGCAAATCAAGTGTCTCAATCAAGCCAGTTTGCTCAACCACCTCAATAAAAGCAGCGGGACTCAGCAGCCCTCGCTGGGGGTGTTGCCAGCGTGCCAATACCTCGGCACCAATCAGGCGGCCTGTGTCATCCAGCTGCGGCTGTAGGTAGGGGATGAACTCTTCTGCCTGCAGCCCCCGATGGATATCCTGTTCCAGATTAAGTCGCGCGCTAACAGTCTCCTGCATGCGCGGATCGAAGAAGCGCACCGTATGCTTACCCGCTGCTTTGGCCTCGTACATCGACAGGTCAGCGCGCTGCATGAGTTCGTCTATTGAACAAGACTTGTCGTGAAACAGTGTCACGCCAATACTGGCACTGCTGCGCAGTTCCAGTCCGTCAATCTGATAGAGCTCGCCCAATGTGGTCAACAGTAATTTGGTGACATGCTCGACCTGCATGGCGGCCTTTTCGGATTGCTTGTCGAGATGTTCCAGCAGCACCACGAACTCATCACCGCCAAAGCGCGCCACGGTATCACTCACCCGCACGACATCGTTGAGCCGTGCAGCGGCCTGGCACAAGACCTTGTCGCCAATATGATGTCCATGCAGATCGTTGATGTTTTTAAACCCGTCGAGGTCGAGAAATATCAGCGCCGCACACTCGCCGCTACGTTCGCAGTTATCCAGCGCGCGCTGTAAGCGATTGAGCAGAAGGCTGCGATTGGGTAGTTCGGTCAGCCCATCAAAAAAAGCAAGGTGCTGGATACGTGCCTCGGCGGCCTTGCGCTCGGAGATGTCGTCAATCGATGCGACATAATTGACCACCTGTCCCTGGGGATTTCGTACCGCGCTGATCGACAGCCACTCGGGGAATATTTCTCCGTTCTTTCGTCGATTCCAGACCTCACCTTGCCAGCGGCCTACTGCCTTGAGCTGCTGCCACATCCCCTGATAAAACGCCTGAGATTGGCGTCCAGAACTGAGCAGGCTGGTGCTCTGTCCAATAGCCTCCTCGTGACTGTAACCGGTGATGGTGCTGAAGGCCTGATTAACCCTTAGGATGCGGTTGAACTCATCGGTGATAATCATGCCTTGCTGCGTTTCGAAGGCAGCAGCTGCGATACGCAGTTCGCGTTCGTCATTCACCAGTCGGGTGATATCTCGGGTGAGTATGACCACTGCCTGCTTGCCATTAAGTTGAATGTCCAGGCGCTGGGCATGCGCTTCAAGCACCCTTATGCCCTCTGCCCCCTGTCGAGTGTATTCGATGAGTTGCGAGTCATCGCTGGCCAGGGTGTGCCGTAGAAAGGCCATTAAGCGCTCGGCTTCGCCGTGGGGGAGTACATCGTGCACGGTTTGGCCAATTCGTGCGTCGAGAGCACCAGCGTGCGCCTCTTTCTTGGAAGGGGTCACCTCTAGATAGAGACCATCTTCATCCAGCAGCAATAGGGTGTCCGGAATCGCCTCAGTAATGGCGCGCAGGCGCGACTCTCTCAGTAGTAGGGCAAGCTCCGCTCGCTTACGCTGTTCGATCTCCTTGAGCATCAGACCCAGTACAACCGTGGCAAGTGGCATTACCAGCAGTAAAGGGACAGCCATCTGCTCACGGCTGGATACCGCTTGGGCAGCGGGAAACAACAGCAAATCCAAAGCCTGCAGTAATAGGCCCGAGCACCAAAGTTGCCAGGGGCCGATGCTGAACGTACCGCGCAAGTAAAAATTCCGAAAAGCCAGGCCAAACAGTACCGATAGGCCGATCTCAGCCAGACCATACGCCATACCGCTGCCGGCCATCCATATTCGGTAAGCTCCGGCGACCAGTCCTGCGACAACGGCTACCAGCGGTCCGCTAAACAGCGCGGCCATGCTCAAAACGACACTGCGTCCGTCGATGAATATACCAGGCTCTGGCGAGATCGGGCTTAGCATGCCAATCACGCAGGTAGCGCCAAACAGCAGGCCTGACACCAACTGTATGGCAGCGCTGCGCTCGTCCCAACGACTTGAGATAAACGCTTTCAGCCAGCACAGTGCCAGAAGTAATGCGGCGCCATTAATAAGATTGATAATCAAGGTTCGCCCCATCCCTTAAGGACTGTTAGGCCAGCCTCCACAGAAAAGTCCGTTTAGGCGGGTTTTTCTGTGGGGCGATTGAACAAAAGAGGCCGTTATGCGCAGCGCTTTACCAAAGTTGTTCGAAGTTTCCTCAGATCCTGAAGTGACTGACCATTACTTGAAGCTCGTTGCCTAGGCGAGCCAGCTCTACACTAGAGGCAGCCGTCTCATCACTGGCACCCGCGGTTTGCTCAGAAATGTCGCGCACGTTCAACACGCTACGGTTGATCTCCTCAGCTACAACGGTTTGCTGTTCGGCGGCAGTCGCGATTTGATGATTCATCAACTGAATAGTTGACACAGTACGGGTGATACTTTCCAGTGCCGTCCCGGCGCGACGGGTTAATTCGACGCTGCTGTCAGTCAGAACACGACTGGTCTCCATGACCAAGGACACTTGTTGGGTGCCGTTTTGCAGGCTGACGATCAACCCCTCGATTTCTTCGGTAGATTGTTGAGTGCGCTGCGCCAAGCTGCGGACTTCATCGGCTACCACCGCAAACCCCCTCCCTGCTTCGCCAGCTCGAGCCGCTTCGATGGCCGCGTTCAAGGCTAGCAAATTGGTCTGCTGCGCGACGGCCTTGATGACATCTAGCACGGTGCCGATTTTGTCGCTTTCTTGCTTGAGAGTGCTCATGGCCTGCGTGGAGTTGCTGACTTCGGTGGCCAGACGTTCGATTTGGTCTATGGCTTCGCCGACAACTTTGTCACCTGCGCGTGCTTGTTGGTCTGCAACCTCAGCGGCTTCGGAAGCCGCTTGGGCATTACGCGCGACATCCTGAACGGTGGCGGTCATTTCATTCATAGCGGTAGCGACTTGATCAGTCTCGATCTTTTGGCTATTAACACCAGCACTGGTCTGCTCGGTAACGGCCGAGAGTTCTTCCGCCGCACTGGCGATTTGG
>Ga0302172_10000526_pt1 | contig 11368 bp, 8 predicted proteins | sample I_Fen_N2_3_FD_198777 | JGI IMG/M metagenome (GOLD analysis project Ga0302172, IMG submission 198777) | Peat permafrost microbial communities from Stordalen Mire near Abisko, Sweden - I_Fen_N2_3 | ecosystem: Environmental > Terrestrial > Soil > Wetlands > Permafrost | place: Sweden: Abisko... | reverse complement strand
GATGGCTTTGTTGAGCGCGGGCTTGGCCGCCGGCGGCAGCTTGTTGATGTCAGCCTTTACCGAGTTGAGCACCGCTTGCGCGCCCATCAGCGAAGTGTAACTGGTGGCGTCAAACTGGTTCAGAGCACCCGGCGGCAAAGTATTTACTTTGGTATCGCTCGGGCATGCGGCAAGAACGAGCACGGCCAACAGGACTGTGGCCAGCTTCAGTCGTCTCATAGGACCCCTTTCCAGGTGCACGTTGGTGCCGATTCAATCGGCACCAACAAGTGCCCATCTGGTGTGGCCGCATCATACTACTTGTTGGTCAGCGCTTCTACTCCCGGCAATTTCTTTCCTTCCAGAAACTCGAGCGAGGCTCCGCCGCCGGTGGAAATGTGCGAAATCTTGTCGGCGATGCCGGCTGCCTTGACGGCCGCCACGCTATCTCCGCCGCCCACGATCGACGTTGCCGCGCCGTTGTCAGCCACGGCATCGGCGATCTTCTTCGTGCCCTTGGCGAACGCTTCAATTTCGAAGACGCCCATCGGGCCGTTCCATATGATCGTGCGGGCGGTTCCAATCTCGTTGGAGAACAACTCGACCGACTTCGGTCCGATATCGAGCGCCATCATATCTGCCGGAATCGCCTGCCCTTCACCGATCTTCTGGATACGTGCATCAGCTGCGACTTTGTCGGCCACAACGTGATCGACCGGCAACAGTAGCTTCACATGCTTGGCCTTGGCCTCCGCTAGCGTCTGTTTGGCCAGGTCGAGCTTGTCGGCTTCCAGCAACGACTTGCCAATTTCGTGGCCCTGCGCCTTCAGGAAGGTGTAGGCCATGCCGCCGCCGATGATCAGAGAGTCTACCTTGCTCATCAGGTGGTGAATCACGCCGATCTTGTCGCTGACCTTGGCTCCGCCAAGAATTGCGACAAACGGTTTCTGGGGATGGCTGAGCGCCTTGCCGAGATACTCGAGTTCCTTCTCCATCAGCAGGCCGGCTGCATTCTTCTCCACGAAGTGGGTGATGCCCTCGGTCGAAGCGTGGGCGCGATGCGCGGATCCGAACGCGTCGTTTACGTAGTAGTCGCAGAGCTTGGCGAGGTGCCTGGCGAACTCGGGATCGTTGGCTTCTTCTTCCGCGTGGAAGCGCAGGTTCTCCAACAGCAGGGTCTGTCCCTGTTCCAGCTTCGTCGCCATCTCCTCAGCCTGAGCACCGATGCAGTCGGGTGAGAAGCCCACGTTTTCACCCCGGCGCAGAACATCGTCGAGCAGAATGCGCAGGCGCTCGGCAACCGGCTTCAGGCTCATCTTCGGATTGACCTTGCCCTTGGGACGGCCCAAATGCGAGGCCAAAATCAGGCGCGCGCCGTGACGTAGCGCATACTCGATTGTCGGCAGGGTCTCGCGGATGCGGGTATCATCCATCACTCGTCCGTCGTCGAGTGGAACATTGAAGTCCACGCGCATGAAGACCCGTTTGCCACTCAGAGGAAGATCTTTAATCGAAAGCTTCGACATAACACCCCCGCACGCTCGTGGCGTGCCAGTCTGAACCGCCAGGCCAAAAAGTAAGACATGCCGCCGGAGCCAAGAAGGAGATGGGGATCCGAAGGCGAGTCGAACGGGTAACCAATGGGACCGGACTCCCCACCCAAGCTGATTTTGCCTAGGTGGGGATTTCCTTCACCGATGGAATACAGTCTCGGGGACTGGCCTGAAGTCTTACAGGCCCTTCGCCGCGAGGTAGTGAATCAGGTCACGCACACGGCAGGAGTATCCCCACTCGTTGTCGTACCACGCGATCACCTTCACGCAGTTGCCTGCCACTACGCGCGTCATGGGTGCGTCCACGATCGACGACCGCGAATCGCCCTTGTAATCCGACGAAACCAGTTCAGCAGTCTCGTAGCCCAGGTAGCCCTTCAGCGGACCGGCATCAGCCGCAGCCTTGAGGGCCGCGTTGACTTCGTCAACAGTAGTAGCCTTTTCAACGAACACCACCAAGTCAACCACCGAAACGTTCGGCGTTGGCACACGCATCGAAAATCCGTCCAACTTGCCTTTCAGGCTGGGGATCACGAGCGCGAGCGCCTTGGCTGCGCCGGTTGAAGTCGGGATCATCGACAGGGCTGCAGCGCGCGCGCGCCGCAGGTCCTTATGCGGGAAGTCCAGAATGACCTGGTCGTTGGTGTAGGAGTGGATGGTTGTCATCGTGCCGCTGACAATTTTGAACTTGTCATTGAGAACAAGGGCCACGGGTGCCAGGCAGTTCGTGGTGCACGATGCGTTGGAAATGATGTTGTCTTTCGACGCATCGTACTTGTCTTCATTCACGCCCATCACGATGGTGATGTCTTCGCCCGTCGCCGGGGCCGAGATGATGACCTTCTTGACCGTACCCTTCATGTGCTCTTTGGCGGCTTCGGCCTTGGTGAACTTGCCGGTCGACTCGATCACGACCTGAACGCCTAGCGAGCTCCAATCAAGCTTGCCCGGCTCGCGCTCCGAGAAGACCTTGATCTTCTTGCCATCGATGCTGATGAAGTCGTCGCCCGCGACGATGTCGTTCGACAGGTTGCCCAGCACGGAGTCGTACTTCAGCAGGTGGGCCAGCGTCTTGGGGCTGGTCAAGTCGTTGACGGCTACGATGTCAATTTCCTTGTCATTGAGTGCGGTACGAAGCACATTGCGGCCGATGCGGCCAAATCCATTGATTCCAACTTTGATCGCCATAACACCTCTCTAGGTAAGGTCGTTCTGCAAATGAAAATAAGCCAATACAGCGTCGGTAGGATTGCAGGCCCGGATGTTTTGTCCGGATGTAAAAGGTTAGCATCCAGCAGTGGCAGCAGCAAATGCTGCATGTCACAAGAGGGGTAGGTGTCCGTCACATAAGTGTGGGTTTTTCGCCGTCGGGGAATCGGTGACGACATTGCCGCCAGCCGCCTGAGCGTGTTACAAGTGCAATATGCGCAGATGGATGCGCGACCGTTCGAAGCGGCGCAAACAACCGACAGATAAGCAGGGGCAGGACCAGCAACCGGCGCCCCTTCAACCCAGATTTCCCGATCCTATTCCCGACGACATCGGCAACCGCGTCGAGGGCTACGAGCCCCCAGCGCCGAGCATGCCCGACGACGAGGAACAGCCCGTATCGGCACAGACCAGCGGCGGAGAAGAGCCGCCTTCGAGACCGCCGCGTGATCGCAATCGCCGTCGTGGACGCCGCGGCCGTGGTGGACGCCCGCAAACTCCTGCGCCCGCAACCGGACCGGCACCTTCTCTGCCCGCACCGGGTGGTCCTACCGGCGAAGGTTCGGAAGCCGATGCGGAACCCGAAGTTAACGAACCGGCAGCCGCTGCATCGCGTCCTCCAGCGCCGCATGAGTCACAAAAGTCAAAAGGCGCGGTCGTGTTGTCCATCGGTTTACCGGGCTCGGGCAAGAGCACCTGGTTCAAGCGCCACAGCATTCTGCCGCTCTCCAGTGACATGGTGCGCATCCTCCTGTTCGACGACGTTACCGAGCAGCGCTACCAGGATCTGGTGTTCTCCACGCTGCGTTCGATGTTGCGCGCCCGGTTGTTGGCTCGTCGCCCGTGGAACTACGTGGATGCGACTAACTTGTCGCCGCACGAGCGCCGCAGTTGGATCAAGCTCGCTCACGATTTTGGCTACGAAGCTCACGCCGTGTTCTTCGACGTTCCGCCTGAAGTTTGCATCGAGCGTAACCATCGTCGCGAGCGTAACGTGCCGGAAGAAGTCATGCTACGCATGGCGGGCAAGCTGCGTCCGCCGAAGTTTGAAGAAGGTTTCGCCAAGATCACGGTCGTCCGTCTGAAGAAGAAAGAAGGCGAAGCGACAGCCGAGGAGCCGCGCACGGAATTCCCAATGGCTCCGCATGAAGGCGGGGGCCCGGAACGGGTCGAGCCTGACGATAGCGAATACTAATCAAGGCTGAGAACGTGTTAAACACGAATGGAGTGGCCAGCTGGCCGCTCCATGTTTTTGCCTGGCTTTCTCCGCTATCGTTCCAGCAGCGCGTCCAGATCTGTAAAGAACCCCGGATACGAAATTCCCACGCACTCCGAGCTCCGAATAAGCGTTTCGCCCCCGGCCTTCAATGCGCCAATAGCGAACGCCATAGCGATGCGGTGATCGCCGAAGCTCTCAATCTCCGCGCCATGCAATTTCTGGCCGCCGGGAATCTTCCATCCATCCGCGGTCTGCTCCACCTCGGCTCCCATGGCCTGCAGGTTGCTCGTGACCGCAGTGAGCCGGTTTGACTCTTTCACCCGCAGTTCGCCCGCGTCGCGCACCACCATTCCTGCGGTGTAGGGGGCAATCGCAGCCAGCACCGGCAACTCGTCGATGAGCAACGCAGTCTGCGAGCCGGAAATCTCCACTGGTTTGCTAATGTTGGAAATCAGAGAAATCGTCCCCACCAGCTCGCCAAACTGTTCTTCGACTCTCATCATGTTGACGCGGCATCCCATGGCCGCCAACACATCCAGCAGTGCAGAGCGCGTGGGATTCAGCAGCACGCCGTCAATCACGAGATTCGACTCGGGAAAGAGCGCCGCCGCGCACAGGAAGAACGCCGCCGAAGAGCTGTCGCCCGGAATGAATGCTTCCAGCGGATGCAGTGGCTGACCGCCAGCAATCGTCACCGAGTTTCGCGAGCGAGTGACTTCCGCGCCAAACGCCCGCAGCGCCAGCTCGCCGTGATCGCGGGTACGAGTTGGTTCTTCCACGGTAGTTGAGCCTTCGGCCAGCAGCCCAGCAAACAGCAGGCACGTCTTCACTTGTGCGCTGGCCACAGGCACAACGTATTCGATCCCTCTCAAGCGCGTACCGGTGATGACCAGAGGAGCACAGTCCCCATGAGACGAGATCTGCGCACCCATCTTGTGCAGAGGCTCCATCACCCGCCTCATCGGACGGCGGGATAGCGACTGGTCGCCAATCAACACGCTGCTAAATGGTTGTGCCGCCACGATGCCTGACAGCATTCGCATGGTCGAGCCCGAATTCCCGCAGTCGAGTTGGGCTGTCGGCGCGTTTAACTGCGGACCGATGCCATCAATAACGACCGCGCCCTTCTCGTCGCGCTCTACTGTGCAACCCAATGCGCGCATGCAGCCCATCGTACTGGCGCAATCCGCGCCGGGAGAATAGTTCTCCAGCCGCGAGCGCCCGGGCGCCAGCGCCGCCAGCATGGCGTAGCGGTGCGAAATGGACTTGTCTCCCGGCACGCGCAAGCTTCCCAGAATGTTGCGCGCCGGACGGATTACGACAGATTCGTTTCCCTGCATAGTAGTGACGGCCAGAGCCTGAATCTAACTTACAGGATGAGAGTCCGCGAGCAAATCAGAAGCCGCGCTCTCCTGCGTTATCCTGAGTCACCATGATTCGTCGATTCGCCTTCCTATTCTTGGCCTGCGCTTCGCTGCTGGCGCAGGAACAGCAGCAGGCCTTCAAGATCACTCCACTCAAACCGGTGCTGCAGCTGCGCGCCGAGGCCCTCAAATCGCAACCTCCCGCCGAAGCTGGCCCGTTTCGCCAGCCTGATCTCGTCGAGCTGGTGAAGCTCGACCCCACCATCAAGCTCGACATTCACTATGCTTCCGACAACAACTTCATGGGTACGCCGTTCTACAGCCAAGCCCGCGCATTCATGCAGAAGCCTGCCGCCGAGGCGCTGGTGCGCGCGAATCGCAAACTACATGAGCAAGGTTACGGGCTGCTGATTTTCGACGGCTACCGCCCGTGGTACGTGACCAAAATGTTCTGGGAGGGCACGCCCGTCGAGGGACATCCCTACGTTGCCGATCCGTCGAAGGGATCGAAACACAATCGCGGCTGCGCCGTGGACCTCACGGCGTACGACTTGCGAACCGGCCAGCCGCTCGACATGCCCAGCGGTTACGACGAAATGTCCGAGCGTGCCCATTCCGACTACGCCGGTGGCACCGTGCAACAAAATGCCAACCGCGCCCTCCTGCGAAACGCTATGGAGGCGGAGGGATTCACCGTCAATCCCAACGAGTGGTGGCACTTCGATTACAGAGACTGGCAGCTCTACCCGATTATGAACATCCCGTTCGAAAAGCTTCAAACTGGTGCCAAGTAGAAAACTCACCCGCCGAAAAGGCTATACTGCGGCATGTTTATTCGCCTCGGATACGACATCGAGTTCGAGATTCCCGCGCCAGTGGCGATGGTCTCAATGTTAAGCGTGCATCCTTCCCGCGTTGCTGACCTGCGCGAGCCGGATGAGATGCAGATCGAGCCTGCCGTCCCGCTCACCAGCTACATGGACGGCTTCGGCAATCGGTGCACTCGGTTTGTCGCCCCTCGGTGTATGCTTCGGCTCAGCAATAGCACGTTGATCGAAGACCCCGGGACCACCGATCCGGTCTCGCCCGATGCGCGCGAGCATCCAGTAGGCGAGTTGCCCGACGAAACGCTTATTTATCTGCTGAATAGCCGCTACTGCGAGGTCGACCGACTGTCAAACGTAGCGGCGGAATTGTTCGGCCAGGTCGCCCCGGGTTGGGGAAGGGTGCAGGCCATCTGCGACTGGGTGAACGCCAAGGTAAGGTTCGGCTACCAGCACGCGCGCCCCACGCGAACGGCGCTCGATGTTTTCACCGACCGGGTGGGAGTGTGCCGCGATTACCAGCATCTCGCCATCGCCTTCTGTCGCGCCTTGAACATTCCGGCACGATACGCCACCGGATACCTTGGCGACATCGGTGTTCCGCTAGTCCTTCCGATGGATTTCAGCGCCTGGTTCGAGGTTTACCTGGAGAACCAGTGGTGGGTGTTTGACGCTCGCAATAACATTCCACGCATCGGCCGGGTGCTAATGGCGATTGGACGCGACGCCTCCGACGTAGCCATCACGACCTCCTTCGGCGCTGCCAATCTCACCCGCTTTACCGTGGTCGCTGAGGAAGTGAACGATGGCGCTATCTTGCATCCCGTAACTTGAGTGCATCTGCCGGTCGGAGATCCATCCACTCGCTGCACTCCAGGTCACGGGATCCTCGCCGTCCCCCCTGATAGACTCGCGATCTTGCGGAACCGATTTTGTTCGGCCTTCGTATCAGTTTTATGAGCTTTGAGGCCCCACGCCCCCGCCTGCCCGCTTTGACGTCTTTGCGGTTCCTTGCCGCCTTCCACGTGGCGCTGTTTCACATGAACGAGATCGGCGTTCTCCAAGGCCCGCCCTGGCTCAAAGTTTTTGCCGGAATCGGCTATGTGGGCGTGAGTTTCTTCTTCGTGCTCTCCGGCTTCATCCTTGTGTACACCTATGCCGGGCGCAACATCGTGCTGCGCGATTTCTGGCAGACCCGCTTCGCTCGCATTTATCCCGCCTATCTTTTTGCTCTTTTACTCACCTCCCCGTTCTGGATCATCGGCGCCCTCAAGATGCACGTTCCGTTCTTTGCTTTTGGCGAGCGGCATTTCGCCCTGACCTCCGCACTGGTAGTGCTGCTGCTGCAATCGTGGGTCCCGGGCGCGGCGCTCTCTTGGAACGCGGTGAGTTGGAGCCTCTCCGTCGAGGCCCTCTTTTACCTGATATTTCCGTTCGTATTGCTGCGATTTGGCAAGTTCTCGCGCAAAGTTCTGTGGACCACTATCCCTGTCTGCTGGCTTGCAGGCCTCGCCATCTCCGGCGGATTTCTCGCCATGCGCCCAGCCGGAGCGCCCTACGTCAGCAGCGCCGACTGGAGCGCCGCCGTCAATTTCGTGAAGTTCTTTCCCCTGGTGCGCTTGCCTGAATTCCTAATGGGCATGGCTTGCGGATTTCTGTTCCTGCGTAGCGAGCGCAATCCCATGCTGGCGCTGCCGCTCATATCGCTCGGATTGCTGGGCGCGGCGGCAACTGCTCTTGCTTCCCGTTACGTTCCTTACCTTATGGTGCACACTGCGATGTCAGGTCCGGCGTTCGCGGCACTGGTCTATGGCATAGCGCTGGAGCCCAAATGGGTTTCGTGGCTCAACAACCGGGCACTGGTACTGTTTGGCGATGCCAGCTACAGCTTCTACTTACTGCATGCCACCTTCATCTGGCCATTCTTCCACAATATGCGAACCCAGGAGTTGCGCAATCAAGGCTTCGTCGGAATCGGCCTTTGGCTGGTCATGATGCTGGCCATCTCCATACTCGTCTACCGATTTATTGAGGAGCCATCGCGCCGCAAACTTCGCCCGAAGAAGCAGTCGCCAATCCCCACTCCTTTTGCCGCCGCCTCGACGGCCGCCGACTAGTGGCTAAACAAGTACGATCGCGGCGCTCTCGCGTTTTGAAACTAAAGTGCTAGCAATACAAAACTTAAATGCCAGTAATTGCGCGACCTCATTGCAATCCCGTTCTTAATTATTTGACTTAGGTTCCGCCACTCCCTACCATTTTGACCGTAGAGGTTTCTCTGATTCCCCCAAAATGATCGATACCGTCATCTCCCACTACCGAATCGTTGAGTTGCTCGGTGGTGGGGGTATGGGGCTCGTGTACAAAGCGGAAGACCTCGACCTTGGCCGTTTCGTGGCAGTGAAGTTTTTGCCCGAAGAAATGAATGACGACCCCACGGCGCTGGAGCGATTTCGCCGTGAGGCCCGCTCCGCATCTGGACTGAACCATCCGAACATTTGCACCGTTTACGAGATCGGCCAGGAGGCCGGTAAGCCGTTCATCGTGATGGAGTACATGGAAGGTAACTCGCTCTTCCAGATACTCGACGGAAATCCGATGAAGCTGGACCCGGCGTTACGCATTGCGCTCGACGTTGCCGACGCACTCGACGCCGCGCACAAGCAGGGCATTGTTCATCGCGACGTTAAGCCGGCCAACATCTTCGTCACCGCGCGCGGTCATGCCAAAGTGTTGGACTTCGGCTTGGCCAAAATCCTACCCAATCCACTGATCGATGCCCAGCGCAGCACCATGATGACGGAGCCCGACGGGGCTCGCCTCACCAATCCCGGCAAGCTCATGGGGACGATGGCCTATATGTCTCCAGAACAGGCTCGTGGCTGGGACCTCGACGCGCGCACCGATCTGTTCTCATTCGGCATTGTGCTCTATGAGATGGTGACCGGCCTGCTGCCCTTCCGCGGCGGCACCTCGGCCAACATGTTCGATGCGCTGTTTCACTCTGTGCCGATTGCGCCTGTCCGACTGAATCCAGATGTTCCGCCGAGACTCGAAGACGTGATCGCCAAGTGCCTGGAGAAGGACCGCGAACTCCGTTATCAGCACGCGTCGGAAATTTGCGCCGACCTGAAGCGCATCAAACGCGATACTACCGACTCGCAGATCTTCGCCACCATAGAAGATGGCGAGCCTCCTGCCCCAAGGCCGTCGCGTCACGTAACCAAGCCGCCGTCGCGGAAGTCTGGCGACCGCCCTAAGCCGCCGACTCACAAATCGGCTGAGCGTCCGAACCCGATATCGGTGTATCCGGAGCCCCTCGACGAAGAAGACGACACACTCCCACCGCGGCGGAATTGGAAGCTTATTGCCGGCCTGATCGCCGCCGTCCTGGTGGTCGCTGGTGCGATCGGATACTTCTTCTACCAGCGCTCGCGTCCGGCCGCCAAGCTGGGCCAGAAAGACACCATCGTCATTGCCGATTTCGTGAACACCACCGGCGATACCGTCTTCGACGGAACGCTCAAGCAGGCGCTCGCGATTCAGTTGGAGCAGTCGCCGTACCTTAATGTCCTCTCCGAGCGCCGCGTCAGTTCGACGCTCAAGATGATGGACAAGCCTCCCGACGCTCGTCTGACCCACGAGGTCGCCGGGGAAGTTTGCCTGCGCAGCAACAGCAAGGCGCTTCTCGAAGGCTCCATCGGCAGCGTAGGCACGCATTACCTCATCGGGCTGAAGGCGATCAACTGCCAGACCGGAGACATTCTAGCCAGCGCGCAAGTGGAGGCTGCCAATCGCGACAATGTGCTCAAGCGGCTAGGCGAGGTGGGCGACGAACTGCGCGAAAAGCTTGGAGAGTCGCTGATCTCGGTCAAGCGCTTCAATAAGCCGCTCGATCAGGTGACGACCTCCTCTCTCGATGCCTTGCAGGCTTACAGCATTGGCCGCTCCATGCAAGCCCTGAAAGGGGATGGGGAATCGGTGGCCTACCACAAGCGGGCCATCGAACTTGACCCCAATTTTGCCCGCGCCTACGCTTCGCTTGGCATGGCGCAATACAACTTGCGCGAAACCTCAGCCGCCAGCGAAAATTTCCGCAAGGCCTTTGAACTGCGCGACCGCGTTAGCGAGCGCGAACGCTTCTACATTGAGGCAGCCTACTACAGCTTTGCCACCGGCGAACTCGAAAAAGCCAACGAGGTGTACAAGCAATGGTCGCAGGAGTACCCCAACGAGGTAGCTCCTCACGTTAATCTCGCGCTCAACTACGAAGTCATGGGCGACTTCGACAAGGCCGCCGAGCAGTCGCGCATCGCGATCGACGTTGCACCCACGGCCGTCACCGGATACGCCGACCTGATGGCCGCATACATCGCCCTCGGTCGAGTAGACGAGGCGCTGGCAATCTACCAACAGGCGAAGCAGCAGGGCTTTGAGAACGAATACCTCCGCGAAATGCGCTACGGCATCGCTTTCCTGCAAAACGATCAGGCGGAGATGCACAAGCAGGTGCAGTCGGCGCACGAGGTGCCCGGAACTGAGGCTGGTCTCCAGGGTATCCAGTCTGACGCTGACGCCTCTGCTGGAAAGTTACGGCTGGCGCGCGAAGACACGCGACGTGCGGTGGCAGCGGCTCAGCGCGACGGATCTCCTGAAGCCGCGGCGCTCTGGCTGGCCAATGGCGCATACCGTGAAGCGTTGTTCGGAAATCCGGCCGAGGCCCGTCAGATGGCGGCCGAAGCGCTCGCGATTTCTCCCGGACGCGACGTCCGGATTGCCGCCGCTATGGCCTTTGCCGCGTCAGGCGATGCTGCCCAAGCCCAAAAGCTAGCCGACAAACTGAATGTGGAATCTCCCTCAGACACCATCCTCCAGTCCTACTGGCTGCCCTCGATCCGCGCCACTATTGCGCTACAGAAAGGCGATGCCAAACAGGCCATCACTCTGCTAGAGGTTGCCACTCCCTACGAATTGGGTCTGGAAAACGTCAGCGCCATGGTACCGATTTACGTGCGTGGCTTAGCGCATCTGAAGGCCGGCGACGGAGCCGAAGCTGCTGCGCAGTTCCAGAAGATGCTTGCCCATCGCGGTGTGGCGCAGAGTTCTCCCATTGAAGTGCTGGCTGTTTTGCAGTTGGCGCGCGCTCAGGCCATGGCTGGTGACAAGCCGGCCGCTCGCCGCTCGTATCAAGACCTCCTCTCGCTGTGGCGGCAGGCGGAC
>Ga0302172_10000523_pt1 | contig 11416 bp, 10 predicted proteins | sample I_Fen_N2_3_FD_198777 | JGI IMG/M metagenome (GOLD analysis project Ga0302172, IMG submission 198777) | Peat permafrost microbial communities from Stordalen Mire near Abisko, Sweden - I_Fen_N2_3 | ecosystem: Environmental > Terrestrial > Soil > Wetlands > Permafrost | place: Sweden: Abisko... | reverse complement strand
CTTACGCATAGCATCAACTCCAAAGGACAGGTATTCATTAAACTCCGCAGCTTGACGCCTGTCACGGCGTCGCCCGGATAAAATTGGTTTCATTCAGGCCCGGTACAGGCGCCTCTGAACTCACAACACAGTAGCGTCAAATCACCAAAACTGCGCCGTTGACCCAAGGATTTTCATGGATTACTTCATCATTGTCGTCACCACAGTCGCCGGTTTGTACTTCCATGGGTGGTTGTACGTGCGGATCAAACGCTGGATGGACCGCGATCTGGCGTTGGCCCTGGCCGGGAAGGACGAGCATAAAAAAGCTTTTATGCTCCAGCAACTGGCGAACGCTCAGGCGCAGAAGATCAAGCGTCGGGACCTGCAGCAGTGGCTTGAGGCCGCCGCAGCGGGCTATCCCGATCGCTAGACTGCTTAAGGTGCCAGACGTTCAAGAATCCAGTCGGCGCCCTGCAAACGGTAGTTGAGGCGATCGTGCAGGCGGCTCGGACGGCCCTGCCAGAACTCGATGCGCTCGGGGAGCAAGCGATAACCGCCCCAATGTTCCGGGCAGTCGGGCTGGGTGTCGCTGAACCGTTGCTCGGTGGCCTTGAGCAAATCTTCCAACTCGCCACGGTCGGCAATCACCCGGCTCTGGGGCGAAGCCCAGGCGCCGAGGCGGCTGCCCAGAGGCCGGACCTGATAATAGGCGTCGGACTCTTCGGGCGTGACCTTCACCACGCGCCCTTCGATGCGCACCTGGCGCTCCAGGGTCGGCCAGAAAAACGTCATGGCGGCAAACGGGTTCACCGCCAATTGCTGGCCCTTGGCGCTTTCGTAGTTGGTGAAGAAGGTAAAGCCCTGAGCATCCAGGCCCTTGAGCAGCAGAATGCGGCAATGGGGCCGACCGTCCGGATCGACGGTGGCCAGGGTCATTGCATTGGCCTCGACCGGCGCCTGTTCGGTTTTCACCGCGTCGGCGAACCACTGATGGAACAGCGCGAACGGCTCGGCCGGGGCTTGCGCCTCGGTCAAACCGTCGCGGGTGTAGTCGCGACGCATATCAGCCAGGGCCTGGGTCATGGCGCATTCCTTCTGGTTAACGAATTACTTTTTGGTAGCGTCAGCAACTTTGCCGTCGTCAGCCGGGGCGGCTTTCTTGGCCGGGGTTGCAGCTTTTTTGGCCGGGGCCTTCTTCGCTGGAGCCTTGGCTGCGGCTTTTTTGGCTGAAGCCTTTTTCGCAGCAGGTGCCACGGTTTTCTTGGCCGCCGGTGCAGGTGTCACAGGTGCGACCACTGGCTTGACGGTCTGGGCGGCAATCATGGTCACGGGGGCCGGGGCTGGCATGTTGTATTTGCTCAACAACGCGACCATGGTGTTTTGCGGAGTCACCAGCAGTTCCACGCGGCGGTTCAGGGCGCGGCCTTCCTGGCTGTCGTTGGCGGCGCGCGGCGCTTCGCCACCCATGCCACGCAGCATCAGGCGATCACGCTGCAAACCGCTGAGACGAAAGATCGACGCCACGGATTGCGCACGCTCCTGGCTCAGCTTCACGTTATCCACTGCAACGCCCGTGGTATCGCTGTGACCGAGCACCAGCACAGCGGTTTTCGGATCGACTTCAAGAATCTTCGCCACGCGGGTGAACGGGCCAAGCGTCACTGGCAGCAGCATGCCTGGGCGTTTCGGGTTGAACGAGCTGTCAATCGGCGCGATCACGACCAAGACGTTTTCACGACGCTCGAGTTGCAGGTTGCTGTCCTTGATCGCCTCACGCAGACGCGGCTCGTAGTCATCGAGCCAGGCCTGGGTGACTTTCGGGTCCGGCATCGGCACGACTTTGGCGGTGCTCTGCTCTTTGCCGCCGAACGGCCACCACCACTTGCTACCGGTGTCGGCATCGGCCTTGGCCACTACGGCTGGCTTGGCGTCGGGTTTGGCTTCCGGCTTAACGTCAGGCTTGGCTGCGCCGTCATCGGAACCGAACGGCCAGTACCAGTGGCTGGCACTTTCAGTCTTGGCAACCGGCGCGGTAACCGCCGGCTTCAGCGGAGCAGGCGCGGCAGCCGGAGCAGCAGAGGCCGGCGCTTTGGCCGCGACTTTGTCGGAAGAGCCGAACTGCCACCAATGGCTGTCACCAGCAGCGTCATTTTGCGGAGTTTGTGCACAACCGGTGATGGCGAAGCACAGTGCCAAAGCGAGAGTTTTATTGGATGACATTGGATATCCACAAAATGAAGTAATAAACACAGGCCCACAACGGACCGCATAAACAGACGCTTTGAATCGAAAAAGGTTACGAGGTTCCTGTGTAGGACCTTTCAGCAAAGCTTTACAGACAAGTGGCAAGCACCCGTGCGAGCTTTTGCGCGCGCGGGTCCATCAAGACGTACGGCCCCAAGGTATTTGTCACAAAACCGAACGCCACATCGTGTTCAGGGTCGGCAAAACCGATGGAACCGCCCGCCCCCGGATGCCCGAACGCCCGTGGCCCGAGGCCGTAGGTGGCGTTCGGGACATTCGGCTGATCGAGCATGCAACCCAGGCCGAAACGGGTCTGGGTCAGTAAAGTCTTGTCATCACCGAGGCTGTGTTCGCGGGTCAGCTCATCGAGCATTTCGCTTTCCAGCAGGCTGCCGTCCAGCAGGCCGGCATAGAAGCCGGCCAGGCTGCGGGCATTGCCGTGGCCATTGGCCGCCGGTTGTTGCATGCGTCGCCATTCCGGTTTGTTGGTACTGGTCATGATCGACGGCGGGTTGGTGAACGCCCGGGTGGTCATGGCGGTTGGCTCGCGCATGGTCACCTGCAGCAGGCGCTGGGCCGCCGCATCGCCGACATTGCCCTTGCCCCGGGCGATATGCGCCACGCGGTAAAACTCTTCGTCCGACAGGCCGACGTGGAAGTCCAGCCCCAACGGCTTGGCGACCCGCGCCACGATGGATTCCCCCGGCCCACGACCGTCGGCACGCCGAAGTAACTCGCCCACCAACCAGCCGTAGGTGATGGCGGCATAGCCGTGGCCCTGCCCCGGCGTCCACCACGGTGCTTCGGCGGCCAGCGCATCGACCATGGTTTGCCAGTCATACAGCGCTTCCGGCGCCAGCAACTCGCGCAACGCCGGTAGACCGGCCTGGTGGCAGAGCAATTGGCGCAAGGTCACGGATTCTTTGCCAGCGGCGGCGAATTCCGGCCAGTAGCGGGCGACGGGGGCATCGAGCTGAAGCTTGCCTTCAGCCACCAGTTGCAACGCGGTGACGGCGGTGAAGGTCTTGGTGCAGGAGAACAGGTTGGCGATGGTGTCGCTGTGCCAGGCCTCGGCGCCGTCCTTGTCGGCGGTACCGCCCCAGAGGTCGAGGACGGTTTCACCGCCGACCTGGATGCACAACGCTGCGCCGCGTTCCTGGGGATCGTCGAACAGCGCGGCGAAAGCTTCGCGCACCGCTTCGAACTTAAGCTCGTAATGACCCTGAATCTGCACCCGCAACTCCCCCGGATTAACGCTCTACAAAGTGGCCCGCATTGTTCCAGCCCTAGAGGGTTTTGGGAACAGGGGCGGGCCGGGCGGTTGCCCCGCCCTCCCAACGGTCAAGATCAAAAGATCGCAGCCTGCGACAGCTCCTACAGGGTGAACACAATTCCACTGTAGGGGCTGGCGCAGGCTGCGATCTTGGCTTTCTCAAATGTTAATGGCCGTTGCCGGAATGCCCACCCGCATGGCCAGCGCCCTGCCCCGGACCTTTGCCGGCGTCGCCCTTCCTGCCGCCCTCGGCCGCATGACTGGCCTTGTCCGCCTCGGCTTTGGCCTTCTCCGCCTCTTTGCCCAGTTGCTCAACGGTCTGCAAGTTGCTTTTACGCACACTGTCGACAAAACCCTGGAACGGCAGATCGGTAATGCCCACCAAACCGAAATGGCCGTTCTCGCCATCCAGCAGACGACCGGTCACTGGCTGATCCAGATACTGGAACCAATGCACGCCGACAATCGACGGTTCACTCATCGCCTGTTTCAGGAAGTTGGCGTAAGCCGGGCCGCGATCTTCTTCCTTGGCCAGTTGCGTCACGCCGCCCCAGAACGGGCCGCGATCCGCCGAGCCAAAGTTGAACTCGGTGATCAGCACCGGTTTATCGAGGCTGCGCAGTTTGGCGAAGTCGTAACCGTCCTGGGGTTGCAGGGTGTACATGTTGAAACTCAACACATCGCAATACTGCGCGCAGGACTCGACCGCTTCCGGGGTGCTGATGGCGAAACGGCCACCGAGCAGCAACTGGTTTGGCGCGTGCCATTTCAGCGAGTCGGAGATGGTCTTGAAGTAGGTGTCCGCAAAGACTTTCTGGAAGTATTTGAAGTCCGCTTCGATTTCCGGGTGTTCGGCGTTAGGCAGCGGCGCTTCGAAGCCCGGATCTTCCATCAATTCCCACGCTGGTAGGTCAATGCCCCAGGCCTTCGACAGGCCGGCCTGGTTGCGGTACTTGTCGCGCAGTTGCTTGAGGAACGCGCGTTTGGCCGGCACGTCGGTGGTCATTTTCAAGGTGCCGTAAGCCAGGGCGTAACGGGATTTCGGATCATCGCCCGGACCGGCCCAGGCCAATTCGTTGTCGGCGAAATAACCGATCAGCCAAGGGTCATCACGATGATCGCGCGCGGCAATGGCCACGGCCCGCTCGGTGGCCATGGCGAAACGTGGGTCGAACGGGTCGGGCATGCCGCCCCACCAATCGGTGCCGGTGCTGATGCTGGCGTAATCGCCGACGATCGACAGCGGCAAGGTGTACGGCACGCGGTCCGCGTTGCTCAGCGCCGGGGCGCTCCAGTTACCGATGGTGTTGAAGCCCCAGGCTTGCAGGCGATCCAGGGTGTGGCGGGCCCAGCGTTTTTCGTCGATTGCCTCGGGCTTGCACGGTGCGACGGCCGGTTTCTCGGCGGTTTGCGCATCGGCTTTGGCTGCTTCGGCGACGCCGGCCTTGGTTTCACTGCTCGCCACGCACGGTTGACCGTAGAGGCGTTGCAGGTTGGCGCCATAGAAGTCGTACCAGCGGCCGGCGTTGTAGGCACGGCCCTGATCGGCGCCGTTGCCACCACGGTTGTCGCCTTCGCCATAGTTGGCGGCCAGCGGCTCATCGGGTTTGGGCAGGTTCTCAAACATCCACTCGCGACCGGCGATGTAGGTTTGATTGACGTCCGGGGCGACGGTGTTCACGCCCAAGGAATAGAACGGATGGCCCTCGGGGGTCACCAGGTACCAGCGACCGTCGCGCTTCTCGGTACGGAAAAAGCCGCTGGCCTTGAATGCCGGGCCCTTGTTCCAGCCGCCGTATGGGTCCAGGGACGATTTCTCGCGCTCGGTCAGCCAGGTTTTCAACTGTTGATGTTCTTTTGCCGCCGCGGACTTCAATTGCTCGTCGCTGCTGACTTTCTCAGGCCATTTGGCCCGGGTCGATTGACCGTAGGCATCCACCAAACCGCCATAAGCGGCTTGGGTCACGTCCGCGCCGTCCTGCACGCCGAAGCGTTCCAGCAGGATGCTTTGGGCGACTTTCGGCTGATCCATCGACAGGCTGACCGACACCACTTGGCTGCGATCCAGCTCACCCGTGCTGCTGGCCAGTAGCACGCGTTGACCGTCGAAGGTCATCGGCATCGGCGGCCCGGCTTTCATGCCTTGGCTCAACGGCGAACTGGCGACCAATGGCACCAGCAGGGTTTGCGCCGGGCCGGCCGGCAGATCGACGCGGCTGACCAGAGTCTTGCCGTCGTTGCTCTGGATGGTCACGTACAGGGTCAAGGCCCAATTCATGGCGCTCTGGACCCGCAGGCTCATGACGCCGGACTGCGACCAGTCCCAGGCACCGGTTTGCGGGGTCAGGCGCAAGGTTGGCTGAGCCACCGGGTTAAACGTCACCCGGCGCAGTACTTCGCCTTCGGCCGTTTGCTCGGCGTTGGATTGCGGCAGGCTGGCGTCCTGGGTCGCCACCGTCACCACGTCGGCGGGGCGCACAAAGTTAAACAGCGTCTGCTGGCCGGCAGGAGCAGCCAGCAAGGGCGTTGCGAACAACAGGGCAAATACAGCAGGCAACGAACGACGAATCATGAGAACGAAATTCTCCCTAACGACCAACAATGGCCAGTGGAATAGCGATGGCAGAGAGATAGACAACGCGGCGGGCAAAACTGCCCACCGGTGTATCAGGAAATTTCACGTCGGAAGGGTGGCAACGCATTGAGGATCGCTTTGCCGTAGCGCTGGGTGACCAGGCGCCGATCCAGCAAAGTGATGGTGCCGCGATCCTCTTCGGTTCGCAGCAAACGACCGCAGGCCTGGACCAGTTTCAACGAGGCGTCCGGCACGGAGATCTCCATGAACGGATTGCCGCCCCGGGCTTCGATCCATTCGGCCAGCGCCGCTTCCACAGGATCGTCGGGCACCGAAAACGGGATCTTGGCGATCACTACGTGCTCGCAATAAGCGCCGGGCAAATCCACGCCTTCGGCAAAACTCGCCAGGCCGAACAGCACGCTGGAATCCCCGCCATCGACCCGCGCCTTGTGCTTGTTCAAGGTTTCCTGTTTCGACAGGTTGCCCTGAATGAACACTTGCTTGCGCCAGTCGCGATCCAGGCCATCGAACACGTCCTGCATCTGTTTGCGCGAGGAGAACAGCACCAGGGTGCCCCGCGAGCCTTCGACCAGCGAGGGCAGATCACGGATGATCGCGGCGGTGTGGGCCGGCGCGTCACGCGGGTCGGCTTTGAGGTCCGGGACCCGCAGCACACCGGCGTCGGCGTGATGGAACGGACTCGGCACCACAGCGGTGACGGCTTTTTTCGGCAGGCCGGCGCGCATGCGGAAACGGTCGAAGGTGCCGAGGGCCGTCAGCGTCGCCGAAGTGACCAGCGCGCCATAGGCGACGTTCCACAGGTTGCGACGGAGCATTTCGGCTGCGAGGATCGGGCTGGCGTTGACCTCGATGTCGAACAGCGAACCGCTTTCCGCCAGGGTCAGCCAACGGGCCATGGGCGGGTTGTCTTCCGGGTCTTCGGCGGTGAACGCGGTCCACAACTCCCAGTTGCCCGAGGAACGGGACAACAGGCTGCCGAACAGCGGATACCACTCTTCGGCCTGGTTGCTGGCGATACCGATGTTGACCTCGCCGTCCATGCCTTCCTTGAGCAGTTCGGTGAGGCGGGTAAACAGGTCAGTCAGGCGGGCGAAGGCTTTTTTCAGCTCGATGCCCATTTCGCGCATGTGCTCGGGGATCACCCCGCCGACGAAGCGATGACGCGGTCGTTCGCGACCTTCGACGTCTTCCCCGGGTTTGAAATCGGCGACCTGCTCGCATGCGGTGAACATGAATTGCTGCTGGGTCTTGATCTCTCGCGCCAGTTCCGGCACTTGCTCGATCAACTTGCCCAAATCGCCGGGCAACGGGTGCTGGGCCAGCAGTTTGGTGAGGTTCTTGGCGGTGGTTTCCAGCCAGTCGGCGGTGGAACGCAGGCGCGTGTAGTGGGCGAAGTGACCGATCGCCTTGTCTGGCAGGTGATGGCCTTCGTCGAACACATAGATGGTGTCGCGCGGGTCCGGCAGTACGGCGCCGCCGCCCAGGGCCAGGTCAGCCAGGACCATGTCGTGGTTAGTGACGATGACATCAACCTTGCCCATGCCTTCGCGGGCCTTGTAGAAAGCGCACTGGCCGAAGTTCGGGCAATGACGGTTGGTGCACTGGCTGTGGTCGGTGGTCAGGCGCGCCCAGTCGGCGTCTTCGAGCGCGGTGGACCAACTGTCGCGGTCGCCGTCCCATTTATTGCCGGCGAGCTTTTCGATCATGCTGGTGAAAAGCTTCTGACTGGCCTCATCAACCTCGATCTTGAAGCCTTCTTCTTCGAACAACTGTGCCGTGGCGGTTTGCGCGTGACCTTCCTGCAGCAACATGTCGAGCTTGGACAGGCACATGTAGCGCCCACGGCCCTTGGCCAGGGCGAAGCTGAAATTCAGCCCGCTGTTGCGCATCAGGTCGGGCAAATCCTTGTAGACGATCTGCTCTTGCAGGGCCACGGTGGCCGTGGCGATCACCAGACGCTTGCCCGCGGCTTTGGCCGTCGGGATCGCCGCCAGGCTGTAGGCCACGGTTTTACCGGTACCGGTGCCGGCTTCCACCGCGACAATCGCGGGGTCGCCACTGCGCCGGCCTTCGTCGTCGGTGTCGATGTCACCGAGGACTTTGGCAATTTCGGCGATCATCAGGCGTTGGCCGTAGCGCGGCTTGAGGCTCTTGGCTTCAAGAAAACGCGAGTAGGCGCCCTGGATCGTGGTTTTGAGTTCGGTGCTGATCATGGATTGTCGGGCGCAAAAAACGCTGGATAAATTTTCAGTGGTTTCGGATGGCGGCTATCATACCGCGCTAATTAATCCCGCGCAGAACGGAGTACCTCAATGACCGCTTTTAGCCTTGTTTATACCCTGCATGTCCTGTCCGCCCTGGTGTGGGTCGGCGGCATGTTTTTCGCCTGGATGGTCCTGCGCCCGGCGGCGATGAAGGCCCTGGAGGGCCCCGGCCGGTTGAAGCTGTGGGTAGAAGTGTTTCAAGGTTTTTTCCGCTGGGTCTGGGTCGCGGTGGTGCTTTTGCCGATCAGCGGTGTGGGCATGATCCATTTGCAATACGCCGGGTTCGAGACCGCGCCGCGCTATGTGCAGGTGATGATGGGCTTGTACGTGGTGATGACCGCGCTGTTTATCCGGATTCAGGCGTTGTTGCTGCCGGAGTTGCGGACGGCGGTGGCGGCGCAGGATTGGCCGACCGGGGCGGCAACGCTTGGGAAGATTCGCCGGTTGGTGGGGATTAATCTGATCGTCGGGTTGGTGTTGGTGGCAATTGCTTCGGCGCGGCCGATGTTCTGAGGCGTCTGCACTGACGCCCTCGCGGGCAAGCCTTACTCCTACGGGATTTATGTTGTTCGCCGATACCACAGACGACTCAAAATCTGTAGGAGCAAGGCTTGCCCGCGAGGGCGATCTACCAGGCTACATAAATCCCGGAAACAGCTTACAACCGCTGGACCGTCACCGACCCCGCCGCACCAGCGGGCCCTGGCTGACCATCAGCCCCTGGCCGGCCACTCTTGCCGCCATCGGCCTTGTAGACGAGGCAACCCTTGGCCTTGCCACCCGCGCCCGGCTTGCCGCCAGGCCCGGCCAGACCACCGGCACCGCCAGCGACCTGAACCTTGATCTGCTCGGCCGGGTAATCGCGCGGCACTTGCAGGCGCACCAGTGCACCGGCGGCGCCCGGCTGGCCATCGCTGCCATTGCTGCCGTCGAACCCGTGACCGGCCTGGCCCCAGGTGCAACCCGGCTCTTCACCGTTGGCGCCATCGAGCCCGACAAACCCCGGCGCACCGGCACCGCCGCGCGCATCGACCGTCAGCTTCGGGGCGTTCAACGATTTGATCAGCACATTCAAATTACGCCCCGAACGGGCAGGTTTGAGGTAGGTCCCCGGCGCACCGCGAGCGGTGATCAGGCTGCCTTCGGACAGATTGGCGCGGCTGATTTTCAGTTCCAGCGGTTGTTCACCGGGCACGATGGCGATCCGCGCGTCACGCCCCAGGCGCAATTCGCCAACGGTGACTTCGGTCACGTTCGAGGGGATCAACAACGTGCCGTAGTCCGCGACTTCCAGTTTTTCCAACTGCAAGGTGCTGGCGGTGTTGGGCAAACGCATCAGCGAGTTGGTTTCGACACTCACCACCTGGGCGCAGGCGAATGGGCTGATGAGTGCAGCGAGCAGACAGAGTTTACGCATGGGAAGCCCCTGGTACGGCCGGGGCCGGAATGGTTTGAAGGTGGAAAACGCCAAAGAACAGAATCTTCAGACGATCACGCCACGGATGGGCGCGACCCTGGAGGTTGCGGTTGCACAGCAGCACTTCCAGAACATGGATGCCCGCCAGCAGCGCGCCGGCCAGGTTGACCAGCAGGTGCAGCGGATTGATAAAAGGGATCAGCAGATTGACCAGCACCACCAGCCAGAACAGCAGGGTCAACAGCTTCCCCAGCCCCCAAAACACCTTCATACGCTCCCCCGTTGAGAATTATTCTTTGAGCGCACAGTAACGGCTTCCACGAGGGATAAGCCAGAGGGCGCGAAAAAATTCTTCAACAAGACCGCCGGATCGACGATTTACGTCGACCGGCGGCTCTAGATCGAGGCTCTGCGGTACACATCAGCGATTGATATGCAGTTCCACGCGACGGTTTTTCGCCCGCCCTTCTTCCGTTTCATTGTCGGCCACCGGCTGGCTTTCACCCTTGCCCTCGCTGGTGAGTTTGTTCGGCGCCAGGCCCTGGCTCAACAGGTAGGCCGCCACGCTGCTGGCGCGACGCTCCGACAGAGCCTGGTTATACGCATCCGAGCCTTTGCTGTCGGTATGCCCCACGACCTTGATGCTGACCACGTCAGCGTTTTGCAACTTGGCCATCAGACCATCCAGTTGACTGCGTGCGGCCGGGGTCAGGTCAGACTTGTCGAAGGCGAACAGCACGTTGCCGGCATCGCTCAGGGTGATGACCTCCGACACCGGTGCCGCTTCGACAGGTTTCACGCTGGCCGGGTATTGCGGCAACGGGCAACCACGATGGTCGACCGGGGTGTTGGCTGGCGTATCCGGGCAACGATCGCGCCGGTCGAACACCCCGTCGCCATCTTCATCGCCATCCTGGGCGTAGCAGATCAAACCACCGGTCAAGATACCGAGCGCTGCTCCGCCGGCCGCCCAACCGCCACTTTCGATAGCACCCAGGCCACCGCCGACCAGTCCGCCAATGACGCTGCAGATCGGCCAGGTACGTTGATTCAGGGGGGCAGTGCCATCGCTGTGAGTAGCGCAACCGGTCAACAGGCTGCCAAGCAGCAGAACCGGTAAGACGGTCCGTGTGAGAACGCTCATTTGTGAATGCTCCTGTGTTACCGGCCCATACCGGTTACACAGGAGTAAAGACCCGCATCCGCGACTGCACAAGCCGCGGAGCGGAAGGGACTTAACGCTCGATTTTGATTTCGGTACGACGGTTCAACGCGCGGCCATCCGCAGTTTTGTTATCGGCCACTGGCTGGCTTTCGCCTTTACCGGTGACAGACACGAAGCTGCTGCGCGGTACGCCATCGTGGATCAGGTATTCAACGACCGAGTGCGCGCGTTTATCCGACAGTTTCTGGTTGTAGGCATCGCTGCCCACGCTGTCGGTGTGGCCAGTCACGGTCAGGCGTGCGGTCGAGGATTCCTGTTTCAGGCGAGTAGCGACTTTGTCGAGAACCTCTTTGTCAGAAGGTGTGAGCGTGGCTTTGTCGAACTGGAAGTGAACATCGCGGATGACGATGGTTTCTTCCTTGACCACCACGACCTCTTCAACCACTGGCGCAGGGGCTGGTGGCGGGCAACC
>Ga0302172_10000519_pt1 | contig 11494 bp, 9 predicted proteins | sample I_Fen_N2_3_FD_198777 | JGI IMG/M metagenome (GOLD analysis project Ga0302172, IMG submission 198777) | Peat permafrost microbial communities from Stordalen Mire near Abisko, Sweden - I_Fen_N2_3 | ecosystem: Environmental > Terrestrial > Soil > Wetlands > Permafrost | place: Sweden: Abisko... | reverse complement strand
GAACGTCATTGGCATTTTCGACGGCCAGTTAACGCTTAAACGCAGCGACTTCAACATCGGCGAGGGGGAGTTCGCCAGCGGTGTGGTTTCCGACGACATCAACATCCGGTTTCGCATGGTCGCGCCGCAACGCAGCGGTCATGCATTGCCCGTTACCGAAGGGAGATAGTCATGCCAAAAAAAATCATCATCGCCTTTGATGGCACCTGGAACCTGCCAGATCAGGCGCCGGAAATCGACGGCGACTCCAGCACCAACGTCGTTAAATTTCATGATGCAATCCTGCCCGCGCACAAGGACGGCACGGTTCAACAGGCGGTGTACATCCCCGGTGTGGGCACCGATTGGTACGACAAACTGGAAGGCGGGGCCTTCGGGGTTGGCCTGTCCAAGAAGATCAAGGAAGGTTACCTGGCCCTGGCCAAGGCCTACGAAGTCGGTGATCAGGTGTACATCATCGGCTTCAGTCGCGGCGCCTATTCTGCGCGCAGCCTCGTGGGGCTGATTCGAAACGTCGGGCTGCTGACCAAAAAACACCTTGATCGTATCGATGAGGCCTACAGCCTGTACCGCACCCGCGATTCCAGTGCCGACACCGAAAACGCCCAGTACTTTCGGCAAAGCTACTCGCGGGAAATCGAGATCTACTTCTTGGGCGTCTGGGACACGGTCGGTGCATTGGGTGTTCCGTTTAAATCGGCCGAGTGGTTCAACCACAAGTATTACGAGTTTCACGATACCGAGCTCAGCGGGATTGTGCGCAATGCCTTCCATGCCATGGCCATTGATGAACATCGGGAAAATTACGAATGCACGCTGTGGGACCCGATTGCCAAGCCCAATCAAGTCATGGAGCAACTGTGGTTCTGTGGGGCCCATGCCAACGTGGGCGGCGGCTATACCAACAATGCACTGTCGGATATACCGCTGCGCTGGATGGCCAGCAAGGCGATGGACTGCGGGTTGGAACTGGACCCGATGAAAATTCCCCGGCAACCCAAAGCACTGCCTGATATCACCGATTCCTACAGTGATTTCCTCGGGGGAACCTACCGATTGCTCAATGCCCGGTATTTCCGGCCGATCGGCACCAAAACGTTCGGCGAGGAATGCATCGATGACAGCGTGCAGCAGCGCGTAACGACCGTGGGCACGTACCGCCCGAAAAATCCGGTGGGGGTGTTTTTATCCGGCGATTACCGGCCGCTGAACAAGATCAGTTGATCCAGGGGGGGGCGATGGATCCGAGGGCGGTATCGGTGCTGATTGAGAATGTCAGCCGCGATACCGCAACGCCTCCAGCCACAACGCAAACGCCGGCGATGCCTGGCGCTGGCTGGGGTAGTTGCGCACACGCCCCGCCGTCGAGTTGTCCATCGCGTTGGCGATGGCTGCACTGACGCCGTACTACCTCCGGTAAATCGATCAACGCAGGCGAGTAATGGGCCCGGGCACGTTATGATAGGCAGCCCCGCGATCAACGCCTCACCGCAGCCCCGGAGTCAGCCCGCGCAATGCCCCAGATCAGCCATTTCAAGACCCCGTGCCCCGAGCACATCAATAGCCAGATCCTGCAGATGGTGGTCGATAACCTGACCGACATCAGCATGGTCGCGATCCCGCCCAGCAACCTGTTGTACAACCTGTACCAGTATGCGATCGGCTATGAGGTGCACCTGTATCTGGAGGCGTTGAACGGGTCGAAAGGGATTGACGTGGAGTTGCTCGTCGCCACCGATCTGGACGACCCGCAAACGGTCATCGGCTTCTTGCTGTACCTGCCGGTCAAGGACGACCCCGAGGCATGCGGTGTCGCGTACATGGCGGTACAGGCCAGCCATCGGCGCCAGGGCGTTGCGCGCAAGATGTTGCGCGAGATGGTCGGTCGTTACCCGCATGCCGAACTGACTTGCGCGGTGGCCAAGGTGCCGTATTTCGAAGCGATGGGGTTTCAGGTCGTCGGTGTGCGCGCTACCCAGGTGCTGATGAACACCCGCGACCACGGCAGCGATGGCCTGATGGCGCTGCTGGATGTGGCGTCGATCTACAGCTCGCTGGAGGTGCGGCAGATCCATACCTACCTGCTGCAAAAGCACGGCAAGCGCGCGATGCTCGACGCGGAAAAACAGCGTGACCGGCACCTGGACCAATTGACGCGCAAGGCCAGCGAGTTCGTGCGCGAACGGCTGGGGGAAGACGCCGTGCCCGCCACCGGCCCGCGCTTGCGCCTGGTCTGACGACCCGATCGAAACGGTAGGAGCGAGCCTGCTCGCGAAAAACGCGCGGACAACACGGGCATTCAGACAGCCGGCGTTATCGTTGACGTCCATTGCGGGCAGGCCCGCTCCCACAAGGGGCACATTTCAGGCAGCACAAAGCCCGGCCAGATGCCGGGCTTTTTCTTGTCTGGGTTTCGCGCGGTTAAAAAAGAGCCTCAAAGCTCTTCGATGGGGAGGAAGTGGAGCCGTTGAGGCTCAAGATGCGCATGAAGCAGGGGGTGAGCTTGATAGGGGTTCAGTACACTCACCACCTGCGCAACGGCTTGGGCAAGCAAGCGGCTGCGCAGAATCATCGTAGGAAGTTGGGGGTTCGACCTCAAGTACCGCTAGTCGAATCCCCCCATAATTGTCAGCTTTTACCCGACCGGGCACCCGGCCAACCGGCCTGCTGCAGGGCGTCGAGCAGCGTCCGGGCATCCAGCCCCGGTACGGCATGCCCGTTGCCTTCGGCGCTTTCGGCGGCCAGCAGGGCATTGATGATGGCTTCCTCCACCGCTTCGGTGGCCGCCAGGAACAATTCGCTGATGTGATCGTTGTTGACCATGCTCAGGTTGTCGGTGGTGGGTGCGCGTTTGCTCTCGTAAGCGGCGGGTGGTACGTGCGGGTTGCCGGTGGAAAAGGCGATGAAGATGTCACCGCTGTGATCTTCATTACCGCCGCCGGTGCGGGCCAGGCCGAGGCTGGCACGCTGGGCCAGGCGTGTACATTGGTGCGGCAGCAACGGCGCATCGGTGGCCAGGCAAACCACGATCGAACCCATGCCCGGATGCGGCAGCGACGCCTTGAGGAAAGGCGAATCCACCTGTTCCATGTAGCGTCCGACCGGGTAGCCGTCGACGCGCAGTTCGTTGCGAATGCCATGGTTGGCCTGCACGATGGCGCCGACCGTCCAGCCGCCCTGGGCACTGCTCAGGCGCCGCGAAGCGGTGCCGATGCCGCCCTTGAATTCATGGCAGATCATGCCGCTGCCACCGCCGACATTGCCCTCGGCCACCGGGCCGCTTTCTGCTGTGCGCAGGGCTTGGGCCACATGCTCGATCTGCACATGGAAGCCGTTGATGTCATTGAGCAAACCGTCGAAGGTCTCGAGCACCACCGGCATGTTCCAGTAGAGCCGGCCGTTGTCCGGTTGCTGTTCACGGTCCAGCACGATCAGCGCATCACGCACCACGCCCAGGCTATGGGTGTTGGTGAAGGCGATCGGACTGGTCAACAGACCTGCTTCGCGAATCCATTCCAGGCCGGTCGCGTCGCCATTGCCATTGAGTACATGGACGCCGGCAAAACAGGGTTGCAGGCTGGTAGAGCCGGCGCGCGGTTCGATCACGGTGACACCGGTGAGGATGTCATGACCCTTGGCACTGCGACCGCGCACATTGCTATGGCCGACGCGCACACCGGGGACATCGGTGATGGCATTGAGCGGGCCGGGTTGCAGTTGGCCAAACTGGATGTTGAGGTCGCGGGCACGTGGTTTCATGGATTTATTCATCTTCGAGTGTGTGGGTAGAAAAATATTTGGCTGACAGTGGTGATCCACTTGTGGGAGCGAGGTGGGGCTATTGGCCGTTCTTGACCTTGCTCCAGATCCGCGTACGCACCCGTTCGGTGGCGGGCGGCAAGGGTTGCAGGGTGAACAGGGTCGCCAGGGCCTCGGCCGACGGGTAGACCGCGGGGTTATTGCGGGTCGTTTCGGCCACCAGCGCCGTCGCGTTGCGGTTGCCGTTGGGGTAGTTGAGGTGATTGCTGACCGGGGCGATGACGTCGGCACGCATCAGGTAGTCGATGAAGGCCAGCCCTTGTTGCGGATGCGGGGCATCCTTGAGCAACACCAGGGTGTCGAACCACACCGGTGCGCCTTCCTTGGGCAGGCTGTAGGCGATCTTCACGCCATTGCCGGCCTGCTCGGCGGTGGCCTTGGCCTCCAGCATCGCGCCAGACCAGCCGACGGCGACGCAGATGTTGCCGTTGGACAGATCGCTGATGAATTTCGACGAGTTGAAGTAGGCGATATGCGGACGCAGCTTCAGTAGCAGCGCTTCGGCCTTCTTGTAGTCCTCGGGGTTGGTGCTGTTGGGCGGCAGGCCCAAGTAGTGCAGGGCGACCGGCAGCATTTCCGAGGGCGAATCGAGCATCGCCACGCCGCACTGGCCGAGCTTGGCCAGGTTCTCTTCCTTGAACACCAGGTCCCAGGAATCCACCGGCGCCTTGTCGCCCAGCGCGGCGCGGACCTTGTCGACGTTGTAGCCGATGCCGTTGGTGCCCCACAGGTACGGCACGGCGTACTGGTTGCCCGGATCGTTGTTGGCCAGTTTCGCCATCAGATCAGCGTCCATGTTGCTGAAGTCCGGCATCTGCGCGTGGGGCAGCGGGGCGAGGGCGCCGGCCTTGATCAGGGTCGGCAGGCTGAAGTTACTGGCCACCACCACGTCGTAGCCGCTGCGGCTGGTCAGCAATTTTCCTTCCAGGACTTCGGCGCTGTCGAAGGTGTCGTAGACCGGCTGGATGCCGGTGTCACGCTTGAAGTCATGCAGGGTGTTCGGGCCGATGTAGTCGTACCAGTTGTACACGTGCACGGTTGGCGCATCCGTTGCACCGGCGGATAGAGAGATCGCCAGACAGGCGCCAAACCCCAGATTGAAATACGAGCGGTGACCACTCATGATGCGGCACTCCTGGCCTGCTGCAGGCCGGTGATAATCAGGAGTCTGCAGGGTATCGACCGGGGTGGCCGCCACCCATTCCCATCATGGGTTACTCGAAAGGGGTAGTGCGTGGACGCGTTGTTGAAAGAGTTACCGCTGCACCAGGGGCTGGCGCGGGTATTTGCCGCGGTCGGCCAGGACGGATTCTGGCGGGCGCTGGTCGACACCCTGCGTCTGCTGGTGCCGCTGGACAACGCGCTGGTCGCAGTGATGCAGGCAGGACGGGTGCCCAGCCTGCTGATCGATTTCGACTCGCGCGGCGGTGCTGACGAGCATGAAGAACTGGCCGATTACCGCGCCGGCATGTACCTGCTCGATCCGTTTTACCTGGCCGTGTGCGCGGGCATCGGCGATGGCTTGCACAGCCTCGACTCGGTGGCGCCCGACCAGTTCCAGCAGAGCGAGTACTACCTGAGTTATTTCCGCTCCGTGGTCGGCGGCGACGAGTTGCAGTTCATGCTCAACGTCGACGGCGCCGTACTCGGTTTGTCCCTGGGACGCTCGACGCGCTTCAGCCTCCAGGAGCAGGGCCGCCTGCTGTGCGTGCGCGATTGGGTGCTGGCCGCGATGCGTCGACACTTGCAACTACTGCCACCGCAAGGGCCGGCTGTCGAGGCAGTGGCCGGTGATCTGGCGAGCTTGCTCGATCGCTTCGATGCACGCCTGTCGGCACGGGAAATCGAAACCGCACGCCTGATTCTCCAGGGCTTCTCCAGCAAGGCCATCGCCCAGCAAATGGGCATCTCGCCGGAGACGGTGAAGGTGCATCGGCGCAACCTCTATCACAAGCTCAATGTGAACGGCCATGGCGAGCTGTTTGCCCTGGTGTTGCGGCCACGCTGACGCCTCATGGCGCCGGCATTTGCCAATGCGCTTTGAGCAAGTCGATGAACAATTTGACCTTGCGCGTGTTGCGCCGATGCGCCAGGTACAGCACATAGACCCACGGACCAAAAGCGCTAGGCTCGCGCCAGTATTCGGGCATCAGCTCGACTAACTCGCCGCGCGCCAGAAAGGGCGCGGCGCTCCACTGTGGAATGAACTGCAAACCCTGCCCATCCAGCAGGCACGCCAGCAGGAAATCATAGTTATCGCTGGCCACGCGCGGCGTCGGTTGCGTCAGCCGAATCCTTTGCTCGCCCTGTTTGACCCACCAGAAATGCCGGTTGAGCAACGGATGGCGGAAGATCAGCCAGTCGTGGTGCTGATAGTTGTCCAGCGAGACATCCTGCCCCTTGCGAGCCAGATAGGTCGGGCTCGCACACAGCAACATCTGGTTTTCCACGATCGGCTGGGCGATCACGCCCGGTAGGTCGATGGGACCATCTCGCAGTGCGAGGTCGTAGCCACCGTCCACCGGGTCTTCGAAGTTATCACTCAGGTCCACTTCCAGTTTGACCTGCGGATGCGCTGTCAGAAAGCGACAGCACACCTGGTTGAGAAACGCCGGCGCAAACGAGGGCGGGGCGGTGATGCGCAGCCCGCCGCGCAGTTCGTGCTGCAACTGCTCCACGTCTTCGGTGGCCAGTTGCAACTGCATCAGCGCTTGCCTTGCACCTTCCAGATAAATGCGTCCGGCCTCGGTCAATGCCATGCGCCGGGTGGTGCGGTCGAACAGGCGCGTGCCGAGCTCTTGCTCCAGTTGCGCCACGGCTTTGGTCAGGGCGGAGGGAGTTTTACCGAGCAGGTCGGCAGCTCGGCTGAAATTCCCGTGTTCGGCGGTGGCGACGAACATGGTCAGGGCACTCATTTTGTCCATGGATCTATTCCTGATGGGCACAGAAGTTGTGCGGGGACAGGCATTCAGTTATCGATTCGGCTTGGATAGTCTTCGCTACAGCCCAACAAAAATAAAGAGTCATCCCATGAAACAGATATTGAACCTGGCGGCGTCGCTCGTGCTGGCCTGTTCCTCAGTGGAAAGTATGGCCGCTGTTGATCTCATTCTGCACAACGCGAAGGTCTACACCGCCGAGCCGGGTGAGCCGTTGCAGCAGGCGGTCGCGGTGGAGGACGGCAAGGTGTTGGCGGTTGGCGCCAATGCTCAGGTGCTTCGGTTGAAACAACCCGGCACGCGCATCATCGACCTGCACGGCAAAGTGCTGATGCCGGGTTTTATCGACTCGCACTCCCATACGGTAAAAGGCGGTCTGCAATTGCGCCAGGCCAATCTGGACGGGCAGATGCTGGCGCTGGCCGAACTGGAGAGTCGCCTGCGCCAGTGGCGCGAGGATGGCAAGGCCCGGCGTGGTGACAGCCTGAGTGTCGGCGGCTTGTCGTCGACCTACTGGAGTCAGATCGACGGCTTCGAGCAACGATTCAATCAGGGCGAATGGGCGGACACGCCGATTCTGTTCACTGGCTGGGACCTGCACACGGGCTGGGCCAATCAGGCCATGCTCAAGCGTGCCGGGATTGACGCCGCGCGGGTCAAGGTGTTGAAAGACGAGGAGGTGGCGACTATAGGGCATCACACCGATGGACGCCCGAACGGCTTCCTGGTCGATGCCGGTCTGTATCCGGTGCAGGCACTACTGCCGCCCCCGTCCACGGATGAACTGATGGCCGGTGCCCGAGCGGCTCTCGACTATTACAAAAGCCTGGGCATCACGGGCTGGATGGACCCGATTGCCAATGAAATTCCCGGCGGCGATGTTAACAATCAGTCAGTGGGCGTGCTACCGATCTACAAGGCGCTCTCCGAGCAGGGTGAACTCACTGCCCATGTCGCCGCATTGCTGATGGCGGACTCGAAAGCCACGCCGGCCGACCTCGATGAGCTGGACAAGGTTCGCCAGCAGTTTCTCGGCGTTCCCAACCTGACCCTGCCGGGGATCAAGGTGTTTGCCGATGGTGTGGCGGAAGTCCCGGCGCAAAGCGCTGCCATGCTTGAGCCGTACAAGAACTCGAAAAAGTCCGGCGAGCTGCTGATCGACCCTGCGCATTTTGGTGAGTTGGTCAGCGCCGCCGACGCCCGTGGCTGGCTGGTGCACATCCATGCCATCGGTGACCGCGCGGTGCGTGAATCGCTCAACGGTATCGAGCAGGCGCGCAAGGATCGGCAAAGCGGGATTGCTCATTCCATCACGCACTTGCAAATGGTCAATCCGACGGAATTTGCCCGCTTCAAAACCCTCAACGTCATCGCCTCGATGCAGCTCTACTGGGCCATGGCCGATGAGTCGAGCATGGACCTGGTCAGACCCTACGTCAGTGCCATGGCCTTCATGTACTCGTACCCGGCCCGTTCGTTGCTGAAAAATGGCGCGACCATTGCCGGTGCCAGCGACTGGCCGATCACCACGCCGGACCCATGGAAAGCGATTTATCAGGCCGTCAGCCGCAAAGGCCCGAAAGGCGTGCTCAACGCCGCCCAAGACATTGACCGGCAGACCATGTTCCAGGCCTACACCCTCAATGCCGCCCGGACCCTTCGCCTGGAAGAGCAGATCGGCTCACTCAAGCCGGGCAAGCAGGCCGACATGATCGTGCTTGACCGTGATGTCTTCGCGGTCAAGCCAGATGCCCTGCGCGATACCCGGGTGCTGCAGACCTTCTTCGCCGGTCGCGAAATCTTTACCCGCACACGTTAATGCCGGGACCTGCAGGTGCAGGCTCGCCGGCGAAGACGGCGGATCCATCAGCATCGATGCCCGCTGCCAAATCCTGTTCGCCGGCAAGCCGGCTCCCACAGGGTTCGGGCGTTTTCCGGGGCATTGTCACACCCCTAATCATCACCGCAAAAAAGGAACACGCTTCGTGAAACTCCATTGCTTCGTCACCGATACCCAAGACCCGCAAATCCGAGGCCAGCAGATTGGCGAAACCTGGGGCGCGCAGATCGGGCAGACGGTGGCGCTGTATCTCGACTTTTTCAATCAGGTGGGCGTGCCCCCAGAGCAGGTCCGCGCCTTGGGCGAAGCCAGTCTGCAGGTGCTGGAGGACTGGTGCCCAAGCCTCGCCCAGGAAATCGTGGCGACCGCCGAGGGTGCGGGTATTGCCGTGTGGCAATTGGCAAGCCTGAACGCCCGTACGGAGATTCTCGCGGTAATGCCCGCGTCGACCGAAGGCGAGTGTTCGACGGCGGTGTTCGCGCCGGCCGGAACCGCCGCGCCACGCACCATCCAGACCTGGGACTGGCATGACAGCCTGGTCCCGCACGGCATGATGTTGCAGCTCACCGCCAGTTCCGGTGTCACCGTCAAGCTGTTCACCGAGTTCGGCATGCTGGGCAAAATCGGCGTGAACAGCGCGGGCCTGGGGCTGCATTTCAACATCCTCCACCATGCCAGTGACAACGCCAAGGCAGGCGTACCGGTGCATGCCATCGCCCGGCGAATCCTGGAAGAGGCGACCACCGTTGAAGAGGCCATTGCCCTGGCGCGATCCGCGCGGGTCAGTGCATCCACGGTGTTGACCGTGTTCTCGCGCGCCGATTGCGCGTTGCGCGCGGCGAGCATCGAAATGTCCGCCGCCAGAACCGCGGTGGTCGTGCCCGGCGAGGACGGATGGATTACCCATACCAACCACTTCCTCGATGCTGAACTGAGCTTCGGCGAGCGAACCCCGGATGCCTCGACCACCTATGCCCGGCTGGCCCACGTGAATGAGGCGCGTGCCGACATGGTCAGCGGCGACCTGGCTCTGCGTGCCGAGGCCATGTGCGCAAGCGCCGGGGATCAGGCGCCGATCTGCTTCCATCCGGACCTGAGCCTGCCGGCAACCGAGCGCTGGGAAACATTGCTGACCATTGGCATCGACACTGAAAACGCAATACTCGAATACGCAGCGGGCAACCCGATACAGCTCGCCAGAAACGGGTATGTGCGCTTCTGAAGCTACGTCATCCATAACGACAAAAAGAGCATTGCACATGGCTATTTACGGTAATCGCAAGGCGGGGTCCCAATCCGCATTGAGAACGTTCTTCGTGTCCGGGATGGGCACGGCGCTGGAGTTCTATGACTTCGTTATCTACGGTACGGCGGCTGCCCTGGTGTTTCCGCAGGTGTTCTTCCCGCAGATGGACCCGCTCACCGCCACGTTGTTCGCCTTCGGCGCCTTTGGTGCGGGATTCTTTGCCCGCCCGTTGGGTGGCATGGTTTTCGGCCACTACGGCGACAAGCTCGGTCGGCAGAAAATGCTGGTGATTACCCTGTTGTTGATGGGCCTGAGCACACTGCTGATTGGCTGCCTGCCCGGTTACTCGTCAATCGGGCTGGCAGCACCGGCGTTGCTGGTGCTCTTGCGCTTGATCCAGGGTTTCGCTGCCGGTGGCGAGTGGGGCGGCGCTGCCCTGTTCGGCATCGAGTCGGCGCCCCCGGGTCGTCGTGGCCTGTGGGGCAGTTTCACCAGCATGGGCATTGGTATCGGCGGCATTCTCGGCGCGGCCGTGTTCGGTATCGTCAGTGTTGCCTCGAACGATAACCTGACCGATTTCGCCTGGCGCATTCCGTTCTGGCTTGGCGGTGTGCTGGTGCTGGTCGGGCTCTACGCGCGGTTGCAAAAGCCCGTGGAACAGCCAGTCGAACACAAGGTGCAGGTGCGCATGCCACTGCTCGCGGCATTGCGCGCGCGGCCGAAAGAAATGCTGCTGTGCACGGGCATCGCGTTTGGTTACGTCACCATCGCCTACATCGGCAGCACGTTCTTTTTGTCGTACGCCACGCAAATCGGTTACGGCAGCACGGACGCCTTGATATTCGATTTTTCGCTGTCGGTGGCCATCGTGATCACGGCGCCGCTGTTTGCCTTGCTCTCCGACCGGATTGGCCGGCGCAAAGTCATGGTCCTGGGGGCGATCATCATGGCGTTGGGTTTCTTCGGGTTCTTTGCGCTGGTCGGCCTGAAAAGCCTGCTGGTTTCGACCTTGGCGTATATCGCCATCGGCGCCTTCATGGGCGCCACCCAGGGTCCGATCCCGGCCTTCCTCGCCGAGCAGTTCCCCAAGGAAATGCGTTATTCGGGCATGTCCGCCGCCTACCAGATCGGCGCGGCACTTGGCGGTGGTACGGCGTCGAGCGTGGCCACGGCGATCCTGATTGCAACCGATCACAACCCTTTCGGCGTTGCCGTCTATGGTTCGATTGCGCTGGCGATAGTCGCTGTCTGCTCGTTGTTTCTCAGGGAGACGGCGCATTTGAGCATGGGGCAGATTGATGGTGAGACGGTGGTGAATTCGAGTTTTTCTGAGGCTGGTTTCCGTCAACAGATTCGGTCTTAAGATCTTTTAGCTTTCCAATTTGAACACCAACGCCTTCAACCCACATTCGATATCGGCATCCGGAAACTCTGGCGGGTTCTCCAGCCGCTGCTCGAAAGTCAGGCTCGGCGCTTCGCGGGTGACGCCGTCGATCAGGAAGTCGGCACCGAAGGCCGGGTCATTCATGCAGGCCAGAACGGTGCCGTTTTCAGCGAGCAATTCCGGCAGGCGGCGCAGCACGCGCTGGTAGTCCTTGGTCAGCAGGAAGCTGCCTTTCTGGAACGACGGCGGGTCGATGATCACCAGGT
>Ga0302172_10000518_pt1 | contig 11499 bp, 10 predicted proteins | sample I_Fen_N2_3_FD_198777 | JGI IMG/M metagenome (GOLD analysis project Ga0302172, IMG submission 198777) | Peat permafrost microbial communities from Stordalen Mire near Abisko, Sweden - I_Fen_N2_3 | ecosystem: Environmental > Terrestrial > Soil > Wetlands > Permafrost | place: Sweden: Abisko... | reverse complement strand
ATAAGGAGCCCCGGAGCGCTTGTTATGGCTCTCTGTCAGGCGAAAAAAGGCGCAACTATTCCGATGCAAGGAAGCGACGTCTAATGCCGTAAACGCCTACCCTATGCCGAATCGGCATGAGGTTTTTTTACTGAAACACGCGTCCCAATCGGTTCGAATACGACATTTCAGCAGGTATAAGTGCCGTGAACCGGCCATCACAGCGCAGATTGTTCGTTTCTTGATCAACAGAATAGACGATAAATTTCGGCAAAATCCCATCCGGCATGGAGAAAAGCTACGGCCAAATAAAAGCCGTTTTTCTCGATATACGGTCGCTGGTGAAAGAACGGGAAATGTTTTTTGCAGAAATAAAAGGCAGGTTTATCGCAGGAGCGCTGCGACAGCGGTCCATCGCTCCAGCTCGACGCTTTGCGCGTACGAGCTCTGCGCAAGTCCGTCGAGCCATGCCTGGCTGGCGAACTTGCGCCGCAGCTTTTGCCTGACCCGGCCCTTGCGCAGGCACTCCATGTACCCGTAGGTCACTGCGCCCCTGAAACAGGCAGAGCGTCCCGACCCCTTGGTCATGCGCCGACCTTCCTCAGGTGGGCGCAGTGGAAGAGGCAGTCAGCCTCTTTCATGTTTCAAACTCAGTACCCGTGCGGATCTTTTTCCTCTGTTCAGCCTCGACCGCGGCGGCCAAAGAAGAAGGAAGCAATGAACATCACCAGGAACACGACAAAGAGAATCTTGGCGATACCCGTGGCGGTGCCCGCGATACCACCGAAGCCCAGTACGGCAGCGACAATGGCAATGATCAAGAATGTGATTGCCCAGCTCAACATGGTGATTCTCCTTCCAGTTCTATTTAGAGGTGTTGCTCGTTTCGGCGCGGTTAGCGCACCAAAGTGGAGGTCCTAGAACACCCAGCGTTCCTGACGAGGCATCTCATCGTCGGGACGAGCCTGGTCGACATCCATCATGCGCATCTGAGCGCTGTCGGCCACGGCGCTGCTGGCGGCACTGAAGTGGGTTTGTGTCGGAAGCTCAAATGAAATGTGCGACGCCGCTTGCTGTTGGCTCTGCTCCCAACGAAGCAATTGCTGGCCGGCGATCAAGGTGATCAGCAGTGCCAGTACAGCGAACAGTCCTTGCTGAAGATGCAGTGGCGAGAAACGCAATTGGGCGGCTCGTTGACGATTCATCCTGAGGCTCCTCCCACGCTGGGGTCATTTTGTTGAGGGCGTTTGTTGTTGCCCTGTCATTACTCAGGTTGTTGCAGCCTGCATGCCAGCTTTTTCTCATTAAAAATTCTTTATAAATCAATAATTTAATAAATTAGCGAAATGGACTTCGGACGCATCCTGCACGATGGCTCTTTGCGCAGTCGTGCGTATTGCACGATCGATTCGACCAGTTCGCAATATTTTTGAATTGAGAGAGGGGCGCAGATGTCAGAAATGGACACGGGGCATCGTGTCAGCAGAGAGCTACCCTGGCATGGAAGGAATGCATCAGAATAAACCATGCAACTTGCCCGATTTTTCCGGGACTAACCAAGATCATTCGTTAAGGAGCGTAGGAAAATGGAATCCGCCACTGAGCAGCAAGGCCGTATTCTTCTGGTGGATGATGAGTCTGCCATCCTGCGTACCTTTCGCTATTGCCTGGAAGACGAGGGCTACAGCGTGGCGACCGCCAACAGTGCTGCGCAGGCCGACGCGTTGTTGCAACGCCAGGTCTTCGACCTGTGCTTCCTCGATTTGCGCCTGGGTGAGGACAACGGTCTGGATGTGCTGGCGCAGATGCGGATTCAGGCGCCCTGGATGCGCGTGGTAATCGTCACCGCTCACTCCGCCGTGGACACGGCCGTGGATGCTATCCAGGCGGGGGCTGCCGACTATCTGGTCAAGCCGTGCAGTCCGGATCAATTGCGCCTGGCAACCGCCAAGCAATTGGAGGTGCGGCAATTGTCGGCGCGGCTGGAGGCCCTGGAAGGCGAGGTGCGCAAACCCAGGGAAGGCCTGGATTCCCACAGCCCGGCGATGAAGGTGGTGCTCGAGACTGCCCGCCAGGTTGCGGTAACCGATGCCAATATTTTGATTCTCGGCGAATCCGGCACCGGTAAGGGCGAACTGTCCCAGGCCATTCACGGCTGGAGCAAACGGGCGAAAAAATCCTGTATCACTATCAACTGTCCGTCGCTGACCGCCGAACTCATGGAAAGCGAGCTGTTCGGTCACAGTCGTGGCGCGTTCACCGGGGCCAGTGAAAGCACCTTGGGGCGTGTCAATCAGGCCGACGGCGGTACGCTATTTCTTGATGAAATCGGCGATTTTCCTCTGATTTTGCAACCAAAGTTGCTGCGATTCATCCAGGACAAGGAATACGAGCGTGTTGGCGATCCGGTGACCCGTCGCGCCGATGTACGTATTCTCGCAGCCACCAACCAGAACCTCGAAGACATGGTCCGCGATGGCCGTTTCCGTGAAGACCTGCTCTATCGGCTTAACGTCATCACCCTGCACCTGCCACCGCTGCGCGAACGCAGAGAAGACATCTTGACCCTGGCCGACCGGTTTCTGGCCCGCTTCGTCAAGGAATACGCGCGCCCGGCCCGGGGTTTCAGCGACGAAGCTCGTGAGGCGTTGCTGGGTTACCGCTGGCCGGGGAACATTCGAGAGCTGCGTAACGTAGTTGAGCGCGCGAGCATCATTTGCCCGCAGGAGCGAGTCGAGATCAGCCACCTGGGGATGGCTGAAACGTCGGTCAACCATGCGCCCCGCATCGGCGCGGCACTGAGCCTGGATGAACTGGAAAAGGCCCACATCGGCGCAGTCCTGGCTACCGCTGGCACGCTGGATCAAGCGGCGAAAACCCTGGGCATCGACGCTTCGACCCTGTACCGCAAACGCAAACAGTACAACTTGTGAGCCGCCGCCGATGAAACTGGCGATGAAGTTGCGGACCCGGCTGTTCCTGAGCATTTCCGCGCTGATCACCGTAGCGCTACTCGGGCTTCTGCTCGGGCTGGTCAGCGTGATGCAAATGGCCGGAACTCAGGAAGCACTGGTACGCAACAATTTCATCACCCTGGACCTGGGGCTGAAACTGCGTCAGACGCTGGGTGATCAACTGATCATCATGCTCAGTGAAAATCACGACGCCGCGGCTTTCGAGGCTTCCAGGCAGCATTACCTCGAGCTGTTGGAGCAGGGCATCGCCCAGGAGCCGCCGGTCGAAGGCAGTGAGTACGGGTTCAGAAAGGCCAAGGCTGACTACTTGAGCTTCATCCAGGCATATGAAGCGGCCGGTGAGCCGACGCATGTCCTGAGTGGCAACGAAGCACTCACGGAAAAATTCAATGCGCTGCGCACGGGTTTGCTCAATGAACACAAGCGTGCGCTGGATAACATCAGCGCGACGGAGCGTTCGTCACGTGAGCGGGCGTTGCTGATCGCCGGATTGCTGGGGTTGGTCGGGCTGGCGGTGCTGATCATCGGTTTCGTGACGGCTCACGCCATCGCCAGGCGATTCGGGGAGCCCATCGAGGCACTGGCCCAGGCGGCGGACAATATTGGCCAAGGCAAATTCGATGTCACGCTGCCGATTTCCTCGGCGGTGGAATTGAACCAGTTGACCAAGCGTTTCGGGATCATGGCCCAGGCGCTGCGTGAACATCAGGCCACCAACATCGATGAACTGCTGGCGGGCCAGCAGCGTTTGCAAGCGGTGCTCGACAGTATCGATGACGGGCTGCTGATGATTGATCGTCAAGGCCACCTGGAGCACCTCAACCCGGTAGCGCAGCGCCAGTTGGGTTGGGACACCGATCGCCTTGGTCAAGGGCTGGGCGCCGCACTGGAGCGTCCCGAGCTCGATGAGCAGCTGCAACTGGTGCTGCGTGGCGGCACGTTGGAGCGGGCGCCGGAGGATTTGAGTGTCGAGGTCGATGGCGAGTCGCGCCTGCTGACCTACAGCCTGACGCCGGTCAGCCATACCCAAGGCCATATTCTCGGTGCGGTGATGGTGCTGCATGACGTCACCGAGCAGCGCGCCTTCGAGCGGGTACGCAGCGAGTTCGTGTTGCGCGCGTCCCATGAGCTGCGCACCCCGGTCACCGGCATGCACATGGCGTTCGGCCTGTTCCGCGAGCGCACGCATTTCCCCGCGCAATCGCGTGAAGCCGATTTGCTGGACACGGTGAATGAAGAGATGCAGCGCCTGATGCAGTTGATCAACGACCTGCTGAATTTCTCCCGTTACCAGAACGGCCTGCAGAAACTGACGCTCGCGCCCTGTTCCATCGAGGATCTGCTGGAGCAGGCGCAGTTACGTTTTGCCGACGGGGCCGAACAGAAGGGCATCGAGTTGTTGGTGGAAGTGCAGGGGCCATTGCCGCGCTTGCAGGCCGATCAGCCGCAACTGGACCGTGTGCTCGACAACCTGATCGACAATGCGCTTCGCCACACCGCCCCTGGTGGGTTAATCCGTTTGCAGGCCCGACGCCACGGCGAGCGGGTCATCATCAGTGTCGAAGATAATGGAGAAGGCATCGCCTACGGGCAGCAGGGGCGTATTTTCGAGCCCTTTGTGCAGGTTGGCCGCAAGAAAGGCGGGGCCGGGCTTGGTCTGGCGCTGTGCAAGGAAATCGTGCAGTTGCACGGCGGGCGGATGGGGGTTTATTCGCGACCGGGGCAGGGCACTCAGTTCTATATGGCACTCGCGGTTTAGCTGCCTTTACGCTTCGTCGTCGAGGCGTCGCTTGGCCAACCGGCGACCTCGAGTGATCAGTTCGATGAACTGTACCGAGCTCAGCGCATGTGCGAACAACCAGCCCTGACCGAACTTCACGCCTTCACTGCTCAACAGCGCGGCCTGGGCTTCATGCTCGATGCCCTCGGCGATGACCTTCAAGTGCAGTGACTGGGCCATGTGGATGATGTGCGGGGCCACGCCGCTGCTCGCCGCATCATGCCCCAGCGCATCAATAAAGGCCTTGTCGATTTTCAGGCAATCCACCGGCAGGGTTTGCAGGTAGGCAAGGCTGCAATAACCGGTGCCGAAGTCATCGATCAACACCTGATGCCCGACATCCCGCAAGGCTTGCAGGTTTTCCCGCGCCACCTCGACATCGATCAGTCCCCGTTCCGTGACCTCGAAGGCAATTTGCTTGGCCGCGACCCGGTGCAGGGTGAGCAGCCGCGCCATCACCTGGCCGATACGCGGGACCATGACATCACAAGCCGCCAGGTTGACCGAGATGTAGAGCTGCGGATTGGCCCGCAGCAATTGACCGAGCTGCTCAAGCAGGCGTTGCAGGACGAAGTCGGTCATCTGGCGGATCTGGCCGGTATTCTCCGCCATCGGGATGAACAGGTCGGGACTGGTCAGGCTGCCATCCGGCCTGCGCCAACGCAGCAGGGCCTCGGCCCCGACGCAGTTGCGACTGTCCAGATCGAAAATCGGCTGATACAGCACCTGCAGCTCGCCGCGACGAATGGCGCCGCTCAGTTCCGCGTCCAGCGACTGCCGCTGGCGTACCAGCAGAAACACCAGGAATCCGACAAAGGCAGCCAGCACCAGGCTGACCGGTAACAACCACCACCACATTGGCGGTATATGGTTGCCGCTGCGGGGGCTGATCAGCACCAGCTGGAATTCCGGGTTGGCGGTGGGCATGCGGTAAATCAGGCGTGATGGCGTGACTCGCAACGCTTCGCTGGTGGTGGGTGGCCATTGTTCAGTCAGCGACCAAACCTGGGACGCCCCCAATACTGGAATCACCCTTGTGCCATGGTCGAGAACCACTAACAGGCTGCTGCCCGGTGACAGGTCGACCATGTCGGTCAAATGACCGCGCGACGTGGCCACACGAAAATTGCCCCGACCGAGCATCAGCGCCGCACGGTTTTCATCGGGTTCGGTGGTGGTGTTCAACCAGTAACTGTAGGTCGGGCCCCTGATGTCCGGTGGCCGCGTCAGCGACAAGCCATCCTGGCGGGGGCGGCTTGAGCAGATCCGCGTCGCGTCCATATAGGCTGCTTCATACACAAAGCGGTAATTGAAACTGACCTGCTGCAGGGTCGCGATCATCTCGTCATTGCAGGTTCGCAATGGCTGCGCTTCCAGGTCGTCGAGGCTTTCGCGCAGTTGCCCGAACAGTTGCTCCAGGCGGGCGAGGAAGCGTTCGCCCTGGGCATTCATTTCCCGGCTTTCGTTTTGCTCGACCTGTTGGATGGCGACAAAGTAGCTGCCAGCCAGCAGCAGGGAGGCGCTCAAGACAGCAGCCAGCATCGCCAGAAACCAGGGGCGATAGAACCAGCTACGGAATGTCTCTCGAGCAGCGGCCATTATGGAATATCCGAAGGATTACCAATGAGTTATAGCTGCTGTTTGAGAAAGCGCATTGACCGTCGGGCGGGCGTCATTATTTTGTCTGGTTGAGCACTTGAAGCAGGGCTGCCGTTTGCGCGTCCGGGGTGCCGTCGAAGCGCGATGGCCTGAAGTGCATTTGAAAGGCGGCGAGCACGCGACGGGTTGCTACGTCCAGTTCGCCGGTTTGTGGGGTGTCATAACCGACTCGGGCGAGTTGGGTCTGAAACCAGCTGATGCTTGGCAGTTGTAGTTCGAATTGACCTTGTTGCCGCGCTACGGCCTGCTCGTTCGGCCAGATGCCGATGCCTTCGCTCGCCAGGCGCTTCCAGGGAAACAGCGGTCCGGGATCAAGTTTGCGCAGCGGTGCGATGTCGCTATGGCCGATGATGCTGCGAGGGCTGATGGCGTGGCGCTGGCTGATGTCCTTGAGCAGGACGATCAGTGACTGGACCTGCGCTTCACTGTAGGGATACCAGAGGCGTCCGGTCGGCGTGTCCTTGAAGCCAGGATTGACGATTTCGATGCCGATGGAGCTGGAGTTCAGCCAGGTCCGTCCCTGCCATTGGCTGTTCCCGGCGTGCCAGGCACGCTGGTTTTCATCCATCAGTTTGAATATGGTCGCATTCTTGTCATCGCCGATCAGGTAGTGGCTGCTGACTTCACCGTGGGTGAGCAGTTGCAGCGAGCGCTCCTGGGATGCATTGGTGTAATGCACCACCACGAACTGGACACGGCTGTCGTGGTTGGCGGAGGGGTGGCTGGTGTCGAAGCGGGGCCCGCTGGCGCAACCGGCCAACAGGATCAGCGACACGATAAGAGCAAAGTATTTCATGGCGGAGGGCGATACACGCAGGACAGTAATGCAACAGTGTAACGTACTGCCTTGCGCGCGGAGGCCAATCGCGCAGTTTTAAGGAAAAATGGAACAATTGCCGTCAGCCCAGTTCCACCCGGTTTCGTCCTGCATTTTTAGCGCGGTATAGCGCCTGATCGGCTCTTTTGAGTACCAAATCGCTATGTTCTCCCGCTCTGAACGCAGTCAGTCCCATGGAAATGGTGATCGTTACCCGTTCACCCTTGAAGTGGAAAGGGCAGGCTTCAATGGAGGCGCGCAGGTGCTCCAGTAGCTTCATGCCAGCCGCCGGTACGGTGGATGGCATCAACAGGACAAACTCTTCACCGCCAAACCGTGCAATGAAGTCCGTGCTGCGCAAGCGCTTACGCAGCACGCTGGCGATCAGTTTCAGCACTTTGTCGCCCGCCAGGTGACCATAGTTATCGTTGATCCGCTTGAAGTGATCGAGGTCGAGCATCGCCAGCATCAGCGTGTTGCCGTGTCGCTGCCACTGGCTGACTTCCTGCTCCAGGCGTTCGCTCCAGGCTGCGCGGTTGGGCAGGCCGGTCAGCGGGTCGATCAAGGCTTTCTGGCGTTGCTCTTCGAGATGCTCGCGAAAGCCCTGGGCTTCCTGCTCCATGTGGGCCACCCGTTCGGCCAGGCTTTGCAGGCGGCCCGCCACCTCCTGCTCACGCTCGTCGCGTTGCTTGCGGTGCTGGTCCATGGTGCCCAGCAGGCCTTCGAGATGGTTTTCCAGAACTTGCTTGAGGTCATCCAGGTCTGCCGCTTCATGCATGCTGCTCTGCAAGCCATCGACTTGTTCGCGGATCTGCGTGTCCATGGCTTGCGCGGCTGAACGGTTGTCGGCATGACCGGCGCTGGCAGCCTGCAGATTGCTCTGGAACGATTCGAGTCGTTCGTTGAGTCTTTGCAGGTAAGCCTCGAACTCGTGCTGGCCGCTATCGGAGATCGCCAGCATCAAGGTGGCGAGATCGTCGAGGATTGGCAGTAACTCGTACCAGTTCAAACCATTTTTCAGGCGATCGCGCATCGATTCGGCTTGCGGACGGTGACGTTCGGGTAGTGTCAGGTCATCGAGCAGGCCCAGCAATGTCTCTTCGATGTGTTTGGCGACCGAACTGTACGACGGCTCAGGCGAGTCTGGCAGGGCGTAGAGGATGTCGTGCTCGGGTTGCTGCGGATCAATGGCCGCCAAGGCCTGGGCCATGGGCGCGGGAAGCGGCAGGCTATCGAGAAATACTGCCGGGGTCAGCTCGTCGGGGTTCACCGCCAGTTCAGCCTGAGTCGTTGGCGCGACGCTGACGGGCACGGGTGTCTCGGGTGACGCTGAATCCGGTTGGGCCTGTGCCGCGCAATGTGCCTCGGAAGGCGAGGTGGGCGCCTGTAGAGGTTCAGGGGCTGGCGCAACAACGACGGGGGCCGCAGGAGCTTCTTGGGTTTGGGGTGAGGTCTCGATCGCCTGTGGAGCGCTAGCGGGTTCGGACCACGCGCCAAGCTCCGCATGCGGCTCAACGACGGCGGGTGCGAGTTCCACTGCAACAGGTGGTGCGACGGAAATTGGCGCCGTGACGGCTTCGGCAGGCGATGCGATGGGGGCGTGCTCTACAGCCACGCCCGCTTCATCGGCTTCACGGTGGCCGAACAGTCGTTGCAGCAGGCCTGGGCGATCGGGTTCCGCCGGGCTATCCAATTGACTCAAGGCTTTGCCTTGCAGACTGCTGAGCTCACTGAGGAGCAAAGGAATCTCGCGGGCCTGGCTGACCCGACTATCCAGTTGTTTGGCGAAATTCTTCAGTGGTCGCCGGACTTCTCGGGGCAGCGGCAATTTTTGCAGTTGAGTGACCAGTGCGGTCAGTGCAGCGCTGGTCTGATTGACGCGTGTCTCCCGGCGCTGCTCGGAATCGAGCACGGCTTTCTCCAGGCGCGGGAGCAGGGCGGCCAGGCCGGCGTCCATATCGTCGGTGCGCACCACTTCGCGCATTTCCTTCATGCATTGGTCGACGGCGCGGTCGGTGCCTTCCGCCGCCAGGGTACTGCGCACCAGGCCGCGACGCAGCAGGTCGAGCCGGGCGTCCCAGCGACGTTCGAGCTTTTCCTGTTGTTCGATACTTTTGAGGTATTTCTCTTTCCAGCGCTGTGTTTCTTCGCTCATTCCAGGGATCCGCGAGGGGCAGGACTCAACGCGGGCAATGCATCGGCCGTGAGCGAACCCGGCAGACGAATCTCTACCGCGACCGGCAGGTGATCGGAAATGGGTTGTGCCAGCACCTCGACCTTTTCCAGGGTCAGGGTCGGGCTCAGCAGAATATGGTCCAGGCAGCGTTGCGGACGCCAGCTGGGGAAGGTCGCTTCCAGTTGCGGGGCCAGCAGGCCAAGGTCACGCAATGGCGAGTTTTGCAGCAAGTCGCTGGCGTGGGTGTTCATATCGCCCATCAGCACCTGGTGTTTATAGTCCCCGATCAGCTCACGGATGTAGGCCAGTTGCAGGCTGCGGGCACGGGCGCCCAGTGCCAGATGCATCATGACGACCACCAGCGCCTCCGGACCTTCGCCGAAGCGCAGCAGAATCGCCCCGCGGCCCTTCGGCCCCGGCAACGGATGATCTTCAATCGCCCATGGGCGCAGCCGGCTGAGCACGCCATTGCTGTGCTGGCCGAGGCGACCGAGATTTCGATTGAGTTGTTGATACCAGTAGGGGAAGCCGCCGAGCTGGGCCAGGTGTTCGACTTGATTGACGTAGCCTGAACGCAGGCTGCCGCCATCGGCTTCCTGCAAGGCGACCAGGTCGAAGTCGCCGAGCAGATTGCCGATTTTTTGCAGATTGTCGGCGCGCCCGGGGTGCGGCAACAGATGTTGCCAGCCGCGGGTCAGGTAATGCCGGTAGCGCTCGGTACTGATGCCGACCTGGATATTGAAGCTGAGCAAGCGTAGACGGCTGTCTGCGGGCAAGCCCGTAGACTCCAGGTGGTGCTCGTTGACCCGCGGATCATGCAGGCCAACGACGCGTTCAGTTCCCCAGCGGCGCATGGTCAATACGGCGCTTAGTTGGCTGCAGCCTTGTTAGCCGCTCGCTCTTTGTCTACCAGTTTGTCGGCCAGTTGCAGGGCCTGTTCGGCACCGCCGGCAGAACCCACGTCAAAGCGATACTTGCCGTTGACGATCAGGGTTGGCACGCCGGAAATTTCATATTTCTTGGCCAGATCCTTGGCCTGTACCATTTTGCCTTTGATGGCGAAAGAGTTGAAGGTGGCCAGGAACTTGTCCTTGTCGACGCCCTGAGTCGCCAGGAATTCGGCCATTTCTTCTGGAGTGGTCAACTTCTGGTGTTCTTTCTGAATGGCATTGAACACCGCAGCGTGCACCTTGTGCTCAACGCCCATGGCTTCAAGGGTCAGGAACATTTGGCCGTGGGCATCCCATGGGCCGCCGAACATGGCTGGGATACGTACGAAATTCACGTCGGACGGCAGTTTTTCGACCCACGGATTGATCACTGGCTCGAACGCGTAGCAATGCGGGCAGCCGTACCAAAACAGCTCCACCACTTCGATCTTGCCAGGCACGGCAACCGGAACCGGATTGGTCAGTTCGACATAAGGGGCTGCGGGTGCTTCGGCGGCCTGGGCAGTCATGCCGAACAGGCTGGCAGCGACGAGTGCGGCGCTGATGATCAGATTACGCATGCTTTACTCCTGGACAAATTTATCGCCACGCGCGACCTGTTTTCAGACAGGTCCTGGGGGGCTTGAGTTCTGTAGTGTAACGGCAGCGGCCACAAAAAAGGGCGGCCAAAGCCACCCTTTTTATACTTGCTGCGACGGATTAATCGAGCGTTAACGCTGCAGTAGATGCAGACCTTGCATGGCGCTCGATTCGCCGGTCTTAGTGCAGGCCCTGAATGTAGCTGGACACGGCGGCGATGTCTTCGTCGCTCAGGCGCTTGGCGATGGTCTGCATGGTCTTGGTATCGCCATCGTTGGTGCGACCGCCTTCTTCCTTGCGGAATTCGGTCAGTTGCTTGGCGACGTATTGAGCGTGCTGGCCGCCCAGGTGCGGGAAGCCGGCTGCCGCATTGCCTGCGCCATTTGGCGAGTGGCAACCGGTGCAGGCTGGCAGGCCTTTAGCCAGGTCGCCGCCGCGGAACAGATTCTCACCGCGCTTGACCAGTTTTTCATCGGCGGCACCGACGCTGCCTTTCTGGCTGGAGAAGTAGGCGGCAATATCGGCCAGGTCCTGATCGCTCAGGTTGGTCAGCAGGCCAGTCATTTCCAGAACGGTGCGCTTGC
>Ga0302172_10000516_pt1 | contig 11507 bp, 8 predicted proteins | sample I_Fen_N2_3_FD_198777 | JGI IMG/M metagenome (GOLD analysis project Ga0302172, IMG submission 198777) | Peat permafrost microbial communities from Stordalen Mire near Abisko, Sweden - I_Fen_N2_3 | ecosystem: Environmental > Terrestrial > Soil > Wetlands > Permafrost | place: Sweden: Abisko... | reverse complement strand
CACCCTCGGCTTCCATATTTTCACCGCGACCCTGTTGCACGATCTCGCCCCGTGACATCACCAGGTATTGATCGGCCAGTTCGGCGGCGAAGTCGTAGAACTGTTCCACCAGCAAAATCGCCATGTCGCCGCGTGCTGCGAGCTTCTTGATCACGGCGCCGATCTCCTTGATCACCGACGGCTGGATGCCTTCGGTGGGTTCGTCGAGAATCAGCAGGCGTGGGCGGCTGGCCAAGGCGCGTCCAATGGCGAGCTGCTGTTGTTGGCCACCGGAAAGGTCACCGCCGCGTCGCTGCTTCATTTGCAGCAACACCGGGAACAGCTCGTAGATGAAGGCCGGGACTTCCTTGGCCTCGGAACCAGGAAACCGTGACAGACCCATCAACAGGTTTTCTTCCACGGTCAACCGGCCAAAGATCTCGCGCCCCTGCGGCACATAGGCAATCCCGGCATGCACCCGCTGGTGCGGCTTGAAGGTGGTGATCGGCTTGCCTTGCCAGTTCACCGCTCCCTCTTTGGCGGGCAGCAGACCCATCAGGCACTTGAGCAGTGTGGTCTTGCCCACGCCGTTACGCCCGAGCAAGCAGGTGACTTCGCCGATCTTCACGTCAAACGTCAGGCCACGAAGGATGTGGCTTCCGCCGTAGTACTGGTGCAGCTTGTCGACTTGCAGCATGTTCAAATTCCCCTCAAATCCCTTGTAGGAGCTGGCTTGCCAGCAAATGCGATGGGTCTGCCCACATTGATGTTGAATGTGATGACATCTTCGCTGGCAAGCCAGCTCCTACAGGTTTTGTGTTTGCAGTTCTATCGACCGAGATAAACCTCGATCACCCGCTCGTTATCCTGTACCTGCTCCAGTGATCCTTCGGCCAGCACGCTGCCCTGGTGCAACACGGTGACGTGGTCGGCAATCGAACCGACAAACCCCATGTCGTGTTCCACCACCATCAGCGAATGCTTGCCGGCCAGGCGCTTGAACAGCTCGGCGGTGAATTCGGTTTCGGCGTCGGTCATGCCCGCCACCGGTTCGTCGAGCAACAGCAGTTGCGGGTCCTGCATCAGCAACATGCCGATTTCCAGAAACTGCTTCTGGCCGTGGGAGAGCAAACCGGCGGGGCGATTGACCGAAGTGCTCAGGCGGATGGTGTCGAGCACTTCGGCGATGCGATCCTTCTGCTCGCCATTGAGCCGCGCCCGCAGGCTGGCCCACACCGACTTGTCGGTTTTCTGCGCCAGTTCCAGGTTCTCGAATACGCTTAGCGCCTCGAACACCGTGGGCTTCTGGAATTTGCGGCCGATGCCGGCCTGGGCGATCTGCACTTCGCTCATCTGCGTCAGGTCCAGGGTTTCGCCGAACCAGGCCTTGCCATGACTGGGACGGGTCTTGCCGGTGATCACGTCCATCAGCGTGGTCTTGCCTGCGCCGTTGGGGCCGATGATGCAGCGCAATTCGCCGACGCCGATGTACAGGTTCAGGTTGTTCAGCGCGCGGAAGCCGTCGAAGCTGACGCTGATGTCTTCCAGGGTCAGGATGGTGCCATGACGCGTATTGAGGCCTTTGCCGGCGCGCTGGCCGAGACCGATGGTATCGCGGCTGGTGCCGGCATCCTTGTTGGGCTCCACGGGGAAAAACGCCGGTTCGAGCATGAATTCAGCTGTCGCAGTGACTCTCATTGTTCACCTCTTTTCTTCAGCAAACCGATCACGCCCTTGGGCAGGTACAGGGTCACGACGATGAACAGCGCACCGAGGAAGAACAGCCAGTACTCAGGGAAAGCCACGGTGAACCAACTCTTCATGCCATTGACCACGCCGGCACCGAGCAGCGGGCCGATCAGCGTGCCGCGACCACCCAGGGCCACCCAGACCGCCGCTTCGATGGAGTTGGTCGGCGACATTTCACTCGGGTTGATGATGCCGACTTGCGGCACGTACAACGCACCGGCCAAGCCGCACAACACTGCGCTCAGCACCCAGACGAACAGCTTGAATCCACGTGGATCGTAACCGCAGAACATCAAGCGGTTTTCCGCATCGCGCAGCGCGGTCAGCACCCGGCCGAACTTGCTCTGCGCCAGGCGCCAGCCAATGAACAGGCTTGCCACCAGCAACAGTACCGTGGCGAAAAACAGCATCGCGCGCGTACCGGGTTCGGTAATGCCAAAGCCGAGAATGCTGCGGAAATTGGTGAAGCCGTTATTGCCGCCAAAGCCGGTTTCGTTGCGGAAAAACAGGAGCATGCCGGCGAAAGTCAGGGCCTGGGTCATGATCGAGAAATACACGCCCTTGATCCGCGAGCGGAAGGCGAAGAAACCGAACACCAGCGCCAGCAACCCCGGTGCCAGGACAACCAGGCACAGGGTCCAGAGAAAGCTGCTGGTGCCGGTCCAGAACCAGGGCAATTCGGTCCACGACAGGAACGTCATGAACGCCGGCAAGCCATCGCCCGAAGCCTGGCGCATCAGGTACATGCCCATCGCATAGCCGCCAAGGGCGAAGAACAGGCCATGGCCGAGGGACAGCAACCCGGCATAACCCCAGACCAGGTCCAGGGCCAGGGCGACGATGGCGTAGCAGAGGATTTTGCCCACCAGCGTCAGGGTGTAGGCCGAGACGTGAAAGGCGCTGTCTGGCGCTAACAGCGACAGCAGCGGCAATGCCAGCAGCAGGGTCAGGATGGCCACAGCAACGGCGATCGTGACTTTCGGGCCGGCCTTTTGCGTGGCCGTGAGCATCAGGGGCTGGTTCATCAGTCGATCACCCGTCCTTTCAGTGCGAAGAGGCCTTGCGGACGTTTCTGGATGAACAGAATGATCAGCGCGAGGATGAGGATCTTGCCGAGCACGGCACCGATCTGCGGTTCGAGAATCTTGTTGGCGATGCCCAGGCCAAAGGCCGCCAGCACGCTACCTGCCAATTGTCCGACGCCACCGAGCACCACCACCAGGAACGAATCGATGATGTAGCTCTGGCCGAGGTCCGGGCCGACGTTGCCGATCTGGCTCAGGGCCACGCCACCGAGGCCGGCGATGCCCGAACCCAGTCCGAAAGCGAGCATGTCCACGCGCCCGGTGGGCACGCCGCAGCAGGCAGCCATGTTGCGATTCTGCGTGACTGCGCGCACGTTCAAGCCAAGCCGGGTCTTGTTCAGCAGCAACCAGGTCAGTACCACCACAAACAGTGCGAAGGCGATGATGACGATGCGGTTGTACGGCAGCACGAGATTGGGCAGCACTTGAATCCCGCCCGACAGCCAGGCCGGGTTGGCGACTTCGACGTTCTGCGCGCCGAACAACAATCGCACCAGCTGAATCAGCATCAGGCTGATGCCCCAGGTGGCGAGCAGGGTTTCCAGCGGGCGGCCATAGAGGTGACGAATCACCGTACGCTCCAGGGCCATGCCGATTCCGGCGGTGACGAAAAATGCCACCGGCAAGGCGATCAGCGGATAGAACTCGATGGCCTGTGGGGCGAAGCGCTGGAACATCAACTGCACCACGTAGGTCGAGTAGGCCCCGAGCATCAGCATCTCGCCATGGGCCATGTTGATCACGCCGAGCAGGCCGAAGGTGATGGCCAAACCAAGCGCCGCCAACAGCAGGATCGAGCCCAGCGACATGCCACTGAAGGCCTGGCCGAGCAATTCGCCGACCAACAGTTTGCGTTTCACTTGAGCCAGGCTGGTTTCGGCGGCGATGCGTACGCCGGCATCGGTTTCGACGCCCGGTTCCAGCAAGCTTTCGAGGCGGGTGCGGGCCAGCGGATCACCGGTCTCGCCCAGCAGTCGTACAGCGGCGAGGCGCACGGCCGGGGAGCTGTCGACCAATTGCAGATTGGCCAGGGCCAGGCTGAGGGCGGCGTGAACGGTTTGGACTTGTTCGCCAGCCAGTTGCCGGTCGAGGAATTTCAACTGCGCGGGTTTGGCACTTTTCTGTAATTGCTGCGCGGCACCTAGACGGATTTTGGCGTCGGCGGCGAGCAGTTGATGGCTGGCCAGCGCGGTGTCGATAAGGCCCCGCAGGCGATTGTTCAGGCGCAGGGTTTTTGGTTGACCATCGATGCTCAACTGACCTTGTTGCAGGGCGTTGATCAGTTCGATGCGGGCCGGATCGGGCTGCGCGGCCCAGGCTTCCAGCAGAATGGCTTGCTGTGCCGGACTGGCCGCGACGAAGTCTTCGGCGTCGCTGGCGTGGGTGGCCATCGGCAACAACAGTGCGATGGCGAGGATGAAGCGGTAAAGGGCGATGGGCATATCAAACGTCCTGGTCAAGCGCGGACACAGTAGGAGCCGGCTTGCCGGCGATGGCGGTCTGTCAGTCAGACCGCGTGATGCTGATCGCTGGCAAGCCAGCTCCTACAGGTGTTGTTTCGGGCCTGAGTCAACGTGTAAGGCCCGACATCCAGTGGCTTAGTTGCTCTTCACCGCATATTCCGGCTTCTTGTCGTTACCCGCAATGAACGGGCTCCACGGCTGGGCGCGGATCGGTCCTTCGGTCTGCCAGACGACGTTGAACTGACCATCGGCCTGAATCTCGCCGATCATCACCGGCTTGTGCAGGTGGTGGTTGGTCTTGTCCATGGTCAGGGTGTAGCCGGACGGTGCGGCGAAGGTCTGGCCGGCGAGGGCTTCGCGGACTTTGTCGACGTCGGTCGACTTGGCTTTTTCAGCGGCCTGCGCCCACATGTGGATGCCGACATAAGTGGCTTCCATCGGGTCGTTGGTCACCGCTTTGTCGGCGCCCGGCAGGTTGTGTTTTTTGGCGTAGGCTTTCCAGTCATCGACGAACTTCTTGTTCACCGGGTTTTCCACCGATTCGAAGTAGTTCCACGCCGCGAGGTTGCCCACCAACGGTTTGGTGTCGATCCCGCGCAGTTCTTCTTCGCCCACCGAGAACGCCACGACTGGAACGTCGGTGGCTTTGAGTCCCTGGTTGGCCAGTTCTTTATAGAACGGCACGTTGGAGTCGCCGTTGACGGTGGAGATAACGGCGGTCTTGCCACCGGCGGAGAATTTCTTGATGTTGGCGACGATGGTCTGGTAATCGCTGTGACCGAACGGGGTATAGACCTCTTCGATGTCCTTGTCCGCTACGCCTTTGGAATGCAGGAACGAGCGCAGGATTTTGTTGGTGGTACGTGGGTACACGTAGTCGGTGCCAAGCAGGAAGTAGCGCTTGGCGCTGCCGCCTTCTTCGCTCATCAGGTATTCCACCGCGGGGATCGCTTGCTGGTTTGGCGCGGCGCCGGTGTAGAACACGTTCGGCGACATCTCTTCGCCTTCGTACTGCACCGGGTAGAACAGCAGGCCGTTGAGTTCTTCGAACACTGGCAATACCGATTTGCGCGACACCGAAGTCCAGCAACCGAACACCACGGCGACCTTGTCCTGGGTCAGCAACTGGCGGCCTTTCTCGGCGAACAGCGGCCAGTTCGATGCCGGGTCTACCACGACGGGCTCCAGCATCTTGCCGTTCACGCCACCCTTGGCGTTGATCTCGTCGATGGTCATCAGCGCCATGTCCTTGAGCGATGTTTCGGAGATCGCCATGGTCCCGGACAACGAATGCAAAATACCAACCTTGATGGTCTCGGCGGCCTGGACAGTCCAGGTCATGCCCATCGCGGCAATCGATGCCGAGAGTGTGAAAGCCTTGATCAAGCTACGACGCTTCATTGTGCGATCTCCATGAATTCATGAATTTTCTTGGTTGGCAGATGCGGACTACTGAAGGGTCTTTAGCAAGGGCTGTGCCCGGTCGGGAAAAGGCAGGGAAATGTCGTTTTAGAGGGCTTGCGCGCTTACTTGGCGCACCATCAAGGCACGTGCCAGGCACGTTGGTGCGACGAGGTGCGCCACATTGGGGCGCCGATCTCGCAGACACCACGGATCAATTGTGGGAGCGAGCTTGCTCGCGAAGAGGGCGTGTCAGTCACCCTGCATGTTGTCTGACACTGCGCATTCGCGAGCAAGCCCGCCCCCAAAGTTTTGATTTGGGTGAATCAGCGCCGGCGCATGAGGCCGATGAAGAACAGTCCGCCGATGGCTGCAGTGGCAACGCCAATCGGCAGGTCTTCCGGGGCAATCATGGTCCGCGCAGCGACGTCGACCCAGACCAGGAAAATGCTGCCGAGCAGTGCGCACACCGGCAGCAACCTTCGGTGTTCCGCCCCCACCAGTCGCCGTGCAATATGCGGCACCATCAGCCCGACAAAGCCGATGGAACCGCTGATGGAAACCAGTACGCCGGTCATCAACGAGGCGATCACAAATACCCGCAGGCGCACCGTGCGTGCATTCAATCCCAACGTCACCGCCGTCTGTTCACCGGCCATCAGCGCGTTGAGCTGTCGCGCCATGCCCAGCAGCAACACCAACCCGAGCAAAACGCTGGCAGCCGGCACCGCGAGCAATTCCCAGCGCGCCAATCCGAGCCCGCCGAGCATCCAGAACATCACGGCCGAACTGGCGCGATGATCGCCGAGAAACAGCAACAGGTTGGCGAGTGCCATCATCACGAACGACACCGCTACGCCACACAACAACAGGCGATCACTGTCCAGCCGCCCCCTGCGGTTGGCGATCATCAGCACCATTAGCATGCTCGACAGCGCACCGATGAACGCCGCGATGGGTAACGTCAGCAGGCCAACGATTTGACCCACATGCAATACCACGATCACCGCGCCCAACGTCGCGCCGGAGGTCACGCCGAGCAGGTGCGGGTCGGCCAGCGGGTTGCGCGTCACTGCTTGCAGCACCGCGCCGATCAATGCCAACCCGGCACCGACCAGCACACCGAGCAACATTCGCGGCAGGCGAATCAGCCAGACGATGTGTTCCTGCCCGGTGCTCCAGTGCGGCTCGCCGACTCCGACAAGCTTGTGCAGCACAATGCGCCAGACGACGTCCAGCGGTACCCGCGCCGGGCCGAAACCCAGTGACACCACTGCCGACACCAGCAACAGCGCGCCGAGGGCGATCAGCAACCATGAGTAGCGACGATTGATCATTCGCCGTGCAAGCCCTTGGCCAGGGTTGCGACGGCCAGCACGTTATCGATTCCCGGCGTGGCCTGCACGTAAGGAATGACGATGAAGCGCTGGTGCTTGATCGCGTCCACCGATTGCAGGGCTTTGTTGTTCAGCAAAAAACGGATCTTCTGATCGGCGGTGATCTCGCTGTAGTCGACTATCACGATCACCTGTGGATTGCGTTCGACCACGTTTTCCCAGTTGACCCTGGTCCAGCTTGCCTCGACATCGTCCAGCACATTTCGCCCGCCAGCGGCGTCGATCAGGGCTTGCGGCATACCCAGACGGCCCGAGGTCATGGCCCGGTCTTCACCGCTGTCGTACAGGAACACGCGCGGTTTTTCGGCTGGCAGATCCTTGCGGATCCCGGCGACTTGCGCCTGCATGTGTCCGATCAAGGCGTTGGCGCGATCCTGCACATCGAAGATTCTGCCGAGGTTGCGCAGGTCGTTATAAGTGTCTTCCAGGGTGGCCGACGGGCGCTTCATCACGAAGGCGCACGACTCGGTCAACTCATAGACGTTGATGCCCAAGGGCTCAAGGGTTTGCGGCGTGAGGTCGCCACCCACGCGCATGCCGTAATCCCAGCCGGCGAAAAAGAAATCGACGTTGGCATTGAGCAGGGTTTCCACCGACGGGTACTTGGCCGCCAGCTCCGGTAAACCGTCGAGCAGGGTCTGCATGTCAGGCGTTACCGCCTTCCATCCGGATACGCCGCTGTACCCGGCCATCTGTGGCTTGAGGCCGAGGGCGAGCATCATCTGGGTCATGTTGATGTCATGGCTCACCGCGTGTTTCGGTGCCTGCTGGAAAGTCACCTCGCGGTTGCAGCTCTGCACGGTCAACGGGTAATGCGTGGCCTCGGCAAAAGCGTGGGCGCTGCCCAGCAGTAAAACGAGGGTGAGGCTGCAGCGCAGCAGGGAGTGCAAAATCATGGTTGGGTAATCCAGGTGATTCGTGGGTAGCCGTGCAAGGGGTGTTCATCGATCAGCGCTTCGACGCCGAAAACGTTGCGCAGCAGCGCGGCGTTGAGGACTTCTTTCGGTGTGCCGCTGGCGACGATGCGGCCGTGATTGATGACATAGAGTCGATCGCAAAATGCGGCGGCCAGATTGAGGTCGTGGATGCTCGCCAGGGTGCCGATCCCAAGGCGTTTTACCAAACTCAAAAGCTCAAGCTGATAACGCGGGTCGAGGTGATTGGTCGGCTCGTCGAGGATCAGCAACTGCGGTTGCTGGGCCAGGGCTCGGGCGAGGATCACACGCTGTTTTTCACCGCCGGAGAGAGTAGCGAACCCGTGGCCTTCGAAGCCTTTGAGGCCGACCGCTGCAAGGGCTTGGGTGACCAGGTGCCGGTCTTCGAGGGTGTCGCCATCGAACAGGCCTTTGTGGGGCGTGCGGCCCATGCCGACCACTTCGTCCACGGTCAGGCCGAAGGCATCGGGGAATTCTTGCAGGACGACGGCGATGCGTTGTGCGCACCAGCGTGAGGATTGTTGCCAGACATTGTGCTGATCGAGCCTGACCTCGCCGCTTTGCGGTTTGCTCAAGCGCCAGGCACAACGCAACAGGCTGGTCTTGCCGCTGCCGTTGGGGCCGATCAAGCCGACGAATTCACCGGCGGCCACGTGTAGCGAGGCATCACGCAGCTGGAACTGATGATGACAGTGACCGTGGCCCAGGGGGGACCAGGTGATGTTCTTGAGGTGAAGCGAGGGCATTTAGCTACTCTTGAGGTGAAGCTGATGACCCCCTTCGCTGGCAAGCCAGCGCCTACAGGGTTCGCGCAAATCCTGTGGGAGCTGGCTTGCCAGCGAAGGGGCCCGAAAGGAGACCCGGAACTGCCAGTGTGACGCGCGGGGCAGTCTACAGTGCTGATGACCCCGCGCATCTCGCCTGTCTCAAGATCAAGATGAAGCCGATTCAGCTTGCCGGCTCAAGCGCGAAAACAGCACACGATCCAGCACCCAGACCACCACCAGCGATGCACCCACCAACGGAAACGCCACGGCCAATGCGAACATGATGACCATCGCGGTTTTCCATTTTGGCAGGTCATGACGCAGTGGCGGAACACCGACCTTGCCTTGTGGGCGACGCTTCCACCAGATCACCACGCCGCTGACGGCGCTGAGCAGGATCATCAGGCAGATCAGCAGCACGACGATCTGGTTGAACACCCCGAACATCTTGCCTTCGTGCAACATCACGCCGATTTCCGTCGCCCGGGCGACGCTGCCGTAGTGCTCGTAGCGCACGTCGGCGAGGACATCGCCGCTGTACTGATCGACATGCAGGGTGGCGTCATTGCGCGGGTCATCGGCAAAAACGGCGATGGTAAATACACCCGTGGCGGTGGTCGGCAAAGTGATGCTGTAACCTGGCTCGACCTTGCGTTGCACGGCGATGTCCTGCACATCTTGCAGGCTGATGGTCGGCGCCGCAGGGCCGGCTTGCGCACCGCCGTGGGCCATGTGCTCGGCATGGTCGCCGGACATTGGCATCGGCGTATTTTCCATGGCCCAGGGCACGGTCTGGCGAGTGGCGCTGTTGAGGCTGCGTGCCTCGACGTCGGACTTGGGCACGTTATCCCACATGGCTGGCGGGAAGACGTTCCAGACCGCCGCGTATTGCTGGCCCCAGAATCCGGTCCAGGTCATGCCGCTGAGCAGCATCACCAGCAGCAGCGAGGCACCCCAGAACCCGGTGACAGCGTGCAGGTCACGCCAAAGCACCCGTCCGCGACTGCTCAGGCGGGGCCACAGGATCCCTGCGGCCTGACCGCGCGGCCACCACAGGAACACCCCGGAAACCACCAGCACCACGCCCCAACCGGCCGCCAGTTCGATGAGTCGATCACCCACGGTGCCGATCATCAGCTCGCCATGAATCGCACGGGCGACGGCTTGCAGGTTTTTCTTGGCATTTTGCTCACCGAGAATGTCGCCGTGGTAAGGGTCGACGAACACATTCAGTTCATTGCCGCCATTGAGCACGACAAACTGGGCACTGCGTTCGGCGTTGAGCGGTGGCAGGTACTGCTTGATCGTTCCTTGTGGATACGCGTCTTTGACGCGCTTGAGCAGGTCGTCGGCCGGGACGCTGTGATGCCCGGCCGGGACGTTGAGCAGGCTGCTGTACATCAACGAATCGAGTTGCGGCTTGAACAGGTAAATGGTGCCGGTCAGGGCCAGCATCACCATGAATGGCGCAACGAACAGGCCGGCATAGAAATGCCAACGCCAGGCCAGGTTGTAGAAATTCACTTTGGGCTGTTTCATCGTTTGTGCTCCGCATTGGCGAATCAATTGTTTTTTTTAAGATCGCAGCCTCGTTTCACTCGACAGCTCCTACAGGATGTACGGCCGAGGCTGCGATCTTTTGATCTTGTTGTTAGAAACTCATATCCACCCTGGTCCAGAGCGTTCGCCCCGGTTCCTTGATGGCTTGCGGGTCATTGGCGGGGTAGCCGAAGCCGGCGTTGCCGGCCAGGTTCAAGTGTTCGGCGTAGGCCTTGCCAAACAGGTTGTCGACGCCGCTACTGAGCTTCCAGTTCTGGTTGATCCGGTAGGCGCCGTTGAGTGAGAACACGCCGAACCCCGGGGTCTTGTCGAAGTCATAGCCGACGACATTGCCTTTGTTCTGGTCGATACGGTTTTGCGCGGCGACCACTCTCCACAGTGCCCCGGCGCTCCAATTGTCTTCGCTGTAAGTCAGGCCGAAACGCGCGTCCAGCGGCGGCATTTGCGGCAGCGCATGGCCATCGCTACTGTTCTTGCCCCAGGCGTAGGCCAGGGTCGCGTCGGCTTTCCAGTGGTCGCTGAGCTTGTAGGCCGCGCCCAATTCACCGCCCATGATTCGCGCGTCGATGTTCTCGGCTTGCGAGGTGGTGCCCATCATCGTGGGGGTGTAGTTGAACAGGATGTAGTCGCGCACCTGGCCGACGTAGCCCGAGACCCAGGCGTCGAGGTCTTGCGTCCTGTATTGCAGGCCGACGTCGAGTTGGGTGGTTTTTTCCGGCTTGATCGAATCGAAGGCATTCACCGAACCGGCAGGACCTGAGTTCGGCGAAAACAGCTCCCAGTAATCCGGGAACCGCTGGGTGTGTCCGAGGCCCGCGTACAGCGTGGCCGGGCTGTCGGCCAGGTCGTGTTCATAGCGAATGAAACCGCTGGGCAAGGTGTCGGCGCGGGTATCGTCGGTCGTCGGGTTGGGCCGGGTCATCATTCCCGATCCAATGGTCTGCCGGTAATCCTTGGCCGAGGCCCGATCCAGGCGTGCGCCGCTGATCAGGCGGTCACGCTCGGCGGCGTACCAGGTCAATTCACCGAACACCCCGTAATTATGGAAGTCGGCGTCCTTGGTGTAGGGCAGGTTCTGGTAGGTGTCGACGCCCATGGCGCTGCGTTGGCGGTGTTTGTTGGTCTGCGCATCGATGCCGCTGATCAACTGCACATCGGCCCAGTGCCAGGT
>Ga0302172_10000512_pt1 | contig 11527 bp, 9 predicted proteins | sample I_Fen_N2_3_FD_198777 | JGI IMG/M metagenome (GOLD analysis project Ga0302172, IMG submission 198777) | Peat permafrost microbial communities from Stordalen Mire near Abisko, Sweden - I_Fen_N2_3 | ecosystem: Environmental > Terrestrial > Soil > Wetlands > Permafrost | place: Sweden: Abisko... | reverse complement strand
GAAATGTCTTCGAGTCGAGCGCGGCAATCAACTCACCCTTCTCAAAACTGTACTGGCGCAACACGGCACTTTCTTTTCCACGAAGCTGACTGTCGCGCTCCCGGCCCAATCTCCACACGGTTCCATCGGGAGCGGGGCGGACGTAATAAGCCACATAAGGTGAAGTCTGCACGACGCTCTTTACAAAGCCGTCGCGGCCCATCTTCGCAAGGAAATTTGAGATGGTTCCATCCTGGCGGCGAGCGCCTCCTACTAGGACGATAGAACCGTCTTGAGCTACGGCAGCATCCGCGACATTCACCTCTTCGGCATCATCGAACCAGAGGGTTGCATTGCCGACGATGTTTCCGTTGCGATCACTCACCACGACGACTGGGTTCGATTGCGAAGCAACCAGCCCACTCGAGACCAGATGTTGTCCATCCCATTTATGCCTGAAATAGTCGTTGGATGAGAGGATAGAGAACTCTGTTTGTCTATAAGGTGCACGGAGTTCTATATTTGCAGATTGTGGTTTCTCGCTCGCGGCAGTCGTCCCACCTAATACAGCAAGCCCCACCAACTGAAGAGCAATTATGGTCTTAGCGCACCTCATCGCTTTTCTCCTTACAGGCACTCTACGCCGTCATTAGTACAAGAAAAGGCAGTATCACAGCAGTATTGGCTACACTGCCAAGGAAATGCTCCATTTAAATACTCCGCCAATATCGTGCTTTCGTAGGTATTGTTCACGTGGCAAGCATTCATATAACACCCCCCGGAGACGGGGTAGACATATATGAAATGGCCCACGCAGCATTCCCCTAAGTCGCAAGTTACGAGTTTCAATCCGGCTTGTCTCGAAACCAAAGAAGGAATGTCTGCGGGGACGAAAGGCCGTTCCACATCCTTACCCCTATGTTTAACCGATGAGACCCCCATAGGCGCCTGACGCGAAGTTACACCGGCAAAGATACTGCCGATTTGCTGATCGCAGGAGTTTACTATTCTGGGATTGCCCAGGCACGGGCTAACAACGGTAGCCAGTACCATCGTAAGGGTTAGGACACGGGTGGGGATCAGAATCTTCATTACACATCCCCAATGCGAAAGTTTCCAAAGGCACTCTAATTGCGGAAGATAGTTCGAATCGTTCCCAGAGTCAATAGCTTATTAGTGATAGATCACTTCACTTTGGGATATTGGTCTTTTCCTTAGGGGCGCGAGCGGCTACACATCTGCGTCCGCAGTTGGTCGTTGCTCCTGACCTTTCTATCCACTAGCCACTGCCTTATCACACGCCTCTGTGTCCTGCGTCCTATTCCATCCCGATCCAATTCTGTAAAACATTCTTCGTGACGCGAGAGGATCGGTGTCTCTGCCGCCACAGCGCCTCGGCAGGCATGATTCCTGGCTCTTTGACAATCGAACTGCGCCACGCCCCGAAGAGCACAGGCGGTCTAATACTGCCATTTTCTTGACCGTAACTCCCACGGCCACTAATAGATACGTATAACTATTAATAGAATGAATGGCATACGAGACAAATATCGCTAACCGCTTGATTCTAAAAGAGCGTGAAATACTATTTTCAAGCAACACAGTTCTATAACACTAATACAGTTTCAACTTCGATTTGACCACTGCGTGTATGCTTATTGGTTTCGCCGGAGCGTCGGGTCCACCGCATTTCCTTCGCTCCAGCCAATTCATTCTGCCCGATGGCTGCAACGCGGGCTGCAATTCCACGGAGACCACATGGCTGCCAAGACCAAGAGTCAACCTAAGCCGGTGGGTGAAACCCTCACTCGTAATACCCGCAATAACTTCGAGTCCGATCTGGCTCTTGAGTTCCTGCGCGTTGTCGAAGACGCTGCTATTGCTTCCGCCAAGACCATGGGACAAGGTGACCGCAAGCGCGCCGATCAGATGGCCACCGAAGCCATGCGTTCTGTAATGGATTCTGTCCCGATGGACGGCACCATTGTCATTGGCGAGGGCGAACGCGACGAAGCGCCCATGCTTTACATAGGCGAGAAGGTCGGCAAAGCAGACGGCGGCGACTACCCCGAGGTTGATATCGCTGTCGATCCCCTCGAAGGCACCAACCTGTGTGCCAACGGCTTGCCCGGCGCGATTACCGTTCTGGCCGCGTCCGAGCGCGGCGGCCTGCTACACGCCCCCGATTGCTACATGGAAAAGATGGTGGTCGGGCCATCCTGCAAAGGCATGGTCGATCTGGAAGCACCCGTGGGTCACAACCTAGCCGTCATCGCCAAGGTATTAGGACGCAAGATTGAAGACCTGGTCATCGTCATCCTCGACCGCCCCCGCCACGAGCACCTCATCGCTGATGTGCGAAAGGCTGGCGCGCGGATTCTGCTCATCTCCGACGGCGACCTTTCACCCGGCGTCGCGGCTGCGATGCTCGGCTCTGGCGTACATGCAGTGATGGGAGCCGGCGGCGCTCCTGAGGGAGTCGTCACGGCTGCAGCCATCCGCTGCCTAAACGGATATATGGTCGGCCGTCTCACGGGCTACACGCCTGAACAGGCTGAGCGCATGCCCGACATGGGCATCAAGGACCCTAAGCGGATTTACACCGCCGAGGAACTGGCGCCGGGCAAGAACATCGTCTTCGCCGCCACCGGAGTCACCGACGGCCCGCTGCTCAAAGGCGTCCGCTTTTTCGGAGACGGCGTCCGTACCAGTTCGCTCGTCATGAAGATGCAGAATCGCAAGGTTCGTTTTATCGAGAGCATCCACGTCAGCAAGAATCTAGACGCGAAGGTACGCATCCCGTAGGCTAACAAGTCTTTTATTAATCCGAGGCCTCCTTTCGGGGCCTCGCTCACTTTCCCCTTCCCGAAACGGCCGCTCGCCCCTTCTCTCATTTCCTGCTTGACAGTTTCCCAACAGGAGTACACTTTGCTTAGAACGACGTAGCTGGGTCACTGAAAGCGTTCCTAGTCGAGGCACTCATGGACGTTCATTTCAGTTATAAGATTTCGAAAACTGCCGACCTTGAAAAGCAAGTCAAACAACAACTGGAAAAACTGAGTAAGTACCTCCGGGTCTTTCGGCCCGACCTGGTGCATATCAAGGGCATTGTCGAGGAAAGCTCGGCGCGCGAAGGTTTTGTCGTGTCGCTGAACCTGCGGTTGCCCTCAGGACAGATGGCCGCGCAGGAGAAGGGACCCGTCGCGGCTACTGCCGTCAAGGCAACCTTCGACGCGCTTACCGAGCAGTTGAAGCACCACAAGCAGGTCCTGCGAAGTAAGCACAAATGGGTTCGTCGCCGCGACGTCGATCATCGCGACGCCGAGATAGCGTCCTTCGAGAACACCATTGCTGTGGTACGGCCCGAGACCGTCTCCGCCGTTGACATCACCAGTTACATCGACGTCAACCTGCCGCGTCTCGAGCGCTTCGTTCAGCGTCGCATCGCCTACAGGGAGAACCTCGGCGAGTTGTCGCCTGGCCGGGTCTCTGCGGATGAGGTAGTCGCCGAAGCCATCGCCACTGCCTTGGGTGACGAGCTGGAAAAACCCGAACGCATCAAGATTGAGCCATGGCTCTACCGGCTGGCAAGTGAGGCCATTGACCGCGTTGCTGCGGGCGACGGGGAGCTTGGCGAAGTCTCGTTCGAGCACCACCATGGCGAGCCGAACGTACAGGCCAGTGACGAGGCGCGCCTCCAGTTTCACCAACCCGACGACCATCTACTCGAGGAAGACTTCATCGCTGACGGTCATGCCAACAATCCCGAGCAAATGGCGGCTCGCCAGGAACTGATCAAGCTCGTGCAGGTTGCGCTGGCCGGCCTTCGGCGCCCCGACCGCGAAATCTTCATCCTTCATGCCGTCGAAGGCTTCAATCAGGAAGAAATTGCTGTTATCACTAACCACACCGTCGAGGAGGTGCAAGCGTCCATTCGTAAAGCGCGCCAGCACCTGCAGCGTGCCTTGCCCATCAAGGACTTGTTCAAAGAGCGACTCATGGAGTTTTCTCACAGCACCTGAATGCGGTTGCTTTCAGGCAACCTTTGGGAGATGCAAGCCAAGTCAATGCAGGAGAATCGGAATGATCACCAGAGCTGACATCCGGGACCTCGCTAATTTCCATTCACCGGAGGGCTGTGCCGTAACGTTTTACTATCAGCCCACCGCGCCGGCCAACCGTTCCCATCGCGAGGAAGTCATCCGGGTCAAAGACCAGGTCAACAATGCTCTCCGCGAAGCAGAGAAAGCCGGCGGCCGCCACAAGTCAGCCGCAGCCGACTTGCAGCGTATCCTCGAAATGACCGAGGGACTTCGCAGTAATGGCCGTAAGGCAAAGGCCGTTTTCGCATGCGGGGCGAGCGGTTTCTGGCGCGAGTTCGGCTTGCCAACCCGCCTGCCCAAAACCAATGTCATCCTCAATCAGCGGTTCCACCTCAAGCCCTTGGCTGCGATCTTCGACGGAATGCAACGTGCCTGCGTAGCCCTCGTCGATCGTGCTAAAGCCCGTGTCTTTGAAATCAATGACGGCATCATCGTCGAGAAGCTCGACTTCATCAACGAGCTCACTCGTCGTGGCCGCAGTGACGGCTGGGGCGGATACGATGCCGGCCACGTCGAACGCCGCGTCGCCAATGAGACCATGCAGCATTTCAAGATCGTTTCCGACGCCATTACCAGTCACTTCCAGGGAGGCGGCTGCGAGAAGCTGCTCATCGGGTGCCACGATGACATCTGGTCCGAGTTCGAGCCGCAGCTTCACTCCTATGTGCGGCAACGCCTGGTAGGCCACTTCCGCATCGACCCGAAAACGGCGACCGAACGCGAAGTCCACGAAATGGCCACGGAACTACTGCAGACTCACCGCAACGGTCGCGGCGCCATCGGTCTGCGCCGCGTGCTGCGCTCCATCGAGGCCGGCGAGGTACAAACCCTGATGATCGCCTCCAGCTTCAATGCGCCCGGCGTGAAGTGCTACCACTGCGGCCATATGGACCTGCATCTTGCGCCTACGTGCGTCATGTGCGGCAAGCCCAACACCGAACTTGAAGACCTCGGCGACGCCATTGTCGGACACGCGATTCGCCACGGACTCGAGTTGGTGTACATCGGCGACGACGAGCAGTTCGACCGCATTGGCCGTATCGCCGCGTTGCTTCGGTTCCGCGCTGACCAAAGTACGCCGGCCAAAGTGGCGGTGTAGTACCTCAGTTAGGTGTCCCAGGTTCGCGCCCCGTAGTTGGGCGTTAACCTGGGTTCATAGTGTCGGCCCTCCTCGCCGCTAGAATGAACTCACCTCGATGCGATTAACTCTCATAGCGCTCTTGCTCGCCACCGGCCTCCTCGCCTAGGCCCCTAGACCCATCCCTGCCGACGATGCCACCCGCATCGGCGAGTTCTATCGCCTCGCCGATCAAGTTCAAGATAAGGTCTGGCCCGGCTGGAGCAAGGCTCGCGCACCGCTCTTGCTCGTCACTGCTGACGCCGAATACCTCACGCACTTTCCCGATCCGCCAAAGGAATTTCAGAGGGCCGGCGATGACTTCTACTCGCGTCCGCGGCAATTCTCACCCAACCTGCAAGCGACGTTTCCCGCCTTGGGTTTCCCTCCAGTCATCGCCGTCGGAGAACCCAGCGCCACGGCGAGCAAAACCAGCACGCCATGGATCATCGTTGTGATGCACGAGCACTTTCACCAATTGCAATGGGCGCAGCCCGAATACTTGAACGCCATCAACAATCTCGGCCTCAGTGAGGGCGACACCACCGGCATGTGGATGCTCAACTACCCGTTTCCTTACGAAGTCCCCGAAATTGCCGAGTCCTTCGCCCACCTTCGCGACACCTTGCTGGCCGCGCTTAACGAAGTGGACCAGCAAAAGTTCGCTCCTCTCTCCAAGACTTATCTCAAGGAGCGCAAAGATTTCATGTCGCAATTCCTACCCGGGGACCGCAAGTACTTCAGCTTCCAGCTCTGGCAGGAAGGCGTTGCCCGCTACGTTCAGATCAAGTCCGCCGAGACTGCGGCCGACTACCAGCCCTCTGCAGCCTTTTCTGCTCTGCCCGATTACATCCCCTTCAGCACCTACGCCCTTACTATCCGCTCACGCACGCTCAACGTACTGAAGAGCGTTGATCTCACCCACGCAAAGCGCGAGTCGTTTTACTCGTTCGGGGCCGCCGAGGCTCTGCTCCTCGACCGAATCAATCCAGAGTGGAAGACCCAATATTTCCAGCACCTGCTCACCACCGAGCCGCTCTTTCCCAGCGTCCGCTGACATTCAAGTAGCATTGTTCCTAAACCTAGTTCTCTCTCTGTGCCTCTGTGTCTCAGTGGTGGAAGATTTTGGAATTCCCCGTGCTATCCTTCCTTTTCTTTCGGAGACGACATGAAATTTACCCGCCGCGATTTTCTTGCTACCACTGCTGCCGCGTCCGCTTCCCTTGCCCTCGACTTGCAAGCGCAGCAGGCGCCGGGATACAAGCCGCCGGCACCGAGCCCCAAGCCAAAATCCCCAGTCCTCATCTGCGCGGCCAACGGCTACAACTACCTTGACCGCGGCTACGACGTGCTCACCAGCGGCGGTGACACCCTCGACGCCGTGATGAAAGTCATTACCGGCCCGGAAGATGATCCCAACGACGACAGCGTCGGACTCGGCGGCCTGCCCAACGAAGAATGCGTGGTCGAACTCGACGCCTGCTGCATGCACGGCCCCACGCGCATGGCCGGCTCGGTCGCGGGCGTACGCGACATCAAAAATGTTTCACTCCTCGCTAAGACCGTTATGGAGCACACCGGTCACGTCATGCTCGTCGGCGACGGGGCTTCGCATTTCGGCCACCTCATGGGCTTCCCCAAGGAGAACCTGCTCACCGAGCCCTCGCGCAAGACCTGGCAGCTGTGGCGCGAAACCATGTCGAACGACGACTGGTGGGGCCCAGGCCTCGCCAGTCCGAACTTCAAATTCCCCGACACCGGCGGCGACATCACGGAGCAGCAGCAACAACTGCTCGACAAGATGGAGAAGCTTGCCGCCAAGATCGGCATCGACCCTGAGCGCCGCATGGCTGCTGTTCAACAAGTCTTGAAGCCGCCAACCGGCACCATCAATTGCTCAGCTCTCAACACGAAGGGCGAGATGTCAGGCGCGACCACCACCAGCGGTCTCGCGTGGAAGATTCCCGGACGCGCTGGCGATTCGCCCATCATTGGAGCGGGCTGCTACTGCGATCAAGATGTAGGTGCAGCGGGCGCCACCGGCAATGGCGAAGAGAACATCAAGGTTTGCGGCGGGCACACCATCGTCGAGAACATGCGCCACGGTATGTCTCCCGAGGAAGCCGGCATGGACGCGCTCAAGCGCATCGTCCGCAATTACAACGGCGACATGCACAAGCTGGCTTACATGGACATGACCTATTACATCCTGCGTAACGACGGCGCCTATGCTTGCGTGACTCTGTGGGCAGGACCGCCCGATCATCTGAAGCGCTTCGCTGTCCATGACGACAAAGGCAAACGCTACGAGAAAGCCAAGCCGATGTTCGCAGGGGCGTCGCTCGGTTGGCCGCCCATGCCGGGCGGAAAGAAGCTGAAGCCCGAAGCGAAGTAGGCAGGGCGCGTGGCATTCGATAGCACCGAGCTTTAATCGCGGGCTACACCGCCACCGTCACGCTGGTCTCTGTCCGCGTCACCGGACGATACAACGTGTCCCGCTCAAACGGCACGCGACCCGCCTCGGTGATGAGGCGAATGAGGTCTTGGCGCGAGAGCCCCTGCGGAGTGGTTGCACCCGCGTCATGATAAATCTTCTCTTCCACTACGGTGCCGTCAATGTCGTCTGCGCCGAAGCGCAGCGAAATCTGCGCGATCTTCGGCGTTACCATCTGCCAATACGACTTGATGTGCGGGAAGTTGTCGAGCACCAGCCGAGACACCGCGATCTGTTTCAGGTCTAGCATGCCGGTGGATTTCGGCAAGTGTTGCAAGGGCGTGTTGTCCGGATGGAACGCCAGCGGAATAAACGTCTGGAATCCGTGCGTGTCATCCTGCAACGCACGCAGCTTCAGCAGGTGGTCAACCCTATCCTCGACGTTTTCAATGTGGCCATAGAGCATCGTGGCATTCGACTTTAGGCCAACTTCATGTGCGGTGCGCGCAATCTGTAGCCAGTCGTCGCCGTCAATCTTGTGGTCGCAGATGATGTGCCGCACTCGGTCGCTGAAAATCTCCGCCCCGCCTCCGGGCATCGAGTCGAGCCCCGCTTCTTTCAGCCGAATCAGCACTTCCCGCGGAGTCATCTTGCCGATCTTGGCAAAGAACGAAATCTCCACCATGGTGAAGCCCTTCAGGTGGACCTGCGGGAATCGCTGCTTCAGCCCGGCAATCATGTCGGGGTAATACGAGAACGGCAGGTCAGCATGAAGACCACCGACGATGTGGAACTCGGTCACCGCCTCGGTGTAGCCAGTGGCAGCAGTGTCCCAAACTTCCTGCAGCGCCATGGTGTAAGCGCCGGGCGTGTCTTTCTTGCGGCCGAACGCGCACAGGCGACACGCCGCCACGCAAACGTTCGTGTAATTGATATGCCGGTTGACGTTGAAGTAAGCGATGTCTCCATGCATACGCTCGCGCACATGGTTCGCCAGCCACCCAACGGCCAGGACGTCTCCCGAGCGGTACAGCGCGAAAGCGTCGTCTTCCGATAGCCGCTCCTGCGCCATCACCTTGTCGGCAATAGACTTAAGCCGTGGGTCGTCGGTTTGAAAAGGGTGTTGCGCCTTCGCGACGGGTGTCTGCTCTAGAGTTGCCATTGCTTCAATGATAACGCACCCTTTCGTCGAAATCACAGGGCGTTGTGATGTCCAGTTAGTCCCGTTTTTGGCTAGCTGCCAATTGCTAATTGCTTCTTAACATCACATCCGCTGCAACAAACAGCAGAAACCCCATCGAGATGAATCCATTCGTGGTAAAGAAGGCCGCGTTCACCCGGCTCAGGTCGTCATGCTTTACCAGTGAGTGCTCGTAGATCAGCAGCATAGCCACAATCCCGACGCCCACCATCGCGATCTTGCCCAAGCCGAAGGCCACCACCATAGCCGCCAGCAGTACCACGGTTACCAAATGAAAGACGCGCGCGATCAGCAGAGAATTGCGGATCCCAAATGCCTTGGGCACTGAATAGACATTCGCATCGCGATCAAATTCGTAATCCTGGCAGCTATACAGAATGTCGAAGCCTGCACCCCAGAACACTACCGCACCCGTCAGCAACAGAATCCGCGGATCGAACGTTCCCCGCACCGCAATCCACGCTGCCGCGGGCGCGATGCCCATCGCCAAGCCCAGCACCACATGCGCCCAGCGCGTAAACCGCTTGGTAAACGAATAGAAAAAGACAATCGCCAGCGCCACCGGTGACAAATAAAACGCCAGCGGATTCAGTTGCCACGCCGCGAACATCAACACCACCGACGTGACAACCACAAACCCCAGCACAAACTGCTTCGACAGCTTCCCTGCCGGCAGCGCTCGAATCTTCGTCCGCGGATTCTCCGCGTCGATGTCCGCATCCACCAACCGGTTGAACGCCATCGCTGCGGACCTCGCAGCCATCAGTGCCACGATGATCCAAATCGAAGTATGCAGGTTGGGAATGCCCCGCGCGGCCAGCACCGCGCCCGTCAAGCCAAACGGCAGCGTCAGCACTGAGTGCTCCCACTTGATCATCTCCAGCGTTGTGCCGGTATTGCGAAGAATGTTTTGAAATCCAGCCACGTTTCGATTCTACCGTCTCACCCGCTCCCCTGCGCCAGCGGACTCCGTGCCCACTTCCGTTCCCACGCCGGAACCATCACCGCCTCGGTCACCAGCGCCGGCTTCAGCGCCCAGCACACCACGCGTGTCCCAAACGGCAGGTTGATGTAGTGCATCAGGTGCCGCTCACCGTCGAGTAGTGCAGCCATCGCCCCATTTGCCACGCGCGACGGATGCGGATAGTGCTCATGCTGCGTAATCGACTTGTGGAACATGTTCTTCGCTAACCGTCCCACCACCATTGGTGGAAACGCGCTGGCAACAAAGTATGATGCGCGATGCACCTGGAATCCGCAGGTCGTCACCTTCTGACGTAGCTCGCTTACTGTATAGCGCCGCTGATGTCCGCGCGCCTCATCGTCTTCGCCCCACAAAAACGAATACGCCGGTACAGTCAGGCACAACAGGCCGCCATCTTTCAGCACCCGCCGCATCTCGCGCAGCGCGGCTATGTCGTCGGCACACGATTGCAGCATGTCGCCCGCCACAATCGCGTCGAACGAATTGGACGCCAGCGCCAATTCCTCCAGCCGCGAGCACACCAGGTTGGCATCGCCCTCGAGCTGCCGGAACGCCAGCGTCTTCAGCGAGCCATGCACATTGCAGGAGCGGCAGAACGCCGCTTCGTCGAACTCTAACTGCGCCGTGCAACCCAGGTCGAGCACACGAGCCTCGCGTTTGCCATGGACCGCCTGCGTCACGGCCTCGCGCAGCAGTTTGCGGCGCGACGTATACCACCACGAGTCGCTGTCGCGTCTTAGCTCGTCGAATTCGGCGTGTGCATCCATGATCAGACGGTATCGCTTCGGCTACTGACTACTGGCAACTGCCTTCCTAAAATACTCCAGCGACAACTCCAGACCCTTACGTAAATCCACCTTCGGCTCCCAACCCAACAATTTCCGTGCCCTCGTAATGTCGGGACGCCTTCGCTTGGGATCGTCCTCTGGCAACGGCTCGAAACGCACTGTGCTCGTCGATCCTGTCACCTGCAACACAATCTGCGCACACTCCAGCATGGTGAACTCGCTCGGATTGCCAATATTCACCGGCAAGGGCTCTTGCACCTTCGACAATGCCATGATCCCCGAAATCTCGTCGCTCACATAACAGAAGCTGCGGGTTTGCAGCCCGTCGCCGTACACGGTGATCGGCTCGTCCCGAAGGGCCTGCTTCATAAAGTTCGAAATCACACGCCCATCGTTCACTTGCAGCCGCGGACCATACGTATTAAAGATCCGCACGATTCGGGTGTCCAACTGATGGTAGCGGTGATAGGCCATCGTCGCGGCCTCGGCGAAGCGCTTGGATTCGTCGTACACCGAACGTGGCCCTACCGGATTGACGTTGCCCCAGTAGCTCTCAAGCTGCGGATGCTCCAGCGGATCGCCATAACACTCCGACGTAGAAGCCAGCAGAAACTTTGCTTGATACTTCCGCGCCAATTCCAGGCAAGTCAAAGTCCCCGCTGAGCCCACTTGCAGAGTCTCGATACCGTACTTCCGGTAATCCACCGGACTCGCTGGCGAGGCGAAGTGGAACACATAGTCGACCTTTCCCGGATCGAATGCCTGGCAAACATCCTGCTCCACGAACTCAAATCGCGCCTCGTCCAGCAGGTGTTCGAGGCTCTCCATCCGCCCAGTCAGCAAGTTGTCTGCGCATACCACCGAGTGCCCCTCAGCCAGCATCGCGTCACACAGATGCGATCCCAGAAACCCTGCACCAC
>Ga0302172_10000511_pt1 | contig 11544 bp, 9 predicted proteins | sample I_Fen_N2_3_FD_198777 | JGI IMG/M metagenome (GOLD analysis project Ga0302172, IMG submission 198777) | Peat permafrost microbial communities from Stordalen Mire near Abisko, Sweden - I_Fen_N2_3 | ecosystem: Environmental > Terrestrial > Soil > Wetlands > Permafrost | place: Sweden: Abisko... | reverse complement strand
TCACCACTTCAACCTGCCGCTGTGGCGCATCGTCGAACTGCTGTCGTCAGGCCCGGCGCGCGTTTTTGGCCTGACCGATTTAGGTACGCTGGCCCCTGGCGCTCACGCTGATGTGACGATCTTCGATCCCGAAAATAAGTGGACGTACGATGCGTCACAGTCTCGCTCGAAATCGCGCAACACGCCTTATGACGGCTGGAGTTTCACCGGCAAAGTCGTGGCGACGATTGTTGCGGGCAAGGTGGTTTACGGGGATTGATCAGCCCGCGCGCGCTCATCTAGTACGCGAAGTACGGCCCGGTTCCCCCCGGAGTGGTCGCGCCGCTGAGGGCGGTGAAAACGTTGCGGCCATAGAAGAAGGGCAGGCCGAAGACGAATCCTGAAGTTCGATTGCCACCTGGGCCGCCGAGCGTTGAGAACGCGAACTTACCTGACTGAAGCAGCGTGTCGCCGTTATCGACCGTGAGCGTGATGCTGCCGGTGGAACCGTTGGTGCCGGCGTTACTCACCGTGAGAGTTTGCTGCGAACTTGGGCAGTAGTATCCATTCGCGGAGCACGGAGGAATTCCGGTGATCGCCGACGTCAGGAAATAGTTGGCATTAGCGCCACTGGCGATGGTTCCCGCATACACATTGCTGTTGTAGGTGGAAAGGAACGATCCGGGATTCTGGCCCTGCGTTGTTACGCCATAAACGGTGGCTCCGGCAAGTCCGTTATTCGACTGGGTTCCGATGCCGAAGATGAGTGTACCCTGGGCAGTCTGAGTGCCTCCTGCGATGAGCGGCGGCAACTGAATTTGGCTGCCATTGTTATCGCTGGGAAATGCAGCGACGGGGTTCGACACCTGTTGCGCGGTGGGGACAAGAATAGGCGCGCATCCGGCGAGCGTACAGCTGAAATACGTGCTCTGCGGGCCGTTCGCGCAGGTGCTGCCGCAATCCTGTAGAAACACTCCGATTCCTAAAATTCCTTTAGCCTTCAGCGAGGTCGCATTATTGAGTGCGCCACCTGTAGTTTGTCCGGTACAACTGGCCGGAGCGGCGGAGAATCCGGACGGCTCAATCACCGCGATGGGAATTGACGAGGCAATCTCGCCGGAGACCTGCACCTGCGCGAGTGCCACCGGTCCCCAAGCGTATCCCGTGGGTGCGACGTAACACTCGGCCATCGGATTGCCATCCGAGGCATTTTGCGGCGTGAGCGTCAGGCTGCCCAGCGCCGAACCAAGCACGCGGAATCCTACCGAGCCTGTGTCTACAAGCACGTGATCGATGGTAGAGCAGGTGGTGGTGCCAGGCACGCAAACCGTAGCGGTAACATAGGCTCCGTTGGGATAGCCGATGGAGACGCCGTTTACGGTAGGCCCGCCGTCGACTGCGAGCGCTGCGCTGTTGTTCACGTTGACAGTGACGGTGGCAGTGCCAACGACGTTGGTGACTTTTGTAGTGGCCGTAATTGTTGCAGTAGTGGTCGCAGGAACTGTCGGCGCCGTGAACTGGCCAGAGGTGGAAATCACCCCAATGCTGCTGGTCCAATTGATAGCGCTGGTGATATTGCCGTTTGCCCTGGCGACGCACAGGCTGTTTTGCAGCGACTGAATCACTGTCGGGGTGCAAGTCACCACGATAGCCGTGACCGGATTCACCGTCAGGGTGACGGTTGTGGTTTTGGTGGTGTCCTGGTTGGAGATGACGGTGATTGTGACCTGGGTAGGGGTGTTAACCGCCTGCGCCGTGAACAGGCCGGTGCTGTCAATGGAGCCAACGCTGGCAGCGTACGTGACGGTGGTTATGTAGTTGCCGGTGCCGGTGACGGTAGCGGTGCATTGACTGGTTTGTCCAGACTCCAGCGTAGTGGGAGTGCAGGTCATGGTGACGCCGGTGATGGTGGAGGTGTCTGAGCTGCCGCCGCCACAGGCGGTGATGCCGAGAAGTACCGCACAGGAAACGATGAGTACGAAAGAGCGCAAACCTTCCCCCAGGAGAGCTTATGAAAGCAGCGCCGAGGCTGCAAATGACTATCTTAACGACAAATAACCGTCATGAACACAGCGAGGGCAGGATTGTTGCGGGTCCCCGGCAATGGGACATATTAGAATGCAGGCATCCGAAGAAGCGTTAGGCCCCCTGTACGCAACGGAAAAACGACTCCCGAGAGGCAACCGATGGCTGAGCCGCTGCTCATCGCAAAGAGTAAAGAACCGCAATACCTGTTACCGCAGATGGCGAATCGTCACGGCCTCGTTGCGGGTGCAACCGGCACCGGAAAGACTGTCACGCTTCAGGTTATGGCCGAGGCATTCAGCCGGGCCGGCGTTCCGGTGTTCGCTGCCGACGTGAAGGGCGACCTGTCGGGCATTAGCCAGAAGGGAAAGGAAAACCCAAAAATCGCCGAGCGGGCCAGGAAACTCGGCATGGATGACTTCGGTTACGAAGCTGCGCCCGTGATGTTTTGGGACGTGTTTGGGGAACAGGGCCATCCGGTACGCACGACCGTCAGCGAGATGGGACCACTGTTGTTCAGCCGACTGCTGAACCTGAACGATACGCAGACGGGCGTGCTGTCGCTGGTGTTCAAGATCGCGGACGACCATCAACTGCTGCTGCTGGACCTGAAAGATCTGCAGGCGATGTTGCAGTATGTCGGCGACCAGGCCAAGGCGCTGCAAACCGAGTACGGCAATATTTCGGCCGCGAGCGTGGGCGCGATTCAACGGGGCCTGGTGACGCTCGGACAGGAAGGCGGTGACAAGTTTTTCGGCGAGCCGGCGCTGAACATTGACGACCTGATGCAGACCGATGCCAATGGGCATGGCGTGGTGAACATCCTAGCGTCGGACAAGCTGATTCAGTCTCCGCGGGTGTATGCCACGCTTCTGCTGTGGCTGCTGACGGAAATCTTCGAGAAACTGCCCGAAGTGGGCGACCTGGAGAAACCGAAGTTGGTGTTCTTCTTCGACGAGGCGCACTTGCTGTTCAACGATCTGCCGGCAGTGGTGGCTGAAAAGGTGACGCAGATCGTGCGGCTGGTGCGATCGAAGGGCGTAGGCGTGTACTTCGTCTCGCAGAATCCGCTCGATATCCCAGACGCGGTGCTAGGGCAGCTCGGCAACCGTGCACAGCATGCGTTGCGGGCGTTCACTCCGAAAGACCAGAAAGCGGTGAAAGCGGCGGCCCAGACGTTTCGCACGAATCCGTCGCTCGACGTGGAGAAGACCATCGGGGAGCTGGAAGTGGGCGAGGCGCTGGTGTCATTTCTCGACGAGAAGGGAACTCCCGAGATGGTGGAGCGGTCGCTGGTGTGCCCGCCGCGCGGGCAGATTGGACCCATTACGCCAGAGCAGCGCGCTGCACTGATGCAAACCTCGCTGGTGGCGGGCGTATATGAAAATGCGGTAGATCGCGAGTCGGCGTTCGAGATGCTGAAGGGACGCGCAGGAGCGTCGGCAGGGGCGGGAAGTTCAACTCCTGCGCCGCAGGGACAAGATCAGCCGTGGTACTCCAATTTGCCGTCGCTCGACTCGCTCGGCCTTGGTGGCGGCTCTACGGGTGGACGCCGGGGCGACTCCCTCGGAGCGGCGATGGCCAAGAGCGCGGCGAGGACGATCGGTAGCAGTGTCGGCCGCGAGATCGTGCGTGGCGTGCTGGGCTCATTGCTGGGCGGGTCGAGCCGGCGGCGATAGCCGTTTGCCTTCACGCAGGCCAGTCGAGCGCCGCACAAATCCGTCGCTTGCGTTCCCCTCGTACACGAAGCAGAATAGACAAACCATCGTGGGGGAAAATTTAAGTGCAGCATTACCGTGTAGCCGCCATGGAGCGCACGTCGTGGCTCTAAAGGCTGGCGAAAGAATCGGCGATTATGAAGTGCTGACCCCGCTCGGGCACGGCGGCATCGGCGAGGTGTATACGGTGCGGCATGTGATCTCGCAGCGCACCGAGGCACTCAAGCTGCTGCGGTCTGACCGCGATGGTGCCGACTTGTCCGAGCGCTTCCTGCGCGAGATTCGCGTACTTGCCAGTTTGTCGCATCCGCATATTGCGCAACTACACACAGCGTTCCAGGTGAACGAACAAGTCGCCATGGTGATGGAGTTTGTCGAGGGCCAGGACCTGCAGATGAAGATGCGCTCCTCGTGGCCGCGGCGTCCGGTGGAAGGCATTGATTATGTGCGGCAGGTGCTGGCAGCGTTGGAATACGCGCACGGGCGCGGCGTGATTCATCGCGACATCAAGCCGTCGAACATTGTGATCACGCCTGACGGCGAAGCCAAGCTGCTGGACTTCGGGCTCGCGTTCAACACGATGGACGCCAGTTCGACGCGGCCGGGGCACGTACTTGGCACGCTGCACTACATGTCTCCCGAACAGGTTCGAGGCGAGCGCGTCGACGCGCGCGCGGACTTGTATTCGACTGGTGCAATGCTCTACGAAATCCTGACTGGGCATGCGCCGTTCAGGGGCACCGATTACGAGATTATGCGCAGCCACGTGAATACGTCGCCGCGGCATCCGTTGGAACTGAACGCCTCGCTACCGCTCATGCTCTGCGCAACCATCGTGAAGGCGATGGAGAAAGATCCGGCGGCGCGCTACCAGACGGCAGCCGAGTTCGCCGCCGATCTCGCGGACGTGTCTTACGAGGAGGCGCAAACGATCGCGCAGCTTTCCGTTGTCGCGCCGACCATTCCGTCGTTCACGCCCAGCGGAAAGCCGCCCTCGGGCTCGGGAACCCCAAGGCCGGGCAGCGATCCGGCGCGACCGTCGAGACTTCAACCAGCTGAGCTCGATTCCGTCAGCCGCGAACTCGCGGCGTACATCGGCCCCATCGCCAAAGTGGTGGTCAAGCGCGCTGCTGACCGCTGCTCGTCTGTAGACGAACTCTACGCTGTGGTCGCTGGCGAAATCGACACCGAGAAAGATCGTGCGCGATTCTTGGCGGGGAAGAAGAAGTAACCAGCCACGGAGAAGTTACCTCAGCGGCTGTGTCAGCCGCGCGGATATTTCATCCGCAAGTGCACCGCTGAAGCGCTGCTCCACCCAAGAAAAGTGGATTGCAATTTCTTCTTACTACTCCAGCATCTTCAGCGCCTTCGCCAAACTTACGCGCATACGGTTGAACGAACCGGTGACGTCGGCAATTTCGTCGCGGCCTTTCACTTGCAAATCCGGCAGTTCGGTTTCCCCTTTGCTGATGCGGTCGGCGGCCTGCGATACCTGTTGCAGCGGCCGAATTACGATGAGGTACAGCGCCGTGTCGAGCGCGGCGATCGTGAGCAGAAACGTCGCAATCAGGAAGAAGATCAGGTTGCGATATGCCTGGTCGGCCACTTGAATCGGCAGCGACATCGGCACCGCGACGATCTGCGCGGCGATCACCTGGTTCAGCTTCCAGCCAAAGCCGTTCTGCGAACCGTAGGTCTTGATCATCGCGGCTGGCGCGACGTCCGGAGTGCTATGGCATTCCAGGCAACTCGCCTTGGCAACCATCGGTTTAGCAAGGTAGAGATAAGGCCCCGTCGGTGTCGCGCGCTCGCCGATTAGCTTCTTGTCGCCAGGATGGTCCGCGAAGTACCGCACCAGGTCGGCCTCCCAGTCGTCGGCACGATCAATCAGGTTCGTGGGGTTGAGCGTGGCCTCGCGATACGAGTAATCGGGATAGGATTTGCGCATCGAGTTGAACAACGTGGTTGCGGCGAACGCCGGCACAGTCTGTGGCAGAAAGTTAGTTTCGTGCTCCGGGTTCTTCAGCAGCAGCGGCTTAATCTGTTCCGTGGTGTAATCGCGCGTGGACGCGGCGCTGGCCATCATCAGCTCGGCCTGCTGCAACACCTGGTCGCGCGCATTACGCATGAGGAACTGATACGCCATGTGCGAAATCACGAAGCCGCTGATGCCGAAGAAGACCAGCAACACAAGGTTGAACTTGGTCAGAAGTTTCATTGATCTCACCCGTTTGGAGAATTATACGGAGGGGCGAGAACCTGTGGCGCCCGTTTTGGGCAACGGCGCCTCCGCAAAGCAGATTTCGCTTTGCCGTCCGAAAAGGAACGGCTACGCTGGTGGCGTCATGCTGCGCACGATTGAAGACGCATTGCAACGATGGACGAATACCGGCCTGATCGACCGCGTCACGGCAGAGCGCATCCGTCAGTTCGAGAGCGAACGCGAACAGCCGTCGGGATTGCGCTGGCAAGTGATGCTGGCTCTGATCTTCGGAGCGATCCTGCTGGCCGCCGGCATCGCGCTGTTCGTCGCCGCACACTGGGACCGCCTCGCGCCGTTGTCACGCTTCGTGGTGGTGATGGGCACGCTGATCGTGATCCACCTCCTTGCAATACTCGTGAGCGAGCGCTTTCACTGGCTGGCGATCGTGTTGCACGGCGTAGGTACTCTGGCGGCAGGCGCGGCCATCGCTCTGGTGGGGCAAATCTTCAACATCCAGGAGCACTGGCCGGCCGGCATTCTGCTATGGGCTCTGTGCGCGGTTGCCGGATGGGCGCTGTTGGACGATGAAGTCCAGCAGACAATGGCGCTGCTGCTTCTGCCGACGTGGATCGTTTGCGAGTGGGTCGCCCGCACCGACGGCTATCGCGGCTCCGAGCTGATGAGCATCCGCATGATCGCCGTAATCGCAGCGGTTTACCTCACGGCATTTCTGGGTTCGCAGAGAAAGTTGGTTAGCGGTATTCTCTTTGGCGCTGGCGCTGGCGCGATCGCTCTCACTGTGATCGCGGCGGGACTGCTCGATTTCATGTATTGGCACGACTGGGCAACCACGCCGGCGCCGCCCGTTCATCTCACGGTCTGGGCTTGGGGAGTGATTCTCGTCGCGTTCCTGTTGGCCTGGCGGCTCAAGCCTGCTGCCCTTGTGCCCGCGGCGGTCGTACTGACGGTGGTGATGTCTCTGCCGCACTGCTACAGAGTGGTGGAAAGCCCGTGGTTGGTGCGAGACTTCGGTACCACGAAGCCTATGCTGATCGCTTTCGCCGTTGTCGCGGCGACCGCCTGCTTCTTCTCCTGGTGGGGTGTGCGCGAGAAGAGTCAGGCGCTCATCAACTACGGCGTTGTGGCCTTTGCGCTGACGGTGCTCTGGTTCTACTTCTCCAACATCATGGATAAACTCGACCGCTCGCTCAGCCTCATCGTGCTGGGCGTGCTCTTCCTGGGCGGCGGCTGGGCGCTGGAGAAACTGCGCCGCCGCCTGGTCGGTCAGGTCAAGGAGGCCACGGTATGAGCACGCGGACCCGGGCAATTCTCCTCATCGTCATCCAATGCCTGCTGGTGTCGTCGATCGGGGCGAAGTATTTGTACGAGCGGGCGACGCGCCCTCGAGTGTGGGTGCAAGCGGCGCAGTACGATCCCGATCTGCCGATGCGTGGGCGCTACCTGGCTTTGTCGCCAATGGTGGATGCGTGTGATGTTGTGCTCAAACCGCCAGCCGACGAAAAAAATCCTCACTGGTACCAGAACGGCGTAGTGCAACTGGAGGCGCGCGACGGCAAGCTCGTCGCCGAAGACGCCTGGGGACGTCTGCCGCGCGGCGATTTCCAGCACGTGATGGTGACCGACCGGATTCCATGCGACCGGGCGCAATTATCGCCCGGCATCAACTACTTCATTCCCGAGCACGCCAAATCCCCCTTCCCGCTGAAGCCCGGACAGGAGCTATGGGTGGAAGTGACGGTCCCGCCGTCAGGCCCGCCGCGCGCGATTCAACTAGCGCTCAGCGACAACGGCAAATGGCAAGTGCTGAAGTTTGAGTAATGCCAACTTGAAGTGTTGTCGTACGAACCCGCGCCGCAACGGTGATAAACTATTTTTGGCCCTACAAACCCCTCCGGTAGTCCGGAAGTGAACCCTCCTTAGTCGGGACGTGGCTCAGCCTGGTAGAGCACTCGCTTGGGGTGCGAGGGGTCGGCAGTTCAAATCTGCCCGTCCCGACCATTCTTTTTTTTGCCCGCTCAAAGATCAAGTCGAACGGCTTTCGGTATGAAGGCCAAAGACTTGTCCCATGCGTAGAGCAGTTCAAAAGCACAGATTTCAGCAATTCAGCGCGCTCTGCCGTATTCCGCGTAACGTATAGAAAATGCGCGCGATTCGCGAGTTCGAAAAATCCGTTGGACTGTCAGAACGGAATCGCCTCGGGCCGTCGCCCAAAATTGCGCATACTCTTGAACTTTAATTAGACTAGCCGTCTGTCGTTTGGAGGCCGTAGTTGATCCGCAAAATCATCTGCTTTGCCGCACTCGCATCGGTTTTACCCCTGTCTGCCCAAAACCAAAGTAAGCCGGAAGCCCAGCCCGTCGCGCAGCCGGAGTGGATCACCGTCAGCAACGGCTATGCCAATCAGCTGATCCAGGTCGTCTTCGACCACCATCCTGAGTTCGGATCGCAGCAGGGACTAGCGCAATACGACACCAAGGTTTCGCAGCCGACGCTCGCCGACGAAAAGCAGGAGCGCAAGGAAACCGAAGCGGTGCTTGCGAAATTGCAGGCCGCGGCGGCGCAGAAGCAGCAGGAAGAGGTCGCGGAAGACCTGCAAATCATGATTCGCCGAGTGAATCTCGACTTCAAGCGCCACGACTTCGAGAAGGCGAACGAGGTTCCGTTTATCAACGCCAGTCAGCTTGTATTCGGCGGCGTCCGCCAGTTGCTAGACGACCAGACGCCTGAGGCTCGGCGTCCTTCTGCGGTGGTGCGTCTCCGCGCCTACGCCGGGCTCGAGCCCGGCTACACGGCAATCACTGAAATCCTGAAGGAACGCACGCAGGAACAGATGGCCAAGCCCGGCGTCATCTATCCCGCCAAGGTCGAGATCGAGACCGAGATGGCGCGCAACTCGAACTACGTCGAGGGCCTCGCTGCGCTGTTCACAAAACAGAAGCTCGAAGGTTGGCAGGAGCCGTTAGCCAAACTCAAGCAGCAACTGCTGGAGTACGACGCATGGGTGCGGGCCACCGTGTTGCCTAAGGCGCGTGACGATTTCCGTATGCCGCCCGAGCACTACGCTCTCGACATGGAAAACTACGGCATCGACATTCCGCCTGCGCAACTCGCCCAAATGGCACATGACTCGTTCACCGAGATCCAGGGCGAGATGAAGTCAATTGCCGCTAAAGTTGCCGAAGACCGTAAGCTGCCCTCGAGCGACTATCGCGACGTCATCCGCGAACTGAAAAAGCAGCAACTGGTCGGCGACGCGATTTTGCCGTTCTACGAGAACCGTCTGAAGCAGATCGAATCTGTCATCACCGAGCACCAGATCGTAACGCTGCCTAACCGCCCGGCGCGAATCCGCATCGCGACCGCGGCTGAAACGGCGCAGCAACCTGCGCCGCACATGGTGCCGCCGCCATTCATTCATAACACCGGACAGAAAGGCGAATTCGTGCTGCCGCTGAACATTCCTCCGGGCCCAGGGCAAGTGGCGGCGGAGCATTATGACGACTTCACCTTCGACGCTGCCGCGTGGACGCTGACTGCTCACGAGGCGCGTCCGGGGCACGAGTTGCAGTTCGACTCGATGCTCGAGCATGGTGTCTCTCTGGCTCGCGTCCGCTATGCCTTCAATAGCACTAACGCCGAAGGCTGGGGACTATACTCGGAATACCTTATCAAGCCCTACATGCCGCTCGAAGGCCAGCTGATCTCGCTGCAAATGCGTTTGCAGCGTGCAGCCCGAGCGTTCCTCGATCCTGAGTTGCAGTCGGGAAAGGTCACTCCTAAAGACGCGTTTCGTGTGCTGGAGCAGGACGTAATGTTGTCGCACGCCATGGCTCAGCAGGAAGTCGAGCGCTACACCTACCGCGCTCCCGGACAAGCTAACAGCTACTTCTACGGCTACACGCGGCTGATCTCACTCCGCGAGGAAACTGAGAAGGCGCTATCGGCTAAAGGCGTGAAGTTCGACCAGAAGAAGTTTCACGACTTCATCCTGGCACAAGGATTGTTGCCCCCCGACCTGATGCGTAAGGCAGTCCTGGAGAACTTTATTCCGTCACAAAAGAAATAGCGGTCGCCTCCAGAATTTCACTCTATTTCCCGTCGGCATGGTCGGCCTGCGTCGCATCAGGCAGTGGCCACACTACCGAAACGATCCACGCCACAAGGATTCCGACGACGCAACCGAACAGAACCTCGCCCATGCGGCTGGCGCCTGCCTTGAGGCCATTGATACGAGATTGATGCTCCATTCCCGCGGCTATGACAAAGGCTGCGCTAATCGGCGCCTGCCGCCACATGGTCTGGACGCGCACCACGTACGACGACAACAAGACCGTCGCCGCCATCGCCAGTGGCAAGGTCAACAGATGTATTCCACCGATCGCGATGAAGGCAAGGCCGACGAGGCAACCGACGAGCGTGTTAGTGATGCGCGCGCGCAGGATCTGCATGGCTTGCTTCATCGCAGGGTCACTGGTGGCGACCATCGAACTGATCGCCCATACCGGATTCGCTTCCATCATCCTGTGGACCAACAGCCACAGGATTGCGGTGGCGAAGAAGATGCTCACCGCATAGTGAATGCCGTGCATCTCTCCTCTCGTGAATCGGTCGACGACTTTCATGCATTGCGATACTAACCTAAGAAATCTAAAGTTGATCTATGCCAGCCCGCGAGGGATGGAGTTCGGTTTGCTAAATCGTGAGGGACTTTTATGACACCTCGTATTTTGTTCGTATTCTTGCTCGTCCTTATTTTTACAACGACTGCTTTTGCTGGAACGATTGAAGGCAAAGTCAGCCAGGGCAAATCGGTTGTCTATGTCGATGCTATTGCCGGCAGGACTTTCCCTGCGCCCACGGCGAAGCCGGTTATCGACTAGAAGGGCCTCGTCTACACCCCTCACGTTCTGGCGATTCAGCAGGGAACCACCGTCGAATTTCTCAACAGCGACACGGTGCAGCACAACGTCTTCTGGACGCAGACCGTCGACAACAAGAAGGTGACGCATAATCACGGTACCTGGTCCCAGGGCCAGACGAAGCCTTTCAGCTTCGACACACCCGGTGTCGTGACACTGTTGTGCAATGTGCACATGTCAATGGCGGGCTTCATCATCGTCAGTCCTACTCCGTACTTTGCGGAGACGGATGCTGCAGGGAACTTCAAAATCGAAAACGTTCCCGACGGCAAATACAACGTAGTGGCCTGGCACGAGGGCGCGAAGTTGCAGACCAAACCGGTGGTCGTTGCCTGCACTGGCAAGGTGGATTTCACTCTCGCTCAGTAGGCGTGTGCTGCATCAAGTTGCCTTTGCTTGAGTGGGGATTGTTACTTCGTCGATGCTTGCCGTTACCAGCATGGCAGCGGCTGCTCCCAAGGTAAGTCCCAAGGCGAAGCGCGCGAGCATCCAGTTCCCGTGCAAGCCGGCGAGTTCGGCTGACCAGTCGAGCGCATTGGTCGTGGCTGCGCCCAGCAGCAACCGCCATGCGAGTTCTCTCGGAACTCGTAGGAGCGTTCCCAACGCTGCACCGAGATAGATGCCCAGGCATCGCGCGCAAACCGCCACGCTTCCACCGAGCATCAAGAACGAGCGCTCA
>Ga0302172_10000509_pt1 | contig 11559 bp, 10 predicted proteins | sample I_Fen_N2_3_FD_198777 | JGI IMG/M metagenome (GOLD analysis project Ga0302172, IMG submission 198777) | Peat permafrost microbial communities from Stordalen Mire near Abisko, Sweden - I_Fen_N2_3 | ecosystem: Environmental > Terrestrial > Soil > Wetlands > Permafrost | place: Sweden: Abisko... | reverse complement strand
TCGTGATGGTCGACATCACGCTGTTGGTGGTCTCCGGGCTGGTGCTTTGGAAGTCGGTCCAGTTCCCGCTGTTGCGTGAACTGCTGGCGGGCTACGAAGGCGCGCGACGGGTGCATTTCTTTGCAATGTCGCTGTTGGTTGCTTTTGTCGCGGTGCATCTGGTGATGGTCGCACTGGTGCCAAAAACGTTGTGGGCGATGATCGTCGGCCGCAAGGAGCGGGTATGAAAAAGCGCATCGAAAGTTCCGGGCTGGACGAGTCATCGATCCTGACAGACGCCCGAAAAATACTCGCCCCGCAGATCCCCGACCGTTCGCGTCGCGCGTTTCTGCTGCGCGGCCTGACCCTCGGCGGTGTGGCGATGTTGTCTGGCTGCAACCTGACTGACAACGAAAGCGTCGAGACCGCGTTGTCGTCCATGTCGCGCTTCAACGATCGGGTGCAAGGCTGGTTGTTCAATCCCGACGCCATGGCGCCGACCTACCCGGAATCCATGATCACCCGGCCGTTTCCCTTCAATGCCTTCTACGGCATTGACGAAGCACCGACGGTGGAGGAGGAGTCCTATCGGCTGGAGGTGACCGGCATGGTCGCGGACAAACACAGCTGGCGGCTCGAAGAACTGCGCGCCATGGCACAAACCGAACAAATCACCCGGCATATTTGCGTCGAAGGCTGGAGCGCCATCGGACGGTGGGGAGGCGTCCGGTTCAGCGACTTCCTGAAGCGCGTCGGCGCAGACACCGATGCCCGTTACGTCGGTTTCAAATGTGCAGACGACTATTACACCAGCATCGACATGGCCACGGCGCTGCATGCGCAAACCTTGCTGACGCTGTCCTATGACGGCGCGGTGCTGCCGCGCCAGTACGGCTTCCCCATGAAGCTGCGCATGCCCACCAAGCTGGGCTACAAAAACCCCAAACACATTCAGGCGATTTTCGTCAGCAATACCTACAGCGGTGGCTACTGGGAAGACCAGGGTTACAACTGGTTCGGTGGCAGCTGACAGACACATTCATCACGCAGCCCACGCTGCGTTCATTCGTAACCTGCGCTTCGAGGAGTTTGATCATGAAAAAGTTAGCCACCGCCGTCCTGTCCATGTGCATCGCACTGGGTGCCGCCAGTGTTTTCGCTGCCGATACCACCAGCAGCGACAGCATGAGCAAGGACACGATGTCCAAGGATGCCATGTCCAAAGACACCATGAAAAAAGACACAACGATGAAAAAGGATGCCATGGCCAAGGACACCATGAAGAAAGACAGCATGTCCAAAGATGCAATGTCCAAGGACAGCATGAGCAAAGACGCCATGAAAAAAGACGCCATGTCGCAATAGTCCAATCCTTCCCGAAACCTGCGGGGAGCAAACTCGCTCCCACAGGTTTTACCGGGTATGACTTGAACTCATACCCTCATGACTTTTAATGGTTACAGCCCCGCAAACCCCCAGTGTTAAAAAATCGCAAACCAGCTCATCAACAACAAAAAAGAGCGTTTGCAACCATGACTCATCATCACTGCCGCGTCTTCGCCAGCGACCTGCTGCGCTCTTCGAACCCCGACATTTGCCACGCCAGGCCCGCTGCCTGCGTGCGTTTCTGATCAACCTCAACTCCCTGAAGAGTAACGACTCATGAAAGAACTCGACCTGTACATCGGTGAAGGTTTCGAAGGCCCGGGCGTGAACGCCGCGCACATCAACATTCTGATCGGCCCGCGCAATGGCCCGGCCGGCCAGGCGTTTGCCAACAGCCTGGCGTCGCCTAGCCAGGGTCATTGCCCGTTCATGGTGATTGCACAGCCGAACATTCCGGTCAAGCCGATGACCCTTTACGTCAACAAAGCCGCGATCAGCAGCGACCTGCACGGCAACGCTACCTGGGGCGCGTCGCAGGCCGGTATCGCCAAGGCAGTACTCGAAGCGCTGCTGGACGGCACCTTGCCGCCGGAAGCCGAAGACGAATGGGCCATCGTCACCGCTAACTGGGTCAACCCGGCTTGCGATGACCTCGATGCGGTCTACTTGAATAACTACAACGCCTGCCGCACGGCGATCCGTGCCGCGCTGACCGGCAAGCCGGAAACCGCGCAACTGGCGGATGTGGTCAATCACATCAGCAACCCTTTCTACACGCCAAAAGCCTGAGGTCCGCGCCATGCAATACGTTCGTTTGGGCAACTCCGGCCTGCAAGTCTCCCGTCTGTGCCTGGGCACGATGAACATGGGCACTCCGGACTGGAAACCGTGGATCTTCGACGAGAAGAAAAGCGAGCCAATCGTCGCGCACGCCCTCGACAACGGCGTCAACTTCATCGACCTGGCGGACTTCTATTCCGCTGGCGTTGGCGAGGAAGTGGTAGGGCGCATCGTCAAGCGCCTGGCTCGTCGCGAAGACCTGGTGATCACCACCAAAGTCGGCTACGGCACCCGCAACGGCATCAATGCCAGTGGCCATTCGCGCAAACACATCATGGACAGCATCGACGCGTCGCTGAAGCGCTTGAACATGGATTACGTCGATGTGTTCATGCTGCATTACTTCGATGTGAACACCCCGGTCGAAGAAACCATGAGCGCCATGAACGACATCGTGCGCTCCGGCAAGGCCCGTTACATCGGCGTCTCGACCATGCTCACCGGGCAATTGGCGAAGATCCTCATGGCCTGTGAGCGCAACGGTTGGGTCAAGCCGATCAACATGCAGCTGCAATTGAACTGCGCCTACCGCGAAGAAGAGCGCGAGATGATTCCGTTCTGCCGCGACCAAGGCATCGGTGTCTCGGTGTTCAGCCCGCTGGCCCGTGGCTTGCTGACCGGCGACGTGCAGTCGACCCGCAACCAGACCGACTTTTTCACGCAGCAGATGTACAGCGACGAAGCCTCGTTCGAAATCGCCCATTCGGTGCAACGTGTCGCCCGTGCCCGTGGCGTGTCCAACGCGCAAATTGCCCAGGCCTGGGTGGCCAACCATCCGGGTGTGGATTGCATGCTGGTGGGCGCTGACACCACCGAACAGTTCGACAGTGCACTGGCCGCGCTCGATACCAGACTTGACGCCGAAGAACTGCACGAACTGGAACGCAATTACACCCCGTGCGACGTGATCAACGATTACACCGCCGGCAAACGTATCTTGCGTTCGGCCCGTCCGGGTCTGGAACGCTTCACCCTGACTGAGGCTGTGGCATGAGCGCGCTGATTCGCACGGGTAATTTCATCGACGGCCAATGGTCGTCTGGTGGCCCGACTTACCCGGTGTTCAACCCGGCCAACGGCGAGTTGATCACCGAAGTACAAAAGGCTGGCGCCGAAGAAACCAATCGGGCGATTGAAGCCGCCAACCGTGCATTGCCGGCGTGGCGCAAGCTCACTGCCAAGGAGCGCAGCCAGAAGCTCAAGCGTTGGAGCGAGCTGATGCTGAGTAACCAGAAGGACTTGGCGACTCTGCTCAGCCGCGAACAAGGCAAGCCATTGGCCGAGGCCATGGGCGAAGTGGTCTACGCCGCGAGTTTTTTGGAGTGGTTTGCCGAAGAGGCCAAGCGTGCTTACGGCGACGTGATCCCGAGCCACAAGGCCGATGCGCGGATCATCGTGGTCAAGGAAGCCATCGGCGTGGTCGCCGCGATCACCCCGTGGAACTTCCCGTTGGCCATGGTCACGCGTAAGGTCGGTCCGGCATTGGCCGCCGGTTGCACGATGATCCTCAAGCCTTCGGAAGAAACGCCGCTGTCGGCCTTCGCCCTGGCGGTGTTGGCGGAGCAAGCGGGTATTCCGGCGGGGGTGTTCAACATTGTGTCTGGCGATGCGGTGGCCATCGGTGGGGCGCTGCAAGCGTCGAGCATCGTGCGCAAACTGTCGTTCACCGGCTCCACGCGCACCGGCAAATTGCTGATGCGCCAGGCGGCGGAAACCCTGAAAAAGGTCTCGCTGGAACTGGGCGGCAACGCGCCGTTCATTGTCTTCGACGATGCCGATCTCGACGCTGCGGTCAAAGGCGCGATGGCCTCGAAGTTCCGCAACACCGGGCAGACCTGCGTCTGTGTGAACCGCTTCTTTATTCAGGACGGCGTCTACGAAGCCTTCACCGGCAAACTCGCGGAAGCCGTTGCGGCGATGCGCGTCGGCAGTGCGCTGGACGGGGAAACCGAGCAAGGCCCGCTGATCAACGCGGCGGCGCTGGCCAAGGTCGAGCTGCACGTCGGCGATGCACTGGAGAAGGGCGCCACGCTGTTGTGTGGCGGCCGTCGTCATGCGCTCGGCGGCACGTTCTACGAGCCGACCATCCTCGCCGAAGCCAGCAGCGAAATGCTTATCGCGCAGGAAGAAACATTCGGCCCGGTGGCGGCCTGCTTCCGTTTCAAGGACGAAGCCGAAGTGCTGCAAAAGGCCAACGACACGCCATTCGGTTTGTCGGCCTACTTCTACAGCCGCGACATCGGCCGCGTGTGGCGCATGGCCGAAGGACTGGAAGCGGGGATGGTCGGGATCAACGAAGGGATCATTTCCACGGAAGTGGCGCCGTTCGGCGGCATCAAGGAATCGGGCCTCGGTCGCGAGGGTTCGAAGTACGGTCTGGATGACTACCTGGAAATCAAATACCTGTTGATGGGCGGCCTCTAACCCCCACCACACCCCTTGTAGGCGTGAGCCTGCTCGCGATGGCGGTGTATCAGGCAACACAGCTTCGACTGACACACTGCTATCGCGAGCAGGCTCACTCCTACAGAACAGCGATCGGTTTCATTTCTCCGTCAATAACAACAATTGGAGATTTACATGTCCGTACAACCGGTAAAAATCGACGACCTGCCCATCGGGCGCTTTCACCTGAAAATCGCCGGCCTGACCTTCGGCGCGCATTTCACCGACGGCTACATCCTCGGCCTGATCGGCATCGCGTTCACCTTGCTGAGCCCGCAGATGCACCTGGATGCGTTCTGGCAGGGACTGATCGGCGCTTCGGCCCTGATCGGCCTGTTCCTCGGCAGCCTGTTTTTCGGCTGGATCTCCGACAAGGTTGGCCGTCAGAAAATCTTCCTGGTCAGCTTTGTCCTGATCACTATCGCCTCGGTCATGCAGTTCTACGCCGAAACCGCGATGGGCCTGTTTCTGTGCCGGGTGCTGATCGGCATCGGGCTGGGCGGTGATTTCAGTGTCGGCCACGCCATGCTGGCCGAATTCGCGCCGAAGAAGCATCGCGGCGTGCTGCTTGGTTCGTTTAGCGTGATCTGGACCTTCGGCTATGTTGCCGCGACGTTTGTCGGCACCGCCATGCTCAGCCTCGGCGATGACGCCTGGCGCTGGATGCTGGCGTCTTCGGCAATCCCGGCGGCGTTGATTCTGATTGCGCGCATCGGCACGCCAGAGTCACCGCGCTGGCTGGTGAACCAGGGCCGAATTGCCGAAGCGCGGGCAATCGTCAAGAAGCACCTGGGCGCCAACGTCGAACTCGACGAAACCCAATCCACCGAAACCCGTTCCGGCTACGCAGTGCTGTTCAGCCGTGAATACCGCAAACGCACCGCGTTCAACTGCCTGTTTTTCGTCTGCATCGTCATGCCGTACTTCGCCATCTACACCTTCCTGCCTTCGATTCTGCAGAAGATGGGCCTCGCTGAAGGCTTCGGCACTGAACTGATGTTGAACATGCTGCTGATCCTCGGCGCGTTGATCGGCATCTGGTGCACGATCAAATTCTCGCGGCGCGGGTTCTTGATCAACTCGTTCATCATCCTCGCGGTCGCGTTGTTCATGCTAGCGGTGTTGCCGAGCAGTGCAGCGTTCCTGATGGTGCTGGTGTTCGGCTTGTTCACCCTGGTGTTGTCGGCGGTAAGTAATCTGGTCGGCGTGTTCCCGGCCGAGAGCTTCCCGACTGAAGTGCGGGCCAGCGGGATTGGCCTGGCCACGGCGGTCAGCCGGCTGGGTTCGGCGATCAGCACGTTCCTGTTGCCGGTGAGCGTGGCGGGGATCGGATTGAGCTCGACGATGGGGATTCTGGCGGCGATTCTGGCCATCGGCGCCTGGCTGTCCTGGGCGTGGGCGCCGGAAACCAAATCGCTGACACTGAGCCAGGCATGCAAGGCGCAGAGCCCGGTGGAGGGCGGTGCGGCGGTGGCGGTGAAAGTCCCGGCCCCGATCTAATCAAGACTCCCACCCCTCTGTAGCAGCTGTCGAGGCTGCGTCCGGCTACGCAGCAGTCGCATTCCAGGCGCCCCGGTCATCCTGAAGGGCCACGGATTCTGGTTTACGACTGCTTCGCAGCCGGACGCAGCCTCGCAGGCTCGACAGCTGCTACGGGAGCGGGGGTGTCAGGGATTGCTGACCAATCCCAACCAATCCGTAAACAACCGCACCTTCGACAACCCCTGCTTGTCATTCGCCACATCCAGCCAATAGCCATACGGCCCGATCACCTCCACCGGGGTAATCGGCAGCAGGCTGCCATTGGCCAGTTCCTTCTCGATCATCTGCCGGTCAATCACCGCCAGGCCACCCCCGGCCAGCGCGGTGTGGATCACTTGATCCAGCGTGCTGAACTCCAGCCCTTGCGCGGCATCGACATCGTCGCGTCCCATGGCCGCCAACCAGTTTTCCCAGACCTTCAAGCGTTTGCCATCGTGCAGGATGTGCAGCAGCGCAAAGCCCCGCAGATCCGGCGGCTGACCGTCGCTGAACAGCTCCGGACTGGCCACGGCGATGTGTCGTTCCATCACCAGCAATTGGCTGCTGCAATGGCTGTTGGCTTCGAGGCCGAAGCGGATGTGGCAGTCGATTTCCGCGAGGCTGTCGTGGCTGGCCTGATTGGTCACACTCAGGCTGATGTCGGGATAACGCTGACAGAACACGCGCAAATGCGCCGACAACCAGCGCGTCGCCCAGGTCGGTGGCGCGAGGATTCTCAGGCGCTGGCGCAGGTTGGGTACGCGCACGGCTTGCAGGGCACGTTCAATGTGGTCGAACGCTTCCGCGAGGTGCGGGGAGAGGGCGATGCCGGATTCGGTCAGCGACAAACCCTGGGGCGTGCGCACGAACAGCGCGACGCCGAGGTAGTCTTCCAGTTGCTTGATCTGGCGGCTGACGGCGCCTTGGGTGACGTTGAGGCCGAGCGCCGCCTGGCTGAAGCTGCGATGACGCGCGACCTCTTCGAAGACGCGCAGCATATTGAGCGAGGGCAGTTGACGCATCGAAGGTGGACTCCGTACCGGCCTCTGGTGTTGCGTCGGGCCGGTTTATTGTTTTGGCGGCGTTCTCTGTGGTGCCTATCTGACTATTAGCAATGGGCGGATGCAAGTGTTGTTTAGGCTGACGCCATCGCGAGCAAGCTCGGCTCCTGCAAGAGTGCGCTAAACCCTGTAGGAGCCGAGCTTGCTCGCGATGACTTTATCAAGGACGCTAGAACTACCCGATCAGAAGTAATACCCAATGTTCACATAAAGCTGATTCTCCCACTGATCACTCCCGCCAGCCCCCAGACTCTGGGTGTAACTGCTCCCCCCGATATACGGATCATTCTTGCCAAACAACCACTCCGCTGCGACCCACAATTTACTCACCGAAAACGAACTGCCCAAAATCATCCGCTCCGACGTCTTGAACTCGCTGGCGGATTTATCGAAGGCGCTGTAGTTGGCGTACAGCTTGACCCCGCTGACCTGGTCGAACAGGTATTTCCCGGCGACGTCGTAACTGATGTCCGCCACATACAAGTTGCCGCGACTGGCAACGTTGTACGTGCCGTCATAACCGCCAAGGGTAACCAACTCATCGGTGCCAGGGTTACGCGGCGACATCTGTTGCCGTGCCGCTTGCAACTGCACACCCCACGGGCCGTTCTTGCCCAGGTAATGGATGGCCACGGCATTGCGCCGGCCATCGTCATTGGTGTCCTTGTTCTCCAGCGACGAACTCAGGCCGGAGAGCCCGACCTCCGATTTCCACGGTCCCAGGTCCAGCGCCTTGGCCACCCGCAGCACCACGGTGTTGCGCTCCTGGTTGTTGCTGCCGTCGGCGACATAGCTGTCGGCTTCGGACACCACGCTGGAGTAAGTGACCCCGTTGCTGGTGCCTTTGCCTTGCCACGCCGGGCGCAAGTAGTAACCGGCCTGGAGGTTCCAGTCGCCCGATTGCTGGACGTACTTGGCGCCGACCTGTTGCACATCTTCCAGGCCGATGACGTTGCCCAGGGTTTCGTAGAAGGTGCTGCCGAAGTACGGCTGCAAACCGAACGGCACCGTGTTCAGGCCTACTTGCACCTGCTGGTCGGGGTTGAACTTGTAGCCGGCCCACGCGAACTTGGCGAACTGGATGTCGCCATAGTTCTTGGTGTATTGATACGGATAAGACCGGCCATAGAAACGATACTGGGCCTCGCCGATCCAGCTGTCGGAGTTGTACTTGGCGCTGAGGAACATGGTGTCCAGGCCGAACTTCTGGATGTCGCGATCCGGGTCGTAGTCCCAGCGCGCACGAACCGCGCCGCCGAGGTCAAGATTGTCGGTCACTTGCACGGCCATGGCAGGAGCCGCAAAGGTGCAGAACAGAGCGATGTACAGAGGACTTAGGCGCAGGGAAGCAGAGAAGGGCATGGGGCAGCTCTCGGTTATTTTTATATGAGATGCCGGCCAGTCTTGCGATGAACGGTGGGTTGAACAAACGATTAAAAATGCGCGCAAACCTTCCTCAGATGCATGTTACTGAGAAAATCCTGTAGGACAATGTGTGGCGACCATGGGATGCTTGGCCGATCAGCTAACGTCCTCGAGTGCTTTCCATGAAACGCAAAATGCCCGGTCTTAATGCCCTCAAGGCGTTTGAAGTGGCCGGCAGCACCGGTAGTTTTACCCGCGCCGCCGAGTTGTTGAACGTGACCCAGAGTGCGGTCAGCCGCCAGGTCCGTCAGCTGGAGGAGCAGCTCGGCGAGAGCCTGCTGGAACGCCGCCACCACCACCTCGAACTGACCAGCGCCGGCAAGGTATTACTGCGGGCATTGCATCAATCCTTCGACAAGATCGAGCTGACGGTGCGCAGCATCCAGCAGAAAACCCATTCCAATCGCCTGCACATCAACGCGCCGCCGACCTTTACCAACCGCTGGCTGATGCCGCGTCTGGGGCGGTTGCGCGAGAAGCATCCCGAGCTGGAACTGAGTATCACCACGCGCTTGCAGGACAGCCTGGCGGAAACCAGCACCCTCGACTGTGCGATCCGTTTCGGCGATGGCGAATGGGATGGCCTCAACAGCTCGATGCTGATTCAGGAGCGGCACATCGCGGTGTGCGCGCCGACCTTGTATGCGCGGGAGTGGAGCGAGCAGGGCATCGACCTCAATCGGCTGACATTGCTGCATGTGCTGGCCCGGGAAGACCAGCGCTACCTGACCTGGAAACACTGGCTGGACGCCGCACGCATCACCGGGGTCGACACCCAGGGCGGGTATGAATTCGACCTGCTGGACCTGGCCATTCGTGCGGCCGTCGATGGCCTGGGCATCACCATCGCCGACTGGCACATGGTCGCCCCGGAACTGGCCAGCGGGCAGCTGACCCAAGTGCTCAACGTGCATGTGGAAGGGCACCAGTCCTATTGGCTGGTCACCCGGCCGGAGCAGACCCTGATGCCGCAATTGCAGGTGTTCAGCCAGTGGTTGCAGGAAGAAATCTGGTTGGCGCAACGGCAGCTCGAACCCTCAACCGCCGCTCTCTGACCACCACAAATCCCTGTGGGAGCGAGCTTGCTCGCTCCCACAGGGGATCTCATCGTTCCAGCGGGTAACCTGCATTTTTCGAATGTTTGCCTGCTCAATAAATCGTTTGTTCAACCCGCTCAGGATGCCAAGACTGCTCGAACTGGATAAAAACAACGATGGGCGATGCACATGCGACTCGAGCGAAATTTTGTTAACGGCCACTTCATCGAACCTGCCAGCGATGCGCTGATCGCAGTCTATAACCCGGCGACCGAAGCATTGGTCGGCCACGTCGCGGCCGCCACCGCTGTCGAAGCGGTCAACGCGGTTGAAGCGGCTGCCGCCGCGCAAAAGGTCTGGGGCAAACTCACCAGTATCGAACGCGCCGAACACCTGCGTTCCTTCGCCGATGCCCTGGACGCCTGCGCTGAACACATTGGCGCCGCCCTGGCCGCCGAGTCCGGCAAAAGCGTGGCCGATGCCAGCAACGAAGCCCGTTACGCCGCGCAGATCACCCGCTATCACGCCGAATGGGCCCGCCGCATTGAAGGCGAGATCATTCCCAGCGACAGCCCGAACGAAAACCTGTTCCTGCACCGCGAAGCCATTGGCGTGGTCGCGTGCCTGATTCCGTTCAACTACCCGGTCTATACGCTGCTGCGCAAAATCGCCCCGGCGCTGATTGCCGGCAACACCGTGGTGGTGCGTCCAAGCAACAACACACCGACCTCGGCCTTTGAAATCGCCAAGGCTGTGGCGCAATCCGGACTGCCGGCCGGCGTGGTGAACATCCTGACCATGGACCACGCCACTGCGGCCGCTGTTTGCACGCACAAGGCTGTGGGCCTGATCACCCTGACCGGCAGCGTCAATGCCGGGCGCATCGTGCTCGATTACTGCAAGGCCAATATCGCCAAGCCATCGCTGGAACTGGGCGGCAAAACCCCGGCGATCATCGAAGCTGACGCCGACCTTGAAGCCGCCGCGACTGCCATCGTCGCCTCGAAAACCACCCACTGCGGCCAGTTGTGCACGGCGGTGGAGCGGGTCTACGTGCAGGAAAGCATCTATGAACCATTCCTCGCGCTGCTGAAAACGAAACTCAGCGCCGTGAAGTTCGGCGACCGCGCCACCGACGCCAGCTTCATGGGCCCGTTGGTCAACGCCAGTTCGCAGCAGAACATCCACGCCATGGTCGAACGCGCCATCGCGGACGGCGCCGTCCTGGAAACGGGTGGTTTTATTCCGCAAGGCAACGGCCATTTCTACCCGCCGACCCTGCTCAGCGGCTGCCGCCAGGACATGGAAATCATCCAGGAAGAAATCTTCGGCCCGGTGCTGCCGGTGCTCAAGTACCGCGACATCGACGAAGCGCTGGCGATGGCCAACGACCATCAGTTCGGCCTGGCCTCGGTGCTCTACACCGAGAACTACCGCACCACGATGAAAGTCGCCAACGGCATCGAAGCCGGCGAGCTCTACATCAATCGCACCCCGGCCGATCCGTACCAGGGCTACCACGCCGGCTGGAAACGCTCGGGCCTGGGCGGCGATGACGGCAAGCACGGCATGCTCGAATTCACCCAGACCCGTCTCGTGGTCATGAAGTACTAGGGCGGCAGCGACAAGTTTCACGCTTCAAGCTGCAAATAAAAGCGAACGGTAACCGGCTCTGGTTTGCCGCTTACAGCTTGGCGTTTGCAGCTGCTTCACTCCAATAAAAACAATTAACAGGGCCACCCGGACCACCGGGCGGCCAGAGGTCACCTAGATGTCCAAGCAAGCATCCACTGCTGCCGCTGTTCAGGGTTCGAATGCGGGTTCAATCAGCCAGAGTGACAAGGGCAGTCGCTATGTCCAACTGA
>Ga0302172_10000502_pt1 | contig 11585 bp, 12 predicted proteins | sample I_Fen_N2_3_FD_198777 | JGI IMG/M metagenome (GOLD analysis project Ga0302172, IMG submission 198777) | Peat permafrost microbial communities from Stordalen Mire near Abisko, Sweden - I_Fen_N2_3 | ecosystem: Environmental > Terrestrial > Soil > Wetlands > Permafrost | place: Sweden: Abisko... | reverse complement strand
TGATCAAGGCCAATCAAGCATTGCAGGAGGCTCTGGCGGCAAAGAAATCGGCAGACGATGCCAATCAGCGGGCACAGCTGATGCTCAAGAAGGCTGGTCGCCCCAATTGATCCGCGGCGCATTCCAACTCAATGAAAGGACATTTCTATGAAAATGATCCTCGTGCTTACCCTGACGTGTTGGGGGCTTGTTGGCTGCGCACAGGCGCCGACTGAAGAAACCGTGACCACGCCAGATGCAATCGACCACCTCAACCAGACTCGTATTAAGGTGCCGGTCACGGCCAGCGCTGAGCACGATGCAAAGACGAAGGCCCTCGCAGGGCTGGACGGTAACGGATGGGCATTCGACACGCTGTATGCGACTGCCGTGAATACCGATGGGCGTGACCTCGCCGTGTGCGGCTTTGCTCGCCAGCGCGGAACGACAAACAGTGTTTACTTCGCCTACTACAGCGGGGAACTGATCGTATCGGATGACAAGGCGCCTTCAGGCGTCAGCGTCGAAAATGAATTCCTCACACTGATTTGTAGCTACTCATAGGGTGCCGAGCGTACACCAGCGTCTCGAATACCCGGCCGAAGACGGCAGTTGATCAGCATCGCCAACGCCCCCCAGAATGTCACTCGCCAAGCCCCTCTCAATAGCGGTGCTCCTCCAGCCTTGGCAGCGAATGCCCCCCAAAGACGTCAGAAACACCAGTTACATGATTGATATCCAGACAATCACGTTTTCAAGCGGTGCTATCAGTGTGACGCCGACCAGCAAAACCGCGCTGAGGATAAAGCTCGTGGCAGAGGCGAATGCCGCAGAAATGGGCTTGGCGCTCAGCGTCTCGGAGATACCCAGTTAATCTCGGGCGTGCGAACCCTGGGCGTCGTGTGCCATTAACTGATTGGCAACCTGTGCGGCCAACACAGGCTCGACCTCGCGCCCGATGTAAATCTCTGCCAGCTCGCGGTGTTCCGCCACAGGCTTTGTTTCGATCTCTTTTTTCTCCTTGCTCAAGTCAGCGTGCTCAGTGTCGGCCTGAGAGTGCACGGACACATATTCACCGGCCGCCATCGACATGGCGCCCGCGACAAGTCCTGCGATGCCCGTCAACACCAAAGTGTTGTGCGTCGTACTGGCGGCTGCAACGCCGATCAACAGGCTGGCGGTCGACACAATGCCATCGTCCGCCCCCAGTACCGCTGCTCTTAGCCAGCCGATGCGGCTGCTGTTATGGGTCTCGCTGTTTTTAGTCATCACCTGCTTCTCTTGCACGCAGGTAGAAGGGCAGAACCCAGAGCGTAGGTAGTTTCCGAGGCTACTCACTTTCCCGGCAGGCGCCTAACTTGAGGTTCATGCAGTTGCGCTGCCAGAGCCACCGTTTCGGAGTTATGACGCCAAGCAGAGCAAGACGCGCAATCCTGTCAATGAAGCCGCACATGCACTCAACTACTCGGGATAAATTTCATGAAAACGGATAAACAGCTGAAAGACGACATCCTTGCCGAATTGCGCTGGGAACCCTCAGTCAGTGCCGAACAGATCGGTGTCGAGGTCAAGGATGGCGTCGTGACGTTGGCCGGTCACGTCAATAGTTTCGTTGAAAAATGGGCCGCTGAAGAGGCCGTCAAAAAGGTCGCGGGCGTACGCGCACTGGCCGTGGAAATGGACGTCAATCTACTTGGCCAGAGTCAGCGCAATGATGCGGATATCGCACGCTCAGCCGAAAATGCCCTGGAGTGGACGACAAACCTGCCCAACGACGCGATCAAGATTCAGGTGGAAGGCGGTTGGGTGACATTGACCGGCGATGTGGAATGGGCGTTTCAGCGCGACGAAGCCGTCGGTGCTGTCCGCAATCTGCGCGACGTCAAGGGCATCAGCAACAACATTTTGATCAAGTCCAAAGTGTCAGCCAATGGTGTGAAAGCCGATATTACCGATGCGCTTAAGCGCCGTGCCATTACTGATTCGCAAAAGATCAAGGTCAATGTAAACGGTGCCGATGTGACGCTGTCTGGAACCGTCGATAACTGGGCTGAACGTGAACTGGCAATGCATTCAGCCTGGAGCACGGCTGGCGTACGAAATGTTCAGAACGACATCATCGTCAGCTTCTGATCCCCTGCGGTGTGCGGCAGCGGAACTCGCTTGTCCCGCACCGTTTTCCGATAATTAGCAATGAACAGGCTTCGATTCTTCGTCTGTATCTATTCCTGTAAAGGTACTGATCATGGCTTACCTAAGCGTCAATCCAAGTGATGGCCAGGAGCTGGAACGCTTCGAGGAAATCAGCGATCTCGAGCTGGAAGAAAAACTGGCTGTCGCAGATCGCTGTTTTCAGAGCTGGAAACACACCTCTTTCGCCAAACGATCCGCAATCATTGGCAAGGCTGCGGGGCTGATGCGTTCAAGGGCTCTGGATCTGGCTCGGCTGGCAACGTTGGAGATGGGCAAACGGATCGACGAGGCGCGCGCCGAGGTCATATTTAGCGCGGATATTCTGGATTACTACGCGCAAAAGGCTGAACGCTTTCTGGCACGCCAACGGCTTCACCCAAAACAGGGTGAGGCGCATATGGAAAGCAGCCCGATCGGCATTATATTCGGGGTTGAACCCTGGAATTTCCCCTACTACCAATTGGCACGTATCGCCGGGCCGCAGCTCATGGCGGGCAACGTCTTGGTGGTCAAGCACGCTGGTTGTGTTCCGCAGTGCGCGATGGCCTTCGAAGCGCTGTTACTCGAAGCCGGTGCACCTGCTGGCCTGTACACCAACCTGATGATTTCCCATGAGCAATCGGATCGAGTAGTGGACGACGTCCGCGTCAAGGGTGTCGCCTTGACCGGTAGCGTACCCGCCGGTCGTCTGCTCGCGGCAAGGGCCGGCGCCAACCTCAAGCCTTCGACCATGGAACTGGGCGGCAGTGATGCATTCATCGTCCTGAAAGACGCAGATCTTAACCTTACCCTCGACTGGGCAGTCTGGGGGCGGATGTACAACTGCGGGCAAACTTGTTGCGCCGCCAAACGCTTTATTGTGGTCGAAGACGTGGCGGACGCTTTTATTGAACGTTTGCAGGCTGCGATGGCGAAGTTTGAACCAGGCAATCCGATGGACGAGAGCACCACACTGGGGCCCTTATCGACAGAATCAGCACTGCAACAGTTGCTGATGCAGGTTGATGATGCTGTTTTTGCCGGCGCCAAGGTTCTACTTGGTGGCCAACGAATACGTCGTTCGGGGTCGTACATGAGTCCGACCATTCTGACCAACATTACGCCGGATAATCCGGCCTATCGGAACGAGTTTTTTGGTCCGGTCGCGCTGTTCTTCCGCGTCAAGGATGAAGAAGCGGCCATTGCGTTGGCCAATGATTCTGACTTCGGCCTGGGTGGTTCGGTGTTCACCAGAGATGTCGGGCGAGGCCTGCACGTCGCCAGCCAGATCGACACCGGCATGATGTTCATCAACAACATCAGTTGGTCAGATGCTGAACTGCCATTCGGAGGAATCAAAAACTCCGGCTATGGACGTGAGTTGGGCGATTTGGGCATCCAGTCCTTCGTTAATAAAAAGCTGGTGCGTTACCTCTCGACCGACGCTCCGGCTTGAATGAATCGAGCCTGTTCGAGGCTGTATGTCGGGCCGGTAAGTTCACTCGTCCATTAAGGAATAAAACATGACCCTTAAGATGCGGGCCGCTGTCGTTGAACAATTCGGTCATCCCCTGGTGCTCAAGAACTGTGATGTGCCAGTCCCGGGCCCCCACCAAATCCTGGTGCGTACCGAAGCCTGTGGGGTTTGTCATACCGACCTGCATGCGGCGCGCGGCGATTGGCCCCTCAAGCCTGGTTTACCCTTAATCCCTGGCCATGAAGGTATTGGCATCGTCACCGCGCTGGGGGCAGGGGTCACAAGTGTCAGGGAGGGTGAGGGGGTCGGTGTGCCATGGCTGTATTCGGCCTGCGGGCATTGTGAATATTGCCTATCTGCGTGGGAGACGGTTTGCGCTCAAGCACAGTTTGGTGGCTACACCAAGAACGGTGGATTCGCCGAATACATCCTCGCTGACCCGAACTACGTGGTGCACATTCCCGAAGGCCTCGATCCGCGAGAGGCGGCGCCGATCATCTGCGCCGGCGTCAAGACTTACAAGGGCATCAAGGAAACCGGTGCCCGACCAGGGCAGTGGATTGTGATTTCCGGTGTCGGTGGACTGGGCCACTTGGCTGTTCAGTACGCCAAAACCATGGGGCTGCGAGTCTTCGCCGTTGATATTGATGACCGCAAACTGGCCCATGCCACCCGGCTTGGCGCCGATGCCGTGGCCAATGCAAAAAAAGGTGATCCGGTTGTCGCGGTCAAGGAAGTGACTGACGGCGGCGCTCATGGCGTGCTGATCACGGTACCTTCGCTAGCTGCGTTCAAGCAGGGCGTAGGAATGACACGTAAAAACGGCGTTTGTGTGCTGGTGGGGTTACCGCCGGGCGAGTTTCCGGTGCCATTGTTCGACGTGGTTGCCAATTGCATCACTGTTCGCGGCTCCTTTGTCGGCAATCGTCAGGACATGGCCGAAGCACTGGCCTTTGCTGCTCAGGGCAAGGTCAAGGCAGACATCGAATTGCAACCGCTATCGGCGATCAACCAAATTTTCGAGCGACTCGAACACGGTGATGTTCCATCGCGAGTGGTCATCGATTTCACTGCAGGCTGAATGAGTGCCAAAACATGAACATGTTGATTTGCGAGGCTGGGCTGAGCAATCGCCAGACCGCAGTCCTTACGGTTCGGCAGATGGAGGATGCAGATCGGCTATCGGTCGTTGCCGGTGTTTCCTCTTATGAGTTGATGGCCAACGCCGGTGCGGCGGTAGCACATGAAATCGAGCGTAAATGGGCACCGAGACCTGTGGTGGTGCTCTGCGGGCCGGGCAATAACGGCGGACGCGAGACAACATGCCCAGCGATGGGAAGGTGAAGTGGCAGCACTGAGCCCTGCGGTGCTTGAGGGGGCTGAATTGATCGTCGATGCGCTCTTTGGCGCAGGACTCAGTCGCCCTCTTGAGGGGCAAGCCTTGGATACCCTTGCCGCCGCCAGCCAAGGCACGGTTCCCATCATCGCAATCGATACGCCGAGCGGGGTCATGGGAGATACCGGCGAAGCGCTGGGAGCGGCTCCAGCGGTCATGACCGTCACATTCTTGTGCAAGAAACCGGGCCACCTGCTGCTACCAGGCCGGGATCTGTGTGGCGACATAATTGTTGTGGATATTGGCACACCCAAGGCAGTGATCGACGCCATCGCCCCGGGCACCTTCGAGAACAGCCCGGCGTTGTGGTTGGCCAATCTGCCACGTGCCAAGGCCGGTAATGATAAACACAGTCGTGGGCACGCACTGATCTTTGGTGGGTATCCAATGACGGGGGCTGCCCGGATGGCTGCCAGAGGCGCAGCGAGAGTTGGAGCGGGGCTCACGACGATTGCGGTACCTGAAATTGCCTTTTCGATTTACGCCACCGCACTGGACAGCATCATGGTGCGCCCATGGGTGACGCCGGAGGATTTTGGACACTTGCTCAATGGCAGTCGGTTCTCAGCCTGGTTGATCGGGCCGGGGGCTGGCGTTGACAAGGAAACGTTTGGCCACGTACTGGCGATGCTTGCCACCGGACGCCCCACCGTCATAGACGCTGACGCCATTACTGCCTTTCAAGATGAGCCCGGCGCACTGGATCGGGCGATCCACGGCCCCTGCGTGCTGACACCGCATGAAGGTGAGTTTCTACGTGTATTCGATCAGACGGGCGACAAGCTGACACGCACCCGCGCTGCGGCCATTCGTTGCGGCGCCGTCGTGGTACTCAAAGGGAGCGACACCGTGATAGCCGCTCCCGACGGCAGAGCGATCATCAATAGCAATGCCCCCTCAACCCTGGCCACCGCAGGCTCCGGAGACGTCTTGAGCGGAATCATTGTCGGTCTGCTTGCGCAGGGAATGCCGGCATTTGCCAGCGCTGCCGCCGGGGTCTGGCTACACGGCGCAGCGGCTGCCGAATTCGGTCCCGGATTACTCGCAGAAGACCTGCCCGATCTGCTGCCTGCGGTGCTTCGTCGGCTGTACAACTAAGCACCAGACAATCGGAAACCACGTGGACTCAGCGAACAAATATCCGCTACATCCACCTTTCTGCCGGCAACCAAGACTCTAACTCACTGTGGGAGGCCTTCATGCACGCAATGGTATTGAACAAGATCGGTAGTCCACTGCGGTGGACACAGTTGCCCGATCGCGATCCTGGTGTCGGTGAGGTACGTCTCAAGGTCACTGCCTGCGGAGTGTGCAGGACTGATCTGCACGTGGTGGATGGGGATCTTCCAAACCCCCGATTACCGATTATCCCGGGCCACGAAGTGGTCGGAAGAATAGACGCTATCGGTGCGGGTGTAGAAGGTCTGGCCATCGGCGAGCGTGTTGGGGTTCCTTGGCTGGGGCATACCTGCGGAGTGTGTCCGTATTGCCTCAAGCATCAAGAGAACTTGTGCGATCACCCAGCGTTTACCGGCTACACCCGCGATGGTGGTTTCGCCACGTCAGTGATAGCCGACGCACACTATGTCTTTGCCCTCGGAGAGGAGGGGGCCGATGCTTCGCTGGCGCCTTTGTTATGCGCCGGACTGATTGGTTGGAGAGCCTTGCTGATTGGCGGAGAAGGTAAAAATCTTGGCCTATATGGGTTCGGTGCTGCCGCGCATATTGTCGCTCAGGTAGCGATATGGCAGGGGCGATCAGTGTTTGCCTTCACTCGCCCTTCAGATACCCCAACTCAAGCATTCGCACGTCAACTTGGCGCTACCTGGGCAGGCGATTCGGATCAGATCGCACCTGAGTTGCTGGACGTGGCAATCATCTTCGCCACGGCCGGGGAACTGGTTCCACTCGCGTTGGAGTCCGTGCGCAAGGGCGGCCGAGTGGTCTGTGCCGGTATCCATATGAGCCCGATCCCCAAATTCGCCTACGACTTGTTGTGGGGCGAACGGTCTATCGTTTCGGTTGCAAACCTGACGCGCGAGGACGGTATCGACTTTTTGCGTTTGGCCCAGGAAATAGGCCTCGTCACGAGTACCACCCTCTATCCCCTCAGGCAGGCCAATCAAGCGCTTGAGGATTTGCGTGCAGGCAAGTTTGAAGGCGCTGCCGTGTTAGTGCCCGAGTCAACTCCTTCGCTTCTTGATCAAGGTACTCATCATGATGACTGATTATGCGGTAGAAGAAATTCTCGCGGCACTTGGCCAGGAGCCACCCGATGAACACTGGATTGAGGCCTTGAATAACGATACCCACGTGCTGATTCGCCCGCTGCATCCACAGGACCGCCGCCTTGAGTTCGAATTCATTAATGAGCTTTCCGCCGAGTCTTTTCGCACGCGATTTTTCGGGGCGATGGGGCAAACGGGCATCTCACTTCTGGATCAGATGATGGACGTGGATTATCGAGGTCGCATGGCTTACATCGCGATGGTTCATGAAAATGGCCATTTGACCGAGGTCGGCATCAGTCGCTATGCCGTCACTACCGATGTCCAGCAGTGTGATTGTACGGTGGTCGTCGCAGACCGCTGGCAACGTCAAGGCATGGGGGCGCTGTTGATGGAACACTTGATCGTTGCAGCTCAACGTAATGGCTTCAAAAAGATGATGTCGGTTCACCAGGCCAATAATTTCGGTATGCATCGTCTGGCTCGAAGCCATGGATTTCATAGCCGATATCCAGCCACTGGCGATAGCGAGATCATCTACGAACTCGACCTGATGCCAGCCTTCGGGTAACACCTCAGCCAATGATGCCGGAGTGTGCATGATGCAAGTCAGTATTGAACAAGCAAGGACTGCGACGCCATTTTCGTTGCGCCCTTACCCTGCGACAAAATACCTCGATCAATCTGCAATTCATGAGTTTTTTTTAACTTCAAAATGCTCCGAGGCTGACTACGAAAGTTTCGATGAATTAATCATTCATACTGTGCGTGTCGGCAAAGGTGCTGAGCTTTATCACGCAGGAGGAACCTCGACGTATTTGTATTTTGTGCGGTCTGGTAGCTTCAAGACCGTTCTGGTCAGCGAAGAAGGGTATAGCGTGGTAACAGCATTCACGATGTCCTCAGAACCGATTGGGCTGGAGGCAATTACGGGCGAGCGGCGAATGTGCTCGGCGGTGGCACTGGAAGACAGCGAGGTTTATATGATTTCTTATCCGCGCCTGGAAAGGCTCGCTCGAGAGGTGCCGACTCTGCGCTTGAACCTAAGCAAAATGCTTAGCCGAGAAATTACCCGTGGCCAAGCCATGCTATTCATGCTTTGGAATTACAACGCCGTAGAGCGGTTGGCAATTTTTATGCTCGGTCTCTCCAGGCGCTTTGCACTTCGCGGCTACTCTGCGCACCGTTTTCTATTGCGAATGTCACGTGAAGATATTGCGTCATCTATTGGCGTCAGGGCCGAAACAATTTGCCGAGCCATTGCTACCCTGCGTGTGCTGCGGTTAATGACGTTCGAAGGGCGTAGCGTCGAAATAATCGATCTGGCGCTGCTTGAAGCATATTGTCAGCGTGGTAATTTAAGTAAGTCGTAATTGGGTAATTGCACTGACTTGACCAGCTGTTTGCATAGGACTTGATCAGTTGAGCTTCTAACCTTAATCGGCCAGGAATGGCCATCAGCTGCATTCCCTTATGCAGCGTCAGATTCTTCAGCAGCTCAACGTATATGGTACTCAAGGTAAGCTGCTGCAGGAGTTACGCCGGCTGGCATGCTTCGCTGCGTGGATGCAGAACCGGTTAATGGCAATGGCTCAGCAGCGGACATCAGGACATCAGATTGGACGTGGGCTGACAGAGCAGCGTGCCGATTGATGAGAAGGTCAATTGAGTGATCGATAAAGGCATGTTCAAGTCATTCGTGAGCGCCTTGAGGCGCACGATGAGGAGGCCTTGGCTGAAACGATGCGAAACCTTTGTTACTGACTGATCCACAGGTAAGTTTCACAGCTGCATCCAGCAGCCAAGCGCTCCATGCTCATGAGGCCAACTATCTGTTCAAAACCGAACGCCGGGTCAGTGATGTGGTTCCTATACAGGCTGATCGTACGGCCGGGGTCGAAAGCGCCAAGATTAGGATCGCGCGGTTCGGCATCAAGCCGGAACACTTCCGGGCTGGTGCAAGTTCACATCAACGACCCTGTGGTGTTTCTCCGTATTCAAAAGTGGTAACAGACATGATCTGCTAGTACATAAAAAAGTCATTAGGTCAGATAATTTCGTATTCGCCGTTCTCTTTAAGCCAGAACTGAGCCATCCTTTCATGGTTGAAAACTGGCGGGTCGAGAGGTTTCTCTGCATAAGGTTATGAAATACATACAAGCCATCAAGAAGATGCTCTTCGTATCGATTCGACGGGATGCAGTGTAATGAACACTGCCGGGAACCCTGTGTTTTTTGCGAGAGCCCGGATCTACCCCATGTATTGAACGGCGAAAAGATGACCGCACTTATGTCTGAATGGCTATCGTCTAAAAAATGCCCATCGGGACCGCTCTGCCATTGGGCTTGATCGCGCCCTGGACATGGTACTGCCCCAAATACTGTTTCCCCATCCTCCTCGTAGACGTCGGACTCATCAATGTAATGGTCTTACAGCGCGGCCATGATCGGCCGCTTTACCGCCATGTGGGCAGGTCTATAATGAATGGCAGATCTTGAAACTGGGGCAATTTAGAGTGGCGGCTTTTGTATTTTTCGTGCTTTGCCGAAATGCTTTTGCATAGCTTCAGTGCTGCTTCCTGGTTTAGCTCCCCGAAATCTTTCGGTATTGCTTCCAGGGCATCAAATCTAAAAGCTGGCTGCCCGTCGACAGCAGGGTAGGCGATTGTCGCTTCAATGGTTAGAGGAATCGGGCGGTGACTACAAAATCTGAGGCGTCGAAACTCATATTGTTGACGCTGACTCAAAACTGACCCAGGTGCTCACCTGCTTCTGCTCACTTTCTGAGCAGGAGAACACAGGCTGATCAGCCTGGGAATGTAGGGAAAAAACCGGCGGATTTACTTCCGCGACAAGCTCTCGCTGCACCAGATAGCCAAGCGTACCGGGCTGTCGAGAAACACCATCCGAAAATGGGTCAGAGCGCCCGAAACCAACCAGCGTATGCGCGGTACGCAATCTTCAACAAACTCAGCCCAGGCGCTGAATTCCGATTCGTTCCGGGCAAAGCACAACCGTAGAAGCGCTAAAGCACTTTTCGAGCAGATCAAGGCCGAGGGTTATGACGGCGGCTGCAGCCAGCTCACGGCATTTGTACGCTCGTGGCGAGGTGAGCAACGCTCTTGAGACTCTGTGATAGCGAGATTCGCTAAATACTCACTGGTGCGGTCGCGCAGGATTTTTACAAAAACAAGATGGGCGTTATCATTGCCGTATAGCGGCGTCATTTCGCCCGAAGCCCAGAATAGTTGGCCGCCTTTGCGCAGATGCCAGCGTCCATCTGAAGCTCGCCCTTTCATAAGGGCTTGATGCATTTCCTTTTCTACCCGGCCGCTATTACGATCTAGGGCAATAAAAAAATTGCAATGCTATGGCCGCGTATTTCGTCTTCGGTCCAACCAATTACATGAGTAGCCCCTTTTTTCCACTCCTTTATGATCTCGAGGGATCGGTAACGATCATTGTGAAATCTCTCGCACAGTCAAATAATGCGGGCTCGCGCCTCTCAATGTCAGCAAGCGCCGCTCGACTAGCTTCCAGTAGCGCCGCCATATCTTGAGACTGCGCAAACTCCACCCAACACTTGGCTGGTGGGCGTCGCCCTCGTTTGCTTTACTTTGCTGGTGGGTGCGTTGCGTTACAAAAGCTAATCCCCATTTACGTTCTAGGGGCTGCGAGATCTAAGTTGTTGGATGTCGGCCTCTGACCGGAAGCTGAATTGGTCCGAACGCCAGCTATGGGGCGACTTGCGGCTTAGTAGGATTCATCTAGACTCGTGGCTAGCTGATGGAACAGCGCCGTTTATCGTGAGTGCCCCTCGAGCCCGCCCATGCGGGCTTTTTAATTTCAACCAGCAGCAGCCTGACGGATTAACTGTTTTGGGGCGGTTTTACTAGTCGCGATGGTCAGCGGTGGGGCGATTGCCGAACTCCGGGACAGGCAAAAAACGACACTACGTTGTCACTGCAAAACACTCATAGAGCGACGGTTGCTGGTGATGGCCTAGGTCGTTCCACCGAGCTTTTTGCAGATGGTGTCCAAGTCCTCCCAAGGGATACGCAGCTGTCATGCATAACCACAGCCTGGGGGAATGTACAAAAGCGGCACTACGATTTAACTCTTTGTGCTAGGCATGGCTGGTTCGGCAAGACACTACAGCGTCAGTGATTTGTCTAACACCCCTCCAATCGATCAGATCCTCGTTCGTCGTCATAGATCACCATTTCAGAAATACGCCCTACCAGAGTGAACAGCCGGTAGCGGTTGAAGCTCCAGAAAATCTTGGGTAAGACTGAAAGCGTTCTGAAATCATCTCTCGAATGCTTGTAAGCAG
>Ga0302172_10000501_pt1 | contig 11607 bp, 9 predicted proteins | sample I_Fen_N2_3_FD_198777 | JGI IMG/M metagenome (GOLD analysis project Ga0302172, IMG submission 198777) | Peat permafrost microbial communities from Stordalen Mire near Abisko, Sweden - I_Fen_N2_3 | ecosystem: Environmental > Terrestrial > Soil > Wetlands > Permafrost | place: Sweden: Abisko... | reverse complement strand
CGCTCCAGGCCAGCTCGGCAAAGGTCGCGCCGGTCACCAGCAATGACTCGCCCAAGGCAATGATCACAAACAGGCCACAGCGCTCGGCCATGTGGTTGCCTTCGACGTTCCAGTCCTTGAGGGTAGAGCGCCCCAAACCCGGGACCCAGAAGTACAGCGAGGGCGAGACCAGTTCGATCAGCAGCGCCAGCGCCCACAGTAACAGGCGCTGATGCCCCTGGAGCAGCGCCCCGCCGATCCAGAACAGCGCGGAGAACAACATCCAGGCCAGGATCCGCTGGAAGTTGCGGGTCAAGTTCAGCGCCTCGCCGCGCACCGCCCAGATGGCAAAGGCGGTACGCCCGACCTGCATGAGCACATAGGCGCCGGCAAACAGCAGCCCGCGCTCGCCAAAGGCCTGGGGGATCGAAGACGACAGCAAAAGGCCAGCAACCATCAGGCCGAACAGCCCCAGGCGGATCGGCAGTTGTTCCGGGTCGAGCCAGTTGGTCACCCAGGAGGTGAAAATCCACACCCACCACACCGCCACCATCAGCAACGCCACCTGCACTGCGCCGCCGACCGTCAGGTGCGCCAGCAGCGAATGGGAGAGCTGGGTCACGGCAAAGACGAACACCAGGTCGAAGAACAACTCGACCATCCCGACCTTGCCGCTGTCGAGACTGCCACGGCCACGCAACAGCGAACGGGGTTTGCTCATGGGGATCTCCGCCAGAAATGTGCACCGGTCCTGCATCACAGCAAAGCAGGCGCACCACGGACCAGCAAGCCCGCCGCTGAATCAGGGCGTCAGCAGGGCGCGCTCACTCATAAAGGCCTCCAGGCGCGAGCGCAGCCAGCGCTCGGCCGGGTCGGTGTCGACATGGCTGAGCCAGACCATGGACAGGTCCAGGGTCGGGGTCTTGAACGGAAACGGCTCATTGAACAATTGCCCGGAGGCGGCCATGGCGGCGGCGGTGTAGTCCGGCAGGCTGGCCAGCAGGTCGGTCCCGGCCAGCAGTGCCGGCAGCGAACTGTATTGCGGCACCGACAACACCACATGCCGCTTGCGGCCAACCTCCGCCAGCCACTCATCGGCGTAGCCGCTGACATTGGCCGTGTGCGACACCAGCACGTGGGGCCGAGCGCAGTATTCATCGAGGGTCAGCGGGGTGCTGCTGGCATCGGCGCGCAGTACCCTGGGCTGGATATGCCGCAGCAGCTTGCGCTTGGCATTGGCCGGCAATCCCCGGGTCTGGCTAATGCCGACGGTGATATCGCCGGAAGCCAGCAGGTCGGGGATGCGCCAGTAATCCACGTGCTGTACCACAAACACCACCAGCGGCGCTTCCTGGCGCAAGGCCCTCAGCAACGGCGGCAACAAGCCGAACTCGACATCATCGGACAGGCCGATACGAAAGGTCATGGTGCTGCTGGCCGGGTCGAACTCTCGGGTCAGGCTCAGGGCGGACGACAAGGCATCCAGCGCTGGCGACAAATGGGCAATCAGCTCTTCGGCGCGGGCCGTGGGCTCCATGCGATGGCCAACGCGAATAAACAACGGATCATTGAACATGGCCCGCAAGCGGTTGAGCGCCGAACTGATGGTCGGCTGGCCGAGAAACAGTTTCTCCGCCACCCGCGTGACATTGCGCTCCAGCATCAGGGTCTCGAACACCACCATCAGGTTGATATCAGCCTTGCGCAGCTCATTGCGATTCATCAGTGCTCCCCCAGCCCCAAAAACACAGGGGCCAGTGTAGGGAGGTCGTGGGACCGGCGTCTACGCGCGGTGGTGCCGGCTATTACCCCTCGGAGGGATGAGGCTTGAGGCCCTTATTCTTGAAGAACTCGATCAACCCCGGGTTGCCGATTTCAAGTGCCATGTCCAGCAGGTTGCTACGCTGCTCCGGCGTGCAGGAGTAGCGGCGAGTGGTCGAGGTGTCGCAGTAGGTCTCATCCAGGCGCATGCCGCGCTCGATGAAGATGGGCAAGATATCCCCGGCCGCATCGGGGCGTTCCGGCCGGTACTGGACGCCAACGAACAGCCGGTCCAGCACATACTCCATCAACTCGCTGCCATGCTCGGGCAGCGGCAGGTGCCGGGCGATGGCCTGCCGGGCGATGGGATGATCGGTACCCAGTGCCGCGCGAAAGGCATCCAGGTCGGGATGGTCGGTGTTGTTGTAATAGGAAACATCAGCACCGGCGGCCACCAGCAGATCGATGGTCTGCGCATCCGCCCCTTCCGTTATGGCGAAGATCAGCGGGCGCATGGAGCCGTCGTCTCGATACTCGTCGACCGGTGCGCCCTCTTCCAGCAGCCACTTGATGGTCGCCGGCGGGTTGTGCGCCTTGATCGCCTCGTTCAGCAGTGAGGTGCGAAAGCCCTCAAGCCCCGGCATGTGGGCCAGGTGCTTGCGCAAGGTTTGCATCGCCGGCAGCGCGGCCTTGCCCTGGAGCGCCACATGAAAGGCCGTGGTGTCGTCACCGGTGTCGTACACCAGCGGCAAGGCCTCGCCGAACCTAGCCAGCACCTGCTCCACATCCGCTGGCGTCGCGTGCTCCCAGAACCGCTCATTGAGCAGAATCAGCGAATTATTGAAGTCCGAGCTGCTGGTGTAGATGCAGGGGTTGAGGGTCATGTCGGTCGCACCGGGAATATAGGTGCGCCTGCTCTCGGGCCCGGCATCCGGACTCAGGCTGCGACTGATCGCGGCAATCACCCCGCGCGTGTCATGGGACCCGTCCAGCTCCCAGCCCTGCCCTTGCGGCGACCTGTCCAGGCGCAGCTTCACCGGCAAGACCTTGCTCGCCGGCCCCTGCCAGGCACTGGAGAGCGCGGCAAAATACGGCTGCGCCAGCGCCGTTGGGTCCTGCTGGCCACCGGCAGTCACTGGCCAGGCCGGAATCTGCGGCACCTGGCAGGCGAGGCGCACCTCAACCTTGGGCGACTCGCCCGCCGAGCACGCCGCCATGACCTGACTGTCGGTGACCCGGCATTGAACCTGCCGAATCGCCCAGGCCTGTGCTTGTGCCAGTGTCAGCAGCTGTTTTTCCAGATCTGCCGAAAGCGTGGGGCTGTGGCTGATAGCGTCGCGGGTGAAGCTCCCCAGGTTTTCCAGCGCGGCGCTCAACGCGGTACGTTCGGCCAGGGCCTGCATAGTGGCGCGTACCTTTGCCCCATCGGCGTAGTGCTGGGCCGAACTCAAGCGGGCAAAGCTCGCCGGGTCGTCATTGATAAAGGCCTCGACATACAGCTGCGCCAGCACGTCGGGAGACGGCCCGGCGCTGCCCGCTTCAGCCGCCTGGGTCGCAAGCACCCGACCCAGCAGCACGGCGCAGAGCAGCCCTCTACGACCCGGATTCGGCCGGGACAACGGAGCAACAGACGGGCTGATGAAGTTGATGGCGAAGCTGAAACGGGAGCGACAAGCGAGGCGGAACATCCATTTTTCCTTTGAACGTAAAGCGCGGGCGAACGCTGTGGCGCGGGAGCGACAAAGTACAGAAAGCGTCGAACAGCCGCTGAAGCCAGTGCATACGCGTGCGCAGACAGGTGCGCAGTGTGACGGCCTGTCGGCGGAAGAAAAAGCCCTTTATGAGCCGGTCTCCGCGGCGATCCTCCCCAGGCAACTCACCACCTCGCCCGGCTGGTGAAGATCGGGCGTGCTCGTTGTCATGTCAGTGGGACATGGATAACAATGGGATACATTATCATTTACGACTTGAAATCATGGACGCAAGTGGCAAGGCTTCAGCACCGCTCGATATCGAGCTCCTGTACGGACAGCATCATGGCTGGCTGAAAAACTGGCTGCGCGGCCGCACCGGCAATTGTGCCGATGCGGCCGACCTGGCGCAGGACACCTTTATGCGCATGCTCACCGCGCGCCAGTTGCCCGCATTGCGTGAGCCTCGCCACTACCTGGTCACCATTGCCCGCGGCCTGTTGATTGACAAGGCACGGCGCCGCGCATTGGAACACGCCTACCTCGAGGTTCTCGCCGCGCGCCCGGAACCGGTCGACGTCTCCCCCGAAACCTACCACCTGATCATTGAGTCCCTGATGGCTATCGACGCCATGCTCCACGGTCTGGGGGCCAGGACGCGGCACATTTTCCTGCTGGTGCAGCTTGAAGGCCTGAGCTATGTAGAGGTCGCGCGCCAGACCGGTCTGTCCGTAACCACGGTAAAAAACCACCTCGGCAAGGCGCTGCTGCAATGCATTCTGTTGATGGACGAATGAACAGCGCCCAGGGTGCTGCTCCCGACAAGAGCCATCTGCAAGCGGCCGTGCAGTGGTACCTCATCCTCAACGACAGCGACGTCGAATCCACGCAGCTCCAGGCCTGGCAGCAGTGGCTGGCGGCTCGCCCCGAACATGCCAGCGCCTGGTCTCGGATCGAGAAGCTGCAACAGCAATTGCACGGTGTTCCACTGGATGTCGCCCTGCCCGTCCTGAGCAAAATGGGCGTGCAGCGACGTCATGGCCTGAAACTGCTGATGCTGCTGGCGGCCGGCGCTGCAACCTTTGGCGGTTATCGACAGTCCCCCTACAGCGCGGACTTTGCTACCCGCACCGGCCAGCGCCGCCAGGTCGTGCTGGCCGATGGCAGCCAGCTGAATCTGAACACCGACACCCAAGTGGACATCGACTTCAACACCAATCAGCGCCTGATCCGCTTGCGCCATGGCGAAATTTTCATCAGCACCGCCCTTGATCGTGCCCCTTCTCGCCCGCTCTCGGTGGAAACACCCCATGGCAGCATCCTGGCCTTGGGCACTCGTTTCAACGTGCGCCTGCACCAGGATTTCACCCTGGTCAGCGTCCAAACCCACGCGGTGGAGGTTCGTCCCCAGCATGCCCCGCAGCAGGTCAGCCGGGTGGAAGCCGGGCAAACCCTGAGCTTCGCGGCAAACCAGGCCGCCGCCGTGCGTCCGGCCGACCCGGACATCAACCACTGGACCCGGGGCCAACTGGTCGTCATCGAATGGCGCCTGGCCGACTTCATCCACGAGCTGGCGCGCTATCGCCCAGGCTATCTGGGCTGCGCTCCCGAAGTGGCCGACCTGAGAATCTCCGGCGCCTTCCTGCTCGATGACACGGATGCGCTGCTGGCCAACCTGCAGGTGTCATTACCGGTCAAGGTCCGCACCTTTTCACGCTACTGGGTACGCATCGAGGCTTGATTCCTGCCCTGCCTGATCCGCCAAGCAAGATGAGAAAAATACTCATTGCTCCTTGCCGATTTGAATTCACGTTCGGCTCTTGAGTAGAGCGGTCAATCAGCCGCCTTCACTGCCACGGCATAGGAAGCGTTATATGAGTCACCCCCTCCCCCCTCTCAAACAGGCCGGCCTACGCCAGTGCCTCAATCGCGCGCTATTGAACCTGACTCTCGGCGGTTCACTGTCGATCATGACCATGGTTCCCCACGGCTGGGCGCAGAGTGTTGCCGAACAGGCGGCCTACGACATACCGGCAGGCCCGCTGGGCACCGCCCTGAGCCAGTTTGCTGCCGCCAGCGGAGTGACCCTGTCGTTCGGCTCGCAACAGACCGCCGGCCTGACCACCCTGGGCCTCAAAGGCAACTACTCGCTGGAGGGTGGATTCGCACACCTGCTGTCCAGCAGCGGCTTGCAAGTACGCCAGGAGGGCGTAAGGCGTTACAGCCTGGTCAAGCAGCAGAAGGCCGAAGTCATGGAGCTGGACGCCACCACTATCTCTGCAAACGGCTTGGGCGCGACGACTGAAGGGAGTGGCTCATACACCACAGGCACCATGCAGACAGCCACCAAGCTCGCTCTTTCCAACCGCGAGACCCCGCAATCGGTCACGGTCATTACCCGTCAGCGCATGGACGACCAGAACATGAAAACCCTGGAAGACGTGCTCAAGGGTACCCCGGGGATTTCAATGACCAAGGACGGCCCGCAGCGTCCGACCTTTTACGCAAGGGGCTTCGCCGTTGAAAACCTGACCACCGATGGGTTGCCCAACGATCTGTCCCACTACCTCAGTCGGGACATGAACTCATCGCCCGATATGGCGATATTTGATCGTGTCGAAGTGGTTCGTGGCGCCACCGGGATGATGCAGGGCTCCGGCAACCCCTCAGCGGGTATCAACCTGGTACGCAAACGCCCAACGGCCACCGGGCAGTTGAGCATTACGGGCAGCGCCGGCAACTGGGATGACTACCGCACCGAAATCGACGCCTCGAACGCCCTGAATGAAAGCGCGACCTTGCGCGGGCGGGTGGTCGCCGCCTATCAAAGCAAAAACAGCTTTCAGGATTTCAGCAGCTCCGAGCGCTCGGTGTTCTATGCCATCACCGAAGCCGACCTCAACGAGGACACCCTGCTGACCTTCGGCGCCTCGAACCAGAACGCCAACAACAATACCTCCTGGGGCGGCTTGCCAACGGCTGTCGATGGCAGCGACCTGCACCTCTCGCGCTCAACCTATCTGGGCAATGACTGGGAGTACTGGGACCAGGACAACACCACCGTCTTCAGCCGCCTGGAATACCGTTTCGCCGAGAGCTGGAAACTCCTGCTGTCGGCCAGCAAAACCTGGTCCGAACTGAACATGCTGGGCTCCATGCCCCAGCGGATGGACAGCAATGAAAACGAGTTCGGCCAGTACGTGGGCCAATACAAGTACAAGGATCAGCAAAACAGCTATGACGCCTACGTCAGCGGGCCCTTCTCTCTGCTTGGGCGCAGCCATGAGCTGGTGTTCGGCGCCAGTCAAAGGGAGTTGACCTTCAACGGCAAAGGCAACTACCGAACCGATCCCACTGACACCAACCTCTGGGATCCGGTCAGCAACCCCAAACAGTACATGAGCCTGGAGCCCTGGAAACAGCATCGTACCTCCAAGCAGAAAGGCACTTACCTCACCAGCCGCTTCAACCTGACCGACTCCCTGAAACTGATCCTCGGCGGCCGCCTGGACTGGTACTACTTCGATGTGGATACCAGTTGGGAGGGCACTTCCTACTCGTCCAGCCGACCAAACCATGTACCCCGTCATCTGACGCGTTATGCCGGCGCGGTGTACGACCTCGACCAGCATCACTCGGTCTATATCAGCTACACCGATATCTTCCGACCACAGACCGAGCTGGATAGGCAAAACAACTCGCTAAAACCCATTGAGGGAAAGAACTATGAAGTCGGGATCAAGGGCGAATACTTCGACGGGCGCTTGAACACCAGCGCTGCGCTGTACCGCATCGACCAGGAGAATCGGGCAAAGCAACTCAACCTTGCCCTGTGCCCCGGGACCACCTGCTACGAAGCTGCGGGCGAGGTGCGTAGCGAAGGTATCGACCTGGAGCTCAACGGTACGCTGGCGCAGGGTTGGGAACTGGGAGCCGGCTACACCTTTTCCGAGGTCAAGTACATCAAGGATGCCGACCCCGCCAATGTTGGACGCCTGTTCGATACCGATATTCCACGGCATGTGTTCAAGGCGTTCACCACCTACCAGTTACCCGGTGCCTGGAATCGCTGGACCATCGGTGGCGGTCTATATCGGCAGAACACCATTTACAACAGCGGCACCAATTACTACGGGAGCAAGCTCGATTACCGCATCGAGCAGCAGGCTTACACCTGATGACCCGTTATAAAGCCTCGCAGAATCTGGATATCAGCCTGAACGTCAATAACCTGATGGACAAAAAGTACTACCAGAGCCTCGGCAACAACACCAGCTTCGGCTCGAACCTGTATGGCGAGCCACGTAACGCCATGCTGACGGTGCGCTGGTCACTCTGAGAAAAACACCGGGACCGGCATCAGCCGGTCCCGGTGCAGGCCTGTCAGCGCTGTTCCCAAACCACCGGAAACCAGTCCTCACGCATGCGATCGCCGTCTTTCAGGTCGATACCGGGGAACGGTGGCGAAGTGCGCCCGGGACGCTGAATGTAACGCACATCGTCGCCCATAAAACGGGTCGAGAAAGCTCGGCGGCGGCCGTTGCCGATGTTGCCGGCGGCGCCGTGCACGGTGCGAAAATCAAAGACCACGGCGTCGCCAGGCATCAGTTCAGGGGACAGGATCTGGTAGTCGCCGTTGTCCACGTCCGGCATGTCCATGAACCGGCTTTCGCCGGACGCTTCGTCGGTGGCGCCGTAAAAGTCCTGGTTGCTGGCCCAACTTTTCGGGCGCACCGGCTTGGGCCAGCGATGAGAGCCCAAGACCACACTCAAGGTGTTGTGGCGGGTCACCGGGTCCAGGGGGATCCAGTAGCTGGCGGTTTGCAGGCCATCGACACAGTAGTAGGGCAGGTCCTGATGCCAGGGCGTGGCTTTGGAGGTGCCGGGTTCCTTGACCAGGATATGGTCGTGGAACACCTGCACCTGCCGCGACTGCATGAGTTGGCCGGCAATGGCCGCGGCCGGAGAGTTCAGGACAAAGTCCTTGAACGGGGCGATGCGCTGCCAGTTGCAGTAGTCCTCGAAAAAACGCCCGCGCTCACCATTGCCCACGTTCTCGATGGCAAAGGCACTGGGCTGGGCGAGGTTCTGCTCGAAACCGTCGCGCAGGCGTTCCACCCAGTCGCTGAACACGCCGCGCAACACGATGGCGCCGTCACGTTGAAACTGTTCGATATCCGAGTTCATCCGCCTGCCCTCTCTTGTTGTAATAAATCTCAGTATTGGAGGGCTTAACTTTTGCCGTAAACGATAAATTACTTATTTGCCACTATAGGTACTTTGTATAGCCGGCTTGTTGTCAGGCCCGGTCATTAACCGGTTAATAGCCATGACCTGCCGATTGCCTTGTGATCAATAAAGTGCAGGTCACGCCCTACGCTTCATCACCCGCAGTTAATCGCCCAATAATAAAAACAATCAGGAGTTACTTGGGATGAACGATAAAAAACCTGCAATGCGGCGGGGCTTGAATGCCCGTCACATTCGCTTCATGGCACTGGGTTCGGCCATCGGCACCGGGCTGTTCTACGGCTCCGCCTCGGCCATTCAACTGGCCGGGCCTTCGGTATTGCTGGCCTACCTGATCGGCGGTGCCGCCATCTACATGATGATGCGCGCCCTGGGTGAAATGGCCGTGCGCAACCCGGTATCAGGCTCGTTCGGCCAATACACCAGCCAATACCTGGGACGCTTCCCGGGTTTTCTGACCGGCTGGAGTTATGCGTTTTCGATGTTGGTGGTGTGCCTGGCGGACGTCACCGCGTTCGGCGTCTATATGGGGTTCTGGTTTCCCGACACCCCGGCCTGGATCTGGGTCCTGGGCATCGTGTTTTTTATCGGCGCCCTGAACCTGTGCAGCGTCAAGGTGTTTGGCGAGTTGGAGTTCTGGCTCTCGCTGCTGAAGGTCACCGCGATTATCTCGATGATCGTCGCCGGTGCCGCAGTGCTGATTTTTGGCATCAAACTGGGGAATGCCGCCGAACATACTGCGTCCATCAGCAACCTGTGGAGTTATGGCGGCCTGTTCCCCAATGGCCTGAGCGGCATGATTGCGTCCTTCTCGGTGGTCATGTTCGCCTTTGGCGGGGTGGAAATGATCGGCATCACCGCCGGCGAAGCCAAGGACCCGCAGCGCGCCATTCCCCGGGCGATCAACTCGGTGCCGCTGCGTATCCTGCTGTTCTACGTACTGACCCTGCTGGTCCTGATGTCGCTGTACCCCTGGCCGAAGATCGGCGGCGAGGGCAGTCCCTTTGTGCAGATTTTCAGCGGCCTGGGGATCAGCTCCGCCGCCACCTTGCTGAACATTGTGGTGATCTCGGCGGCGGTATCGGCCATCAACAGCGATATTTTCAGCGCCGGACGCATGATGTACGGCATGGCCAACAATGGCCAGGCACCGGCCAGCTTCGCCCGGCTGTCGCGCTTCGGGGTGCCATGGATGACGGTTCTGGTGATGTCGGCCGCGTTGTTGCTGGGCGTGTTGCTGAACTACCTGGCGCCGAAAAACCTGTTCCTGATGCTGGCCGCTGTAGTGACGTTTTCGATTGTCTGGGTCTGGCTGATGATCCTGCTGTCCCAGGTCGTGATGCGCAGCCGCATGAGCCCCCAGGACATCGCCGAATTGAAATTCCCGGTGCCGTTCTGGCCCCTGGGCCCAGCCTGCGCGATCGTCTTCATGCTGTTTATCTTCGGCGTGCTGGCCTGGTTCCCGGACACCCGGATGGCGCTCTACGTCGGCATCGCCTGGCTGGCGTTATTGTCACTCGGCTACTGGCTGTGCCTGGCGCGCCACGACAAGCTGCTCGGCATACCGCCCAAGGCCTGCGCCTCACGCTTGCAACCCTAAGCGGGAAATTGCTCGGTCGCCCAATCCAGAAAGGCCTGCGCCACCCGCGACGCAGGCATCGCACTGGACTGGGCGAGAACCACCGACTGCGGGCTGACCGCCTCCACCAGCGGGCGACAGGCCAAGGGCCGGCCGTCGTAGCTGCAATCCCCCACCGGGCGCGTACAGGAAAGCGCCACCCCATAGCCGTGGGCCACCAGCCCGCGCTGCATCTCGAAGGTCTGGGTCAGTTGCTGTGACCTGGGCTGCAAATCGCAGGCCCAGAACAACGACAGGAAATATTCACGGGTCCGGGCGATGTCTTCCAGAATCAGACACTCGTCGGCCAGGTCCACCAACGACACCTGCTCCTGCTGCGCCAGCGGGTGGTCGGCCGGGAGCAGCGCGTAGGGCGCCAGCCGCGCCAGTACTCGGGTCTCGATATGCGGGTCGAGCCCGACCCCATAGGTCAGCGCCAGCTCGGCCTTGCCATCGCTGAGGCGGCGGTTGACCCCCGCCAGATCGGTTTCAAACAGGGTGATGCTGACCTCGGGATGCAGCCTGCGAAAACCCGCCAGCAAGCGCGGGGCAAAGTACGGTCCCAGATCCTGGAAACAGATCAGGCTCAGCGTGCCGCGCAAGCCGGCCTGCTCGTCTTCAACGCCGCCCATGGCCCCCGCCTTGCTCAAAATCGCCCGTGCCTGCTCCAACAGCTTGCGCCCGGCCGGGCTCAAATCCAGGCCCCGGCTGGCCTGCCGATGAAACAGCTTTTCGCCCAATGTCGCTTCCAACTGCGAGATAGCCAGAGACACCGAGGGTTGGGAAATATGCATGGCCCGGGCCGCGGCGCTGATACTGCCCTGCTCCGCGGCAGCCACAAAGTACTCGAGCTGGCGGAAAGTGAAACCAATCATCGGCCGGGTATCCTTATTATCATTTTGCCCGATGATACCCCAGGCCATGTCCGCTCAAAGGTGGTATTCCTGACAGGACGCTTTACCAGAATCCGGAAACGAAAAAGCCCCTGAAACCAGACGTTTCAGGGGCTTTTCTATGTATGGCGGAGAGATAGGGATTCGAACCCTAGGTACCGGTGAAGGTACAACGGATTTCGAATCCGTCCCATTCGGCCACTCTGGCATCTCTCCAACGGCGCGCATCATAACAACACTTTTGCCGGAAGCGAACCCCCTAGGCGAATTTTTTCCGTGCTATCAGATGCTTGCGTCGGTTAAAGCGGTACGCCAAGACGCTTGGCGACTTCTTCATAAGCTTCGATGACGTCACCGAGGCCCTGGCGGAAGCGGTCTTTGTCCATCTTCTTCTTGGTGTCCTTGTCCCACAGGC
>Ga0302172_10000497_pt1 | contig 11625 bp, 8 predicted proteins | sample I_Fen_N2_3_FD_198777 | JGI IMG/M metagenome (GOLD analysis project Ga0302172, IMG submission 198777) | Peat permafrost microbial communities from Stordalen Mire near Abisko, Sweden - I_Fen_N2_3 | ecosystem: Environmental > Terrestrial > Soil > Wetlands > Permafrost | place: Sweden: Abisko... | reverse complement strand
GACGGCGGAAAGCATCCGGCGCATCGTCCAGACCATCTTCAGCACCGGCTCCTCGAGGAGGAGTTCCTCGCGGCGAGTGCCGGAGCGCTGGACGTCGATGGCGGGGAAGATGCGCTTCTCGGCCAGCTTGCGGTCGAGGATGAGCTCGCTGTTGCCGGTGCCCTTGAACTCTTCGTAGATGACGTCGTCCATGCGCGATCCGGTGTCGACCAGGCAGGTGCCGATGATGGTCAGCGAGCCGCCCTCCTCGATATTTCGGGCGGCGCCGAAGAAGCGCTTGGGCGGATACAGGGCGATCGGGTCGAGTCCGCCGGACAGCGTTCGACCTGAGGGCGGGAGCGCCAGGTTGTATGCGCGGGCGAGGCGCGTGATCGAGTCGAGCAGGATGACCACGTCGCGGCCGGTCTCGACCTGCCGCTTGGCGATCTCGAGTGCCATCTCGGCGACGTGGGTGTGGTTCTCGGTCGGCTCGTCGAAGGTGGAGCTGATGACCTCGCCTTTGACCGAGCGCCGCATGTCCGTCACTTCCTCAGGCCGCTCGCCGATGAGGGCGACCATGAGCAGCATTTCGGGGTAGTTGGTGCTGATGCCGTTGGCGATCTGCTTGAGCAGCATCGTCTTGCCGGCCTTCGGCGGGCTGACGATCAGGGCGCGCTGGCCCTTGCCGATCGGGTTGACCAGGTTGATCAGCCGCTGCGAAAGGTTCTTCGCGTCCGTCTCGAGGTTGATGAGAACGTCGGGGTGAACCGGCGTTAGGTCGCCGAACACAGGCCGGCGACGAGCAGACTCGGGATCGATGCCGTTCACGCGGTCGACCCGGATCATGCCCCAGTACTTCTCACCCTCGCGCGGGGCGCGGACGGAACCGCTGATGCGGTCGCCGATTCGAAGGCCGAAGCGGCGGATCTGGCTGGACGAGACGTAGACGTCTTCCTGGCTCGGCATCAGGCCGTGGCGGCGCATGAAGCCGAAGCCCTCGTCGACGACATCGAGGATCCCGGTGGCGTAGGCGTGGCCGGCGAGCTCACTCTGGCGAACCAGGATGCGGTCGACGAGCTCTTCCTTGGCGGATCCGTCGGCCTCCATCTCGAGGTCGCGGCCGATGGTCTGGAGCTCGTTGACGTTCATCTCGCTCAGCTCGGTGATGTCGAGCTCGCGAGTGTCGCTTTCCTGGAACTCGTCGTAATCGCCCATCGGGGTGCGGCCGGCAGGGCGGCGTCGGGGGCGGCGGTTTCGGGAACGCTGATCGGGACCGTTGACAGGCATGAGGGCAGGGCTCAGTTGGGAAGGGTGCCGTGCAAACTGTTCGCGCGGAATCATTTCCGCAGCGGGTGCACGGTCGGGGACCAATGGAGAATACCCGGCCCGGCGAGTGCCGTCAATCTGGCAAGACCGACCCATCGGTACTACGACCGGCGAAGGGTCGGGAGCGTGCGCCGGCCGACCGGCGCCGCCTCTACGCAGACTCCAGCGCTCCGGGGGCGGTGACGACCCGGCGAGCCGAGACGCTTGCGCCGGCGCTGGCGAGCGCGACGCATGCGATCGCCCCGAGGTCCGGAGCGCGAAGCACCTGTCCGAGCATCAGGAACCCAACCGCGGCCGCCACCGCCGGCTCGAGGCTCATCAGGACGCCGAAGGTCGCCGCCGACATACGCCGCAGCGCGGCCAACTCGATCGAGTATGGAATGGCGCTGTTGAAGAGTCCGATCGCCGCACCACCGGCCAGCGCGAGCGGCGCCACTAACAGCGGGCGCACGTCGGAGAGCGTCAGCGTCACCGGCACGACGAGGGCCGCCGCCACGACCATCGCCAGGGTCAGGCCGCGGCCGTCCGGCCAGGCGCGCGCCACCTTTCCCGCCACGCCGATGTAGATCGCCCAGCACAACCCCGACGCCGCGGCGGCGATCACCCCGACGGCGTCGTCGGCCGCGAGCCGGCCGCCGGCAAGCACGAATATCCCGGCCGCGGCCAGGGCCACCCAGACCAGGTCGAGGGCGCGGCGGGAGCCCAGGACGGCGACCGCAAGCGGACCCCAGAACTCGATGGTCACGGCCACGCCGATCGGAATCCTCGACAAGGAGACGAAGAAGAGCGAATTCATCGCCGCCAGAACGATCCCGAGTCCGACGCAGCTGAGCAGCGCCGACCGCGAAACGCCTCGGATGCGGGCCGGTCGAAGGGCCAGCAGCATCATGGCGCCGAAGACGATCCGCATCGAGGCGGCCGGCAATGGACCGTAGTCGCGGATCAGAATCGTGGCGAGCCCGCCGCCGCACTGGACCGATACGGATCCGAGAAGGATCAGGAGTTCGGGCGGAACCGCGTCGAGGCGGCCCGGAACCTGGGCGGCTGCCGTTTCGGCCGCGTCCGTCGAAGCCATCGAGGAAGTGGTGGTGAGCCGGGCGCGGTGGTGGGCCGGAACCTACTTGGCCGCGTTCTTGCGCGCCTCGTCCCAATCCTTGCGGAACTGGACGATGCCCTTGTCCGTGAGCGGATGGTGAACCATCTGCTGCAGGATCTTGAATGGAATCGTGGCCACGTGGGCACCCGCGAGCGCGGCTTGCGTCACGTGGAGAGGGTTGCGGATCGAGGCGGCCAGGACTTCGGACCGGATCTCGTGGATGGCGAACATCTCGGCCAGCTCGCGGATCACGATCATTCCGTCCTGGTTGATGTCGTCCAGGCGGCCGACGAACGGCGAAATCAGGCTGGCTCCCGCTTTGGCCGCGAGGAGGCCCTGATTGGTCGAGAAGACCAGCGTGCAGTTCGTCTTGATGCCTTCGTCGGCGAAGCGCGAGATGGCCTCGAGACCGGTCTCGCTCATCGGGACCTTGACCACGATGTTCGGAGCGATCTTGGCGAAATGGCGCCCTTCGGTGAGCATCCCCTCGACATCTTCGGCGATTACCTCAGCCGAGACCGGGCCGGAAGTGATCTTGCAGATCTGGGCGAGGATGGCGTCGTACGACCCGCCGACCTTGGCATATAGCGACGGGTTCGTCGTGACTCCGTCCAGGACGCCCCAGCGGGCAGCGATCTTGATCTCTTCGATGTCGGCTGTGTCAAGGAAGATCTTCATCGAGCAACTCCAAATCTCGTGGCGGCGGACCTGCGGGAATCCAGCCGTCGCGGAGCCCTCGCGTAAGTTCGACGTGTCCGGAATCGTATCACCGCAGCTCGGCGCTCCCGGTGAGACGGGCGAGTTGAGGCGACGGGCGGACCGGCGCTCCGGGGGCGAGGACGGCCTACGACTCGGTGGAAACCTTGGCCAGGAGCTCGGCGCTCGGCGGCGCCTGGGGAGCGCGGGCACTGAACTCCGGCTCGCGTCCCTCCGAGATGGCGACCGCGGCGCCGATGAAGCCGTCGAAGAGCGGGTGCGGTCTGTCGGGCCGGCTGCGGAACTCCGGATGGAACTGGCTGGCCACGAACCAGGGGTGGTCGCGCAACTCGACGATCTCGACCAGACGTCCGTCCGGCGACTGGCCGGAGAGCACCATCCCGGCCGCCTCGAGAAGCGGACGGTAGCGGTTGTTGACCTCGAAACGGTGGCGGTGGCGCTCGTAGATGAGCTCGGTGCCGTAGACCGCATGCGCCTTGGATCCGGGCGTCAGGCGAGCCGGGTAGAGGCCCAGCCGCATCGTGCCGCCCTTCTCCTCCATCGTCCGCTGGTCGGGCATGAAGTCGATGACCGGGTTCTCGGTGAACATGTCGAACTCGGTCGAGTTGGCATCTTCGGTGCCGAGCACGTCGCGCGCGAACTCGATGACGGCGCACTGCAGGCCGAGACACAGGCCCAGGTACGGCAGCCGGCGCTCTCGGGCATATCGCGAGGCGAGGATCTTGCCCTCGATGCCGCGGTGGCCGAAACCGCCGGGGACGACGACGCCGCGGATTCCCGCAAGCATTTCGTCGACGGTTTCCTTGGTGAGAAGCTCCGAGTCGATCCAGCGGACCTTGACGTCAACCTCGTGAGCCCAGGCCGCGTGCTTGAGCGATTCCGTGACCGACAAATAGGCGTCCGGCAGCTCGATGTACTTGCCTACGAGCGCGACCTCGAGAACAGGTTTGGGCCGCTTGATCAGCTCGACAAGGGCACGCCAGGATTCGAGATCCGGCTCTTGCGCAGACTCCTCGAGGCCCAGCTCGCGGACGAGGAGCGTGCCGAGGCCGGATTCCTCGAACAGGAGCGGGACTTCGTAGATAGTCGAAGCCGTCTCGGCGGGAATGACCGCCTCGCTGGCCACGTCCGTGAACAGGGCGATCTTGTCGCGGATCTCCTGGCTGACGGGGTGGTCCGACCGCAGGACGATGACATCGGGCTGGATGCCGATGCCGCGCAGCTCCTTGACGGAGTGCTGCGTGGGCTTGGTCTTGAGCTCGCCCGTGGCCATGAGGGCGGGCAACAGCGTGACGTGGATGTACATCACGTTCCGCCGGCCGACGTCCTTGCGCATCTGGCGGATGGCCTCGAGGAACGGCAGCGACTCGATGTCTCCGACCGTGCCGCCCACCTCGACGATGACTACGTCCGCGCGGCCGTCTCGGGCCAGGCGCTGGATCCGTTCCTTGATCTCGTTCGTGATGTGGGGGATAACCTGGACGGTGCCGCCCAGGTAGTCGCCGCGGCGCTCCTTGCCGATGACGGCCTGGTAGATGCGGCCGGTCGTGACGTTCGAGAGCTGCGAGAGGTTCTCGTCGATGAACCGCTCGTAGTGGCCCAGATCCAGGTCCGTCTCGGCGCCGTCGTCGGTGACGAAGACCTCACCGTGCTGGTAGGGCGACATCGTCCCCGGGTCGACGTTGATGTACGGATCGAGCTTCAGGACGGAGACGGCAAGGCCACGAGCCTTGAGGAGCCGGCCGACGCTCGCGGCGGTGATTCCCTTCCCCAGTGAGGAGGTAACCCCTCCGGTCACAAAGACATACTTCGCCATCGCGCGCTTCTCCTCCGGGGGTTTTTCCAATTCTAATGACGTGCGGGCTCCGCCGCAAACAGTTCCGGCAACTAGGCAGAATCGGGCCATCGGGCGGGCCGGGAGTCAGCGGCCGCGCGCGGACGGCAGGGTCGGCTCAGTGGGGAACGGACTGGGGCCGGGGAGGCCGCACGGTCGAGATAGAGCCTATGAGGCGGCTCGGCGCCCCGCGCCCAACTCCCTGAAAGAAAGTTCGACCCCCGCAGTCGCGGGGGTCGAACGTGTCATCGCGTGGATGGCTACGGGCGGTCAGCCGTGCAGCGCCGCCAGATCGCGCTGTGTCACTTCGGTCGGGAGCTTGCCCATGATGATCATGGCCAGGACTTCGTCCGTGGTCACGTCGGCCTTGCTGACCGTTCCGACCAGCTTGCCGTGGAGCATGACGCTTATCCGGTCCGCAAGGTCGAAGACGTCGTGGATGTCGTGGCTGATCAGGAAGATACCGATGCCTTCCGACTTGAGCTGCTTGATGAGGTCGCGGACCTGGGCAGTCTCGGCCGGCCCGAGGGCGGCAGTGGGCTCGTCCATGATCAGAATTCGAGCGTTGAAATGGACCGCCCGGCCGATTGCGATCGCCTGGCGCTGGCCACCGGAGAGCGACACAACCGGCGTCTTGAAGTTCCTGAAGTTGGGGTTTAGCCGGCCCATGACCTTCCGCGTGGCGGACTCCATTGCCGCGTCGTCGAGATCGCCGAACCGGCTAGTCAGTTCCCGGCCGAGGAAGACGTTGGCCGAGGCATCGATGTTTTCGGCCAGCGCCAGAGTCTGGTAGATCGTCTCGATCCCGCGCGCCTTGGCATCACGCGGGTTGCTGATCGACACGGGCAGGCCGTCGATGAGGATCTGGCCCGAGTCGGCCGGATGCGCGCCGGACAGGCATCGGATCAACGTAGTCTTGCCGGCTCCGTTGCCACCGACCAGACCGACGACCTCGCCGGGCCGAAGGTCGACTGTTACGTTCTGGACCGCGTGAACGCCTCCGAAGGCGACGTTGATGTGCTGCAACTCCACGAGCGGAGCGCCATCTGCAATCGTCAAAGTGGTCCCTCCGTCAAGAGCTGCGAGAGCGGCGTCGGTTCCACGCGTCGAAGCCGACCGCGAGGATCAGGACGATGCCTGCAACGACGTTCTGGCCTGGTGAGTTGACCCCGTTGAAGCTGAGGCCGTACGCAATCGACTGCATGACGAAGGCGCCGACGACGGCACCCGCGATCGATCCGGTGCCGCCAGCGAAAGATGTGCCGCCGACCACGGCGGCCGCGATGACGTACAGCTCGTAGCTCTGGCCGACGTCGAGGGTCGACCCATTGAGTCGGGCCGCCGCGATGGCCGCCGCGATGGCGCACAAGATCCCCATCACGACGTAGGTCTTCAGGATCGTCCAGCGAGTATTGATACCACCCAGCAGGGCCGCGTCGGGGTTGCCGCCGTAGGCGTACACATACCGGCCGAACCGGCGACGCTTTGCGATCCAGCTCATCACGATCGTCACGCCGATGAGCAACATGATCGGGTACGGGAACCCGGTGGAGATCTGCAGGCCTGCAGGGAGGCCGTGTTCCGCGGCGTACCGATCCGCCAGGCCCTTCGGCCAGTAATTGGCGTTCGCAAAGGCGGCCAGACCGAGAATCGCGAGACAGCCGACCGCCCCGATCACGGCCTCGGCCCACATGGGTCGGACCGGGAACGCAAACCGGCGGCGCTGCCGGCGCGCAGTGACTAGGAACCAGACGACTGCGAGGCAGCCGACAACGCCGACGCCCCACGTCAGCGTCGCTCCCATCGAGCCGGCAGCCCCTCCGCCGATCAGCTGGAACGTTGGGTCAAGGCCGGACACGGCGGCGCCCTGCGATAGGTACCAGACGAGTCCGCGGATGGTCAGCAGGCCACCGAGGGTGACGATGAACGAGGGCACGCCGACGTAGGCGATGATGAAGCCCTGCACCGCACCGAATCCAGCGCCTATCCCGATCCCGATGGCGAGGGCGACCGCCCACGTGAGTGGGAAGTCAGCAGGCAGATGCAGGATGTTGGGGAACCAGTCGGTCATCAGCAGTGCGTAGCTCATGGCTACGAAACCGACCAAGGACCCGACTGAGAGGTCGATGTTTCGGGACACGATGACCAGGACCATACCGGTCGCGATGATGGCAATGCCCGTCGCCTGCACGGACAGCGTAACCATGTTCGTCGGGCTGATCATCTGCCCGCCGCTCAGGATGTCGAAGGCGAGCAGGATTACCGCAAGTGCGACGAGCATCCCGAACAGCCGGAGATCGACTTCGGTCTGCGCAATGAGCCCAGACATGGATCGCCGCGACTGCGGCTGCATCTGAACTTTTACCGGTGGCGCATCGGCCACGTTCGTCACGGTTGCGCTCCTGTTCCACGAAAAGGACCTGCGTCCACGGGGTGTTGCCCCGGGGACGCAGGTCAGGCTGTCGAGTTAGTGCTTGACTAGCTCGTTACTTGCAGGCAGCTGGCGCAGAAGCTGCGACCACTCCCTTGCAGAGGTCGGCCTTGGTGATCTGGCCGGCATCGATCGCGACCTGGAGGGTGTCCGCGGTCAGCGGGGTCGGCTGGAGGATGAAGGAACTGACAGTGGTGCCGCCTGGGGTCACGAAGGCCTTAGCAGCGAGACCGGCCGCCGGGGCGACGGTCGGGTCGATGAGGCCAGACGGAAGCGACAAGCTGGCCATCTTGGTGCCGGCGCAGAGCGCCAACGCGGCGGCTCCGGCGGCCTTGCCGAGCTCATTGGCGTTCTTGAACACGTCAACGTACTGCTTGCCGAGGGCTACGTTGTTCAGGTTGGCCGGGTCGCCGTCCTGGCCGCTGAGCGGCGGGAAACCGTAGTTCTTGGCGGTGAGAGCGGCGACGACGCCGAGCGCCGTGCTGTCGTTCTCGTCGAGGATGGCATCGATCTTCTGTCCGGACGAGTTGGCCTTGTCGATGATCGTTTCCATGTTCGCCTGGGCATTCTCGGTCTTCCAAGCGTCGGTGAACGTCCCGGCCGCCGGGCCGATGATCTTGATGTCACCGGAAGCGATCTTGTCCTTGAGGCCCGCCTGATCCCAGCCTTGGGGCAGGAATGTCGAGGCGTTCGGGTCGCCCGGGTCGCCCTTGATCAGGACGTAATTGCCCTTCGGCACCTTCTTGATGATGGCGTCCGCCTGGGCCTTGCCAACAAGGACGTTGTCGAATGTGATGTACAGGACGCTCGGGTCCTCGATCAGCCGGTCATAGGCGATGACCGGGATCCCGGCGTCCGACGCCTTCTTGAGGGCCGGCAGGATGGCCTTGTTGTCCTGAGCGAGCAGGATCAGGACATTGGCGCCCTTCGAAATGAGGGTATCGACGTCTGTCAGCTGCTGCTCATTGCTGAGGTTGGCGTCGGCGTCGATGTACTTGCCGCCGGCCGCCTCAACGGTCTTCTGAATGCCCGGCTTGTCGTGGGCCGCCCAACGCGGCTGCTGGAAGTTGTTCCAGGAGACGCCGACGGTGCAGGCCTTTGCAGCGGGCGTCACGACGGGCGCCTGAGTGACCGGGGCCTGGGTGACCGTGGCCTGAGTTGGTGCCGGTGTGGCCGAACCGGAGCATGCAGCAGCGACGATAGCCGCTACTGAAAGCAGGACGGACATCCTGCGAACGGTTGTCATTATCCCTTCCTCCTGAGATTGCGGTTATTCAGTCCTCGCGTGACCGATTGTCGTTGGCGACCAGGCCTCCTCTCGTCGTTCCGATTTCGGGCTTTCCGAACGTCGGTTGCAACTCTGGGCCGATGCGACGGCAAGAGCCATGATCCGGATGCATCCTCCCTGTTGTTTGACCCTAACTACTTGGACCAGTAGCTGGGCAGCGGCAGCTGGCAACAGGCACATACGTCCGCACGCAACGCCGAACTACCGGGTTGCGTGCGATGCATACCTATGTAGCATACGCATGCGAACTCAGTCAAGAGACTGGGCGGTTTCATGGCCTGAGCCAGGATTGCAGCATTCGGTAGCACCGCCATAAGTCAAGTCCTGACTCAACTAGCGAGTCAAGCCCATATCTTGGCCGGGGACCCGGCAGGCTGTCGTTTGAGCGCCGGATCGGCGTTCGTCTCGCAGTGTGACAGTTCCCGGCGAACAGGCAGTGTGACAGTTCCCGGCGAACAGGAGGATCTAGGTGGCTGTCGAGCCTTCCCCCCGCAGGACCATACTTGAGGACCCCAGGGTCCGATGAGACCTGCGATCCGGGTTCGGCGGCGCACCCTGGCGATTGCCGGAGCCGTGGCAATCGTCGCCCTGGTGGCAGTCACGGTTGCCGGCTTCGGTCTGGGGTATTTCGGCGGCTCGGCGACGCCGACCACGGCCGGCGGCACACCCCATTTCATCGACCAGACCGCCGGCTCCGGATTGAGCCACACCTATGGGGCCGGCGATGCGTACGTCGTGGGCGGGGGCGTGGCGGTCTTCGACTGCAACGGGGACGGCCGGCCCGACGTCTATCTGGCGGGCGGCAGCAACCCGGCCGCTTTGTACCGCAACGACAGCCCCGTGGGCGGCAAGACTCTCGCGTTCACGCCGGTGCCAGACGCCGCGACCGATCTCACCGGCGTCGAAGGCGCATACCCGATCGACATCGACGGCGACGGCAACGTGGACCTGGCCGTGCTCCGGCTCGGCAAGACAGAACTGCTGCGAGGGCTCGGCGGCTGCCGCTTCGAGCAGGCCAACGCCGCCTGGTCGTTCGACGATGGCAACGACTACGGAATCGCCTTCAGCGCCACGTGGGAAGGCACGAACCGCCTACCGACGATGGCCATCGGGCACTACCTCACCCTGGATGCCACAGGCAAGCCGACGCGGGATTGCGCCGAGAGCACGCTCGTGCGCCCCAGGGCGGACGGAACGGCGTTCGATCGGCCGATCGCCCTCTCGCCGGGCTATTGCGCGCTGTCGATGCTGTTCAGCGACTGGGACCTCTCGGGCCGGCGCGACCTGCGCATCGCCAACGACCGCAACTACTACGTGAACGGCGAGGACCAGTTGTGGCGGGTCGCACCGGGCGAAAGCCCACGCCTCTACACGGACGCTGACGGCTGGGTAGCAATGCAGATCTTCGGCATGGGCATCGCCGACTACGACGTCAACGGCGATGGCTACCCCGACTACTACCTCACCAGCCAGGGCGACAACCGGCTCCAGACGCTCGCCACAGGACCGGGCCAACCGAGTTTCCGCGACATCGCCTTCAAGCGTGGAGTGGTTGCCACGCGGCCTGGCAGCGGCGGACAGGACCTGCCCTCGACCTCCTGGCATCCTGAGTTCGAGGACGTCAACAACGACGGCTTCATCGACCTGTTCGTCTCCAAAGGCAACGTCAGCGAGCAGCCGGGCTTCGCCACAAAGGATCCCAGCGACCTGTTCCTCGGGCAGCCGGACGGCACCTTCAAGCAGCAGGCCGAGGCGGCCGGCATCGTCGAGTACGATCGCGGGCGTGGTGCGGCCCTGGCCGACTTCAACATGGACGGCTTGCTGGACCTGATCGAAGTCCATTACGACGCGCCGGTGCGGGTCTGGCTCAACACGGGTTCGGCTGCCTCGGGCCAACCGGCGCAGATGGGCCACTGGCTGGCTCTTCGACCGGTCCAGACCGGGCCAAACGTCGACGCCGTCGGCGCCTGGATCGAGGTCAAGGTCGGTGACACCACGCTGCGGCGTGAGCTGACCATCGGTGGCGGGCACGCCGGCGGGCAGCTCGGTTGGGTCCATTTCGGCCTCGGACCCGCCGGCTCGGCCCAGGTCCGGATCCAGTGGCCGGACGGGCAGATCGGGCCGTGGCTCACGGTGAACGCGAACCAGTTCCTCGACATCGCTCGAGGGGCGACCCAGGCGCGCCCGTGGTCGCCTCCAAGCTCCTGAACGGAGGATCGCGGGTGCTCAAGGCGCGACTTGCGGAGATCGGCTTGCCGGACTTCGGCATGCCCGAAGCCAGGCCGGAACTGCCGCCTAGCATCTATGCCTTGCGGCTGGACCGCCTGCGCGAGCGCGCCGAGAGGGGCGGCTACGACCATCTCGTCGTGTACGCCGATCGCGAGCACAGCGCGGGACTTGCCTACTTGACCGGCTTCGACCCTCGCTTCGAAGAGGCGATCCTGGTCGTGGGGCCCACGGGCGTGCCGGCGATCCTGGTAGGGAACGAGTGCCGGGGGATGGCGGCCCAGGCTCCGCTGGCGATGCGGACGGTCCTGTTCCAGGAACTGAGCCTGCCGGGCCAGCCTCGAGATCGGTCGGCGCCGCTGGCCGAGATACTCGCCAGCGAGGGGATCCGGGCCGGGCGCCGGGTCGGGGTCATCGGTTGGAAGACGTACGCCCGACCCGAGGCCATCGATGCGCCGTCGTTTCTCGTCGACGAACTGCGGCGCCTGACGGGTTCGGGCGGCGCCGTCGAGAACGCCGCCGGAATCATGATCGATGCGGCCGACGGACTGCGGGTGGTGAACGAGGTCGAGCAGCTGGCCGCGCTCGAGTACGCGGCCTGCCAGACGTCGGACGGAATTCGGCGCCTGCTCCTCGGACTGAAGACGGGGATGACCGAGAGCGAAGCCGTGAGGCTCCTCAACTGGAACGGCATGCCCCTTTCGTGCCACCTGATGCTGTCGGCCGGG
>Ga0302172_10000490_pt1 | contig 11749 bp, 14 predicted proteins | sample I_Fen_N2_3_FD_198777 | JGI IMG/M metagenome (GOLD analysis project Ga0302172, IMG submission 198777) | Peat permafrost microbial communities from Stordalen Mire near Abisko, Sweden - I_Fen_N2_3 | ecosystem: Environmental > Terrestrial > Soil > Wetlands > Permafrost | place: Sweden: Abisko... | reverse complement strand
CTTGCTTCACAGCCCGCCACCAGCGTCGCGTACTCGACCGCGGCATGGGCATCAAAAGGCAATATCCTTCCGGCAAAGTCCTCTTCAAACATTGCCATCGCATGCGCCTCAAGTTTCTGTTTGCGCTTACCGAACGGTAGCCGCGCAATGCCATGGAGAATCTCTGCCACAGTCACTGCGCTAATCGCCAATTCCATCGCTGGCTGGGCATCGACCCAAGCCAATACTTTTTCATCGGGCTCGACCCGCATGAACTCAGAAAGAACATTGGTATCGAGCACTATCATTCGGAGAAATCCACCGCCGTTGCTTTCTCTTTTCGCGTAGGCAAATCGAGTTCAGCGCCACCACTTAGCCTGAACCGATTGCGAATCCGGCTGCCAAGCCCTCCTGCGCGATCAACGGTGGCTAGCGCTCTTCCCAGAATCAGGCGAGCCTCCTCTTCCATTGAATGCCCGTTGTGAGCAGCGGCTATGCGCAGTTGCTCTTTGATTTGGTCGTCAAGGTTTCGAATTGTGATGCTGGCCATGATGCCTCCTGCAATCAATGAAATCATTGATTTAGGCTAGCATATCTTCCGTTGTAAAAATCCGCAGATCTGCCGAAAGGCATCAAACACAAATCGCATTGGTAAACACCAACCGATTCCCGAACGGATCGGTCACGGTCAGGTCCTGGCTACCCCACGGTGTGGCCTGGATCTGCGGTTTGGCGTAGGTGTAGTCCTTGGCGGCCAGTTGCTGCTGGAACGCTTCCAGTTCATCGGTTTCGATGCGCAGGGCCGAGCCCGGGGTGGCGTCGCCATGGTGTTCGGACAGGTGCAGCACGCACTCGCCCCGGGAGACTTGCAGGTACAACGGGAAGTTGGCTTCGAAGCGGTGCTGCCAGTCGATCTTGAAGCCGAGGAAGTCGACGTAAAATTCCACGGCTTTGCGTTCGTCGAAGATGCGCAGGATCGGGGTGGTCTTGCCGAAGCTCATGGGGTGCTCCCTGACTGGAAAAGGCCCAGTGTAGCTGGGCTGGATGTCAGCGCTTCGGCTTGTGGACGGCTTTCTTTAATCTCAGAGTGCCACTATGAGACGTGGATCAAAAAATCGCAGCCTGCGGCAGCTCCTACGGTTGCAATGCGATCCCCTGTAGGAGCTGTCGCAGGCTGCGATCTTTTGCTCTTCACGCCTTAAATGAACCCCGCCCGCAAATCCCCTTCCCGCGCCAAAAACCGCCCTGCCCTGCGCCCGTTCGCCTGCCCGTCGACATAACTCAACACGCCGTTGACCCACACCCCGTCAATCCCTTCCGCCGCCCGTTGCGGGTCATGGAAGTCCGCCACATCACGAATGGTCAACGGATCAAACAACACCAGGTCCGCCCAATGCCCTACACGAATCTCGCCCCGTTCCTTCAAACCAAAACGTGCCGCCGACAACCCGGTCATCTTGTGCACGGCGGTGTGCAACGGAAAAAGCCCCACATCGCGACTGAAATGTCCGAGCACCCGTGGGAAAGCGCCCCACAAACGCGGATGCGGGAACGGGTCTTCCGGCAGTCCGTCAGAACCGACCATCGACAACGGATGCGCGAGGATTCTTCGTACATCCGCCTCGTCCATCCCGTAATACACCGCCCCCGCCGGTTGCAGGCGTCGGGCGGCGTCGAGCAACGGCACGCCCCACTCGGCAGCGATATCGAGCAGATCGCGGCCGCCCAGTTCAGGATGCGGTGTGGACCAAGTGATGGTGATGCGATGGGCGTCGGTGACTTGCTTGAGGTCCAGGGTCGAGGAACTCGCCGCGTAGGGATAACAATCGCAGCCCACCGGGTGGGTTTTCGCCGCGTGTTCAAGGGCCTCCAACAACTGCGGACTACGTCCCCAGTTACCGACGCCGGCACACTTGAGGTGGGAAATGATCACCGGGGATTTCGCGTGGCGGCCAATCTGGAACGCTTCGTCCATGGCCTCCAGCACCGGTTCGAATTCGCTGCGCAAATGGGTGGTGTAGACCGCGCCGAACGCGGTCAACTCCTCGGTCAGTTGCATCACCTCGTCGGTGGATGCCGAGAACGCGCTCGCATACGCCAGGCCTGTGGACAAGCCCAGCGCGCCGGCCTCCAGGCTCTCGCGCAATTGCTCGCGCATCGCGCTGATTTCATCGGCGGTCGCGGTGCGAAACAGGTCGTCGAGATGATTGCTGCGCAACGCCGTGTGGCCGACCAGCGCCGCCACGTTGAGCGTGGTGTTCGCCGCTTCGACCGCCGCGCGGTAATCGCTGAACGTCGGATACACAAACGCCGCTTGAGTGCCGAGCAGGTTCATCGGGTCCGGCGGATCGCCGCGCAAACTGACCGGCGAAGCGCTGATCCCGCAGTTGCCGACAATCACCGTGGTCACGCCCTGGCTGAGCTTGGGCAGCATCTGCGGCTGGCGGATCACCACCGTGTCGTCGTGGGTGTGCACATCGATAAAACCCGGCGCCAGCACTCGCCCGGCGGCATCGATGGTTTCGGTGGCGGTGGCGTCGTGCAAGTCGCCGATGCGCTCAATGCGACCGTTCAGAATCGCCACATCGGCGGGGTAACCGGGGCTGTTGCTGCCGTCGATGACGAGGGCATTGCGGATCAGCGTGTCGTACACCATGTCAGTCTCCCAGCGGCAAGTGATCGTCGCCGCCGCGGTATTCGTCGAGGGCGAGTTTGATCCGCCGCAGACGTTCTTGATTGTCTTCAGGATTGGCCAGCGCCAGTTCGGTGGCGAGCACGTCAATGGCCAGCAACATGCCGTAGCGCGCGGCCGTGGGTTTGTAGATAAACGAGGTTTCGACGCCTTGCAGCGGCAGCAGCACATCGGCCAACTGCGCCAGTGGCGAGTCGGCGCGGGTGATGGCGAGAATCCGTGCGCCATAGTTGCGCGCCAGCTCGACGGCTTCGATCAGTTCCGGGGTGATGCCAGTCAGCGAGCAAGCAACCACGACGTGTTCGGCACCGAGGCTGGCGGTGGTAACGCGCATCATCACCGGGTCATGGCACACCGCGATCGGGTAGCCGAAGCGCACCAGTCTCACTTGCAACTCATCGCTGCACAACGACGAGCATCCGCCCATGCCGAAGGCGTGAATCATCCGCGCCTTGCCCAGCAGTTTCACAGCATCGGCGAAGCGTGATTCATCGAACGCAGCCAGGTGCCGACGTAAGGTCGATTCGATATCCCCGACAATCTGCCCGTAAAACGCCGATTGCTCGGGCGTGCCCGCCGGGTCGAGGAAACGGCTGCCGACGCCGCTGGCCTGGGCCAGTTGCAAGCGCAAGTCGCGCAAGTCGCGGCACCCGACCGTGCGAGCGAACCGCGACAGCGTGGCGCTGCTGACTTCCGCCCGCAGCGCCAGCTCATCGAGGCTGGCGGAGGCGGCAAAGCCGACGTCGTCGAGCATCAGCCGGGCGATGCGTCCTTCGCCGGCACTGAAGGAATCCTGGCGGGCGCGGATCTGGTAGAGGATGTCCATGGCGGGTCGGCTCCGGCTACAGCAGGTAAGAAAGACCCAGCGTCAACCCGAAGGCGACGACCGAGATCAGCGTCTCAAGCACCGTCCAGGTCTTGAAGGTCTGGGCGACCGTCATATTGAAGTATTCCTTGATCAGCCAGAAGCCACCGTCGTTGACGTGGGAAAAGATCACCGAGCCCGCACCGGTCGCCAGCACCAGTAATTCCGGGTGGGGATAACCCAGGCCGATGGCCACGGGCGCCACGATGCCTGACGCGGTGGTCATGGCGACCGTGGCAGAACCGGTGGCCACCCGCATCAACGCCGCGAACAGCCAACCCATGATCAGCGGCGACAAGTGGAATTCATGGGCCAGGCTGACAATCTGATCGGTGACGCCGGCGTCCACCAGAATCCGGTTCAAACCACCGCCCGCGCCCACCAATAACGTGATGCTGGCGGTCGGCGCCAGGCATTCGTTGGTGAACTTGAGGATCGATTCGCGGTTGAAGCCTTGCGCCAGGCCCAAGGTCCAGAAACTCAGTAACGTCGCCAGTAACAGGGCAATCACCGAGTTGCCGATAAACAACAGGAATTGATTGAAACCGCTGCCCGGCGTGGAAATCAGATTGGCCCAGCCGCCGATCAGCATCAACACCACCGGCAACAGAATGGTCGCCATGGTGATGCCGAAACCCGGCAAGCGATCCCGTGGCTCGCGGTCGAGAAACTGCCGCTCCAGCGGGTTATCCGCCGGCAATTGAATGCGCGGCACGATGAATTTGGCGTACAGGGGGCCGGCAATGATCGCGGTCGGAATGCCGATCAAAATCGCATAGAGCAACGTCTGCCCCACCGACGCCTGATAAGCCTGCACCGCCAGCATCGCTGCCGGGTGCGGCGGCACCAGGGCGTGAACCACCGAGAGGCCGGCGACCATCGGCAAACCGACCATCAGAATCGACACCCCGACCCGCCGCGCCACGGTGAACGCAATCGGCACCAGCAACACAAAACCGACCTCGAAAAACAGCGGCAAACCGACCAGGAACGCGATGCAGACCATCGCCCAGTGCGCATTCTTCTCGCCGAATCGATCGATCAACGTACGCGCCATCTGCTCCGCGCCGCCCGACTCGGCCATCATCTTGCCGAGCATCGTCCCCAGCGCCACCACCAGCGCAATATGCCCCAGGGTCTTGCCGACCCCGGCCTCATACGCCCCCACCACCCCCGACGCCGGCATCCCCGCCAACAGCGCCAGGCCAAGGGACACCAGGGTGATCACAATGAACGGATTGAGTCGATAACGCGCGATCAGAACGATCAGCGCAATGATGGCGATAGCGGCATAGACCAGCAGCCAATAGCCGAAGGAAGGCGTCATGCGGTACTCCTCGAAAGGGTCACGTCGAGTGATTTGTGAAACTCATAAATCATTTCGTGGCGTGGTTTTCAAACGAGGTGAAAGTAATTTACGTGCACAGGTAAGGCATGTCGCGCAGAGATATGGCGGGGTGGGGGTTATGAAAATGCGGGGTGGGGATTTTCATCAGTCCGGCGGGCAAATCCAGAAACGCCATCGCGGGCAAGCCTTGCTCCTACAGAATGTATTTCCTGTAGGAGCAAGGCTTGCCCGCTATGAACGATGACTCGGTCTAAAACGACCTCACACCATTTCGTTACGAATCCATTCCACCACCGACGTGCGCTTCGGCGCCCAGCCCAGCAGTTCACGCGCATGTTTGCCGCGCACCCGGCTGTTGGAGCCCAGGCCATAGTTGGCCATTTCGTAACCCCATTCGGCTTCGGCGTCCTTGAGCGGCCAGTCTTGTGGCTCACCGAGGTTCAGCGCTTGGGCCATGGCGGTGGTCATGTCGATGAACGACGACTCGCCGCTTTCGACGAAGTAGAAAGTGCCCGGGACGTTTTTGGTCAGCGCCAGCAGGTACAGGGCCACGACGTCTTCGATGTGCACGTTGGACCAGATGTTCTGACCGGTGCCGACGTGGCGCACCACTCCACTTTTGCGCGCCTGTTTCAACAGTCGCGGCAACTGCACGCTGTCGCGATTGACGCCCAGGCTGTGGCCGTAGATCAGGGTGTTGCAGATGACGGCAGAGTTCACGCCGTCCTGCGCCGCCGCGAGGATCAGGTTGTCGATGGCAACGCGGGCGGCTTTGTCGACGGTGGGTGCCGGCAGGTTGTCTTCGTAATAGATGACGTCGCTGGATTTGCCGCCCGACGCATCGCCGACGATGCTCGAACCGCTGGTGTGCAGGAACACTTTGTTGGAACCGCGCAGTGCATCGAGCAGTGCTTCAACCGCAGCGCGATGGTCGCTGCTGGCGGCGTTGATCACAGCGTCGGCGGCGCGGGCCTGTTCGGCCAGCAGGACGCGGTCGTCCAGCGTACCGATCACCGGGGTGATGCCCAGGGCGGCGAGTTCTTTGGCTTGTTCGGCGCTGCGCACCAGGCCGGTGACGTTATGGCCGGCCTTGACCAGGCCGGTGGCGATGGAGCCGCCGATAAAACCGGCAGCGCCGGTAACGAATACGTTCATGGAGAAACTCCCTGCGTTGATAAGTGATGCAACGAGTATCAAGGACCGATCCCTGTCGAAAAATACCCGTTGGCCCAATTCACTCTTGCGCGGGGATCACGAATCAGCCTGTGAACTCCGTGTTCGCGTACACCGCCAATTTGCCCTGGATGAAGTCCAGGAAGCACTGGATGCGCAGGGCCAGTTGTGAGTTGCGGTAGTACACCGCGTTGATCGGCTGGCGATAGCCGCTGTTGAAATCCGCCAGCACCACTTTCAGCCGCCCGGCGCGGATGTCGTCGATGGTCATGAAGTGCGACAGGCAGGCAATGCCCTGGCCCTCCAGCGCCATGTGTCGCACGGTCTCGCCACTGGAGGCGTTGATCGCCGCGTTGATCGGCCAGCGATCGCCGTGCACATGGCGCAGCGGCCACTGGTTGAGACCCTCGTTCTGGGTAAAGCCCAGCAGCGAGTGGCCGCCGAGATCGGCGACGGCGGTGGGTGTGCCGTGCTGTTCCAGATAGGCCGGGCTGGCGAGGATGTGCAATGGACTGCAACCCAGGGAACGTGCGTGCAAGGTGGAATCCGCCAGCGTACCGATGCGGATGGCGATGTCGGTGCTTTGTTCCAGCAGGTCAATGATCAGGTCGTTGCTGTTGAGTTCGAGCTGGATGTCCGGGTAGAGCCGGCGGAACTCATCGATGTAGGGCACGATGGCGTGCAGCATGAACGGCGACGCCGCGTTGATCCGCAGGCGCCCGGACGGGGTTTGCTGACGGGAGTTGAGGCGCTCTTCGAGCTCGTCCATCTGATCGAGAATCAGCTTGGCGTGTTCGAAGAAATACTTGCCTTCCTCGGTCAGGTCCATGCGCCGGGTGGTGCGGTTGATCAGCGTGGTGTCGAGCTTGGCTTCCAGCCGCGACAACGTGCGGCTGACCGCCGACGGCGTTTGCCCGACCTGCTCCGCCGCAGCGGAAATCGACCCGCATTCAATCACGCAGACAAAAATCTGCAATTCATCGGATCTGGCTTTCACGTGGGTCCTCTTTGCGTATCGGCGTGGCATGAATCGCCAAGATCGCAGCCTTCGGCAACGCCTACAAGGATTGCGTGCCCCCTGAACCAACGGGTGTACGCAATCTGTAGGAGCTGCCGCAGGCTGCGATCTTTCCGGCCGTTGCGACGGATACTAGCCGGAAAACTTATACAGACAGGCCAAACACCTCAGTCAAATGCTGCGCATACCGCGCCATGTCACGCTCGATGTCCGGGCGTTTCATCACGTCCACGCACAGGAAGGTCGGCAAACCGGTCATGCCGAGGAAGGTGTTGGCCTTGTGGAACGGGAAGTACACCGCGTCCACGCCTTTGCCTTCGAAGAAGTCAGTCGGGTCGTCGAAGGCTTGCTGCGGCGCGTTCCAGGTCAGGGACAACATGTATTGCTTGCCCTGCAACAAACCGCCACTGCCGTACTTTTGCGTGGCGTCGGAACGGGTGCGGCCATCGCTGGCGTAGAGGCTGCCGTGGCCTTCGGTGAAGACTTCGTCGATGTATTTCTTCACGGTCCACGGCGCGCCCATCCACCAGCCCGGCATCTGGTAAATGATTACGTCGGCCCAGACAAACTTGGCGACTTCTTCAGCAAGGTCGTAGCCCTCATCGATGAACGTGGTTTTCACGTCCAGACCGCCGCGATCCAGCACGCTCAGCGCGGTGTCATGCAGGGTGGTGTTATAGCGGCCATCGGAGTGGGCGAACTTTTTGCCGCCATTGAGCAAGAGGACTTTTTTCATGAGAGGTCTCAGAAGGTTGGAATTCGATGGCGGCAGAGTAGCGACCCGCCTCGCGCGGAATAAGCGCCGAATTCACAAAATTCATTTGACCAAAACGCACGAATCCATAAGCGATTGTTGCCATAAAATTCCGCCAATCGTTATTTCGAGGGAATTTTTTGATGAGTGATGTACAAGGTTTCATCCTGCACGCCAAGACCCGCCCGGAAAAAGCCGAGGCCTTCGAAGCGCTGTTTCGCGCCTACGTTGAACCGAGCCGCGCCGAACCCGGTTGCATCGAATACCACATGCTGCGCGACCAGCAGGACCCGACGCTATTTATCTTTTACGAGATCTGGCAGTCCCAGGCCCACCTGGACGCGCACTCGAACCTGCCGCACATGAAGCAGTTCCGCGATCAGCGCATGGACTATCTGGAGCGAGATTTCGACATCCGCGCGATCGAGATGCTCAGCCCGTCCTCGGCTAGCCGCTGATCAGCAAGTGGCCGCCAAGCAACCCGAGGCCAATGAAGAACACTCGCTTGAACAACACGGCGCTGATCCGCTGACGCAGCCATTGCCCCAACCACATGCCGAGCACCGCCGGGATCAGCGCCAGCAGCGAGGCGCTCAACTCGCCCCCGCCGAGGGCGCCGCGCCAGAACAACCCGGCGGCCAGCGCCAGGGTCGAGACGGTGAACGACAGCCCCAGCGCCTGCACCAGTTCATCTTTGTTCAAGCCCAGCGCCTGCAAGTACGGCACCGCCGGGATCACGAACACACCGGTGGCCGAAGTGATAACCCCGGTCAGCACGCCGCAGAGGGGGCCGAGCCAACGCTCGGCGCGACGGCCGACGCGCATCGTCGGCAGAAACAAACCGCTCAAGGCGTATAGCAATAACGCCGCGCCCAATCCCCGCACCACCCAATGTCCGCTGGCCATGCCGATCCACAATGTGCCGGCGCCGGTGCCGAGGAAAATCGCCAGCAGCATCGGCCACAGGCGTTTGATCAATCCTTGCAGATGTCCACCGAATGCCAGTTGCCAGACATTGGTCAGGGTCGCCGGGATGATCAATAGCGCGGCAGCCTGTGACGGCGCCATAGCCAGACCGAGCAGGCCCATGGCGATGGTCGGCAGGCCGAGGCCGATCACGCCTTTGATCATGCCAGCCAGTAGGAACGTGGCGACGACCAACATAGACAAGGCCAACCCGAGGTTTTGGTAGAACGCGACGAGTGTATTCATGGGGCTATCGTGAGCCCGGGCGGGTGCTTTGAAAATCTGCCATATACTGAGGCTGCCTCTTGTTTTGACAGAGGCTAAAGATGTCGCTGAGGCTGCTGGCACCTTCGCGGGCAAGCCTCGCTCCTACAGGGAGACGGGGATTCCCTGTAGGAGCAAGGCTTGCCCGCGAAGAGGCCCGCCCAGACAACGAAAAACCTAAAGGTGTCACGATGCACTTCGACCTCACCAACCTGCGCCTTTACCTGAACATCCTCGACAGCGGCAACATCACCGCCGGCGCCGAGCGCAGCCATTTGTCGCTGGCGGCCGCGAGCGCGCGCATCCGGGCGCTGGAAGCGTCGCTGGGCGTCGACTTTCTCCTGCGTGGCCGACGCGGCGTCACCCCCACAGCGGCCGGTAAAGCCTTGGCGAAACACGCCCGAGTCCTGCTGCAACAAGCCGAGCGCCTGCAGCAGGATCTGGCCGAATACGCCAACGGCGTCAAAGGCCAGGTGCGGTTGTTGTGCAACACCACAGCCATCACCGAATACCTGCCGGAATTGCTCGCGGACTTTCTGCGCGACCACCCCAACCTCGACATCGACCTGCAAGAGCTGCCCAGCGCCCGCATCACCCACGCCTTGCGCCAAGGGGCGGCGGACCTCGGGATCGTCTCCGACGCGGTGGACACCGATGGCCTGCAAACCCGCCCCTTTCGCGACGATCCGCTGGTGCTGATCCTGCCCCGCGATCATCCGTTGGCCGACAGCGGCGAAGTCAGTTTCAGCGACACCTTGCACCACGACTACGTGGGCCTGAACGCCAACAGCGCGCTCGCGGTGTACCTCGAAGAACAGGCACTGCACACCGGCTCGCGGATGCAAATCCGCATCCGCGCCGACGGCTTTGATGGGGTCATGCGCATGGTCGCCCGAGGGGCCGGGCTGGCGATCGTGCCCCTGGCCGCCATCGAGCGCTGGCCGGGTGAAACACCGTTCAAAAGCCTCGCCCTGCAAGAGTCCTGGGCCCTGCGCAAACTGCTGTTGTGCGCCCGAGACTTCGCGGCGTTGCCCGCCTACGCCCAAGCCTTGCTGAACGCCTTGACTCTCCCCTGAGGGGTAGACTTTACCCTTGGGGTTTGATCTTCAAGGATGCGGACAATGGGCAAGAAAATTCTGGTGATTCTCGGTCATCCTTCCAGCAACAGTTTCTGCGGCGCACTGGCCGAACGCTATGCGCAATCGGCGTTGCGCGCCGGGCATGAGGTGCGTCAGTTGTGGCTGGGCACGATGGACTTCGATCCGGTGCTGCGTGAAGGTTATCAACAGGTCCAGCCGCTGGAGGCCGATCTGCGCCAGGCCCAGGCCGACATCCTCTGGGCCGAGCAGTTGACGCTGGTTTATCCCATCTGGTGGGGCGGGATTCCGGCGTTGCTCAAAGGCTTTTTCGACCGGGTGTTCCTGCCGGGTTTCGCCTTCAAGTACTGCGAAGGCAAGGCATTTCCCGACAAACTCCTGCGCGGTCGCAGTGCGCACTTGCTCGTAACCATGGACACGCCGCCCTGGTATTACCGTTGGGTCTATCGCATGCCCGGGTTGCATCAGGTGCGTAAAACCACCCTGGCGTTTTGCGGCATAGAACCCCGGCGCACGCTGACCTTCGGGCCAATCCTGGGTTCCAGCGCCGCTCAGCGCGAAGCCTGGCTGTTGCGGGCGCAGGCTATCGCCAGCCAATGACTCTGCCGATAATGGGCGCGGTTTACCCTCGGCAAAAAAGGACTTTTCATGTACATCGGCCAAGCCGCGCAGCGTTCGGGTACGACGATCAAAAGCATCCGTCACTACGAGGCCATCGGCCTGATGCCACCTGCCCGGCGTCAGGGCAACTACCGGGTTTACGACCAGCAGAGCGTTGATCGGCTGGGCATCATCAAATGCGCCCAACAACTGGGTTTCAAGCTCAAGGAATTGCAGGGGATTTTCGCCGGGCAAACCGGGCAACCGCTGTCATGGGCCGATGCGCAACAAGCGATCACTGACAAGAAGCGCGAGATCAACGCCCAGATCGCGGCGCTGACCCAACGGCACGCGCAATTGGTCGAGTTCGAAGAGAGCCTGCAAAACGCCTGTGAACACTGCCCCCTGGAGCCAAAATAAGCCCAAGGAATAACTTGCAAGGTACGGATACATACGTACTATAGCTCCGGAGCGAACGTGTCGTCTCAGCCGCCGTTTTCGCACAGCGACAGCGGTCAAGGAAGAACGGATCAGCTCCAATAACCTACAAGGAATGAGGGGACGCTATGGTTGATTCATCGGAGTTTCGTAATGCAATGGCGATGCTGGGCAGCGCCGTCACCATCGTCACAACGGATGGCCCCGCAGGCCGTTTCGGCTTCACCGCGTCCGCCGTGTGCAGCGTGACCGATTCACCGCCGACGCTGCTGGTGTGCGTCAATCGCGCCTCGGCCAATCACGAGCATTTCAAAACCAACGGCGTGCTGTGTGTGAACGTGTTGACCGGGGACCATCAGGCGACTTCCGGCGCATTCGCCAATCGCCAGTTGAGCATGCAGGAGCGCTTCTCCAGCGTTAACTGCCAAACCCTGGTGACCGGCTCGCCAGCCATTGAAGAAGCGCTGGTCAACCTCGACTGCCGCGTCAGCAAGATTGACGAGGTCGGCACCCACAGCATTTTTTACTGTGAAATCCTCGAACTCAAACACAGCG
>Ga0302172_10000489_pt1 | contig 11767 bp, 18 predicted proteins | sample I_Fen_N2_3_FD_198777 | JGI IMG/M metagenome (GOLD analysis project Ga0302172, IMG submission 198777) | Peat permafrost microbial communities from Stordalen Mire near Abisko, Sweden - I_Fen_N2_3 | ecosystem: Environmental > Terrestrial > Soil > Wetlands > Permafrost | place: Sweden: Abisko... | reverse complement strand
AGCATCACGCCATTCGACCAGGAAGCGATCCGTCGTTTCCTGCAAGCCATGGCTGACGATGCTGCCCGCCAACGGACTTAACTTGTCACAAAGCATGTAAGACATTCGTCGCCCCCTCGTTCTAAAGCCAGTCCCCGCCCCGATAACGTCGATTCAGCAATGCACTTTATGGAGTAGTAAGCATGTTGGATCGCACGAACAATGAGCGCGCCTGCGTTGGGATGACCGAATTCGAATGGTCAGGACTGACCAAAATTGAACGCCGGCTTATCCGTCTGTACCGTCTGTTGAATGAACGGGAGCAACTTCAGCTCCACCGGCTTTCAGAGATCCTGGCAACCAGTCCCAAGGATCCAACAGCAAGTTGATACCCCCGTGAAGCATCAAGCATCGACATCGATGTGACGCAAACGCCGGCCCTGATAAGGCCGGCGTTTCAGCCTCGATCATGCCGCCCCCAGCTGCTCGAACAACTCCCGCTGTTTTGCCTTGGGCATGTCCTTCAGGCGATCAAACAGCATCCTGTCAAAGGTCTGCGCCGACGGGCTCAGCGTGCGATAAAACGTTAAGTGAGCCACCCACGTGTGCCCGCACATTGCGTCCAGGCACTGGCAATACAGCTTCGCGAACTCTGCCGATAGGGTCTCTCGCGAAGAGATCCGACCCTTGTTCCCGCACTTACAAGTAACTCGCATGTGTCCCTCCCCAGGGCCAGCCAATCGCCACTATATTGCCACATTATGTAGTGGCATTTCCTGATCTAGACACCTGATGTAGTGTTTTCAACTGTCGCGGGTACTTCTCTCCAGGCAAATCGCCTGTCCTGCCGCAAGGTATCGTTCACCTGGTTGAAAAGTTGACAGATCGGGCGAATTTCATTGCTCGTATACACCCGATCAATCTTTTCGATATCGCCGAAGCCGGCGCTGTTTTCCGGGATGATCCCGGCCAGCGCGGGGTTCATGCGCCAGGCGGCGATCACGTCGTTACGGGTGATGTTCTTCACCTTCTCCAGTTCGTCCTTGGCTTGGAAATCACCCACGGGAATGATCTGAATGGCCTTTTCTGTGCCGCCGGGGATGTTCACGAACATCGATCGGAAGTTGCCCACGCCCTTACTGGCGGTGATCTGGGCGCGCAGCTCGTCTTCGTCGTCCTGGCTCAGGTTTGCGTCGTTGGTATAGAAGATGTAGCCGGCGTGTGCGCCGTTGCTGTAGTAGCGCCGGCGGAACAAGGTCGCTGCTTCGTTGAGCAACAGCGCCTGCATGCCGCCCAGGTAATCCGGAACGCCATAGACGTTCTGTTCCACGTCGTAATTGAAAACGTGTTCCACCTCGTTCTGGTCGAATTCCTCCTCCTTGCCGTCGGCCAGCAGCCTGACGAAACCACCGGCGCGCTTGATCCGCATGTTGATGGCTGGCAAATGCTCCATTTCCAGCACTTCACCAAACGCATTGCGGTGGCGGTACAGGTACATTTCCCCGAACACCATGAAGTCCAGAGCGGAACAGCTCATCGTTCGCGTAGACACACCCAGCGACGGAATGAATTCACGCAGCAACAGGTTGCGCTTGAACCCGGGAATGGCCCCGTGATGCGCGTTGGCTCGCAGCAACTTGGCCAGGCCTTGGCGCGACACCGGCGGCGTGTACAGCCGACCGTCGTGACTGGCGAACACGCCCAGGTACTGCCCTATGTTGTCGGTAAGCACCTGTTCCGGCGCTCCGAATGAAAAGGCCCGCATCGGACCTGGTGCCGGTTTGGCCGGCTGGTTTGTTTTGCGACGAGCCATGGTTTGTTGATCCAGTGGTTACGTAGCGGCTGCGCCGCTGCTTGTTGGTGTTGAGGGGTTCATTGGCCAGGGCGTGCATGATTGCCCAGGCAATATCGGCGTGGCCGGTGGCGTCGGTGCGTGATGCGCTGTAGGTGATTTGCCCGCTATTCGTAGCGCCGCGCTTGATTGTCAGGAACGCCTGGGCGATATCGTTCCAGCCGGCATCCCACTCGATACGGCTGCCGACGATCGTGTCCTGGGCCTTGAGCACCAGGGCATTTTTGGTTTCCAGGCTGTAATGGATCGACGTCGCACGCGGGTAAAAATCGCGCACGATGTCATATACGCCGTAGCCAATGCCGGTGGTGTCGATACCAATGTGCTGGACGTTGAAGCGCTCGGTGAGCAACTTGACCTGCTCGGCCTGGTACTTGAACGACTGCCCACGCCAGCTGTGTTTCTCGAGGATCCGGAACTTGCCCCCCTCCTCGAGCGGCGGTGCGATGACCACACAGGTCGCATCGTCCCGGGTTCGGCTGGGGTCGTAGCCGATCCAGACTGGGCTGTTGCCAAATGGCCGGGGGTCGTCGGGGTCGTAGTCGGTCCACAACGCCAGATCGGAGTAGCAGCGCTCCAGATCGCCCAGGGCGAAGACGCTTTGGGTGCTGTCGATGAATTTGCACATGAACAGCTGTTCAAACCGGTCGTCGTCGTACTCGAGGCGCAGCTGCTCGAGGTCGAACAGATCGCAGCCACCGGCGATCGCATCCAGGATGGTGATGACCTTGCGCCACTGACCGTCCGGACAGAGTGCGCCGGCGGCGATCTGCTTGTCGCTTGGCCACGGCTCTTTGGCTGTTTTCTTCTTGCTGTTGCGGAATTTCTCGCCGGTCCAATGCGGATACGCCTGGTGCGATACGGCGCTGGGCGTGGAAAAGTAGGTTTTGCGCCATTTTTTGTGGGTCGCCATGGCGCTGGCCACGGTGTTGAGCTTCTCGAAATCACGGATCCAGAAGTACTCGTCCACATAAACGTGGCCATGGTGACCTTGGGCGGTGCTGCTGTTAGTGCTGAGAAAGCGCAGCTCGGCCCACGGCTTGCCGTCTTTACTGAGAACGATTGGGTTCCCGCTCAGCTCAAGGCCGAACCATTCCTGGGCAAAAGAGATGATGTAGCTGCGGAAAATCTCGGACTGGGCGCGGCTGGCTGACAAGAAGATTTGGTTGTCACCGGTCAACACCGCATCCATGAACGCTTCGCCGGCGAAGTAGTAGGTCAGACCCACCTGGCGGCTTTTCAGAACGTTGCGGATCCGCGCGGTAAGCGGGTTGATCTTCGCGGCGTACAGCTCTTTCTGGTAGCCGTACATTTTGCTGATGAACTTGTCCAGAAAGTCGACTTCGGTTAACTCACTGACGTCGTTCTTCGGCGCTTTCTGCTTCCTCTTTCCGCCTTTGTCGCCCCGGCTGCCTTTATCCCGTCGCTCGCTGCGCTGGTCGTCGCGACGGTGGCCACCGTCCTCGATCGGGTCGTTCACCGGCATGGGCGCGGGCTTGGCGCACTGCTTGGCCAAGCGTTCGCGAACGGTCGTCAGGCGGTCCAGTTCATCTAGGTCGCCCTTGGTCAGGGAGTCCTGTTTCTCCAGGAGCAAAGTGATCCGCCGACTGACAGCGGTCAGCGGCTCTTCATCCGTCAGCATTTCGTCCCAACAGCCCTGGCTGATCCAGTGGTAGACGATCCGAACGCTGGGCAAGTTGAGTTGCGCTTGGATTTCCTTCGCTTTGCAGCGTCGTAAAAACAGGCGTTTGGCGGCTTCTTTAACTTCGGTTGAATAGAGCATGGGCCGCAGTCTATGCGGCGAAAACGCTGGAAACTCGGGGTTAAAATCCGTGTTCGTCCTATATCGCGAAAATAGGACCAACGCAAAAGTGAATCAATTGTTGGAGGGGGGATTGCTCCATATCTTGGCGGCTCAACTCACCGATTGAGCGCAGTTATCGCCCATGCCCCGTTCCCTTGTTTCGTTCTGGAAACGTGTCGCCACCAGCGGCCCGACCGTTGATCGTCGCGTAATCCTTCCCCAGGAGCTGCGCGATATCGCTGAGACCTACAGCACCGCGACTTACACCGCCACGATCTGGTGTGAGCACGAACGCTGGTATGGCGGGCACGGCACTGTGTTTGCGGTACGTCTGATCGAAGGCGTCGAAGGCCTGGAAGAAGGTCAGGTTGCACTGGAAGCCCAGTTGAAACCGAACGACAAGCTGCTCTGGCTCAACGACCAGGGCGAGAAGCTGTTTACCAGCATCGAAATCACCCCCGACTTCGCCAGCACCGGCAAGGCCTATCTGACTGGCCTGGCTGTGACCGATTCCCCGGCCAGCCTCGGCACCCAGGAACTCTACTTCTCCCGCAAGACCGGCAAACCCGTGCACTACGGCGCGGCAGTGCCGCTTGGCGCGCTGAAAGAGGACGAGCCTCAGGGTGAAGTCGGGAAGCTGATAAGCATGTTTACCAGCCTCTTCAAGCGTTTGGGCATTGAAGAAACGCCCAGCGAAACCAACCCGAAAACCCTCACAGAGACCCCACCAATGGATGAAACCACCGGCACGGCGCTTAAAGCGCTGCGCGATCAAATCCTGATCATCGTCGCAGGTCTGGACACCGTGATCGAAGCCGCAGCTGCCTCGGCTCCCGAGCCTGACGCTGCTCTGGTCGACGATGTGCAGGCGGCCGTCGACGAAGTCGTATCCACCGCCGAAGCCGAGTTCAAGAACAAGCTGCAGGCCACCGGCAATAAGGCTTTGGCTGCCAGCTTCTCCGCGCTGATGAAGGAGTTCAACACCCTGAAGGACTCCACCAATAGCCGCAATCTGTCGAAAACGACCGGTGCTGCTGACCTCAAAAAAGCGCGGGTGCTCTGACATGGCCCACTCTCTTAGTAACCACGGCGCAAAAATGTATGCGCAGCTGCAGCTCGACGTTGCTGAAAACTACGGCGTAGACCTGTCGCGCAAAATGTTCAACGTCGAACCTTCGATTGCCCAGGAACTGAACGAGGCGATCACTGCCAAGTCGGATTTTCTGCTGCGCATCAACGTCATTGGCGTGTCGGAAATCAAAGGGCAAAAAGTGTTCCTGGGCGTTTCCGGTCCAGTCACTGGCCGCACGAACACCACGACCAAGGATCGCGTAGCCAAAGATGCATCGGCGCTGGACTCGAGCATGTACGAGCTTTCGTCGACCGAATCCGATGTGGGGCTGCCATACGCGAAGATCGATGCGTGGGCTAAATATCCGGACTTCCACCAGCGCTACTCTTCCGCTGTTCTGAAGCAAATCGCCCTGGACCGCATCATGGTTGGTTTCCACGGCACGCACGCAGCTCCAGAAACTGACATTGCTGCATTCCCGATGCTGCAGGACGTCAACAAGGGCTGGTTGCAGATCGCTCGTGAGCAGATCCCTGCCCAGGTACTGACCGAAGGCAAGGTGGAGGGCAAGGTGACTTTGGGTGTCGGCGGCGACTACGCGAACCTTGATGCACTGGTCCACGACACTAAGCAGATGGTGGACGAGCGTGTGCGTGATGGCGGTGACCTGGTCGCGATCATCGGTTCTGACCTGCTGGCTGCCGACAAGGCGAAGCTGTACGCCAAACAAGGCGACGTGCCGACCGAGAAAGAGCGCATCGAAGAGCAGCAGGTCATTGCCACCTATGGCGGCCTGCCAAGCTTCAGCTTCCCGTTCTTCCCGGTAGACACCGTCGTTGTGACCAGCTTCGACAACCTGTCGCTGTACTTCCAGGACTCCAGCTGGCGCAAACAGACCGTCGACAATCCGAAGCGCTCCCGCGTCGAAGATTTCAACAGCCGCAACGAAGGTTACGTGATCGAGCAGCTCGAGAAGTTCGCGATGACCGAAAACGTTGAAGTGGTGACTGCGTGAGCCTGGCACTGGCGCACAAGCGCCGCGTGAAAGCTCTCGGGCCAGCGGCCGCCAGCGCCGGTGCCGCAGCGCAAGTGTATTCAGCGGAAACCGCTCTCAGCAGTCCAGCCAACGCCAAAAAGCACCTGCAGTTGATGGTCGACGCCCTGAACGTTGATCTGGACCGTATCCGCGCGATCGACAGTCGTGATCTGCGTCAGCAGCTCAAGCGAGACGAGCTGCTGCCCAAGTACCTGGAGTATGTGCAGCGTTACCTTGATTCGAAATTGATTTTTCCGAACCCGGTAATGATGCAAGTCCTGGTCTGGCTGTTCGACACCCAGCAGTTCACCCAAGGCCTGCAACTCGCCCAGGTGGCCATGGTGCAGGAGCAGGAACTGCCGGAGCGCTTCAAGCGCAACGTGCAGACCTTCGTCGGTGACGAGGTGATCGAGTGGGCCGAGGCTGAATACAAGGCTGGGCGCACCCCTGAACCCTACGTCTCGGATCTGCTGCACCTGGTCGACGGTGAGTGGCAGCTGTTTGAGCGCATCCCAGCGCGCTATCACAAGTTGCTGGGGATCATCTCCATCGATCTAGAGGAGTGGGCGCAAGCCATTACCCACTTCGAACGGGCGATCGAGCTGTACCCCGAAATCGGCGTAGGCACCCGGCTGGAAACTGCTCGCAAAGCCTTGAAGAAGGCAGAGCTGGTCGCTGCAGAAGAACAACCAACCGAATAACCGACTACCCCCCCCGGCGAGAAACTGTGGATGTGAGCCAAACCACTTGTGGCCTTGACCCACTGAAACAGTTTCCTCGCCCCTATTTGAGTGGCCAGCAATGAGTATTTCAGGCAACCCCACCAGGTTTGCGGAACTCGCGATCGTTAACGACGGCTTTTGGCCCGACCTTTCCGTGGCTGAGTTCCAGAAGGCGTATCGCCTCCCTGGTGAATACTTGGTCGAAATGCTGGCCGCTGACCTACGCATGGCCATGGGCGATGTGAACAACGACCTGGCCGAATGCCAAGACCGCTGCATGGCTGCAGGCGCTGCCACTCTGGCCGACGTGCCTGCCAAGTTCCTGCGCAAGTGTGCCGATCCCGCCGCGACTTACGCCCGGGCGGTGTACTTCCGCGCCAAGGCAAGCCTGTTGAGCCAGTTCGCCACGGTCACCCGCCGCGAAAGCGCTGAGAACACCGGTAAAGAACAGCCAGAGCGCTCTGAAACCTTCCTGGCATTCAGCCAACAGGCCGTGCGATCGCTGCAGGGCCGTGGCCGAATCACGGCGGCATTGCTATGAGCAAGCCTGTTCAGATCGCGTATCTGGAAATCTCTGGTCGTCAGACCGGTAAAAGCCATCGCCTTGCTGAACAGGGCAAAGCGGTAGTGGCCCAGGGCAAGCACGCGATTCTCGTTTGTAGCCCTTCGCTGGCCCCTTACTTCCGTCGGCTATTTCCATGGATGGTCGTCGTGTCCAATAGCCAACGCCTGCCAATGGGGGTTAACCCAGATACAGCAGTGTGGTTCTACGACGAATTTGACTGGCTCAAATCAGTGGTGGTCCGGCCTGGCGCTTATTACTCATCCACGGCCCGTTACCTGCGCGTTGCTGGAGAGCCCGCTGCAGAAGACGACGTACTGATGCAGCTGCTGGAAGCGAACGGGAACAAGTGCGAGACACATCTCACCGAGATCAACCATGACGCAATGCGCTACTGGCGTGTGGAAATGTCACCAGAGCAGTTTCGCCTCAATGCATTGGGAGCGTTCCTGTCGTGATCAAGCTCCAGGCACTCACCGACTATCTGCGCGGCCGCGAGCTGGTACTGCCGGAGCAGCTGGATAGCTGGGCCGAGACGTCCAGCGTCGAATTGATCTGGAAGGACAGCGTCGACGGTATGTACATGGGCGATTTCAACTACTCGGCCGTGATCAGCTTTGAGCGGTTCGCCGACCATCCTGCGCGCCTCGTTGCCCTGGTCGGCAGTTGGTTGGAAACCCACGACCAAGACCGCGACGGCTTGCCCCAGGTGAAGCTGGATATCGAAATGCTGGACAACGACCTGGCGGATGTCGATATCGCCATTGCGTTCAGCGAGCCCCAGTACCTGACCGAAGATCCGGACGGCGAGATTGTGGCGTTCGGCAAGAACTACACCTTCAAGCCTTTTGAGCTGTGGGTTGCGGAGAAAGGCGGGGTGGTCAGTGGCCAGAGCTGATTCCCTCAATGTCGACCTGCAGGGCATGGCCGACGTGGAAGCCCAACTGGCGATGGCCAGCCTGCCGCAGAAGCTGAAATTGCGCCTGCTCAACCGTGTCAGTCAACGGATCCGCACCCAGTGGCGCAAGCGTGTGCGCGAGCAGCACGACATGAACGGCGAAGCGTTCACCCCGCGTAAGAAGAAGCGTAAGGGCCAGAAGGCAAAGATGCTCGGCGGATTGGCTGCCGGCATTTCCGTCACCAGGCTGAACGACAAGGGTGCGGAACTCGGCTGGGGCAGCTCCAAGGCCGCGATGATCGCCAATGTGCATAACAGTGGCATCAGTCAGCGCCGTACCGCCGCGCAGATGCGCAACCAGACCCGCAACAAACCTACGCAAGCCACCAAAGAGCAGGCCAAGCGCCTGCGCCGCCTGGGGTTCAAGGTCCGGCTGCCGAGCACCAGCAAGCGCAAGAAAGTGCGCTGGATGAAGCCCGGGGTCGCATGGATCACCGACAACCTGAAGTACGACCAGGCCGGCCTGCTGATCAAGATTCTTTCCGATGAAGCTGCTGGCCCGTCGTCCTGGGAAATCAACCTCCCAAAGCGGGAGTTCTTCGGTGTCGCTAGCGACCAAGAAGTCATGGAGCTGATCAGTTATCTGCTTCCCCAAATCCTTAACTCACCCCGATAACGAGGCACTACATGGCACTCGGTCAAGTTCAAGTTAACAACCTCAACCTCAGCCAGGGCGCTGTGACCGAGGTAGAGAAATACTTTCTGTTCATCGGTACCGGCTCTAAAAGCCAAGGCCAGGTGCTCGCCCTCAACACTGACAGCGATCTGGACGTGATGCTGGGCATCCCGGCCAGCGACCTGAAAACCCAGATCACTGCCGCCCGCCTGAACGGTGGCGAGAACTGGGCTTGCCTGGCCGTTCCGCTGGCTGCCGATAGCACCTGGGAAACCGCCCTGACCAAAGCGCTGCAGCAGAACTATTCGTTTGAAGCGATTGTGATCTGCACAGCAGTGGCCAGCGGTGACGAACTGTCAGCGATGCATGACGCCGCGATCGGCTTGAACAACAGCTTGGGCCGACGCGCCTTTGTCATGGCCGCATCCGAAGGCATCGCCCTAACCATGACCTGGTCGGAATACCTGGCCGAGCAGAAGGCGATCACTGACGACCTGGCAGCGCCGCGTGTCATGTGCGTGCCTCAGTTGCACGGCAACGACCTGGGTGTATTGGCCGGTCGACTGGCGAACTCTGCCGTCAGCATCGCCGACAGCCCGATGCGCGTAGCCACCGGCGCATTGCTGGGGCTTGGACCGGTACCGCAGGACAAGGACGGCGTTCCCCTGGACAGATCGGTTCGCATTGAACTGGACAAGTCGCGCTTTTCGGTCAGCCAGACCTATACGGACTATCCGGGCGTGTACTGGGGCGACGGCAACCTGCTGGACGCACCAGGTAGCGACTACCAGGTGATCGAGTACCTGCGCATTGTCGACAAGGCAGCGCGTCAGGTCCGACCGCTGCTGATTCGCCGTGTGGCTGATCGCCGCCTGAACAACAGCCCTAACAGCATGGCGACCAACAAGACGTTTTTCATGACGCCGCTGCGTGCGATGGCCAAGACCACCACCTTCGCCGGCCAAACCTTCCCGGGCGAAATCGAACCTCCGGCAGACAACGCCATTGTCTTGTCCTGGAAGAGCAAAACCGAGGTCGAGGTTTACATCAGCGTCCGCCCCCTCAACTGCCCGAAAGTCCTGACCGCGAACATCGCGCTCGACCTTTCGACCACTGCAAAGGAGTAACCCCGCATGTCTGCAAAGATTGGCGGTAAGAACTTTGACGTGAACCTGGGCGATCTGCTCGTTCACGTCGAGAGCTGCACCATCGACATCACCGACAACAGCGCCGTGGCCCAGACCAAGGGCGTGCCCAATGGCCATGTCGATGGTGACGTGTCCGCCGCCGGCGAACTGGAACTGGACACCACCAACTTCAACCTGCTGATCGAGCAAGCCAGATCTGCTGGCAGCTTTCGCCAGCTGAAGCCGTTCGACATCGTGTTTTTCGCCAAGTCCGGCGATGAGGAACTGCGTGCCGAGGCCTTCGGCTGCAAGGTGCGGATCTCCAGCCTGTTGAGCATCGACCCGAAAGGCGGTGAGAAGAGTAAGCACAAGGTCCCGTTCGACGTCACCAGTCCGGACTTCATCAAGATCAACGGCGTGCCATACCTGAGCGCCGCAGAGATCGAGGGCCTGACCTGATGGTTTGCCCGTTCGACCGTGCCCAGGCACTGGAGCTTCGGCAGCGAGAGCAGGCCATCGCGGCCGTGCTTGCGCGTAAGCGGCAGATCGGGCCGAGCCGCACCCATTGCGAGGACTGCGACCACGAGATTCCCGCGCTACGCCAGGCGCAGGGCGGGATCACCCGTTGCACCCCATGCCAATCCATTTTCGAGAAGAGGCCTCATCGATGAGCAAAAGCCCTTGGCCGAATTTCAGCTACGACGAGTTGCGTTGTCGCTGTGGCCGCTGCAGCAGTGACGGGACCGAGATGGATCCGGCGTTCATGGACCAGGTACAGAAGCTGCGCGTCCTGTTCGGCAAGCCGCTGACCATCAACAGCCCGTATCGCTGCCCGAAACACCCGGTGGAAGCCAAAAAGGCCAAGCCTGGCGTGCATGCCGAAGGCAAGGCGATCGACATCGCCTGCACCGGCGCCGACGCGGTCGAGCTGCTGCGTCTGGCCATGACCCTGCCGTTCACCGGCGTGGGCATTCAGCAACGCGGTACCGGCCGTTACATCCACCTGGACATGGCCGCTGCCCAGGCCGGTCGTCCACGTCCAACGCTCTGGAGCTACTGACATGCACCGTACCCGAGTGGTGGCCATTATCGGCGTACTCGCTGCATTGGCGGGCAACCAGTTGAACAGCGTCACCGATTACTTCGAAAGCACTTACGCGGACTACGTGGGCACCGTGGCTGGCGCGTATTGCCTGGCGCCTGCCGAGCTGCGCGGCACGCTCCGTCAGGTCATCGACGAAAGTGCGGCGCCCAACAAAATCCGCGTGGAGTGCGCCGCCGATGCCCTTTAGAAGCGACCTGATCGTCAAGGCGGTGAACGGTTCGCCGTTGTGGGATCTGGTCCGGCCGCTGTTCTTTGTCACTGCAGACGGTCGACCGGTGACCGTGCCAGCTGGCTATCGCACGGATCTGGCCAGCGTGCCGCGTCCGGTGTGGTGGCTGGTGCCGCGTGACGATGAACTGGCCCGCCGGCCGGCCGTGGTGCACGACTACATCTACACCCACCTGACCCGCAAATTCACCAAAGCTGAAGCCGACCTGGTGTTTTACCAGGCCCTGCAGGAAGAGGGCATGCACAAGCCTCTGGCCTGGCTGATGTACAGCGCGGTCCGCATCGGCGGCCGTGGCAACTGGAGCGCATGACATGGAGTTGAACCCGCTGACCGTCAGCGTCTTGCTGGTGCTGACCGAACTCGCCCTGACCGGCGTGCTGGGCTTTCAGGTTTACCTGTTCAAACAGGTCAGCGCGGCGCGCCGTGAACACCTGGAACTGCGCCTCTACATGGCCCAGAACTACGTGAGCAACGAGCAATTCGACAAGGTTATCTCTCGGCTGGAAACCCGTCTGGAAAACCACCTCGACACCTATTTTCGCAACCTCAACAAGAGAGCAAACGCATGACCGACGTAAAACGCGACATCACCCTGGAACTTGGCGACCTGGAACTCACCTTCCACCTGACGCCCCAGGACGTGACCAAGTATTTCAACGCCACCACACAGGCGAACAAGGTCGCGCCGGCGCACAACCTGCTGAT
>Ga0302172_10000481_pt1 | contig 11852 bp, 7 predicted proteins | sample I_Fen_N2_3_FD_198777 | JGI IMG/M metagenome (GOLD analysis project Ga0302172, IMG submission 198777) | Peat permafrost microbial communities from Stordalen Mire near Abisko, Sweden - I_Fen_N2_3 | ecosystem: Environmental > Terrestrial > Soil > Wetlands > Permafrost | place: Sweden: Abisko... | reverse complement strand
CAGTTGTTCTTCAATCGCCCCGTCGCCGGATGGTCGCAGTACCGGACGCCGATTGCCGGGCTCTATCTCTGTGGCGCGGGCGCGCATCCCGGCGGCGGCGTTACGGGCGCTCCGGGACATAACGCCGCGCACCAACTGTTGCGCGACTTGAAGAAAGGCAAGTTCAAGGAGGCGGTGGCGTGAGCGGCAATGGCGTTCCGAAAACCGCCGACTTCGTCATCCTGGGCGCAGGCGTGATGGGAGCGTCGATTGCCTTCCACCTGGCGCGCCGCAAGGCCGGGCGCATTCTCGTGCTCGACAAAGATCACGTGGGCAGCGGCGGCAGCGGCCGTTCTTCGGCCTTGATCCGCATGCACTACAGTTTCCCCGCGGAAGTGCAGCTTGCGCTCATCAGCCTGAAGATGTTCGAACACTGGCGCGAGATCGTCGGGGAAGCAGGCGAGTTTCGCAAGACGGGGTTTGTCCGCATTGTTCACCCCAACGAGACGGAACGGCTCAAGCAGAACGTGGCCATGCAGCGCTCGCTCGGCGCGAAAGTCGAATTGATCGATCGCAAGCAATTGCAGGAACTGGAGCCCGATTGGGCCGTGGATGAAGTTGAACTCGCCGCCTACGAGCCCGATTCCGGCCATGGCGATGGCAATGTGGTGGCCAATGACTTCCTCAGCCGGGCTCGCGAGCTCGGCGCCAGTTATCTCTCGAAAACGCGAGCTACTTCCATGTTGGCCAGCGGCGGTACGGTGCGCGGCGTGCAAACCGATCATGGCGAGATTCACGCTCCGGTGGTGATCGCTGCCACCGGCCCGTGGACGCGTCCTTTGCTCCAGCAGGTCGGATTCGATCCACCCATCGAGACCGAATATCACCAGGTCGCGATCCTGAAAAACGCGCCCGACATGAAAGGCGGAGGTTGCGCCTGCATTGACTCGGTGACTGCTACTTATTTCCGTTCGGACGCAAGTGACAAGTTTCTCGTCGGCGATTTTTATGGCAAGCGGCCGGTCGATCCCGACAATTTCCCGCAACGCGCTTCAGAAACTGAACTGGAAGAGATCATCGAGCGCGCAAGCCGCCGCGTATCAAAGCTAGAGAATGCAGAAGTCATGCGCGGCGTGACCGGCGTGTACGACATGACCCCCGATGCTCGTCCGCTGCTCGGCCAGATTCCGGGAGTGGAAGGGTTGTACTCGTGTGCCGGATTCTCCGGAATGGGGTTCAAAATTTCTCCGGCGATCGGACTTGTCATGTCGGAGTTGATTCTCGACGGCGCAGGGACAACGGTCAATATCTCAGCCTTCCGCCCCACGCGCTTCACCGAAGGCCAGCCGATCAAGGCAGAGTTTGAGTACAAAGACGACTAAGCGCACCGGCATCACTCGGCATATGTTTGCGAACGACCAACGACCATCGACTAGCGACTTATTTGAGGAGGAATCATGCCCAAGAAAGGCATTCTCGAACGCCTGAACGAAGGACCCGTGCTCGGCGACGGCGGCTATCTGCTCGAACTCGAAAAGCGCGGATGGGTGCGCCCCGGCCCGTTCACTCCCGAAGTCGCCATCGTCTATCCCGAAGCGCTGCGCGAATTGCATGTCGAGTTCCGCGAGGCTGGCGCCGAGGTCCTTCAGTCGCTCACCTTCTACGCCAGCCGCGACAAACTGGCGACCGTTGGCCTGGAAGACCGCGTCGCCGACATCAACCGCTCCGCCGTCCGCGTGGCAAAAGAGGTCGCGGGAGATCAATGCCTGGTGGCCGGCAATCTCAGCCTCACCTGGATGTATGAACAAGGCAGCGCCTCTGCCGCCGACCGCGTGCGCCACACGTTCGACGAGCAACTCGCCGTGCAGTGCGACGAAGGCATCGACTTCATCATCGGCGAGACCTTTTCCTGGCTGGGCGAAGCTCTGCTGTGCGTCGAGCGCGCGAAGAAGACGGGCCTGCCCGTGATGGTGACGATCTGCTTCGAAAACAAAGACCAGACCGCCGAGGGCAAGACTGCAGCTGAAGCTGCGAAGACTCTGCTCGGCGCCGGCGCCGACATTGTCGGCATGAATTGCCTGCGTCCGCCCGCGCACACCCTGGGCGCGATGGAACAAATGCGCAAGGCCGTTGATGGCTATCTCGCCTGCCAGCCCGTCGCGTATCGCACTCCGAAAGATAAGCCCGATTTCACCAGCCTGCCCGAGTTCCCCTACGCGCTCGACCCGCTGCAACTCACGCGGAAAGAGATGGGAGAATACGCACTGAGAGCGAAAGAAATCGGTATCAACTACATCGGCTCGTGCTGCGGATCGGTCGCGATGCACGTGCGCGAGATGGCGAGGGTGCTCGGCAAGTTGCCGGCGGAGTCTCGCATCTGGAAGAAAGGCGGTACGAAGCCGATGTCAGCGTATGAGTACTACGATCACGATCAGATCAGCGTGAAGTAGCGAATCTCAAATGACGGAAGATCGGGGCTCTCACAACGCACCCGCATCTATTACATTACTCGGGGAAAAATGTGGAATGTCTAATAACGGACATGCTTCGGATTTCTGACTGCCTCGATCTCTGCCGCAATCGACATGATTTCCTCAGATGCACCCTCGGACTCTGACAACGGTCGCACATCTTCCAGTCCTTGCAGTTCAAGACAGTAGTGGACTGCGGCGTCACTGATCTTGGCACGGTACTCTGCTTCACTGTTTGCGAGCGTAAGGAGATTTACGTACGCGCCTTCGTGAGGGGATAGGAGTTCACACCATTCACGTGGCACAACGCACCCAACCCCGATCCATACTCTGGTCTGTTCCTTCTCTTCTGCCACGGCAATTTCACTGCACCTGATTGTTTTCAAACTAGCAAATTGCAACTTTAGACACTTACCGCTCGCCTACGCGCTCCCAATCCATATCCCCACAATAAACACCAGCACTCCGCCCACCACGACCTGAAACGCCGCCGACAGCAGGGGCGTGTCCATGTAGCGATTCCGGATCCACGCAATCGTGGCCAACTCCATCGCCACCACGATCCCGGCAACGACGAACGCCACATGAAAGTCTTTGATTAGAAATGGCAGCGTGTGCCCAATCCCACCCGCCGTGGTCATCAAGCCGGTCACCGCGCCGCGGAGCACTGGACGCCCGCGGCCCGTGAGTGATCCGTCATCCGACAGTGCTTCGGCGAATGCCATCGAAATTCCCGCGCCGATCGAAGCTGCCAAGCCAACTAGAAATGCGTCCCAGCTATTCTTGGTCGCGAATGCCGCCGCGAAAACCGGCGCCAGCGTTGAAACCGATCCGTCCATCAGGCCCGCCAGCCCGGGCTGCACAATCTGCAACACGAACAACCGCCGCTGCGCCTCGTCTTCCGCCTTCTCGATATCCGGCGTGATCTTGTCTTCCAACGCCTCGGCTGCGACCTGGTGTTTGCGCTCCACTTCCTCCAGATCGCCCAGCAACTTACGAATTCCCGCATCGCTTACCTGCGTGATGGCCTTCTGATAGAACTGGCGCGTCTCCAGTTCCATGATCTCGGCCTGCTTGCGTACCTCCGAGATCTTCAGCGGACGCGTCAGCCAGAACGGCCGACGCTGCACGAACCCCTTCACGTCCTCCCGCCGGATCAGCGGAATATGTTCACCGAAACGCTCGCGGTAGGTCTCAATCAGCACGGCCCGGTGCCCCGACTCCTCTTCGCGCATGTCGTCAAACAATTTCGCCGTCGCCGGATACGTCTCGCGCAGTCCGTCCACAAAATCCGCGTACACTCGCCCGTCTTCTTCCTCGAGTGAAATTGCCAGCGCCAGAATTTCGCGCTCCGACAAGTCTTTGAACTTGCGTGCCATGCAGTACTCCCTTGGCCCGAAACCAGCTCTCAGTTATCGGGAAAGCGGCGTTGTGGTGGCCTGCTCTCCTGGAACCTGAGACCTTCGTTTCGGACAGCGAAGAATATCAAAAGAAGCTGACCAAGGCGTCCTCTTCTGAATTGTTCGTGGATCACAGCGAGGGACTCCGAAGCGACAATCCCGGCTCACCCGGCCAGTTCAAAACTATTCATCGACATATTTCCGTACTCCATGCCTGCGAAGATCGGCACGACATTCCTGTAATCCCCCGCCGCCCCCAGCACTGGAAACAGCGGTGCGAAATGTTCCGGGGTCGGCACAGCCCGTGCCGCGTGCGGCGCCAGTGTTTCATATTGAAAGAGAGACGCCAGGTCGTGCCGCTCGATCGCGCCGAGTACCCAGTCCTGGAATTCCTGCGCCCAGCCTTCTGCTGGAGCGTCCTTGCTTGCCCAGTTCAGCAGTCGGAGATTGTGCACAATCCCTCCGCTGCCAAGCACCATCACGCCCTTGTTTCGAAAGCCGCCGATCGCCTGTCCTACCCGATACAGTTCCTCCGGCGACCACTGCATCGGCAACGAAATCTGCAGGACCGGCAGGCGGGCTTCCGGGAACATCAACCGGAGGGGCACCCACAGTCCGTGATCCCAGCCGCGTCGCTCGTCGAGGGTGGCCTCCAAGCCCGCCGCGCGCAGCGCTTTCGCCGCCTCGGCCGCCAGTTCCGGCGATCCCGGTGCGGGATACTTCAATTCGTACAGCTCGCGCGGAAAACCTCCGAAGTCATAGATCAGGTGCGGCCGCGCGCCTGATGCGATGCGGATTCCGGGCTCCTGCCAGTGCGCCGAGACGACCAGAATGGAGCCCGGCGCGACCGACTTTCCAAACTCCGCCAGGGCCAGCGCATAAGGTCCGGTTTCCAATGCTGTCATCGGCGAACCGTGGGAAACAAAAACCGACGGCTGCTCTCGATTGGCGCTAGTCATCACTGCCTCCGATACCGCAAGAATAGTCGTTATAACAGATAATTGGCAGTCGCCAAACGATTCGGCCCCGGTGCGATGAACCCAGCTTCGCCGGTGCCCGGCATCTTTTGCCGCGGTCGCTGGGCAGGCTCTGCCCGCGCGGGCGGCGTTCTTCCGCCACGCGCCGGGAGCCCCCCCTAAGTCCCACAAAGTGCATGGCCTCTGATCCGCGCTGGCTCCGGACAGTTATTGGAACCGGGCGTGCATCCACACAACGAGAGTCTATCGGGGCTGGCCCGGGAGCGAGAATCAGAGCCCGCGCCGCGCCGCACCGCACCGAAAAAACTCGTAGGGCTAGTTCCATCCCATAGGAGTGAGGACATGTCAGTTTCGGGAATTCTCAGCAGCAGCTTAAGTAACCTCAGCACCGGCAATATCCGCGACCGTTTCCAGCAGGAAGCCCAGCAGTTCAAGAAAGACTTCCAGCAACTTGGCCAGGACCTTCAGTCCGGGAACCTGGCGGCAGCGCAGTCGGACTTCGCAACCTTGCAGCAGGACGTTCCGCAGTTCAAGCCAACGTCTTCCACTTCAATCTCCAACCCGATCGCCCAGGCTCTGGACCAGCTTTCCAAAGACCTGAACGCCGGCAACCTCCCGGCAGCACAGCAGGACTTCTCAACCATCCAGGAGGATATGCAGTCCGCGGGAGGCAACCAGGTCCATCGACACAACCATCACCCGCGGACGAATGCGGTTCAGGAAGCAGTCGATCAGATCAGCCAGGCGCTGCAAGCCGGGAATCTGTCTGCCGCGCAGCAGGCCTACACAACACTACAGCAGGACCTGGAAAAGTTTGCTCGGGGCAACGGCCCCAGTACGCAGGGCGGTTCGGCACAACCGGCCGCGAACGTTTCAGTGCAAGCTTAGGGCTCAAGACTTCGTGAGGGCAGCAAAAAAGAGGACGCCCTCGGGCGCCCTCTTTTTATTTCCAGCATAGTAGCGCCGCTTGCCCATCGGGAAGTACGACAGCATGCTGGGGAAAGCCGCGTCCGGATCTGCCTGTCACACCACAAAGTACTTCGCCGCCGGGTGATGGACCACGAGCGCCGAGGTGGACTGCTCCGGCTCCAGCAGGAATCCGCTGGTCAGCCGCACGCCGACATTTTTCTCCGGATCGAGCAGCGTGAACAGCTTCGTCTGATCTTCCAGGTTGGGACACGCCGGATATCCGAACGAATACCGCGAGCCCTGATACTTCTGGTGGAACAGGTCACGGATGTGCGGCGCGTCTTCCGTCGCGATCCCCAGTTCTTCGCGCATCTTCTTATGGTGATATTCGGCCAGCGCCTCGGCCGTCTCCACGCTCAGCCCGTGCAGGTAGAGATAGCGCGTGTACTCGCCGCTCTCAAAAAGGCGCTGCGTTTCCTGCGTCGCCTTGGGGCCGATCGTGACCAGCGATAGGCCAATCACGTCCATCTTGCTCGACGATTTTGGCGAGAAGAAGTCCGAGATGCTGAGTTTGCGGCCCTCTCTTTGCCGGGGAAACGTGAAACGCAGAAGTTCTTTCCCCTGTGATCCCCCGTGCCCTCCGTGGTTAAGGTCTTCCGGCGCGTACACAATCACGTCATTGCCCTCACCCTGCGCCGGGAAATACCCGTACACGACTTTCGGCTCGAACAAGCCGCTGGCCAGCACATCTTCTTCCAGCCTTTTCTTGATCGGCCGGTACTTCTCCTCGACCAAGCGTGCGTAGTCTTCCTGCGATGCCGTCTTCAACTGCCACTGGTTCTTGAACAGCGCCGTGTCGTTGACGTATTGGAAAATCTCGCGCAGGTCGTAATTTCTCTGAACGCGTACACCCCAGAAAGGTGGGGTCGGAATATTCGGAGCGTCGGTCACCACCGGACTCCGCTCCGCAAAAACGGGCCCAGTCTCTTCGTCGACCGCGGCGGCTTTCGCGTACTCCTTCACCGTCCTGCCTTCTTTCAGACGTGTGTCGCGGTTGCTGTTGCTCGATGCCAAATCTTCCATCACGTGCAGACCAGCAAAGGCGTCTTCTGCGTAGAAGACGGCGTTCGAATATTCGCGCCGCAGATCGTCTTCCACATATTTCCGCGTGAGCGCCGCGCCGCCGCAGATCACCGGGTACTCGAGCTTCCGCTGCTCCAGATCCTGGATGACGTACTTCATCTCCAGCGTCGATTTCACGAGCAACCCGCTCAGGCCAATCGCGTCCGCCTGATGCTCTTGCGCCGCGTGGATGATGACGTCCCCCGGCTGCTTGATGCCGAGATTGACGACCTTGTATCCATTGTTCGAGAGAATGATGTCGACCAGATTCTTGCCGATATCGTGCACGTCGCCCTTCACCGTGGCGAGCACGATGGTGCCCTTCTGCGAGCCGGCTTTCTTCTCCATCTTGGGTTCGAGATGCGCGACCGCCGCCTTCATCACTGCTGCCGAGTCGAGCACCGACGGCAACTGCATCTTGCGCGCGCCGAACAGATCGCCCACCGTCTTCATGCCGTCAAGCAGGACGGTATTGATCAGATCGAGCGGTGTGTACTGGCTGAGCGCCTCTTCCAACAGCTCTTCCAGGGACTTCTTCTGCGCTCCTTCACCCACCGACTTCTCGCCATTGATGATGGCGTACTTCAGCTTGTCTTCAACGGAGAGGGTTTCAATGTGCGCGGTGGTCTGCGCCTGCGGTTTGCCCTTCATGCCGGAGAAGTGCTGCATGTAGACCTGCAGGGGATCGCCGTTCGAGGTGTCGCGATAGATCAGCTTCCGCGCGAGTTCCACCTCTTCCTGAGGAATCTTGTACAGCGGGTAAATCTTGGTGTAATTGACAATCGCGATATCGAGGCCATTCTCCACGGCCTCGTGCATGAAGACCGAGTTGAGCACACGCCGCGGATACGCATCGAGGCCGAAGCTGATGTTGCTGACTCCAAGCACGGTCTTCACTTCCGGCAGTTCCTGCTTGATCCGCTTTACGGCGTTCAATGTCTCGATCCCCGCCGAGCGGTACTCTTCCTGTCCCGTTGAGATCGGTAGGGTGAGCGCGTCGAAAATAATGTCAACCGGCCGGATGCCGTACTTCTTCGTCGCCAAGTCAAAGATGCGGTGCGCAATCGCGACCTTCCGGTCGGCGGTGAGCGCCATGCCTTCTTCGTCAATAGTCAACGCGATGACGGCTGCGCCGTAGCGCTTGGCCATGGGCAGAACTTTTGACGTCCGCTTCTCGCCATCTTCCAGGTTGATCGAGTTAATGATCGCCTTGCCCGGAATGCGCTTCAGCGCTTCCTCGACCACGTCGGCTTCAGTGGAATCAACAAGAATCGGTGCTGGAACGCGGGTCGCAATTTTTTCCAGGATTGCCGAAATGTAGCCCTTCTCGTCCTCGCCCACGATGGCGCAGCACAGGTCGAGCATGTGCGAGCCTTCGTTCGCCAGCTTCTTGGCGAGCGCCAGGATGTCGTCGTATTTCTTCGCACGCACCAGGTTGCGGAAATGTTCGACGCGCGTGGTGGTGTTCATCTCCTCCGCGACGATCAGCGGCTTCGGTTCGAGATCAAGCGGAACCGACGTGTAGGCGCTCGACGCCGCGCCCGCGGGCTTCACTTCCCGCTTCGCCGGCTCCACGCCACTCACGGCCTCAACCACCGCCTTCAGGTGCTCCGGCTTGGTGCCGCAGCATCCGCCGACGATGCGCACGCCATAGTCCTGAACAAAGTGCTTGTGATACTTCGCCAACTCCTCGGGCGTGAGCTTGTAAACCGCGTGCCCGCCTTCGTTCTGCGGAAGTCCGGCGTTGGGCAAAATCGAAATATGCTTGGTCGAGTTCAGCCCCAGATAGCGGACGGCATCGTTCATCTCAACCGGCCCGGTCGCGCAGTTCAGTCCGATTACATCCACGTCGTAGGGTTCAAGCGCGGTAAGCGCAGCGCCGATCTCGGTGCCGAGCAGCATCGTGCCGGTGGCTTCGAGTGTGACCTGCACGGTAACGGGCAGCCGCTTGCCAGATTTCTGCATGGCGTCAAACACGCCTGCCAGCGCGGCCTTTGCCTGGAGCAGGTCCTGCGATGTTTCGATTAGCAGGACATCCACGCCACCCTCAATCAATGCCGACGCCTGCTCTTCGAAGGCGAGCGCCATGTCGTCGAACTTGATGTGTCCAAGGGACGGCAGCTTGGTGGTGGGACCAATGGAGCCGGCAACGAAACGCGGCTTGCCCGGTGTAGAAAATTGCTGTGCGACTTCCTTTGCGATCCTGGCGGCGGCAACGTTGATCTCGCGCACCTTGTCCCCCAGATCGTATTCGGCCAGGACGATGCGGGCGGCGCCAAAGGTGTCGGTCTCAACCACGTCGCAGCCCACCGAGAAAAACGCGGCGTGAATGTCTTTAATAATGTCCGGGCGGCTGAGCACCAGGATCTCGTTGCAGCCCTCTTTGCCCCAAAAGTCGTCTTCACTGGGATTGCGCACCTGGATGTTGGTGCCCATCGCGCCGTCGTAGACAACGACGCGGTCGCGCACGGTTTGGAGAAAGGTAGACATTAGCTGCTAGTTTCTGGTTTCTAGTTGCTAGTTTCTGGCCGGGCGCCAACGACCATACTCTTGTCGAAATCGCGACCAGTAAACGAGCAACTAGAAACTGAAAACTGGCTCTCATGCACAAACGCCGGCCCGCGAGGACCGGCGTGGACTGACCTTAAAATAGCCGAACTCTTCAGCTCCCCGAAGACAACTGAGGCGGCGCGGCACCCGCCGTTTCCGTGCCGGTGAACACGGCATTCGCGCCCAGGTGCGCGGGAGCAATGCTCAGCAACTGTTCCTTGCGATAAACCAGATTGCTGGCGTTAAAGCTGGCCAGTTCGAAACCGTGCCCGTGGGTAATCGCATCGGTCGGACAGGCTTCCACGCAATAGCCGCAGAAGATACATCGATTGTAGTCAATGTTATAGACCTTGGCGTAACGTTCCGCGCCCGAGACGCGGCTTTCCGCGGTATTCTCGGCAGCCTCGATGTAAATGCAGTTCGACGGGCAGGCAGCGGCGCATAAAAAGCACGCCACGCACTTCTCCAGCCCGTTTTCGTCGCGCTGCAGCACGTGCATGCCGCGAAAGCGCTCCTGGAACTGCGCGCCCTTGAGCGGACCGGGCCCGTCCGGATAGTTCTCCACAATCGTGGGCTGAAACATCTCCCGCAGGGTGATGCTCATTCCCTGGGCGATGGCTCCGATGTTTTTGATGACCGACATGCTTTCCTAGTATAGCGGATGGAATAGATCGCGAGTAGCGAGGGACGGGCAGGAAATAGCGGCGGGAACGAAGGGTCGAGTTGTACTTCTCGGCACCGGGTTTACAGAAGTTTACAGAAAAAGGCCACGGACCATGGCCATTGTGGAGTGGCATTCCTTATGCCATTGACACCTACGGAGAGCCCTAGTAGTTTGGCAAAAAGCAGAGTCCCTGCCCAAAAACCCTTATGACTGGCCGTAGTGTGCGCCTTCTGCTCGCCTCCTTCTTTGCCTTCACTTTCCTTTTGCCCAGCGCCTTCGGTCAGGGATCGAAGATGAAGTCTCCCTATGACCCGATCGAGGAGGCCGACAAGGATAATCCCGAAAAGCGGGCGGAATGGATGTCGCGCGGCCGAACCGCGCCGCCGGGACAATCCGCGGCAGCGTTACGCCTGCGTGCACACCAGCAAAAAATGGCGATGCGAGCCCAACGCGAAGCGGCGGCGGCCGCTCAGCCGGAAACTTTTGGATCGACTCCTCCCCCAGCAACCGGATGGGTTGGCCTGGGCCCGGCACCGCTGGTGTCCGACAGCAACTTCTTTGGCAAGGTGTCCGGACGCGCGACCTCGGTGGCGATTGATCCGAGCGACCCGACCGGCGCCACCGTATACGTGGGTGGGGCCTACGGCGGCGTGTGGAAGTCGACCAACGCCACAAATGCCGATCCGACCACTGTCACTTGGAATCCAGTGACGGACCAGCAGGCATCGCTCGCCACGGGCGCGGTTTCGGTGAAGCCCGACGGCACCGTAGTGCTGGTGGGAACGGGTGAGCCGAACAACGCAATCGACAGCTATTACGGCGTTGGCATTCTGCGCTCGACCGACAAGGGCGCGACCTGGGCCCTCATCCCTTCCGCCGACAACGGAACGCATCCGTTCGCCGGACTGGGAGCTGCCAAGTTTGCGTGGAGTACCGCCAGCACCAACACCGTCGTTGCGGCCATGGCCACGGCGGCGGTGGGCTTCGAAGACGGAGCCATCACCGCCAACACAAACCGCGGCCTTTATCTTTCTACGAACGCGGGACAGACCTGGGCTTACCAGGCACTCACAGACGGCAGTGCGCCAATCTCTGCCACCGACGTGGTGTACAACGCGACCGCCGGGAAGTTTTTCGCTTCAATCCGTTCGCACGGCATCTACAGTTCGACGAATGGAACGAATTGGACGCGGCTCGCGAACCAGCCCAACCCGGCGGCCTTGACCTTGGCGAATTGCCCGACGGCTGCCGTTTCGAGTTGCCCACTCTATCGAGGCCAACTAACGGTCGTGCCGGGCCGCAACGAGATGTATGTGTGGTTCGTGGACATCAACGACAACGACGGGGGTATCTGGCGATCCACGGACGGTGGGGCAACTCCTTGGACGCAAATCAGCGAAACGGGAATCGCATCTTGCGGTGACCCCTTGGGTTGCGGAACGCAGCAGGCGTTTTACAACCTGGAAATCTACGGTGTCCCCAATAACACTGCAACGGACCTGTATACCGGAGCGGTCAATCTGTTCAAGTGCACGCTGGCCACCAAGCAGGTGACAACCTGCTCGCAAGGAAACTGGCTGAATCTCACCCATGTTTACGGATGCTCCAGCATCGCCAGCGTACATCCGGATGAACACGGGATCGACTTCAAGATCGTCGGCGGCAAAGCGATCATGTATTTCGCTAATGACGGCGGAGTTTATCGAGCGCTCGATGGATTCACCGGACTCGTGAGCGGGACGTGCGGGAATCCGAATAGTTTTGGCGACCTGAACGGTCC
>Ga0302172_10000476_pt1 | contig 11877 bp, 9 predicted proteins | sample I_Fen_N2_3_FD_198777 | JGI IMG/M metagenome (GOLD analysis project Ga0302172, IMG submission 198777) | Peat permafrost microbial communities from Stordalen Mire near Abisko, Sweden - I_Fen_N2_3 | ecosystem: Environmental > Terrestrial > Soil > Wetlands > Permafrost | place: Sweden: Abisko... | reverse complement strand
CGCTTACACCGCTTGCACAGACATCCCGGTAGTACTGATTGCAATGATCCTTACCTTTGAGATTAGGCACTGATCATGACTCAGCCCCAGACTCGTCTTGCATGTTCGGGAGCGGACCCATTGCGTGTTATGGCCATGTGTTTGGGATGGCAGTCCAGCGTTGAAATGTCGGCAAATAACGTCGCTTGTGGCATTCGATACATATGCCCTGACAGATAAAGATCCGGGGCAGAACTACTTCCTCAAACCATCCCTCCGGCGGCAATGGTCTGAATTGATCTCCGTGACAGACGGGGCAATGCGCAGACAAAAAGCTCATGGTTGCGGACCTTCTTTCAACTTGCCGAGAACCTTGGGTTTCACGGCGAACTCGCATTCTTTCGGGGCTTATGGGACTGGCGCGCTTCCACCGACATTGTCGTATCAGCGCGCCGACAAAAACTGTCCCGTGCTGCCCAACTTCAATCGAGAGCCGGCTCCGCGTCTCCCCAAGTGAGAGGCCAGTCAGGCGGCACCCAATGTGGTATTACAACTGCGGGCGTTGCGCACCAAATTAGCCGGCACAGCTTCCCAACGCGTGTTCCTTTGCCTCTCCGGCTATGCCACTGTTCCAGAGCCTACCGCCGCTGCGCGTCACGGTGTTCTACCGCTTCAGCCGCTTCGGCGTCGGCCTTGGTCTTGTGCACCGTGCCGGGAGGGTGGTTTGGCGGAGAGTACAGTGTGTATAGCTTCAGCAAATCCGTCTTCGATGTGTTAATAACATTGTGGAAAGTACCCGCCGGGACCACAACCGCATCCCCGTCATGAACCAGGTGCTCTTCTTTCTCGTTGAATATAAATTTGGCTTCTCCGCGCTCGATGCGGAAGAACTGGTCAACCTTGGGGTGCACTTCGTCGCCGATGGATTCGCCCGGCTGCAGGCACATGACGACAAGTTGAGAGTGCGGAGCGGTGAACAGCACCTGCCGGAAGTAAGTATTGTTCAGTGTCTGCTGTTCGATTGGCCCAACAAATTCCATCATAGTATCGCGTCCTTTGTGTTCGGATGATCGTTTATGGCACGTTCATACTAAAGGCGGGCCCATGCCGCCTGTGCTCGCCTTTATGTGTCTCGGTAGGTTATGAAAGGGCTGCAGGCGCTGCGGTATCTTTACGCGTCGGCGTCGGTCAGTTGCCGGGAAACGTCTGAAAGGTTTACTTGGCAGTTAGGTCAGCCAACTTGCCTTTCAGTTTTGCGACTGCTTCCTTAGCATCACCGATCCGCTGTTGCACTTTGCCGGCATTCTTCTCTGCCTTTCCCTCGGCTCTCATCGTGCTGTCATTCGTGGCCTTCCCAACCTTTTCCTTGATTGTTCCCTTTGCTTCGTGGAAACTGCCCTTGAGCTTGTCTTTCGTGCTGGTTTTCATGGTTCTCCTTGGCCGTCGTAAGGCTCGGATTGCCAACTCAGAGCCCCACCGAGGCTGATACCTTCTTAATCCCGCGGCGCTCTACAGTCTGAGCAAAAGTGAACATCGGCGGAACCGCCTCGCGGCTTCCCACTAACCTGTCGTCGCGCAGAGGATCAATTGGCAGCTTGAGTTGTGTTTTGCAGACGCCTTGTAGCTCGAAGGGCTACGGGCTACTCTACTTCGCTTTGACAGCCTTCGGCCTGTCGGCCCAACGCCAGCTAAATAGATGGCCTTTGTGTTCGGCGGCCATGGCGCTGAAGCCCAGTACGCCCATAGCGAGGAAGATCAGGAAGAAAACCACGGCAATGATGAGAACTGGCATACCTCACCTCTGCGCCCATTCTGGAACAGGATTGCCACGCTTGCTGTGATTGCAGTCACCACTCGATGTGAGTACCCGACCTTACCTGGATGGTGCTACCATCCTGCTCGGATGGGACTATGGAATACGACCGCGAGAAAGTTGATGAGATTGTGCTGGCACTGCTGTGGCTGACACTTTCGGCAGAGAACAGAGCTTGGAAGGGGTTCGACTGGGAGACGCTGGACCGCCTGCACGCGAAGGGTTACATCTCCGACCCGAAGAGCAAGGCAAAGTCGGTGATTCTTAGTGTCGAAGGCGTGCAACATTCCCGTGAGCTGTTCGCGCGCTACTTTGGTCGACCAAGCCGGTAATCCTTCTGAGCTAGCAAGGCTACCCTGACAGTTCCGCGATCTGCCTGTCTAGTTCCGCGAGGGTTCGCCGCAGCAACTCCGAATACTTTTCGCTGCTGCTAGCCTCCAACTGCTGTGCGATACGCTTGCGCGAAAGCGTTAAATCCGCTTTCTTTTGCAGGCGCAGCAACTCTTCCGCAGGCAGTGCAGCTCTTCCGGCTGCGGGCTTCGACTCTCTGGACTCCTCCATCTGTGCTTCGACGGACTTACTTTCCCAACCTCTCGCCATGGCTTAATTATAGGCAACGGACCTCGTCGATGCAGGCGGTCGCCACAGAGGGCGTGATCGCATCGTATTCTTGCCGACGCTGATGAACTACGACTTGGAATGGACGGGCGGCCCCGCACGCCCGACCAGTTGGTTCTCTGGCCAGGCGTCCGGGGCCTCGCGGAGGAGAGATTAGGGGGAGGGGTAGTGCGGAGCTTGTAAATTTTCGCGGCCGTTCCATCGCGCCGCTAGCGCGTCGCCCACTCGCGCCAGCAGGCCGCTGACAGTAAACGGCTTTTGGATATGTTTTTGCTGTGACCCTAAGGTCGCCAGTCGCAACACCTCGCTGTCGGCATATCCGGTCATGAATAGCGTCACCAGCTCGGGACGCAACTCGCGAAGGCGCCGCGCCAACTCAGCGCCATTCATCCCCGGCATAACAACATCCGTAAGGAGCAGGTCTATCGCAATTTCGACGTTGCTTGCAATGTGTTCGGCTGCAGCCGGCCCGTCGGCCTCCAGCACACGATAGCCGCCGATTTCCAGTACCGCCCGGGTCACCTGCCGCACCGCCGGTTCGTCCTCCACCAGCAGGACCGTGGCCTCAGCAAAGTCTGTGAATTGGTATGGCTGAGTTCCGTTCTGCCTCGTGCTGCTTTCCATTGTCGCGTTCATCGCTCACCTGAACCGTTTCGCTGTTTATTTGCCGCTGCGATACTCCTAAATGCAAGTGGTGTGCCACTTTAGCTTTGGCCCACGTGCTCGCTCAAAACCTCGACGAATCATCAACCTACGAACAAAAGGCGAAATTATGGTATCGTCGCAACCGTTCCGTTCTGGCAACCGGTTCCGTTTCGGACTTCCCACTTCGGGAAGTGACTTCCCGCGCGCACTAACCGCTAGCCACAGTCTTCGGCAGTGTTATCCTTTTTCATTAACTCTCTTCGCGCGACCTATCGCGCCACATAAGGACCCACCCAGACATGTCTCGTACATCTCGTAGTGCTGTTGTGCGCGTTGCCGCCGCTCTGTTGACTTTGACCATCGCTCTTCCGGCCGACCTTCTTGCCGCTTCGCCCATTGCGCCCAACACTGAGACGGTCAACTGGGAAGTGATGTCGCAGATCCGTAACGAAGGCTTCCACAACTCCAAAGTTATGGAGATTGAAAGCCAACTTACCGACGTCATCGGTCCGCGCCTCACGGGCTCGCCCAACATGAAGCAGGCTAACGACTGGACGCGCGACAAATTCACCGAGTGGGGACTTGTGAACTCGCACCTCGAAGCCTTCCCCTTCGGCCGCGGTTGGTCCAACGACTACACGGAAGTACGCATGGTTGTGCCGCAAGCATCACCGCTGCTGGCCTACCCGAAGGCCTGGACGGTCAGTACCGACGGCGTCCTCCGCGCGCCCGTAGTGAAAGTGAAACTGGCCACACAGGCCGATCTCGATAAGTACAAAGGACAGCTCGCCGGCAAGATCGTCCTGAACGGAGATATGCGCGAGATCAAGCCGCAGGAGAAGCCAACGCTACAGCGCTACGACGACAAGAAGCTTGAGGAGATCGCGCAATACGAAATTCCCAGCGAGAAACCGCGCTTTCCTCGCGAAGAAGTCGCGCAGCGCATTGCGTTTCAGACGACACTCAATCAGTACCTGATGGACGAGAAGGTCGCCGCCGTTATCGATCCCAGCCGCAGCGGCGACGCGGGACTCGTGTTCGTGCAGAGTGGCGCCAGCTACAAACCCGGAGACCCCGCGGGTGTCCCGTCGCTCGTGATGTCCATCGAGAACTACGGACGCCTCACCCGGCTGCTCGATCACAATATTCCCGTCGAACTTGAAATCGACGTTCGCAACCAGTTCTACAATTCCGATCCCAATGCCTACAACACCATTGCCGAGATTCCGGGCAGCGACAAAAAAGACGAGGTCGTTATGCTCGGAGCCCACCTCGACTCTTGGCACTCCGGCACTGGCGCCACCGACAACGCCGCTGGCAGCGCCGTCGTTATGGAAGCGATCCGTATTCTGAAGGCCATCGGCTTCAAGCCCCGCCGCACCATTCGTGTTGGCCTGTGGAGCGGCGAGGAGCAGGGCCTTCTTGGTTCACACGCGTACGTGGCAGAACATTTCGGCTCGCACGCGCCGCCCACCGACCCCAAAGAGTTGGCTATGCCCAGCTGGCTATGGAAAGACGACACGCCGCTGACGCTCAAGCCCGAGCAGGGCAAAGTGTCGGCTTACTTCAACATTGACAACGGTACCGGTAAGATTCGCGGCATCTATTTGCAGGAGAACGAGGGTGTTAGTCCCATCTTCGGCACATGGATGGAACCGTTCAAGGATCTTGGCATGACCACCATCACCGACCGCGACACCGGCGGCACCGATCACGAGTCATTCGATGCGGTTGGCATTCCGGGATTCCAGTTCATTCAGGACCCGGTCGAGTACATGACGCGCACGCACCATTCCAACGCCGACACCTACGAGCGCATCCAGCGTGACGACATGATGCAGGCCTCTGTCATCCTTGCCGCGTACGTGTATGACGCGGCCATGCGTGACAACATGCTGCCGCGCAAGCCTCTACCCAAACCCGCACCGGCGGCCAGTCCGACCCCGACGAAGAATTAGCGTCTCGTCTTCATTCCGGCAGCACAAAGCTAAGCCCATCCCGCCCCGCACATTGCAACGATTGCATGTGCGGGGTTTAGTTTTCGAGCACATCGATTTCCGCCTTCCCCGTACGGTTGACCAAATTAGGGTTACAATCTCCTAACTCTCGAACTTGACGAGCACGTCTCGAACCACAGACCGAATGCACCTCACTCGCGCAGGAGTCTGCCCTTGCGAAAACTAAGCTGGCTTCGTGGTTTGATTGTTCCGATCAGCATCCTGTCCATCCTCTTCGTCGCGTTCGTTGCGTATTACCTCTACTGGGTGCCAAGCCGTCAAAGAGATTTGGACGACCGCGGCTTTCGTTACCTGAAGACGCTCAGCGACCAGATTCGCCTCACCGTCAATACCTACGACAAGATGATGGACAACGCGGTGAGTTCCGGAGTCATTGGCGACACCGAAGGCGTCACGCTGAAGAACCTGGAAAAGTTTCTCAATAGCGTGTCTCCACAGCTGGTCTTGGCCGAAGATTCCGAGACCGAGCATCTCATCGGCGATGACTTTGACGATCCGCCCAAGATCGCTATCCAGGCCGACGAGGGGACTCACTTCATGTATTTCGCCTTCAGCCACGCAATACAGGGCGAGGGGGTAGGGCAAAAACCGCTGAAGTTTGCAGTCAGGACCGATTTCGATCAGATGATCAACCGGCTTCTGGGTATTTCCGCATTGAGTCCCTTTGATGTTGTATTGATCGCGCAAAGTGACGGACGGGTGATTTTTCAGAAGTCGCTTTCGGGTGTCGAAATCTCGCAGCTCAAGAATCTCGAAGACGCTTCAGGCGACGTCAAAGGGAAAGACAAGAAGCAAATTGATATTGGCTGGCTTTCCCCCGCCAGTCGTTTGGAGGAAATTTGGATCGCTGGCGCCCGTTACCGTTTGTACTCGCAGCCGCTCCCGGTGGGATTTCTGCGAGCGAAGCACCCTGCTGACGGCCCTGAGAGCTGGGTGTTGGTTGGCCTGGTGCGCGCCGATCGCTTCCGCTCCGAAAGCCAGTTAATACCGTACTCCTACATACTCTTCATGCTCGCCGCCATCCTGCTGGCTGCGGTTTCCTATCCGTTCCTGAAGCTGTATCTCTCCAGCCCGGGGGAAAGACTGCGTGCGCGCGACATCACCCTCATCGCAGTGTTCGCCTGCTTCGTGTCTGCCGTTCTGACCTTCATCCTTGCTGACATCTACTTCTGGCAACGTTCCTACAATCCTGCGGCCGAACGTGAGATGGCAAAACTCGCCCACGCCATGGATACGAACTTCAAGTTCGAGCGGGCCGCCGCCTTATCCGTCCTCAATAAATTAAATGACTCCCCAGAAGTTCGTTTGGCGATGCAGCAATCGCGAGAGCAGTCGTATCGTGACATTCGTGTGCTCTACGGGACAGATACCGGTGTCTGCGATCCCGAGTGGGCGTGCCAGGTCGATATCCTGACCAATGCCGACATCGTGCCGAAGCTCGCGGACTATCCCTACCCGTTTTTTGCCTTCTGGAGCGACTCCCGAAGTAAGCAGCAGATCAAGTGGACAACCCGCCATCGTCCTACGCCATTCCTCCTGCTTGACGATCCTTCCGTACCGTATTACCCGGAGGTCAGGCGCGCGCTGAAATTGCCGCCGGAATCACAATCTCCCCGTGCGGAGGGAATCGGTTCTCAGTACTCGCCCACCACTGGCCAACAGATCACAACTTTCTGGCAGGTTGATCTTCATCCCACCGATCAGAACGGAAAGCCATACGAAGGGGATGAAGTGGTGAGCAGACGATACTCATACTCGCTCGTCACCCAACCCGTTTCCCTTTACAACGCCGTCTTACCCGGCGGATACCAGTTCGCCGTGCTGACCCCGGACGGTACGGTCGTTTTCCATTCCGATACAACGCGCAACTTGCGCGAAAACTTCTTCGCCGAAACCGGGCAGAACCCCAACTTGCGCTCCCGCGTCCGCATGCGCGCGGAGGGGCCGGTCACCTCGAATTACATCGGAAAGCCCCACCGCATGTACGTGCTACCCATGGACGCCGCCAATCAGGACGGACCCTGGACCGTCGTCGTCTTTCGCGACCTCCATCTTGAAGAAGTGCTCAACCTTGAAGTACTCAGCCTCGTCACGATTCTCTTTCTGCTTTACGGAGCGGTCATTACGCTGGTCGTACTTTCGCTCCATTGGCGGCGAAAGGGCCATTCGTCGGACTGGTTTTGGCCCGACTCGCGCAAAACCACCCGGTACCGGCGCGCCGCCATCATCAATGTCTCCGCCGCCGTGGTTCTCCTATTCCTGGCTTGGTTCATGTCGTCGGGGCCCCTTCTGTTTTGCGCCGCCGTTATCCCAGCCGCGACCTTCATCGCCGTAGTAGTGACGACGGGCCGACGCGATGACAAGCACGAACTGCCCGATCAGCCAGAAGAGACTGATTCGAAGCGCTGGCAGTCCGCCTACTTTCAGGCAGTTTCGACGCTAGTGGTTTTGCTCGCGGTGTTGCCATGTCTTTGCTTCTTCAGGGTGGCGGCTGATTTTGCCCAGGAGCTTCTGGTAAAGCGCACCCTGCTGAAACTTGCCGGCGATTTCGACCAGCGCGCATTGACGATGCAGGCCCTTTACCAAGAGGTAAGACTCAGTATCTTTTCGACACAGATTCTGGCCGGCCCGGATGGCCAGCACGCCCACCTTTTAGAAGACAAGAAGTCTCCATCGCCTCCGGAGGTGCCGGTCTTTTCTTATCACGAACTTCTCAATACTTGTGTGTCCAGCGACGGGGTGTCGCCGTCTCCATGCTTACCCGCGCTTGCTTATCCAGAACTCTTCAATCGATGTATTTCTCGCGAAGATCGGGTTTCTAATGCGTCCGCGGCGGGGGCTACGAGTGAAAGCTCGTTCCTTAGCTCGCTTTCCTACCCCTACAACGAGAGTGCTGCCGACGACCGGCACCTCGCCGAGGGAAAGTCGGATGTGTGGAAGTGGACTTCCTGCAGCTACGGTCGAGATCGCGCTCTTGTCTTGCTGGCGCAGACGCCGGACGGGCCGGCGCGACGCATTACTACCGCTTGGCAGCCGTTCTATTTTGCCTGGAGTAGCTGGATCTGGTGGCTGGGCGGCGCGGCTTTCCTCGCCGCGGTGTACTGGTTCGTCCGCTTGAGCTTCAGCCGAGTCTTCCTTCTCGACCTCGTTGCCCCACCGCCTTCCATGACGATCGCGCCCGAGTTGAATCCCGGCACGCTGATGGCCGACCTTCCCATGAATCTCCTGATCATCGGTCCGGAGGTTGCTCAACCGATTTCAAGCTTGTTGCATCGCTCGGATGTTCAGGTGCGCGAAGCGGAGGACTTGCTTCCGCCTGCGGCCCCCACTTCAGATACGAACGCAGCCTCTCATGAGCTCGCCGGGGTTGACGCCATCCTCCGCGATGGCCGCCCGCTGGTGCTGCGCAATCTTGAACGACTGGCCGACGACCCCGAGACCGCTGCCAGGACGCACGCCATCCTCATGCGTCTGCTCTCGGCGCTTGGCAACAGTGTCATCATCGTCTCCAGCCTCGATCCGATCCTGATCTCATCCATCGAGGGCAGCGACCGATGGCGGACCATGTTGCAATCCTTTGTCCGCATTGATTTTCACGCTACGCCGCGCCGCAGACTGGACGAAGACGAGGCCGACTACCAGGCCCGGATCTCCGCCAATTCGTACTTCCACTGGCTTTTCGCCGGCCTGCCTAAGTCGGAGAAACTGGTTATGTTCCAGTTGGCGCGGGAACATGTGGTCAATCCGAGCAGCAGCCAGATCGTGTACGAGTTGATGGAGCAGGGCATGATCGAGCGCAGGCACGGGTTATTGACCATCGCCGACCCGCACTTTGCAAAGTTTCTGCCCCGCGCGCTTCCTCACCACACTGTGAAGCTTTGGGAGAAGGAAATTGCCGGTGCTCGTCCATTCTCCCTGCAAACATCGCTGCTGATCGTCGGTGTCGGGGTCGTCGCTTTCCTCATTTATACCCAGGGCGACGTCTTCAACACCTGGGTAACATATGCAACCGGAGTCGCTTCTGTGGTTCCGAAGGCATTGCAGTTCTTTGAGAACTTCCAGTCGAAGTCGCAGGGGAAATCGTGAGGCCTGTTCGCGGGGGTGGCCCACAATTGCCTGCCGTCGGCATTTGTGGATTCACGAGATAACACGTCGCAGGGTGCCCCATTCAAGGGCGCGAAGCGACCTTGCGTGGGGGTTTTCGTCGACATCGCAAGGAACTCTGTCTCACCTCTCGTATCACACGACTTGGTGTCCTGCGTCCTATTCCATCCTTGTCCAGTTCGGGTAGAACATGCTTCGTGAGGCAAACGGGAGTTGTGTCCCTCTGTGCTCACTGCCGCTCAGGCGGGCGATAATAACCCGCTCTTTGACAAGCAAGAAGCTGGCAAACTGCCGATTCCCGACCACGGTAGTCTGCCGGAATGGTCTGGTTGGCTGTATGATTTGTATGAATAGTATGACTGACTTTGCTCCCAAAACCGCCATTTTTAGCCCCTAAGTCCTACGGCCACTAATGGATACGTATAACTACCTGTAAAATCAATTGCATACAAACAATTTCTCCCTAAGCCATTGATTCTAAAGAGACGCTAATCTTTTTTTAATTTTAGTCTCTGTTGTATAACACCAAGACAGTCCCGCGCGGGGGACCTCACCATTTCTCGCACTCTTCTCCCGGTATCCGCCTCGCCTATAATGGCTTCCACATCGGTTCCAGCCTTGGAGGATTCATGTCGCCCGCTTCCGATCTGTCGGCCATTCGCCTGCCGCGAAATTACGATGTCGAGCTGTTGCAGCGCGACTTGCAGACCTTGCAGGAAGTCAGGCGCGCTCCGCAACCCGGGCCCTACCACAAAGGCGAATGGACCGGAATCGCGCTGTATTCCATGGGTGGAAAGCAATCCACCTTTCCCAGCGCCGCCGGAACCGAGCACTACCAGGAAACGGAGGAGCTGCAAAGCGCGCCGTATTTCCGGCAGATCTTGCGCGAGCTTGAGTGCCCGAAGGAAGTGGTCCGCATTCTGTTTTTGCCCCCGGAAGGCCACATCAAAGACCACTTCGACTTCCATACCAGCTTTCAGTTCGGCCTGCTGCGCCTGCATATTCCAATCGTCACCCATCCCGACGTGATCTTCGTAATCGACGGTCAGCAGGTTGCAATGAACCCGGGCGAACTCTGGTATGGCGACTTCTCCAAGGTCCACTCGGTCAAGAACAACAGCCCGGTCGTGCGCGTTCACATGGTGATCGATGTCCAGATCAACGACTTCGTGCTTGGCCTGTTTCCCGAAGACTTCATCGCACGGCGTCGCGCAGAAGGTATCTCCATCACCACCGAACCAATTCCAGCGTCAGAAGCCGAGTTGCGGCGCTTTGCCTGCGACTTCCGCATTCCGGGCGAGTTCATGCCCATGTTTGTTATCGGCAAGCCCCTGGCTACTTTGGCCAAGGGCGCGCAAGCATCGGTACGCATGCTCGACGGCAAGCTCAATGTGCTGATCGACAACGAGCTCGCGTTTCGACTAGAGCGACTCGCCGACGACGTGTTCGGCATCTCTGGTTTGCCGCCCGGCATGACGTTGCAGCTCAAGCGCGACAACCAGGTCGTGAACGAAGTCTTGCTGCACATGAAGGGTCTGCCTAAGGACCTCTATTCCGCGCGACTCGGCATTATGCGCGGGCCCATGATTACCGAGCAGAGCGTGTCGTTACCAGTCATCCAGCAAGCGGTGAACGCCGCCGGATCGTTAAGCTAAGCGGCGGCGGTCGATGGCTAGTGAAATCGGCCGGTGTGTTCTACTGTCGAAACCACGTTTGTGATGACCCGCTCAGCTGAACTCCCGTCTGTTTGGTCCAGCCGCCGCTGGCGCATTGCCGTCCTGCTGGGGATCGGCGTGCTCGTCAACTTCGTTGACCGGGTGAACCTGTCGGTAGCGGTCACGCCGTTAAAGAGTGAATACGGCCTCAGCACAGTAGCGATTGGGTATCTCCTTAGCGCGTACAGCTGGACGTACATTGTGCTGCAACTACCATCGGGGCCAGTCTTGGATCTCTTCGGCGTAAAGCCCGTGATCCGCATCAGCACATTTTTTTGGAGCTTGGCTTCGTTTGCCACGGGGGCGGCACGTGGTTTCGTGTCGATGGTGTCGGCTCGACTGATGCTCGGCGTTGCCGAGGCCCCGACGTTTCCGGGCAACGCAAAAGCCGTTGGTCTATGGTTCCCGCTGAGTGAACGAGGACTGGCGACCGCGATTTTCGATTCCAGTGCGAAATTCGCGTCGGCGATTGGGGTCCCAGCGGTAGCGGTGGTGGTGCATTACTGGGGATGGCGCATGAGCTTTGTGTTCACAGGCCTGCTGAGCCTGGGCTACTTTGCGCTGTTCTGGTTTGTGTACCGCGATCCCAAGGATGACCAGAGGCTCACGCTGGCCGAACGCGATTACATTGCGGCGGGAGGCGCCGAGGATGCCATGGCAGGCAGTTCCCAGCAAGCTGCGTCGTTGTGGTTCCTCTTGCGACGAAAAAAAGTATGGGGACTGGCTCTGGGCATGGCTGCCTACAACTACAACTTGTACCTGTTCCTGACATGGCTGCCGGGATACCTCAGTACGGCACTTCACCAGGATGTGCTGCATTCGGGGTTCTACACGGCGGTCCCGTGGCTCGCTGCGACGGTGAGCGACCTCGTCGTTGGCGGCTGGCTGGTGGACCATCTGATTCGACGCGGTCACGATGCGACTCGGGTAAGGCAGACGGTGCTCGTGGTCGGGTTGGTGCTGGGGCTGGCGATTGCGGGTGCGG
>Ga0302172_10000473_pt1 | contig 11909 bp, 9 predicted proteins | sample I_Fen_N2_3_FD_198777 | JGI IMG/M metagenome (GOLD analysis project Ga0302172, IMG submission 198777) | Peat permafrost microbial communities from Stordalen Mire near Abisko, Sweden - I_Fen_N2_3 | ecosystem: Environmental > Terrestrial > Soil > Wetlands > Permafrost | place: Sweden: Abisko... | reverse complement strand
TCGCTGGTTAGCGCTGCTTTGTTTGGGCAGGCAGGACGGCTGCTTTGGAGATGTAGAAGTGGCCGCGCCGGGGCGAGCTCCGGCAGGCACGCCTCCGGCAGCTTGCGGTAAGTTTCCGACCCCCCCCTTTTCGGCAAGCGAACAGCAAAGCGGACATTCCGCTTCGCAGTGCGCTGCGGCGTCGTAACTTCAGCTTCCATGTTTAGCTGGACCGGGCTGTTTGCAGAGTTGCTGATCCGATAGTTGTTCATCGTAGACAGTGGACGGCCAAGCGAAACAACGCCTAGCTACCTTCCATTGCCGGGCCATCGATAATTCCACGTAAATATTCAACGTGCTGCACAAATGCCCGGCGGCCTGCACGAGTGATAGCCACGCGGGTTCGCGGCTTCTTTCCCTCGAAGTCCTTTTCGATGGAAACATAGCCCGCGTTCTCCAGTGTCGTTAGATGAGCCCCGAGATTGCCGTCCGTCGCCTCGACGATGGCTCGAAGCCGCGGAAATTCGATCGCGTCGCGCGAGGACAGTGCGTTAAGCGTCGCCATGATCTTCAGGCGCAGTTGTTGGTGGATGATCTCGTCAGAGTCAGCAGCCATGTCAGGCCTTCCGGAACCAAAACCCCGTCGAGATCAGCGTCCCACCGCCGACCACGGCCATCCAGAGATTGAAATGCTCGTGCAAGAGTCCGTAGCCCGCAATCGTCAGGCCGCCGACGATAATGCCGGCGAAGACCCAGCGCGCCCCCATCCAGATGCCCGCGAGCACGTAGAGCAATGCGACGAGCAGGGCGGGAAAAGCGCCGAACTGTGCACTCTCCCGCGGCTGCATGATCGCAAAGGTCAAAAACATGAACGCGAAGATGGCCCCCAACGCCGCCAGGTAGCGCCAACCGTCCTGCGCAACGAGGCCTTTTGCCGTCGCAGCCCTGTCGATCAGGTAGCCGCCGAAGGCGCCTCCCAGGGACAGGATCACCCAAGTCCACCCGGCGCGCGCAGGGTAGAGATCGGTCAGTCCGTACCCGACAAGCCAGACCAGGCCCCAGAGAAGGAAATACGGAGCACCGACTTCATAGCCGCGGAGGACGAATGCGCGGCGCTGGGCCCGCTCGATGTCGATCAATGCCTCGGTAGCCTGCTGTGGGGAAATCGTCATGGTCGGACCTCGAAGGGAGTTGAGCGATGTCCTGCCATGACAGAGTACTCTATCTCACAGAGTATATCAAGGGATTGCGAAGTCAGACGCGGAATCAGAGTGTAGGAACTGGAAACGTCCGGGACCGGAACACTGCCAAGCAGACGACCCGGATTATCGGCAATGGGTCGAAAGCGCCAATTCAGGCAGCCAAGTTGACGGGCTCCTTTCGGCCACAACCGGTCATGCGCGGGCACGGCAGAATTTGCCGGATAGCGGTCCGTCGAAGCAGCCTTAGGTTCCAGTTGCGGTCCGCCAAAGCTCCCCGGCAATCGGCAGGAACCCTGCTGTCAGGCACAGCGCGCCCGCGAACATCAGGTTGTCCACGTCCCAGAAAGCGAGAAAGAGTGCGCAGCCCAGGATCACTATCGCGGGAGCCCAAGCGGGTACGCGCGGCGCGCGCCAAAGTGCGATGGCCTGGACGGCAAGGCCGATAAGTGCAAGCTGGGACAGCGCACGGGTGAGGCCGTAGGCACCGTGATCGGCCGTCACGGCGGCGTAGGTCGCGATCGCACCCTCCGTGTACCGCGAGTCTACGTCGCCGAGTCCACGCGTCAGCGCGGTGTAGAGACCGAACACGCCGCCGAGGTAGATGCTTCCCGTCACCGTCAACGAAATGCCGATCGTGGCGATCGTCGGGCGGGCATGGCGCCCGATCTGATGTAGGCCAAATGCACCGAGCACCAACAACGGCAAGGTCAGGTAGCCAAGCAGGTGCGGATCGTGGATCATCGGCCAGAGATTTCGCGCCTCGATCAAGCGCGTCACGGTGTCAGCAGCCGGCCGGGGCACGTAGCGTTCGTGAAATACGAAGAAGTCGGCGAGCGCGCGAAAATGGAGCGCGAACATGAGCATCCAAAGGAGCGGCAGCCCCACGAGAGCTACCGCCTGCGCTTGTCTAACGAATCGGTCGACACGAGGTTGGTCCATGCAGCGAATAATCCGATTTGGGCGCTGCCGTGACAAGTAGGCACGGAGCAAGAGCGCTGGTTCCGAGACAGAAATCGCGCAGTGTCGCGGAAGCGACTGACCCTCGGGCCGAAAAGACCCGGGGACTCATCTCTGCGGCATTTCTCGCACTCATCAACCGCCGTCCCTACGAACGCATCCGCGTCAGTGACATCACCCGCAAGGCTGGCGTGGGTCGCGCGACGTTCTACGCCCACTTTGAGTCGAAAGACGCGCTACTGCGAGCCGAGCTTGGTCGCGTCGTGCTTCCGATGCTTGTTGAGTTACCTGGTGATCCGTGCCTCGTTGACTGCACGAACCTATTCGCCCATGTGCAGCAGGCCCGGGAAATTTACCGCTCGCTGATGGCCGGCACCGCGCGAGTTGGGAATGAGCGAATGTTGCAGGACGCGATCGAGGCACGGATCGCATCTGCTTTGGTCGTGCCATCGGCGCAAGCCAAAGCCGCTGCCCCGACACCCGGATTCCTGCCGCGCTTCGTCGCGGGTACGATTCTGACGTTGATTGCCTGGTCACTCGAACAGGCCGTCGCACCGCCGCCCTCGGATCTGCAGAATGCCTACCGCGCACTCGTGGGCCACGTACTGCAGGGTACTGCGCGAGCCTGACCGGCAAGAGCCGGCCATGACCGGGCGGTCAACATTGACGTCCAAATGTTCCCTGAGCGGACATTGGTACTCATGCCGAGAGCGAATCATTCACCGTCAGTCGACTACGTTCGCACAAGTCGCACTGATCAAGGCTACGTTTGTTCAGGAACTGATTGACGATCAGTACCATCCCGGCGGCGACCAGGCATTAGTGGCCGAAGAGGTGTCATCGGCCGTGTTCGAGCCACCGTGGCAGCCAGTGCAGGGCGATCAAGCCCGCTAGGAAGCTGAATGCCATGCCGATCAGGCTCGGCTGGAACTCGCCTGGCCGGGTTGAGCGAGCGCTCTCATCGGCGCAGTCGTTGCGGAGGCGACGGAAATGGGCCAGGCTATGGCGTCCGCAAAATATTCCCAAGGCGCGACCGTGACTGGAACTATTGGACGAATTCTTAAGTGGGCGATAGTGTCAATCGCCTTGGTTGGCATCGCGATGCTGGGATTGCGTTCGTTTAGGGCGCTGAGCGGCCCCACGTTGCAGCCATGGCACACTTTTGTTCCCCACGAATTGAATGCCGATCAACTCGACGCGGCCGACTGGAATCGTTACCGCGCGCAAGAGGACGAGATCATGGTCAGCGTTCGTACCGAGGTCAGCCAGAAGTTGGCACCGGGCGAGCGAGTTCCGATCAATCGGTACTTCGAGGCGAGTCCGGTCTTTCCAGCGCACTTCGTGCAAGACTGGAACCGCTCCTATGCGATGGAGCCAGACGGCAAGCCGGTCGGCGTAGTGGTCTTGCTGCACGGGCTCACCGACTCGCCGTACAGCCTACGGCATGTGGCCAAGCGTTATCGTGATCGTGGCTACGTTGCTATTGGCATTCGGATGCCGGGTCATGGGACCGTCCCGGCGGGCTTAACCAGTGTGCGCTGGGAAGACTGGATGGCCGCAACGCGGCTGGCGGTTCGTGAGGCGCGTCGGAGAGTACCGGCACCAGCGCCACTTCATCTGGTTGGCTTCTCGAACGGCGGAGCGCTGGCGATGAAGTATTCGCTGGACGCGCTGGAAGACCCGCATCTCGCGCGCGCCGACCGGGTCCTCTTGTTCACACCTATGATCGGTATCACGCGTTTTGCGCGTTTTGCCGGGCTGGCCGCTCTTCCGGCAATTTTGCCGCCATTCGCAAATGCAGCTTGGCTCAGCGTCGTGCCAGAATTCAATCCGTTCAAGTACAACTCGTTTCCCGTCAACGGTGCACGACAGTCCTTCCTCCTGACTGACTCGCTGCAAGCACAGATTCAGCGCCTCGCCCGAACGTCGCTGCTCGGAGGCTTGCCGCCGGTAATTACGTTCCAATCGGTCATCGACTTTACCGTCAGCACGCAGGCGATCATGACGGGACTGTATGCGTATCTTCCCGACAACGGGAGCGAGATCGTGTTGTTCGATGTCAACCGCACGCTCAAGTTCGCTCCGCTGCTCCGTCAATCCGCATACGTGGCGACAGAGAGACTCACCCCCACAGCGCCCCAAACTTTCCGCTTTACGGTTATCGCGAACGCCAACGACGATACCGAAGGATCGGTCGAGAGAAGTATTGCGCCCGGCCAACTCAAAGCCGAGGTCCGTGCACTGAATTTGCCGTACCCGTCTGGAATATTTTCGCTTTCGCACTTGGCGATCCCAATTCCGATGGACGACCCCCTATACGGAATGCAGCCCGATCCGAAAACGAAAGGCGACTACGGCTACAACCTGGGCGCGATGGATGCCCGCGGAGAGCGCGGCGCACTCATCGTCGATCAGGACTTCCTGACGCGACTGCCCTCCAATCCGTTCTTTCCGTATCTGCTCGAACGGGTGGATGCCGGAATCAGCAAGCCCTCCGGTCCCTCGGGCCAAAACATTGCCGCGTCGGCGGTACCCGGCTTGCCGGTGCGGCTCGAAGCCGTGCTGTCAACGCTTCTTCCGGACGACAGGGAAGGGCAGTTTTTCGCTGGTCCATAGTCCACCCACGTTGACCGCTGGCGCCCCACTGTCGCCCTTCATACGGGGCAACACAATGACAACATTTGGGGCCAATGACCACTTTGCCGTGCGCTGAAAGGCCACTTGAGAGAAGTTCATCCGGCCAACAAGAGTCGGGTCCCGTAGTTGGCGAACGGCAGCTTGTATGGTGTTTTCGGCTTTCTACTGAAACAGTGAAGAAACCGGGGCAACTCCAACTCCATCGCGCCCACCGCGGCGCGCCGTGGGTTGGCGCCGTCGACTCACCGAGGCGGGATAGGATGTCGCGCACGGCCGGGTTGTCGGTGATGAAGTTGGTAATGATTCCTATCGAGCCGGTGAAGGTGAGGCACAAGACCAGGTTCGCCTCGCACGACAAATCGCACGCCCATGCACGACGCAAATGAATAGCCGCCCCCCGCCTGCGACCGTCAGCATTGAGAAAGATCGATCGACTGCATCGGGTCGGGTCCAGCACAGAAACGCACGCGCCCAGCGGCTGCTCTGGTGCCTTCGCCCGACATTGAAAGGATACGGGCGACGGACGTGACCCGGCTATCTACAGACGTTCAGTAGTACCTTGCAAAATTCCTGGAAGCAGTGATGCCTACGGCCATAACTGTTGGACGCGACAATACGGAACCATTGTGCACCGACGAGGAATCTATGTCGTGATTGCGTCAATGCCGACTCGCGTCGACAATACGCTTGCGATGACGACCCGCAAGCCTCCAGGAAGAGTCCCGGCAGCGCCGCATAAGGCGGAAGGCGCTGCCGGCTTTCACGCCCGCGTTGAGCGGCTCGCGGTCGGGAAGGCACTCCGCCAGCGCGTTCCGCGGGAGAGCCACGCGGAATGGAAATCGCCGCGCCGGGGCCGAGACCCCATAGCGATACTGGAAACGTCGAACCGCGGACGGATCAAGGGGTTGGTGCCGATCCGGTACGGACGCATGGTACGCAGTCCGTTCACCTTTCTGCGCGGCTCGGCGGCGTTGATGGCGTACGATCTCGCGAGCACGCCGACCACAGGCATCCGGGTACAGGCGTGCGGTGACTGTCACCTGCTCAACTTCGGCGCGTTTGCGACGCCCGAGCGGAACCTGGTCTTCGACCTCAACGACTTCGACGAGACGCTTCCGGCACCCTGGGAATGGGACGTGAAGCGTCTGGTCGTGAGCTTCCTGGTCGCGGGACGCGACAATGGCCTGTCGGACGACGACAGCCGGCTCGCGGTACAGGAGTGCGTGCGCGCCTACCGGGAGCATCTGCGCGAGTGCAGCGGACTAAGACCGCTCGAAGTCTGGTACCAGCGCCTGGATGCAAAGACCCTGATCGCGGCGGCGCCCAGCGCCAATGAGCGCAAGTTCCGGCAACAGATCGCCGATCGGGCGCGCGAACGCGTCCTCGAAAATCTTTTCCCCAAGATCACGAACCAGGTCGGTGGGCGGCACCGCCTGGTCGACCAGCCGCCGATCCTGTTCCATGTCGCCGAGCCGGACTTCGACGAAAGGGTTCGCGAGGCAATCGCCGACTATCGTAACTCGCTGTCCGATGACCGCCGCGTCCTGCTCGACCGGTATCGCCTAGAGGACCATGCGATGAAGGTCGTGGGTATCGGCAGCGTCGGAACGCGTTGTTATATCGGGCTGCTGTTCTCCGAGGACGGCCATCCGCTGATCCTCCAGTTCAAGGAAGCGGTCCGCTCCGTTCTCGAGCCTTATGCGGGAAAGAGCGCTTACGACAACCAGGGGCAGCGCGTCGTCATAGGGCAGCGGCTTATGCAATCGTCGAGCGATATATTCCTCGGCTGGGTGCGTGGGCGGCGCGGCTACGACTTCTACGTGCGCCAGCTGCGGGACATGAAGATGTCCATTCCCGTGGAAGGCTTCAGCGCCGTCCGGCTCGCACGCTATGCACGAATGTGCGGCTGGACACTGGCGCGCGCCCATGCGAAATCCGGAGATGCCGCCACGATCAGCGGCTACCTGGGCAAAGGCGACAGCTTCGACCGGGCGCTGGGCCGATATGCGCTCACCTATGCGGACCAAACGCAGAAGGACCACGCGGCACTGGTGAAGGCGATTCGTTCCGGCCGGCTGCGCGCTTTGTCTGAAGAGTAATCCTCGGCTGCGCTCGATGGCGCGCTTCACGGTGGTGGCAGCGCCACCCAAGTGGCGTCCGGATCGAAACGCGTCATTGCGCTCGCTATGGCTGCCGAATTTGCGCCGAGATCCTTCTGATACACGATGCCGTCGTGGTTCACGAGGAATGACATCACGCCGGTTTCGCCGTAGCGCGCCGGCCAGGCAACCAGCGCGAAGCCGTTGGCAAGATGACCGCGCGCGAGGTAGCTGCGTGCGCCGCCGGTTGCCGCTCCACCCTGCGCCTCGAGGATCTTGAACCGGTAGCCGTAATAGCCGTCCTTGATGCCGGCGGTATAGAACAGTGGCCCCGCAGGGCTCGGTAGCTCTCCTTCCGACGTGTCCCAGTACAGGCCGTCGTGCTTGCCGGGGCTGCTCAGGAAACGGCGGGCATATTCGAGGATGCCGTCGCCGTTCCGATCCTGCTCAGCGTATTCTCGTTGCGCATCGAAGTAGGCGTACATGGCATTGATCGCTGCCAACTCGTTGCGGCCGATGCGGCGGATTCGCATCTCCTCCAACCCGGCATGGGCGTCGAACGCCCAGCCCTCGCCACTGCGGACGATCGGAATCGGCAGCGACCAACCGTCGCTCAATAACAGTCGGGCATAGGCGCCCTCGCGCTCGATCCGATGACCCTGCGACCAGGCGGCCAGGAAGTCGGTGCGGTCCCTTTCGGACGCAGTGTCGAGCGGTATCAGCCGTCGAAAGTCTGGACCGAGTACGGCATGCACCTCGTCATTGTCGTGGCGCGCGAGTCCGTCGACCAGTGCATCGACCGCAGCCTCGGGCGTGGGAAAGGTCCTTTGCGCGAACGAGGGTGTCGCGACCGTCAGCGCCGCGACGACCAACAGCGCTGCTACGAGCCGCGGCCACCTGTCGCGCATCGATGCATGTTGCACAGTGGAGTCCATGTCTATCGCCGCCGCGCCGCTGCGGCGCCGGCCGCCCCGGATCCACGCTGCTGCATTGCCGCTCGGCTCGCCGTGCCGCGATCAATCTGCTGACGCGTCTGTGCGGCGTTTCCCGCGCCGCGTAGCGCGTTGTCGCGGTTGATCGTCGCGGCGCTCGCATTCCGATTCTGCACCTGCGAACGATTGACGCCGGCAGCGCGGTTTTGCAGCTGCGCGCGATCGACACCGGCCGCTCGATTCTGTATCTGCGACCGGTCGACCGTTGCGGCGCGGTTCTGTACCTGCGCGCGATCGACATTTGCGGCGCGGCTCTGCAGCTGGCTGCGGTCGATTTGGGACGCTTGCGCCGGAAGCCGGCTGCGATCCACACTTTGCGCACGATCCTGTAGTTGTCCGCGGTCGATATTGCCGGCACGATTCTGCAATTGCGCACGGTCGACGTTTGCGGCGCGGTCCTGAACGGCTCCTCGATCCGCACTGGCTGCGCGGTCGCGCAGATTGCCGCCGCCGTCGGTGGCGCCGGGTCGCTGCGGAAGCTGGCTGCGGTCGATGTTGCGTAGCGCGTCGCGCTCAAGGTTCTGGGCGCCCACGCGATTGGCGAGCTCCTCGCGTGCTCGATCGCGCTGTACCTCGCGCCCGCGGTATTCGTCGCGTGCGCGAGCGTCGCCGACCCTCTGCTGCAGCCGATCGCGCGTCGCGGCGTCACGATATGGAACACCGTGGCGATTGCGCACGTCATGCCGCCAGCTCACGTCGCGATCGCGTGAATCGATCCGGTGATTGATGTTGATGTTGTTCCAGCGGTTCACGTTGATGTTGACGTCGCGTCGGCGCCAGTCCACGCCGCCCCACAGCGAATTCGACACGCCGATCCCGACACCCCACCAGAAGCCGGCATGCGCGGCACTGCCCCAACCCCAACCCCAGCGCGGCGGCGGCGGAAAGAAGAAGGGTGGAAACGCCGGATGCCACCACGGGCCAAACGCCCAGCGCGGATTGAAGATAGGCACGAACACGACGCGCGGATTAGCCGGCACGATGGTAATGATCTGTACTGGAGACGGGGGCGCATTCACGACGATCGTCTGCGGCGGAGGCGGCGCGGGCTCGAAGCCAATAGTCTGGTACTCGTTGGACGCGAGGTTGCCGGCATCCTTTGCCTTCGCCCGCAGAAATTGCACCGAGTCCATCACTTCACCGGGTTGCGCGAGAAACGCGTCGCCCAGGTCGCGCACCCATTGCGGATTTTCACCGAACATGGCGAGTACCTGCGGGAACGCCACCAGTGACTGAACACTGGGGTCCCACGGCTTGTCCTGCACAGCCTCAACAGCGGCGTCGCCCTCGAGCTTGCGGTGCGCGTACGCCCAATCTACGGCTTGCGCCACGTCGGAAGGATAGGTTGACGCCATCAGCGCCTGCGACAGCAAGGCGTCCGGAAATAGCGCAATGGGCGCGAGCATCTGGTCGAGTTCGGCTGCGTTGAACTGCTTGGGTTCGGCCGCGAGCGCCGATCCAGCGGCCAGAAGGCAACCCACCACCAACGCCATGGCAGCACGGAGAAGTCCAGAACGCATGGGAATGATCAACGAAGGCTTGCGGGCGAAAAACCCGACATTGCACGGTGAGTCTAGGCTCGCGCTCGTATAGTTTGTTGACATTTATCAAGTTGACATCAGGTAGCCACCTGGCTGATTCCCAGGTGCTGAATTTCACAGGGCTCGTAAGCAGCCCGGATCGATTCGCCACCAGCACGAAATCGCGTTCGGGATCGTAGTCGCGATGTGACGGCTCGCGCTCGGCCGGTTGGCATCAATTACTGGTCGACCGAGCGAATTCCTCAGCGCAATGGCGAGAACGCATGCTGCCTGGTCGGCTGTCTCGCTAGCCCCATCGCGCTCAAAAATTCGCAGTGGCGGATCGGCCGTTCTTGCAAGCTTCCGATTGCGGGCGCGACCGAAACCGGACTAAGCGCGAGGCATTTCAGCCCCCATGCAATAGAATTCCGGCTGGCTGCAACGGGGGCAAAGGTTCGTAGCGACTAGGTGCCCGAACCCCGTGGCCCCGACGCGGACCCGGCCGACAGTTTCGAGGTGTCTGCGGGAGCCCGCAGCATCCGTATGCCGGCATACGCGACGGCGACGGTAAGCACGGGGCTTATGTAACTGAAGAACGCCCACGGTGCATAGCTCCAGGTCGCTACGCCGAGTGTTGCCGCCATGTACGCGCCGCAGCTGTTCCACGGGATCAGCGACGACGTGGGGGTAGCCGTGCCCGCGACAGAGCGCGACAGTACGGCAGGCGCCAGGCCGCGGCGCGCAAACGCTGTCTTGAACATTCGGCCGGGCAGGACGATCGCGATGTACTGATCGGCCGTGATGATGTTGGTCGCGATGATCGATGAAACCAGGGAGGCGACAAGCGCACCGTTGGACTTTGCCTTTTCGATGATGGGCGTGATCAGGCGCTCCAGGACCCCGGCCTTCTCGACCACGCCGCCGAAGGCGAGCGCCGTAATAATGAGCCAGATCGTGTTCAGCATGCTGTCCATGCCGCCGCGCGAAGCCAGCATGTCGAGCGATGCGATGCCGGACGACGATTTGTAACCGCTAGCCAGCGCGAGCCACACACCCTTGAACAGCGCCACCGCGCGTGGCAATTCCCCGCCCGGGTCCGCAAAGACGGTCACCCGCCCCGGTTCGAGGATCGCGGCGAGCAGCCCGCCGGCGATGGCGCCCAGGAAGATCGACGTGAACGGGGTCACCTTGAAGGCGGCGAGCCCAACGACCACCACTAGCGGTAGAAACAGCCAGAGTGAGATGTGGAACGACGCCTTGATTCCCTCAATCTTGGCGGAGGCGTCGAAGTCCCCCGGCTGGCCGAGCATGAAAAAGATCGCCAGCGAGATCGCGACGGCCACCGACGACGTCAATAGCGTCTCCCGCAGGTGCGGGTAGAGGTCGACGCCGGAGGCGGCGGCCGCCAGGTTGGCCGAGTCCGACAGCGGCGAGCAGGTATCGCCGAAGTAGGCGCCCGAAATGATCGCACCGGCGGCGATGGCGGGGTTGAGGCCCATGTTGGCGGCGATGCCCATGAAGCCGATGCCGATCGTGCCGACCACGGTCCACGAGCTGCCGATGCTGATGGCGACGATGGCGGAAATCGCGCATGCAGTCACGTAGAAATAATTCGGACTCAGCAGCTGCATCCCGTAGTAGACCATCGCGACAAGCGTGCCGCTCATAGCCCAGGTGCCGATCAGCGCGCCGACGGCAAACAAAATGAAGATGGCGGTGATGCCGGTGCTGACACTCTTCGCCGCGGCTTCGCCCAGCGATTCCAGGGTGTGCCCTCGGCGCCAGCCGATGAACACCGCGATCATCGTCGCCACGACGAGCGCGACTTGGTTGGGTCCGCCCGCGCCGGCATCGCCGAACAGGAAGTAGGAAAGCGCCACCAGCAGGATGAGGCTGGCGACGGGAATGATCGCTTCCGTCAGCGTGAGCGGCTGCGGTGGGTCGGGCCTTTTCACGCGCGTTGCACCTAAATGTTAGAAAGCAACAATTCTAATCCTAAACAAGGCTGTCGCCGGCGCTAAGGAAACGCCGACGACAGGTCAGGCAACTGCCCGCGCTGCTAAAAGTCTACGGCGTCCCGGATGATCGGGCACGTCATGCAGTGGCCGCCGCCGCGTCCGCGGCCCAGCTCGGCGCCGACGATGGAGATGACCTCGATGCCCTGCTTGCGCAGCAGCGTGTTGGTGTAGGTATTGCGGTCGTAGGCGTACACGACACCGGGCGACGCGCAGACGAGGTTGGCACCGCTGTCCCACTGCGTACGTTCGCGCTGGTAGTCGCTGCCACCGGCCTCGACCACGCGCAGCTTCTTCAGGCCCAGCGCTTCGCGCACCACCTCGGTGAACGCCTTCTTTTCGTTGTGGAATTCCACGCCGCTCGGATGATTGCTCGGGCGGTACGAGAAGGTCGTGGTCTTGGCCAGGAAGTCCGGCGCCAGCAGCACGCAATCACGGTCGGCGAAAGTGAATACGGTGTCCAGGTGCATCGCGGCGCGGATCTTCGGCATCGCGGCGACGATGACAC
>Ga0302172_10000466_pt1 | contig 12088 bp, 10 predicted proteins | sample I_Fen_N2_3_FD_198777 | JGI IMG/M metagenome (GOLD analysis project Ga0302172, IMG submission 198777) | Peat permafrost microbial communities from Stordalen Mire near Abisko, Sweden - I_Fen_N2_3 | ecosystem: Environmental > Terrestrial > Soil > Wetlands > Permafrost | place: Sweden: Abisko... | reverse complement strand
CCGCATCGCCCCGCGCCGCGCCGGAGATATCGCCCAATGCTGGGCCGACCCGAGCAGGGCTGAACGGGATCTGGGCTGGAGCGCGCAACGCACTCTGGATCAGATGATGGAGGATTCCTGGCGTTGGCAGTCGTGCAATCCGCAGGGCTATCAATCCTCATTCGACGTACCGGCATTGACGGCGGTGAAGTAAGCAGTCGTTCCGACGGCAAGGAAAACACATGCTCAGAGAATGCCTGTGGGTACTGCTGGTATCGGTTTCGCTGGCGTGCAGCGCCGCGCCAGCGCCTTCCCGTCCGCCATCCGCCGGGCTGGTGCTGTGGCTGGACGCGGCCGATGCGTCGACCATGAGCCTCGATACTGAGGACCGCCTCCAGCGCTGGGACGACAAGTCCGGCAAATCCAACCACGCCACGGTGGACGATGCCCTCGCGTCCTCGCGTCCGCAGCGCGTGGCCAACGCCCTGAACGGCCAGGCGGTGGTGCGCTTCACTGGCGCTTCGGCGTTGCTGGGCAAAACCATTCGCGCCGACAAGGGACCGGCAACCCTGCTGATCGTCTCCCGCCGGCTGCCCGAACAGACCCCGGCAGACCCGTGGCAGCGGCTGTTCAGTTCGCGCCCCAATAGCGTCGATAACGACAATGTGCTGCCGAACTTCGCCATCAGCCTGCGACAGGCAGACGCCTACGCGCCGACTTTTTCCGTCCTCGAACTTCAAGACGTGCCGATTGGCCCCTACGCGGTCGGGCGTAACGTGGTCGGCAACGCCGACAACTTCAAAGGCGATATCGCCGAAGTGCTGGTGTACGACCGCCCGTTTACCTCCCTTGCGCAGCAACAAGAGGCGTATCAGTACCTGGCGAACAAATGGTCGATTGCCGTCCCCAGGCAGGCTGATACCTGGACCCGGGTCGGACCGTTGGGCACGTTGCCGAAACCCGGCGACGCCAGCTTGCCCCTGTCCGACCAGGCCAATGCCGGCAACTGGATATTCGATGGCAATCTGTCCGATGACTTCAATGGCGACGTTCTCGACCCCGTGCGCTGGCACGTCAACAATGCCCAAGGGAATGAATCCCTGGGCCGCAAGCCGGCGCTGTTCAAGCCGGCCAATGCGTTCGTGGCCAATGGCAACCTGAACATCGTCTTTCGCAAGGAAACCTTGCCGCAAAAGTACGTGGACCTGGGTTTCAAGGACTATTCCTCCGCCATGGTGCGCACGGTCGACCGCGGCTTTTACGGTTACTACGAGGCACGCGCCAAACCCATGGACTCGGCAGGTTCCAGCGCCTTCTGGCTGGCCTGGACGGGCATGGCCGACAACGCCACCGAAATCGACATCTTCGAAATCGGCGGCAAGACCAAAGACGCAGCCTTCGACCGGCTGTACAACATGAACGCCCACCTATGGGCCACCCCGCAAAGCACCGAACATATCGCCAACGGCAGCTACTGGGTCAGCCCCTGGCGTCTGGCGAATACGTTTCATGTCTACGGCTTCGACTGGCAGCCCGACACCCTGCGCTGGTACGTCGATGGCGTGCTGGTGCGGGAATCGAAAAATACCCACTTCTTCTTTCCGATGCAGATCGTCTTCGACAGTGAGGCCATGTGGCAATGGTTCGGCGTGGTCGACGATGCGGATCTGCCCTCTACCTTCAGGGTCGATTACGTCAGGGTGTGGCAACGCAGTCAGTAGCGTTTCTCAATCACGGATTACTCCGTCAGATGCGTCCGATTAACCGTGAACTTTCGTTCGCCCCGTCAGGTCGACAGAATTCAAGCCTCATCCACACGCCCGATAATTCCCGCGCACGATGCCTCATCCGGCTCCCGGGCGACGGTTAAAAAAATAACAATGGGGGATGACGATGAATTGTCTTATCTGTGTCGGCGTGGCCGAACGCATTCAGTGCCACGGCCCCTGGGAGGAGAGGGATTGCCCGGAATGCGGGCGCTATCGGGTTTCCGATGAGCTCCTTTTGACCTTGATGGATCAGGGCCAGATCTTCGATGTGATCAAAACCCGAAACTGGCTCGAGAGCCGACGCAAAGAAGGCGTTACCCCTTCAATTGAAATCCATGAGGCGCTACTGCTGCTCTAGCGTTCGCGCTGGATCAACGTTCAATCGGCAGGGAGGTCAGTTGTCAATCAGCGCCAATCCATCTGGAGCGTGTACGTGATCAAACGCCGGCTGAATGAACTGGATTTGCTGCGCTTCCTGGCAGCCCTCGCCGTGGTGTTTTTTCACTATGCTTTTCGCGGGTATGCAAAAGGCGACATGTCTGTAATGCCCTACCCGCTGCTGGCAGAGCCTGCCAAATACGGTTACCTGGGTGTCGAACTGTTTTTCATGATCAGCGGATTCGTCATTCTGATGACTGCATCGGGCAATAATCTCAAAGCATTTTTCATATCCCGCGCCCTTCGCCTCTACCCTGCTTTCTGGGTGTGCTGCACCCTGACTTTTCTAGTCACGCTGGCCATCGGACAGCCGCGATACACCGCGACTGTTTATCAATACATTATCAACATGACCTTGCTCGGCGACTTTGTAGGTGTCGAGCCAATAGACGGCGTTTACTGGTCGCTGTTTGTAGAAATAAAGTTCTACCTGATGATCTCCATTCTCTTGGCCTTCAAGAAAATAGAAAAAATCGAAACCTGTCTTGTGTGGTGGTTGCTGATCTCGACCGGCGCCGAAGTATTCGCCTTTGAAAAAATGCGCTCGGTATTAATTACCGATTACGCCGCCTATTTCATCGCGGGTGCGACGTTCTACATGATCTGGGCCAAGGGGATCACCAAAACACGATTGCTGCTCTTGGCAGGGGCATTGGCATTGGCCTGTTTCACCGCCATCGTATGGGCCCAATTGCTCGAAACCAAATATCCAACCGATTTCGATCCGCTGATCATCTGCAGCATGATCATCCTGTTCTTCATGACGTTCTTCCTGGTCGCAACCAACAAGACAGCAGCCATAGGATCCTTCAACTGGACGGCATTAGGCGCGCTGACTTACCCGCTTTACCTGCTGCATCAAATGATTGGCTTCATGATCTTCAACATTGCCTATCCGGCGATAAACCCGCACCTCCTGCTCTGGGGCACTATTGCGTTGATGATCGGTGCGTCTCATGTCATCCACACAAAAATAGAAACCCCCATTGCCAAGCACATTAAAAAAGCCCTTTCCTTCTCCTTCAAGCGTGTCGAGGCGAATAAGCCTCGATAGAGCGCCCCTCCACCACATCGCATCGAAATGACCGTTGATCAACAATTTTCATTCATACCCAATAAAAACATATTTTGATGCTTTAATTGATATTGTCGAACCATCCCACGATTAGAGGGTGCCGTGATGAATATCAAAACCTTGGCTTTATTGTTGTTGGCGTTGTTCGCTCAACCCGTCTGGAGCCAGACGTCCCCCGCCGCACCGCCCGCCGCCGACAGCGCGGCACTCACCACCCGCCTCGCCTTGCGCGACCTGTGGGTTGAACATATTTTCTGGATCAGAAACTACGCGATTGCCAACCAGGCCGGCGACAAGGCCCAGGCCAAAGTCGCCGCCGATCAGGTCGTCGACAACGCCACCAAAATCGCCAACAGCATCGCCCCGCTCTACGGCCAGCCCGCCGCCGATCAACTGCTCAAGCTGCTTGCCGGTCACTGGGGCGCGGTGAAACACTACAGCGACGCCACTGTCGCCAAGGACGCGAAAGGCAAGCAAGCCGCCGTCGCTGACTTGACCAGCAACGCCAAGGCCATCGCGGCGTTCCTGGCCAAGGCCAACCCCAACTTGCCTGAAAGCACACTGGTCACCATGCTGGCCGCTCACGGCGGGCACCATGTCAGCCAGATCGATCAGCTTGCGGCCCACGATTATGCCGGCGAAGCCAACACCTGGGCGATGATGCGCACGCATATCCTGGCGCTGGCCGACGCGCTGACGGCGGCGCTGGTCAAACAGTTCCCGGATAAATTCTGACCCGCGCGAGGACACGCCATGCTTGAAGGACTGGGCCGCACCCAGCAGGACTTGCTCAATGCGCTGCTGCACCATGCCCACGGCATGAGCATTGACGAGTTGGCTGAGCAATTGGCCGTCACCCGCACCGCGATCCGCCAGCACCTGGCGGCGCTGGAGGGTGCCGGCCTGGTCCTGCGCGGGGACACGCGTCCGACGGGCCGGCGTCCGGAGCAGTTGTATCGGTTGACCGAGCATGCGAAGGAGCAATTCCCCCGCCAGTATCAGCTGCTCGCCAGCGTCCTGATTGATGAAGTGGCCGACATCATCGGCCCCGAAGCACTCGCGTCGCTGATGCGCAGCATGGGCCGCAAACTGGCGCTCGACCGTGAGCAGCAGGTGGTGGATGAGGCCAAAATCGTCCAGCACATGAACCACGCGGGCTATGAAGCCGAGGTGATCTTTCGCACCTCGGACGACAAGGAAATCGTCGCGCACAACTGCGTGTTCCACCGCCTCGCCGCCGCGCATCCCGTGGTCTGCGAACTGGACCTGGCGTTGATCGGCGCCTTGGGCGGTGGTGAGGTCGACCATACGGAATGCATGGTTCGGGGCGGGAATGTCTGCCGGTTCAAACTGCGGCCGGTTGAGCGTCAAGAGGATGCTGAACCGACCGAGCCCACGCCCTAAATCATCGGCGAAGCACTGACCACCCGCAGCGCCAATCCTTCGAACGCATCCAGGGTGATGGTGAATTCACCCTCAGGAGTCAGGTCCCCTTCGACCCGCTCATTGATGATGTCGACCACCGGCCCCGGCGCAATGTTGGGCAGGTGCAAGGTCTCGGTGATCGCTGTCGAACCGAAGTTCAGCGCAGTGATTTGCGTGCCTTTGCCGGCCGGCAATTCGTGGACCATGACCAGCAGCCCCGGATGCTCAACATCCGGAATCAGGATCTGTCGACTGGCAGCAATGTCGTAGGCGCGGCGTGCGGCGAGGATGCGCTTGAGTTGCGAGACGAACGAATCCGGGTCCTTCAATTGGCTGGTGAGGCTGCCATACAACGTCTTCGGTCGCGGCATCTGCCCGGCTGAGAGCTCTGCTTCGGGATTGAGGTCAACCAGATCGTAAGCGCCGCGATGAACCCACCGGGTGTCGCCGTCGAGCATCAGATGCGCGACCTGCTCGGCCGGCAACGGCAGCGCACCGACCAGATCCCAGCCAGATAACGCGAACACCCCCGGCTGCATGGCGTTGTACATCACCAACAGTACGTGCACCTGGCGAATCTGCTGGATGTCCGCCGCGGTGATCGCGTCGAGATCGCGAATCCCCAACGCTGCCGTGATGATGCTGGCGGTGGTGCAGGACACGCCGTTGGTGACGAACTTCAGATTGTACGGCGCGTGTTCCCCAGCCAGGCGCTCGTACATCTGCTCGCGAATGTGCTCGCGCAGGATGTTGCCGGGGAAGGTCTGGCCCTGATAGAGGAAGTTGTCGTGGGCATGCAGCGTCCAGAAATGCACCAGTTCGAGGGTCAGTTCGTCGTGGTTTTGCAAGGCGTGGATCAACGAGCCGGGGTCGATGCCGAGGGTGTGCATCTGCCGCAGCATAAGACGCAGGAACTCGGTATCGCCCATCAGCAACGCGTGCTGATAGGCCGGTCGGGTGATGAAGTCATAGGAGAGATCCGCGCCGCCGTGGGACATGGCGGCGATGTCGTCGACAGTCAGATTGAGTTCCTGAAAACTGAAGCCGCCGGCCTTGCGAATCGCCCCGGCCAGCAACTGGTTGCCGGTGATCGATAGCGGATGGCTTTCCGACCAGGCGGTGCCGTCGAGTTTGCGTTCGACGCCGAGAAAGCCATTGGCATCCAGACGCAGAATCTTGGCGCCCATGACGTCAATGGCGTGCAGCGCGTCGCCGATGATCATCTGCTGCGCGGCGAAGGTCGGGTCCAGCCAGTTCAGCGAGGGCTGCCCTTCCTTGAAGTAATGCAAATAGACCCAGCGGCGCGGCTTGCCATCGACGCCCACTACAACCGGGGTCGCGCTCCAGTCGGTTTCCTTGACCCCGGGCTCGAAGAAGATCACCCGCTGCAACTGACCGACGATGTAGTGCTTGTCGCGGAGCACGTCGACCTGCAACGGGCTGAGGTTTTGCGCATCGCGGCCCTCGGCGATTTCCGGCAGCAGTGGCCAGTCTTCTTCGCGGATTTCCACCATGTGGTAGAGGCCGGGATAGTCCTCATACGCCATCTCGGCCAGTCGAAAATCCGCGCCTTTGCCGGTGTGCGACGGGATCACGTCATCGATGATCACCGCGTTGTGCGCGGCGGCCATGCGCACCAGCGCCTGCAACTGCGCCTCGGTGCCCAGTTGCGGGTCGATGTCGAAACTGATGCGGTCGAAGTTGCCGTCAATCGTCGGCGTGCGTTCAGTACCCGTCAGGCCGCCGGACATTTTCAGCGGGCCATTGTGGATGCCCTGGATGCCGATTCTCGACAGCGCATGCCACAGGGTTTCATCCCCCAGGGCTTCCAGCACGGAGCCGTTTTCGCGGGTGACGATGGACGCCGGATAGGCGGTAAACCACACCGACGCCAGCGCTGACGCATCGCGCGGGCGAGTATGCGCATAGGGTTGCTGCCATAACCGACCCTGCCCCGAATACAGCCTGGCCCGCTGCCGGGCGGCGTGCAGCATGGATTGTTCAACCAGCCAGATCACATGGTTCTTGTCCGCTGCGGTCATAAAAACAATCACCTGTCATTGAAGTCAGTGGCGCGAGGCCCGTGTTCATGTGGCGTCGCTCGTTTTTATATGAGGCCCTGTGGCGGGATTCGTTGCATTGACCGGCGAACGCTTTCAAGTAGAAGGTATCGGCGCCGATACAATGAAAGCGTCATGGAGTCGGCGTACGGTGTCCGGCATTGAGCGTCTTATCGCTCTCACTTGCGAGCGTCCCTCGCCAAGGAAGCACAATGATCACTGTTTCAACTTCAACGAATGCGGCGATGTCAGCCTACGCGGCGGCCGTCGATTCGAAGTCTGCCACTGCCCGGCAGCCGGTCGCTCAAGACGACACGGCGCAGGCCAAGGCCTCAAACACCGATTCGGTGAGCCTCTCCAGCACCTCCACCGATTACAGCAGCTCGATCGTCGGCAATGCGCCGTACTTTCCGGTGCGCGCGGGGATGAATGCCGATGCGCTGGTGTTGGGTGCGTCCAAGCCCGGTGCGGTCTCCAGCTCCAAGGACAAGACCTTCCCGGAAGTCGCCGCCGATGCGCGCAAGCGCATGGATGAAAAATACGCGCAGATGACCGCCAGCGGCAAGCCGTACGCCAAGACCGATGAAGACCGTAACGCGCTGTTCGGCGACCTCGATCGACGCTCGCTGAACGCCGTCGCCACCAATGAAGGCGGCAAGTTCACCGCGGATGAACAAGCCTCGGCCCAGGCCTTGATGCGCCAGCAGGGCCGTCTCGCCACCGGTTATTACAGCGGCCCGGCGGATCAGGAAAAAAACTGGAGAGACCCGTTTGCCAACGACCCGGTCGCCCGCGCCCATGCGGCCCTGGATTTTCTCGACAACATGAGCCCCGAGGAAAAGAACACGCCGCAATGGCTGACCCAGCACTTGTCGCTGGAAGCGGCGTTGAACCAGGGTGGTGGTTCGGATCCGACCGAGAAAAAGTCCGGGCATTTTCACAACCTGGCTGAAATTCTCGCGGGTGTGGTGACGGATCGGTCGGACCAGAAAAAAGCCGACGATGGCAAAACTGACGATCCGGCCGCCCTGATCCTGGCCAAGCTTCAAACACAGGTTTCCTGAGCCCCTCGCACCGCCGCAGTCCCTTGTGGGAGTGAGCTTGCTCGCTCCCACAAGGGACTGCGGTGGCTGCAATATTCAGGCAGCGGCGAGTTGGCGTTTGCGGGCAGGCAATGCAATAACCAGCGCCAGGACAATCAACCCCGCCGCCACCGCAAACGTCACCCGCATGCCATTACCGGCAAACACCGCCCCCATCGCCGAGGCTCCCGTGATCAACCCCAGATTGCGCGACAGACTGAGCAGCCCGGCAATCACCCCGCGCTGATCGGCGCTGACACCGGTCATGATCGAGGTGTTATTCGCCGCCTGAAACAGCGCATAACTGGCCGTGATCACCGCGATGGGGACGACATAGCCGGGAACACCAAAACCCGCCGGCACGATCGCCAACACCCCGGCGCCCAACGCCATGGTGAACAGCCCGAGCACCGTCATGCGTTGCGCCCCGAATCGATCCACCAGACGCCCCGCCGGCACCCCGCCCAGCGCCGCCACCAGCGGACCGACCGACAAGGTCAACCCGACCAGCGCGGCGTTCAGCCCCAGCGTACCCGAGAGATAAAACGGCCCCACCACCAGCGTCGACATCATCACCGTCGACACCAAGGCGCTCATGGCCAGGCTCGCACTCAGCCCACGTTCACGGAACATCGCCAGCTTGATGAGGGGCGACGTGGATCTCGCCTCGACCCACAGGAAAACCCCACCACCGATACCAGCAATCAGCAGCACCCACCCTTCACCCAACGTCATGGCCAGCGCATACGCACCGAGCGTCAGCGCCAACAGCAGCGTCCCGGGGAAGTCGAAAGCGCTACGCCGAGCTACCGGCCGATCTGCCGGCAAACAGCGGTAAGCGAGTACAACATTCAAAACACCCAACGGCACGTTGACCAGAAAAATCGTCTGCCAGCCGAACCCGGAAATCAGCACACCGCCCAACGAAGGACCCAGCGTGGTGCCCATCGCCGACATCGTCCCCAGCAAGCCCATGGCGTTGCCGGTTTGCGCTTTCGGCACCGTATCCGCGACAAACGCCACGGTCAGCGCCAACATGATCGCCGCGCCCAGACCTTGCACGGCACGGGCCGCCACCAGCCAGCCCAGCGAAGGCGCGAGCCCACAGGCCAGCGAAGCCAGGGTGAAAATGACGATCCCACCCAACAACAAGCGTTTGCGCCCGATCAAGTCACCGAGCCGCCCGACGCTGACGATCAACGTCGTGATCGCCAGCAGATACGCCAGGACAATCCATTGCACATCTTGAAACGCTGCATCAAAGGTCTGAGCCAACGTCGGCAATCCGGCATTGGCGATGCTGGTGTCGAGGGAAGGCATCAACATTGACAGCGAAAGGCTGGCAAGCGCCCAGCGGACCGGGGTGGATGGCGTGAGGTTTTTCATGGGCAGGCCCCTTCTGAAAGATTGGCTTTCAGCGTAAGCGCGCTGCTGGCATGGCGGAAGACGCAGCGTTTGCACTTGATACCTGCACACAACGCCATGCCACCGCCAAGTCGTGCTAACGTTCAGCCATGACCACGCCCGATCTGAACCTGCTGATTACCCTTGATGCCTTGCTCGCCGAAGGCAGTGTGGCGCGCGCCGCTCAACGCTTGCGCCTGAGCCCGTCGGCGATGAGCCGTGCGCTGGCGCGCTTGCGCGAAACCACCGGCGACCCGCTGCTGGTGCGCGCCGGCCGTGGGCTGGTGCCGACACCGCGAGCGCTGGAACTGCGCGAACAAGTCAGCCAATTGGTGCAGCACGCCGAAGCGGTACTGCGCCCCGCCGAGCAACTCGACCTCAAGCACCTGACCCGAACCTTCACCCTGCGCACCAGCGACGGCTTCGTCGAAAACTTCGGCCCGGCACTCATCGCCCGTCTCAGCGAGCAAGCGCCCGGCGTGCGTTTGCACTTCCTGCAGAAACTCAACAAGGACAGCGCGCTGCTGCGCGATGGAAGCGTCGATCTGGAAACCGGCGTGGTCGGCGACACCACCAGCCCCGAAGTGCGCACCCGTGCGTTGTTTCAGGACCGCTTTATCGGCGTGACGTGCGCCGGACATGGGTTGAGCGAAGGCGAGATTACCCCCGCCCGTTACGCCTCTGGCCGGCACATTCTGGTCTCGCGTCGTGGGCGGGACCGCGGGCCGATGGATGAGGCGTTGCAATCACTGGGGCTGGAGCGAGACATCGTCACCATCGTCGGCGGTTTTTCCGCGGCACTGGCACTGGCCCGCGCCTCGGACCTGATCGCGACCGTCCCCGAACGGCACACGCAAAACCTGCGCGCGGGGTTGCACAGTTTTTCCCTGCCGATCCCGACGCCGCCGATCACGATCTCCATGCTCTGGCACCCGCGCATGGATGCGGACTCGGCGCATCGGTGGTTGCGCGACTGCGTTCGTGAGGTGTGCGCGCAGGGGAACTGATTTTTGCCGCACCCGGGTCTAGACTTCAATCCTTGCCGATACGGTCTGCTGATGTGAGCAAAAGTCATGAGCGACAAAGACGATCTGCGCAAATACTCCTCCCAGGTCATCGACGGCGTCGAAGCCGCGCCCGCCCGCGCCATGCTGCGCGCCGTGGGTTTCACCGATGCCGACTTCAAGAAGCCACAGATCGGCATCGCGTCCACCTGGGCGATGGTCACGCCGTGCAACATGCACATCGACAAGCTCGCCCTTGAGGCCGAAAAAGGCGCCAACGCGGCGGGCGCCAAAGGCGTCATTTTCAACACCATCACCATTTCCGACGGCATCGCCAACGGCACCGAAGGCATGAAGTATTCGCTGGTGTCGCGGGAGGTGATCGCCGATTCGATTGAGGTGGTGGTCGGTTGCGAAGGCTTTGACGGGCTGGTGACCGTCGGCGGTTGTGACAAGAACATGCCGGGCTGCCTGATCGGCATGGCGCGGCTCAACCGTCCGTCGATTTTCGTGTATGGCGGCACGATTCGACCCGGCGCGGGCCATACCGACATCATTTCCGTGTTCGAGGCCGTGGGCCAGCATGCACGGGGGGATATCAGCGAGATCCAGGTCAAGCAGATTGAAGAAGTGGCGATTCCCGGTCCCGGTTCCTGCGGTGGGATGTACACGGCCAACACCATGGCCTCGGCCATTGAAGCGTTGGGCATGAGTTTGCCCGGTTCCAGTTCTCAGGACGCGGTCGGCACTGACAAGGCCTCAGACAGTTTTCGCGCCGGCCAGCAAGTGATGGAGCTGCTCAAGCTGGACCTCAAACCCCGCGACATCATGACCCGCCAGGCCTTTGAAAATGCGATCCGCGTGGTCATCGCCCTCGCCGGCTCGACCAATGCCGTGTTGCACCTGCTGGCCATGGCGAATGCCGTGGATGTTGACCTGACCCTGGACGACTTCGTCGAGCTGGGCAAAGTGTCGCCAGTGGTGGCCGATCTGCGCCCCAGCGGCAAATACATGATGAGTGAACTGGTGGCCATTGGCGGTATCCAGCCGCTGATGAAACGCATGCTCGCCGCCGGCATGCTGCACGGTGATGTGCTGACGGTGACTGGCAAGACCCTGGCGGACAACCTCAAAGACGTGCCCGACTATCCCGAAGGCCAGGACGTGATCCTGCCCTTCGACACGCCGATCAAGAAGGACTCGCACCTGGTGGTGCTGCACGGCAACCTCTCACCCACCGGCGCCGTGGCCAAGATCACCGGCAAGGAAGGTTTGCGCTTTGAAGGCACGGCGCGGGTTTATCACGGAGAGGAAGGCGCGCTGGCGGGGATTCTCAATGGCGAGGTCAAGGCGGGCGATGTGATCGTGATCCGCTACGAAGGGCCCAAGGGCGGTCCGGGTATGCGCGAGATGCTGTCGCCCACTTCGGCGGTGATGGGTAAAGGCTTGGGCAAGGAAGTCGCGTTGATTACAGATGGGCGTTTTTCGGGTGGCTCGCACGGTTTTGTCGTGGGGCATATCACGCCGGAGGCCTTTGAGGGTGGGCCGATTGCGTTAGTTGAGGATGGCGACAGGATCACCATTGACGCCGAAACCCGGCTGATTACGGTGGATGTTTCCGATGCCGTGTTGGCCGAGCGTAAGACCCGTTGGGTGCGGCCCGAGTCCAAGTACAAGCGTGGGGTGTTGGCGAAGTATGCCAAAACCGTGTCGAGCGCTTCGGAAGGGGCTGTGACGGATAAGTATCTTTAGGGCTTTGGATTTGTTTTGTTTGGGCTATTGCCATCGCGAGCAGGCTCACTCCTACATTGGATCTCGGGCGTTTACAAAACCCATGTAGGAGTGAGCCTGC
>Ga0302172_10000463_pt1 | contig 12136 bp, 13 predicted proteins | sample I_Fen_N2_3_FD_198777 | JGI IMG/M metagenome (GOLD analysis project Ga0302172, IMG submission 198777) | Peat permafrost microbial communities from Stordalen Mire near Abisko, Sweden - I_Fen_N2_3 | ecosystem: Environmental > Terrestrial > Soil > Wetlands > Permafrost | place: Sweden: Abisko... | reverse complement strand
GCGGCTTCGAGATGCTTGCGCGCCATCACGACCGAAAGCTTCTCGGCCATCAGCTCGGTCTTGCCCTTGCGGCGGATTCCAGCAGTATCGATGAAGCGGTAGTTCTGTCCGTCTCGCTGCACGAGTTCGTCAACCGCGTCGCGCGTAGTCCCCGCGATCGGCGACACGATTGCGCGACCAGTTCCGGTCAGCGCATTGAGCAACGTGGACTTGCCGACATTAGGACGACCGATGATGGCAACCTTGGTCTCGAGCGGCCCAGTATCTTCGTCCTCACCTTCCTCGCCGTTGTCTCCGACTTCCTCTTCGACAGGCTCGTCCAGCGGCTCTACGACTTGCTCCGCATCGGAGGATGCAGGCATGACTTCGTACACGTGCTCCAGCAACTCGGCCACGCCGTTCCCGGTCTCGGCCGAGATTGGCACCAAGTCCTTCAGCCCGAGCCGACGGAATTCCTGCGCGTAAGGCTCGAGTTGCGGCGTGTCCATCTTGTTGACGGCCAGAATGAGCGGCTTGCCCATGCGCTGCAGCAGTCGAGCGAGTTCAAGATCGGGCGCGGCCAGTTCGGTCCGGCCATCGACAACCATCACGATCGCGTCGGCCTGCTCGAGCGCTACTTTCGCCTGGCGAAAGATCTCCGATGGGATAAGAGCCGTGTCGTCGGGAACGATGCCGCCGGTATCGACTACGCGGAGCAACTTGCCGGCCCACTCGGCCTCGCCATACAAACGGTCGCGAGTGATCCCAGGCTCGTCGCCAACGATGGCTCGCCGTGAACCCACCAGCCGGTTGAACAGCGTGGACTTACCAACGTTGGGGCGGCCGACGATAGCCAGCGTGCCGGCAATGGGCAGATCTCCGCGGCGGTTCTTGCTGCGGGCTTCGTAATGGACTCGGCGGCTCATGAATCGGGGCTCTTTCTACTGTGTTGGCAGCTACGACTATTATAGGGATCTAAACCTTTCGCCGTGTCTTCCCCATCACAACCCGCGTCTTCAGCAGTGTCGTCCGCACGTTCGGCCGCGCGCATTCCCACGCTGTACCAGTTCTTCGGCCCGGCAGGCGTGCTGGCGAAGTCGCATCCGGCATACGAGTTTCGACGCGGGCAGCTGCAGATGGCCGAAGCCGTGGAACAGGCGCTCATCGACAAGCGTCACCTGATCGTCGAGGCCGGCACGGGAACGGGTAAAACGCTTGCGTATCTGCTGCCGGTAATTCGCTCAGGCAAACGAGTGATCATCTCGACCGGCACCAAGACCCTGCAGGAGCAACTATTCCACAAAGACCTGCCATTCTTGCAGGCGCACCTTGGCGAACTGCGCGTGTGCTACATGAAGGGCCGCGCCAACTACCTCTGCCGCAAGAAGCTCTATGACCTCACGGATCAGCCGGTGTTGACCGGGTTGGAGGAAATCAACCAGTTCCGCATCATCAGCGAGTGGGACAAGACCACTGAGACGGGCGACCGCGCGGAACTAGCTGAGATGCCCGAGAACAGCCAGTTGTGGTCGAAGCTGGATGCTCGCGCCGACCGCTGCATCGGCGCAGAGTGTCAGCAGTTCGACCGCTGCTTCATCACCGAGATGCGCAGGCGGGCTGCCGAAAGCGACATCATTATCGTGAATCATCACCTGTTCTGCGCCGACCTGGCGATCAAGGCAGCAGTGGATCGCGCGGCGGATGCCGGAGTGTTGCCCGATGCCGGCGTGGTAGTGTTCGACGAGGCGCACGAGCTTGAGGACGTCGCGACCGACTTCTTCGGCGTGTCGGTGTCGAACCTGAGGGTGGAAGACCTGCTGCGCGATGTGGAACAGACGCTGCGGCGCGCAAACCTTCCGCTGGCACAGGCGCTCGCGGCGTCGGCGCGGGTGCGAGAGCGATCGCAGTTATTCTTCTCAATCCTGCCACCCGGTGACGGGCGTTTTGCCTTTGAGAACCGGGCGGAGTTCCTCGAGGAGAACGGCGACGAGTTCATCGGGCTGCAGAACACGCTGCTGCATCTATATAGCGAATTGCAGGGAATTTCGGAGAAGCCCGAAGAGGTGCATAACCTCTGCCGTCGCATCGAGGAACTCCGCGTGCAGCTTGGCTTTGTCTTGGAGTCGAACCAGAAGAACACGGTGTTCTGGATCGAGCGGCGAGGCGAACGCCGCGGTGGGAAGATCGGGCAGCAGAACGTGTTCTTGCAGGCAACGCCGATCTCGGTGTCAGACATTCTGCGGCAGACGCTGTTCGATCACATGGAGACGGCGGTGCTAACTTCGGCGACGCTGGCGGTGAACGGCGGGTTTGACTACATTCGCGGGCGCGTGGGGCTGGAGCATGCCCGCGAAATGATTGTTCCGTCGCACTTTGACTATCCCAGCCAGGCTCTCCTGTATGTGCCGCCCGACCTTCCTGACCCACGCGAGCCCCAGTTCGTGGAGCGCGCGTCGCAGCGGGTGCGACAACTGTTGGAGATCAGCCGAGGGCGCGCCTTCTGCCTGTTCACTAGCTACTCGTTCATGAATCAGCTTTACGAACGGCTGCTGGGGGAGCTGGAATTTCCCATGCTTCTGCAGGGCACTGCACCTAAAAACGCGCTATTGGATGAGTTCCGCATGACGCCCAACTGCGTACTGTTCGCGACATCGTCGTTCTGGCAGGGCGTGGATGTGCAGGGTGAGCAGCTGAGTTGCGTCATCATCGACCGGCTGCCGTTTGCAGTGCCCAATGACCCGGTGACGGCAGCGCGCATTAAGGCGATTGACGAAGACGGCGGCAACGCATTCTTCGAATACCAGGTCCCAAGCGCGGTGATCTCTTTGAAGCAGGGCTTTGGGAGGCTTATTCGCTCGCTGCACGATCGTGGCCTTCTTTGCCTGCTGGACAATCGCATCCTGAAGAAACAGTACGGCAAGGTCTTTCTGAACAGCCTGCCGGACTATGCGAAGACGACGGATATTCGGGCGGTGGAGCGGTTCTTTGGAGCAGAAGCGGATGTTGATCAGAGGCTGTAAAATATAGGTTTAGCCGCAGCCCGCCTATTTGCGCCGCTGCGGCCGGAGCACATGTACGAAGTCACGGTTGAAGACACATTTTCCTCGGGGCACTTTCTTCGCAACTACAAGGGCAAATGCGAAAAGCCCCATGGACACAATTACAAAGTCCGCGTCACCCTGCGCGGCGAGACCCTGGACCACGCCGGACTGCTGCTCGACTTCAGGGATCTAAAGGAAGTGCTGCGCCCTGTGGTGGACTATCTCGATCACCAAATGATCAACGAGTTGGAGCCCTTTGACGTGCTGAATCCGTCGGCAGAGAACATCGCCAAGTATTTCTACGACGAGACCAACAAGCACCTAAAGGGCAAGACCAACGGCCGCGTGTGGGTAAAAGACATCACCATCTGGGAAACCGACACCACCACGGCTACCTACAGCGAATAGCTGTCCATGCAGATCATCGAAATCTACAAGTCGCTGCAAGGAGAGTCGTCGTACGCGGGGCTTCCCTGCGTGTTCGTGCGCACGGCAGGCTGCAACCTGCGCTGCACCTGGTGCGACAGCGAGTACACCTTCAAGGGCGGGCAGAAGATGACGCTGGACGAAATCCAGCAGGAAGTACGTCAGCTCTCCCCCGATGGAGGACTGGTGGAGATTACCGGCGGCGAGCCCCTGCTACAGGAGGCCGACGTCGTTTGGTTGATGGACCGGCTACTGACTGCCCGATACACCGTGCTGCTCGAGACCAGCGGCGAACGGCTGTTGGACAAAGTTCCACCGAGGGTAGTGAAGATCGTGGACGTGAAGTGTCCGCACTCGGGCGAGGGCGGAACATTCCGCGCGGAGAACTTGCAGCATCTCACCACGCGTGACGAGGTGAAGTTCGTGATTGCCAGCCGCACGGATTACGAATTTGCCCGTGATTTCATCCGCGAGCATGACCTGAGTGCAAAGGTCGCCTCGGCCATTTTGTCGCCCGCGTTTCGCAAGGATGCGACCGGCGCGCGCGATGTGTCGCACTGCCTCGTCGATCCCCGCGAATTGGCAGAATGGATACTTGCGGACGGGCTGAACGCACGACTGGGGTTACAGATCCACAAGTTTGTTTGGGAGCCCTCAATGAAGGGCGTATAGAAGCTATGACCGAGCCAGCCAGGAATACAAAAGCTCAGGTGTTGGTGGTGTTGAGCGGTGGCATGGATTCCACGGTGTGCGCGGCGCTGGCAGTACGCGACTTCGGGGCCCAGAATACCGCGGCGTTGCATATTGACTACGGCCAGCGAACCGAACGACGAGAGAGGCAGGCATTCCAGGAAATTTCCGACCGGATACGTATTCGCACGCGGTTGGCCGTCAAGACGGAGTTTTTCCGGGCGATTGGCGGCTCTGCGCTGACCGACGACCAGATTGATGTCCCCCAAGCTGGCCCGGACATCGGAAGAGATATCCCCGTCACCTATGTTCCCTTTCGTAATTCGCACTTCCTGTCGGCGGCGGTGAGTTGGGCCGAAGTGCTGGGCGCAGAAAAGATATACATAGGCGCGGTTGCACAAGACAGCTCGGGCTACCCGGACTGCCGTCCGGAGTTCTATGCGGCCTTTAACGAAGCGGTGCGGACGGGGACCAAAGAAGGCCGAATCCGCATCGAAACCCCGCTGATTGCTCTGAGAAAAGCGGAGATTGTGATGCTTGGCCTTGAATTAGGCGCTCCGTTCGATTTAACGTGGTCATGTTATAGCCGAGAGGACAAAGCCTGCGGCGTGTGCGACAGTTGCGTGTTGCGATTGCGAGCTTTTGCGGCGGCCAACGCTTCCGACCCTATTCCTTATGTGGCGTCGGGCGAAGCGAAGTGATCCTCGGGAATTCAAATTCGGTTTCTACTATGGCGGTGGCGTCTGGCGCCGAAGCGGTCAAATGTGCCAAGGCCACACGCGGGAGGCATCAATGAAGAGATCTATCTATTTTGTGGTACTGCTGGCGCTGTTGCTGGGGCTCAGTACTCTTCCGGCCGTGGCGCAGGCTACAGGGATGAAGGGCGTTTGCAAAGACCAGGAAGGAAAGTTCATCACTGACGGTGTCGTGGAGGTCACCAATACCGACAACGCGCGAAAAGCTAGCGTCAAGACCAATAAGAATGGCGAGTACATCATTATTGGCCTGACGCCTGGCAACTACGACGCAATACTCACTCGCAATGGCAAAGGTGTGGATTCTTTCAGCAAGATTCCCATCGGCGTGGGCGACATGCGTGAAGTAAATTTTGACCTCAAGAAGGACCTCTCTGCGGCAAAGGGCCCTTCCGAAGAAGAGCTGAAGAAACAGCAAGAGATCATGAAGCAGAACGAGAAAATCAAGGGAGTGAACGGCAAGCTCGCGGAAGTTCGTGACCTGGAAAAGGCAGGCAACTATGACCAGGCCATTGCCAATATGACGGAGCTCGCCACGGCTGACCCTACGAAGGACCTGCTGTGGGCTTACCTCGGCGAGGCGTATTCCGGCGCCAAGAAATACACCGATGCGATTGGCGCATATCAGAAGGCCATTGACATCAAGCCAGATAGCGCCTTGTACCATAACGCCTTGGCGAATGCTTACAACAAGGCGGGGCAGACCGATAAGTCGATCGCGGAATACACCAAAGTCGCGCAAATGGATCCGGCAGGCGCGGCCACTGCTTATTTCAATATGGGCGCCGTGTACACCAACACCGGCAAAGTTGACGACGGGATCACCGCATTCGATAAGGTCATATCGCTCGATCCGACACGCGCTGAGGCGTACTACTGGAAGGGCGTGAACCTGATGGGCAAGGCCACCACGGCTAAGGACGGCAAGTTCACCGCCCCTCCGGGCACGGCCGAGTGTTTCCAGAAATACCTGGAGCTGAAGCCTGACGGCCCAATGGCGCAACCGTCGAAAGACATGCTCGCCAGCTTGGGATCGTCGGTAGAAACGACGTTTGGTAAGCAGAAAGCACCGCCCAAAAAGAAACAGTAAGGAAGAAGCCTCGACCAGGATGGGCGGCCTCGCGCCGCCCATTTTTCTGGGGTCCGGCTTGCGATTTGGGATGCATTGCTGGTGTCCAGTAGAATCCGCATACGCGTGCTCCCATGACCGTTTCCGCGAAATCAGAACTGTTGTCGCTTGCAGATGCGCGGCTCCTGGTGGAGCAGCAAGCCGCGATGGGTTCTCCTACGGCCCCGGAACTCACCAGCTTGCTGGATGCCGTCGGCCTGGCGCTAGCGGAGGACTTAAGGGCAGACCGCGATTTCCCTCCCTTTCCCCGGGCCACTCGCGACGGTTATGCCGTACGCGCAGCGGATCTTCATGCAGTTCCCGCGGAATTGAGATGCATCGGGACCATCAGGGCCGGAGCTGCGGTCGAAGAACCTGCACTCGTGATTCAGCCAGGCCAAGCCATCGAGATCATGACCGGCGCTCCCGTCCCCTCGGGCGCTGACGCCGTCGTGATGGTGGAGTACACCTTAGGCGTGGGTGATCGGGTGACGGTGAGGCGTTCCGTGAAGCCCGGGGAAAATGTGGTGCCTGCCGGAGCAGAAGCGCGTCGGGGCGACATTATGGTGGCGAAAGGCACGCGGGTGCGGCACGCAGCAGTTGCGGTGGCAGCGGCAGTGGGGCGTTCTGAAGTCGCTGTCTATCGCAGGCCGAAAGTGGCAGTGCTCGCGACTGGCGATGAGTTGGTGGACATCAATCTTCCGCCGGGGCCCAACGAGATTCGCAACTCGAACAGCTATTCGCTCGCGTCGCAAGTGAACGAGGCCGGTGGCGAAGCTCTCATCCTGCCGGTGGCGCGCGACGAGCGGGACGACCTGGCTCTGCTGCTCGCAAAGGGCTTGTCTTACGATTTGCTGCTACTGACGGGCGGGGTCTCGGCGGGAAAATACGACATTGTGGAGGAAGTGCTCGCGTCGTTGGGAGCAGAATTTTTCTTCACCGGCGTGGCGATTCAGCCGGGCAAGCCGGCTGTCTTCGGCCAGATCACGCGTGGGGGCAAGACCACGCATTTTTTTGGACTGCCGGGCAACCCGGTTTCGACCATGGTGACATTCCAGTTATTCGTAAGGCCAGTGCTCGATGCCCTCGGCGGCGCAACGATCGAGTGGCTGCCGTTTGCGCACGCGAGATTGAAAGAATCTCTGACTACGAGAACCGGGTTAACACGGTTTCTGCCGGGCAGGCTGGCCGGGTCGCAAGCGCAACCTGAGGTCGAATGGGTGCGCTGGCAGGGGTCAGGAGACCTCATGTCCGTTGTGAAGTCGAACTGCTACATTGTGGTACCTCCGGATCGCGAGAGGCTTGAGGCCGGCGAGATGGTAACGGTGTTGTTGGCGTAACAGCATGGCACAATCCACTGCGAAATCGAAGCTTTCCCACTACGACGCCGCCGGGCGTGCCGCGATGGTGGACGTGTCGCACAAGAGTCCCACATTGCGGGAGGCCGAAGCTTATGCGTTCGTTGCCATGGATCGCAAAGTGATCGCAGCGCTTCCGCGGAACCCCAAGGGCGATCCGCTGGAGGTTGCAAGAATAGCGGGTATCCAGGCGGCCAAGCGCACCTCTGAGTTGATTCCTATGTGCCACCCGCTGCCCCTTAGCAAAGTGGATGTCATCTGCTCGATAAAGCGCACCGGGGTTGAGATACGCAGCATAGTTCGCACCACGGCGGTCACCGGGGTCGAGATGGAGGCGCTGGTGGCGGCGTCCGTCGCAGCTCTGACAGTGTATGACATGTGCAAAGCCCTGGATAAGGGCATCGAGATTCGCGAAGTGCGACTGGAGCGCAAATCCGGCGGCAAGAGCGGTGATTACGCGCGAAAAGCAACCAAGGAATCGTCATGGTAAAAGCAGCGGTGGTTACTGTCAGTGATTCCGTCGCGCGAGGCCAGCGAACGGATCGCTCCGGGCCTGCGACGGTTGAAGTCCTGCGGCAGCATGGCTTCGATGTAACGCAAGAACGGGCTGTCGTTGATGATCAGCACGAGATCGAACGAACACTGATACAGCTCTCGGAGCAGGTTCAATTGATCGTTACGACCGGAGGAACAGGAATCGCCGAGCGTGACGTCACTCCGGAAGCTACTCGCGCCGTATGCTCGAAACTGATTGATGGAATCCCCCAAAAAATGCGCGCCGACGGAATGGCGAACACCGAATTTGCGATTCTCAGCCGCGGGCTTTGCGGAGTGCGGGGCCGGTCCCTGATCCTGAACCTTCCCGGCAGCCCCTCCGGTGCGGTGGATTCGCTGCAATCGGTAGTCGAAATTCTGCCGCACGCCCTCGATCTTCTCGCGGGAAAAACCGGCCATAGCGTCGACAACCTGTAAGCTGTCAAGGTTGCTCTTCATTTCCAGAGGCGAAACTTGGAGCCTGTTACCCACTTCCTGACCGGCGCCTGCCTGAGTCGCGCCGGATTGAACCGCAAGAGCGCTTTGGCCACGTTGACGATGGTGCTGGCCGCTGAAGCCTCCGACCTCGACATTCTGTGGGGTCTGCGCGGGCAGATCGAAAATCTACAACACCACCGGGGAATTACCCACTCGTTTGTCGGCGCTCCCGTCGTGGCTGCTGCGACACTGGGCTTCATCTACCTGCTTTATCTCTGGAAAGGGCCTTCGGGCAAGCCGCGAATCCTGCGCTCCAAGCTGCCGGTTCGCTGGGGTTACTTGTATTGGCTGGCCCTGATCGCGGCTCTCAGTCATATCCTGCTCGACTACACCACCTCTTACGGTATCCGCATGTTCGCGCCGTTCGACTGGCGCTGGTACTCGTGGGACATCGTGTTCATCGTGGAGCCCGTAATACTCCTGGCCCTGATCACAGGATTAGCACTGCCGTCGTTGTTCGGCCTCATCAACCAGGAAATCGGGGCGCGCAGCAAGGGTCCGCGCGGGCGCGGCGGAGCCATCTTCGCCCTGCTTTGCCTCGCGCTGGTGTGGGGCTATCGCGACTACCAGCATCGGCGCGCGCTCAGTGCGATGGGCTCGCTGCTTTATAAGGGCGCGGTGCCCGTCAAATATGCCGCTTATCCGTACTGGGTCAATCCGTTCAGGTGGCATGGCGTAGTGGAGACCGAAGCGTTCTTTCAGACCATGCCCGTGGACTCCATGACTCCTGAGGTGGATCGGCAGAACCAGGCGCGTACTTACTTTAAGCCGGAAGTGACGCCTGTGACCCAAGCCGCCAAAGCGTCTCACTTGGGCCGCGTGTATCTCGACTGGGCGGTGTTCCCTATCACCCAGACCGAGCCGCTTCTAGGCAAGTTCAAGGGGTATCTGGTTCGCTTCCAGGACCTGCGATTGGTCTATCCCGAGATGCGGGGGCGGGGGCCTCTGGGCGGTTGGGTGCTCTTGGGGCCGGACCTGCGCGTCCAGGAAGAAGGCATGAATTCGCGGAAGCCCTCGATTGAGGAAGAACCGTGAGTGCCGCTATCGTGTCAGGCAATTCTATTTTCTTGTGATGAGAATTCCGCTTGACGCATGAGCGCGCGGCGTACAGAATCAATAAGCGTTCGATTCCCAAACTGGTTCGATTCTGAGGTTCCATGCTGGCTTATCTGTTTCTCGCCTTCGCTGTTGTCGTACACGCCCGTTTCCTTCCTCTGCCCTTCAGCTTTGCTCCGGTCACGGCGGCGCTCCTGTACTTTGGCGCCCGCAGGCCGCGTCGCGAGATGTGGGTCCCGGTGCTAGCACTGGCGGCGGCTGGCATGTACCTGTCGCGCAGCTATTACGGCTATGCGATCTCAACCGACCTGCTGGTCACATGGGCCTGGTACGCGGGCATGGTGCTGATGGGCGGAATGCTGGCGAAGAGCGCTTCCGCATTGCGCGTCGGCGCAGCTTCGCTGGCCGGCTCGGTTTCGTTCTTCCTGTTGAGCAACTTCGCCGTTTGGGCAGTCTGGAGCATGTACCCCAAATCAGCGAGCGGACTGGCGATGTGCTACGTCGCGGGCCTCCCCTTCTTCCGCAATGCCGTGATTTCCGATCTGTTCTTCGCGGCCGTGTTCTTCGGCATTGGCTACCTTGTGAGCCATCGGCAGGAAGAGGGCGTGATCGTCGCCCGTTAGTTGGCGATTATGTTTTGCAGTGGGCCGGATGAACTTTCCGGCTCTTTTTTTTGGCTCGGGCCCCGCCTGTGGCGGCGGTTGAGAATCACAGCAACTCTTTCTTGGCTATCGCTCAATCCGATATCGCTGTTCCCGTTTTGGGACCAACTGGTTACCTAAGTTTCTCGCGCCTCACTATTTTTGTTTGTTTCCTTCGTCGCCCGCGTTAAACCGTCATTGTGAGGCGAGGGTTTAGGTTTTTCGCCTTCGGCGCATAATCGCGCCCCCTCAAGCCGGTCTTTGACAACCTGCACACAAGGCTTCATTCGCGTCGCGCGTCCGACTACGATGCTAAGTCATTTGTTTTCTATTAAATAGCGCTAAGTTCTTTGGGTACGCGAATTTGTACGGTAAATACGGTGTAACTCCTTGATTCCACAGGAGCAGAGGGGGAGGGGGGTAAGCATGGTGGAGTCGCGCCTTGGCGCAAATCACGCCGCAGCGAGTACGGTAGGCGCTAGATCGCTCCGGCAGACTGGGGCTGATTTCCGTCGCTGTTGCCGTTCTTTTTTCGCAGTCGCCAAACCCACCAGCCGACAAGCCCGGCGACAGCGATGATCGCGATGGTCAACCTCGCGTGACGGGCGACGACGTGGCCGAAGAATTCGACAATCTCGGGACCGAAGCGGATGACCAGCAGCGAGAGAACGCAAAAGCGCAGCAGTCGTCCAAAGAAAATAGCGGCCAGGAATTTGGCGAAGCTCATCTCGATAACGCCGGCGGTGAGGACGAAGAGCTTGAAGGGAGTCGGTGGCGGCAGCATGGCGGGCACCATCAGCCCGAGGAATCCGTGGCGCTCGAAGGTGGAATGAATCTTCTTGAAGCGCTCTTCGCCGACGCGCTTGGCGAGCAGGACTTCCCCGCCCTTGTAGCCGATCCAGTAAATGATGATGCTGCCGAGCATTGAGCCGAAGGCTGCCATGGCCGACAGCAGAAGGAATCGGTGGGGAGCGGCATAGACGTAGCCGCCAACGATGGCGTCGAGCGGCATTCCGAGGAAGGATGCGTCAACAAAGGCAAACCCTGCGACGCCCCAGATACCCAGCGGGGTAAGGACGGCGAGGATCCAGTGGGTCCATTTGGCTAGTAAGTGCTTCACTTGTCTCCGGGGATGAAACTTTTATTTTACGTGAAGGAGAGTCAGGCGTTGAGGCTGCGCGACCAGACGAAGGGTGTTATTCAGCATTCTTTGTTTCGCGGAAGGTTCTGACTCCTTCGCGCACAAGATACGCGCCGAATGAAGCCAGACCGATTCCGACCAGTGCACCGCGCAAAATCTGGTCGACTGTTCCTTGCCTGTGTTGAACAATCCATAGGACGGTGGCGAATCCAAAAAAACACGTGAACAGCACGGCGCCAAACGTACCAATGGCCCAGAGTGTCAGCTCAAGTTTTCGCTTCATAAGGCAGCCTGTATTCATAATCGCTCGTACGCCGCGGCCTTTCAACGACGATGTTCAACCTGTCTCGCCAAGGCTCCTATAATGTCCGTCATGGCCGCGAGCAGCAGGCAGCGGCGACGAACTCCGCTAGAGAGAAGCCCATTTGAAGATGCGAATCATTACGGATGGATTTGAGGGGTATGCGAAGCGAGCCGTGGCTCGGGCAGGCAAGCTCGACCGGCGGGAACCGATCAAGGCGGAGATCACCATCACCTTCGATAACCCCCTGGCCATGCTGGAGGTGCTTACCGCTGAGCGAATCCGCCTCGTCCAAAAGATAAGGACGAAGTCCTCGTCCATTTCCGCCCTGGCCGCCGCGCTGGGGCACGATCCCAAGTCGGTGCGCAGGGACGTACGGAAATTGGAGCGGGCAGGCGTTGTGCGAACCCGAGAAGAGATTAATCCGGGCCACGGGCGTGCGAAGGTCGTCGAGCCAGTGGCGCACGAATGCCAGCTTACGGCGGTAATCTGAACGTCATGGCTGCGAGCAGCAAAGACGTGCAAAAGAAGATTGACGCGCTGCGCGACAAGATCCGCTACCACGAGCACCGCTATTACGTGCTCGACGATCCCGAGATCAGCGACAC
>Ga0302172_10000462_pt1 | contig 12138 bp, 9 predicted proteins | sample I_Fen_N2_3_FD_198777 | JGI IMG/M metagenome (GOLD analysis project Ga0302172, IMG submission 198777) | Peat permafrost microbial communities from Stordalen Mire near Abisko, Sweden - I_Fen_N2_3 | ecosystem: Environmental > Terrestrial > Soil > Wetlands > Permafrost | place: Sweden: Abisko... | reverse complement strand
TTTACAAAAGCACTGGAACCGACCCTCGATGCCGAACACTGCCGCTGCGCTCGACCTGTTATTACTGCCGACCTGGCTGGTACCCGTCGAACCCGCTGGTGTTGTCCTCAAGGACCACGGCCTGGGCATTCGCGACGGGCGCATCGTCTTCATCGGCCCACGCTCCGCCGCACTGCAGCTTAACGCAAGCGAAGTGCGCGAACTCCCGGACATCTTGCTCAGTCCCGGCCTGATCAATGCTCACGGGCATGCGGCGATGACCCTGTTCCGCGGCCTGGCCGATGATCTGCCGCTCATGACCTGGCTGGAAAACCACATCTGGCCAGCCGAAGCCAAATGGGTCGACGAGGATTTTGTCCACGATGGCACGGATCTGGCCATCGCCGAGCAGATCAAAGGTGGCATCACCTGTTTCTCTGACATGTATTTCTTCCCGAAGGTTGCCAGCGAGCGCGTGCATAACAGTGGTATTCGCGCACAGATTGCGATCCCGATCCTCGACTTCCCGATTCCGGGCGCCAGTACGGCGGACGAAGCCATTCGTCAGGGCATCGAGTTGTTTGGCGACCTCAAGCATCACGAGCGCATCAAAATCACCTTTGGCCCCCATGCACCCTACACCGTGGGCGATGAAAACCTGGAAAAAATCCGGGTAATCGCCGAAGAACTTGACGCCTCGATTCACATGCACGTGCACGAAACCGCGTTCGAAGTGCAGCAGTCGGTAGAGCAGCGCGGCGAACGTCCGCTGGCTCGCCTGGCGCGCCTGGGCCTGCTCGGGCCACGCTTCCAGGCCGTGCATATGACCCAGGTCAGCGAGGAAGACCTGGCGCTGCTGGTTGAAAGCAACACCAACGTCATACATTGCCCGGAGTCGAACCTGAAACTGGCCAGTGGTTTCTGCCCGGTGGAGCGTTTGTGGCAGGCCGGAGTGAATGTCGCCGTCGGCACCGATGGCTCGGCCAGCAACAACGACCTGGACCTGCTCGGCGAAACCCGCACAGCGGCCCTGCTGGCCAAGGCTGTCGCCGGCTCGGCCACGGCGCTGGATGCCCATCGCGCCCTGCGCATGGCCACTCTCAACGGCGCCCGCGCACTGGGGATCGAAGCCGAGGTCGGTTCGCTGGAAGTCGGCAAGGCTGCTGATATCGTCGCATTCGACCTCTCCGGCCTGGCCCAACAACCGGTCTACGACCCGGTTTCGCAGCTTATCTATGCGACGGGCCGGGACTGCGTGAAACACCTTTGGGTCGCCGGCAGGCAACTGCTCGAAGACCGTCGCCTGATGCGCCTGGATGAACAACAGCTGATCGCCACCGCCAAGGCCTGGGGTCAGCGCATCAGTGGTCGCAACGAATCGTAAGTCCCCCGGACAACACTTCGGGGCAACAGGATTTTTCAAGTTTTAGAGGACTTAAACCATGAGCAACGTCGACTACGCCGAAATCGCCAAATTCGAGGCCCTGGCCCATCGCTGGTGGGACCGCGAAAGCGAGTTCAAACCGCTGCACGATATCAATCCACTGCGGGTCAACTGGATTGACGAACGCGTCAACCTGGCCGGCAAGAAAGTCCTCGATGTCGGCTGCGGCGGCGGCATCCTCAGCGAAGCCATGGCCCAGCGCGGCGCGACAGTGATGGGCATCGACATGGGCGAAGCGCCATTGGCGGTCGCGCAGTTGCACCAACTGGAGTCCGGCGTAAACGTTGAATACCGGCAGATTACCGCCGAAGCCCTGGCCGAAGAAATGCCGGAACAGTTCGACGTGGTCACCTGCCTGGAAATGCTCGAACACGTACCGGATCCCTCCTCGGTGATCCGCGCCTGCTTCCGCATGGTCAAGCCTGGCGGCCAGGTGTTCTTCTCTACCATCAACCGCAACCCGAAGGCGTATCTGTTCGCCATCGTCGGTGCCGAATACATCATGAAGCTGCTGCCGCGCGGCACTCACGACTTCAAGAAGTTCATCCGCCCTTCCGAGCTTGGCGCCTGGAGCCGCATGGCCGGCCTGACCGTCAAGGACATCATCGGCCTGACCTACAACCCGCTGACCAAGCACTACAAACTGGCGTCCGACGTCGACGTCAACTACATGATCCAGACCCTGCGCGAGGAATAAGCCGATGCGAATCAGAGCAGTTCTTTTCGACATGGACGGCACCCTGCTCGACACCGCGCCGGACTTCATTGCGATCTGTCAGGCGATGCGAGCGGACCGCGGCATGCCGCCGATGAACGACAAACTCATCCGCGACGAGATCTCGGGCGGCGCCAAGGCGATGGTTGCCGTGACCTTCGCCATGGACCCTGAATCGCCAGGGTTTGAAGCGCTGCGCCTGGAGTTCCTCGAGCGCTACCTGGTGGGTTGCGCCGTCCATAGCAAATTGTTCGACGGCATGCCCGAACTGCTGGCCGATATCGAGAAGGCCAACCTGATCTGGGGCGTCGTTACCAACAAGCCGTTGCGCTTTGCCGAGCCGATCATGCAACAGCTCGGGTTGGCCGAACGTTCAGCCCTGCTGATCTGCCCCGACCACGTGAAAAACAGCAAACCGGATCCAGAGCCGTTGATCCTCGCCTGCAAGATGCTCGACCTCGACCCGGCCAGCGTGCTGTTCGTCGGCGATGATTTGCGCGATATCGAGTCGGGCCGTGATGCCGGCACCAGGACGGCGGCGGTGACGTTCGGCTACATCCACCCGGACGATAACCCCCGGCATTGGGGCGCGGACGTGGTGGTCGATCACCCGCTGGAGTTGCGCAAGGTGCTCGACAGCGCCCTTTGCAGCTGCTGAGAGGCGGTTTCTGGTTCCGGGAATGAGGCGTACCTGCTGACGCCTTCGCGGGCAAGCCCGCTCCCAAAGGGTCCATTTGACGGGTACAAAATTCGTGTACACCCCCCAGACCCTTGTGGGAGCGGGCTTGCCCGCGAATGGCCGCACCGCGATCTGTCTTCTGTTTTGTGAGGTTTTTATGTTCGATTATTCCGCTCGCCCTGAATTGCTCAAGGACCGGGTCATCCTGGTCACCGGCGCCGGTCGTGGCATTGGCGCTGCTGCAGCGAAAACCTATGCCGCCCACGGTGCTACCGTGCTGTTGCTGGGCAAGACCGAGTCCAACCTGACCCAGGTCTACGACGAAATCGAAGCGGCCGGCCATCCGCAACCAGCGGTTATCCCGTTCAATCTGGAAACCGCCCTGCCCCACCAATACGATGAACTGGCAGCGATGATCGAAAGCGAATTCGGCCACCTCGACGGCCTGTTGCACAACGCATCGATCATCGGCCCGCGCACACCGATCGAACAGCTTTCCGGCGAAAACTTCATGCGGGTCATGCAAGTCAACGTCAACGCCATGTTCATGCTGACCAGCACATTGTTGCCACTGCTCAAGCTGTCCCAGGATGCTTCGGTAGTCTTCACTTCCAGCAGTGTCGGTCGCAAAGGCCGTGCGTATTGGGGGGCGTACGGTGTCTCGAAGTTCGCCACCGAAGGCCTGATGCAGACCCTGGCCGATGAAGTCGACAGCGTCTGCGCCGTGCGCTCCAACAGCATCAACCCAGGTGCTACTCGCACCAGCATGCGCGCCCAGGCGTATCCGGGGGAAAATCCGCTGAACAACCCGACGCCCGAAGAAATCATGCCGGTCTACCTGTATCTCATGGGCCCGGACAGCACAGGCATTAACGGCCAGGCGTTCAACGCCCAATAGTACCGTGCGTCGCATTTGTGCCGCGCCGGCTTCCCGTCGCGGTACTCAAGGATCAGCGGATTGTCAGTCAAACAAATGCCACAAAAACCTCCTCCGCCATTTTGATAACTATCAAAATATTGATTTATAAGGATTTTTTATTAAATCGAACTATCTGGCATGACTTTCGCTCTATCTTTGCTCAAAGATGCAGCGTGAAAGCAGGTAGACGGCGCTTGAGTCGACAGGTTACTAAACCGCGATAAAGCAGATTAGACTTGTACGAAATGTCCTACGGGACTGACGGACCAGTATGACGTGCAGCCCAAAGCCGCTCTCACCCAGCTTGTAAGACAGCCTTACTGCCCAGGGGCGAACGCCATATGAAATCACCTTCCCAGACCAACGCAATTGACTTTGATAGTGCCAAATTGCAACGCCTGGGCTTTGGTCAGCAGCAACCGTCCCTGGAAAGGCCACTCAGTCTTGCGCAATTACGCCAGCAACTGAGCATGCAGCTGCAAACCAGTCTTGAGCCCCAACGCATTCTCGGGCTGTTCTTCCGCGAAATTCAGCGACTTGTTCCACTCGATGCCTTGAGCTACCAACACAAGAGCAGCGACTTGCGCCTGGAGTTTGGTCAACGTGGCCACCACTCGATCAGTTACAACCTGAGCCATGAAGGCGAGCACCTGGGTGAACTGGTATTTCGCCGCAATCAGCGCTTCACCGAGCAAGAACAAGGCTACCTCGAATCGCTGCTGGCCTCGCTGCTTTATCCGATGCGCAACACCCTGCTTTACCGCGCCGCGACCCAAAGTGCATTGCGTGATCCACTGACCGACACCGGCAACCGCATCGCCATGGACCAGACGCTACAGCGGGAAATCGAGCTGTCACGGCGACACCTGCAACCATTATCACTGCTGATGCTGGACATCGATCACTTCAAGCAGATCAACGACACCCATGGCCACAGTGCCGGTGACGAGGTGCTCAAGGCAGTTGCCGCGTCGATCAAAAGCCAGTTGCGTAACGTGGACATGGTGTTTCGTTACGGTGGTGAAGAGTTCCTGATTCTGCTGTCCAACACCACCCGGGAGGCGGCGGCCATGGTTGGTGAACGATTACGTGCTGCGGCGCAGGCTGAGGATTATATGGCCGATGGCAGCGTGATAGGGCTGACCGTCAGCCTCGGTTGCTCGACACTGTTGCCAGGTGAGTCAGTGGAGAGTCTGCTGCGCAGGGCTGACAATGCGCTGTATGTGGCCAAGCGCGAGGGACGTAACCGGTTGGCGATGGCGGGTTGAGATTTCAGGCAACAACACAAAACAGCGTGGGAGCGAGCCTGCTCGCCAAAGCGCTGTGTCAGACACACAGATGTCGACTGACACTGCCTCTTCGCAAGCAGGCTGGCTCCCACATTTGGCTTGTGTTGCCTTTGGATCAGTTTTCGGCCAGCGCCAGCCGTTCACGTGCTACCGGCGATTTTTCCGCGAGTTCCAGTTGCATGCACCGCTCCAGGAACAGGAACATGTAGTCGTAGCTTTTGCACACGGCCTGACGCAATTCCATCTGCAGTGATTTGCTCGGGTTCATGCCCGCCAGGGTGCAGATGATTTCCAGGGCTTCCCACGGATGGGCATCGTCATACTGGGCGTGCATCTTCAACCACTTCATCGCGCGCTTGCGATCTTCCTCAGGGAAGGATGCTGCGTACACGCCGCTGGAACAGACCAGCGCCGACCACTCCCCGGTCGCGCCTTCAATGGCGTAGTTGGTGGCGGCAATGGCCACGATCAGCGAATCGGCGGAACTGGTGTGCCAGCACCAATGGCTCAAGGCATGTAGTTCAGGGGCTACCTGCTGCGCCTGCAGGTCTTCCAGGGTGACGCCGTGAGCATGGCTCCAGTTCACCCAGTAATCAGCGTGGTTCAATTCGACACGAATGTTACGCATTAGCCAGCGACGCGCCATGTCTTCGCCTGGATGGCGGGCAAAGCGGGTCTTGGTCAGGTTTTGTGCCATGTACAACGCGAACTGTTCGACCACCGGCCAGCCACCGATCAGGTACTGGCGCATGGTCTTTGCACTGAGCTTGTTGTCACGCAAGCGCTGATACAGTTCGTGTTCGACAACCCGGCGCTTGCTCTCGCTGCAGTCCTGGATCAGGCGCTGGGCCCAGGCAGGATAACTTGCAGCTTCCATGAGCGGTCCGGTTCGGTTGAATGTGTCGATCACTGTCGGGCTCCTTTTGATTGTGATTGTTAGGACCAGCAAGAGATTTCAACGGAACGTGCCAGGCGCCTTGAACAACAAAGGTTGCGGCCTGGCAGGACGACTTTGCAAACTATCGCAGGTAAACCGTTGCGGGCGTTCAATGACATACCCTTGAGCGTAATCCACCCCGATCTCCAGCAATGCCTGCTCGATCAGAGGCGTCTCGACAAACTCGGCAATCGTACGCTTACCCATGACATGGCCGATGTGATTGATCACCTCGACCATGGCGCGGTTAATCGGGTCGTCCAGCATATCCTTTACGAAACTCCCGTCGATCTTCAGGAAGTCTACAGGCAAATGTTTCAGGTAAGCGAATGAAGACATACCGGCGCAAAAATCATCCAGCGAAAAAAGGCAACCCAAGCCCTTGAGTTCATTGATGAATCTGATCGCACTGCCGAGATTGGAAATTGCACTGGTTTCAGTAATTTCAAAACAAATCATTTCAGCCGGAATCGAATACGTCACGAACTGTTCACGCAGGAAGTCCAGAAACGCCTCATCTCCGATGGTTGTGCCTGACAGATTGATCGCACACATGGCCAGAGGCCCCTGGCGCTTTTCGACGCGACATTGGGCAATGATCTTGAATACGTTTTGTACCACCCAACGATCAATCGAGCTCATCAGGCCATAACGCTCGGCCGCCGGAATAAAGCTGTCAGGCAGGATCATGCGCCCGGCCTCGTCATGCAGGCGCAACAGGATTTCAATATGCCCGCTGCCTGCTTCGGTATGGCCAAGCGGCGCAATTTCCTGGGCATACAGGCAGAAGCGATCCTCTTCCAGCGCCATGTGCAAGCGCTGTACCCAGGCCATTTCGCCAAAGCGCAGGGACAACTCCGAATCATCGGGGTGGTAGACCTGAACCCGATTACGACCTTTTTCCTTGGCCATGTAGCAAGCCATGTCGGCAGCGCGCAGCGAAGCCTCGAGAGTGATCGGATTCTGCGCGACATGCACCAGGCCGATGCTCACGGTAGTCACGAATGGCCGCCCCTTCCAGACGAAGTGCAGATTCTGCACGGTCTGACGCAGGCTCTCGGCGACTTTCTCCGCCGCCTCCGGCCCACAGTTCTCCAGCAGGATGCCGAACTCGTCGCCGCCCAATCGGGCGAGGGTATCGCCTTCACGCAATCCCGATTGCAACAGCGCGCAAATATGCCGCAACAACTCATCGCCCGCGGCATGGCCACAGGTATCGTTAACCAGTTTGAATTGATCCAGATCGAGAAACATCAGGGCATGACGCCCCGTCTGCCGGGCCTGAGTGTGCAGGGCCAGCTCCAGGCGATACTCGAATTCGCGACGGTTGGCGAGCCCGGTCAACGCATCATGGGTGGCCTGCCAGGACAGGTTGGCGATGTATTGCCGCTCCTGGGTCATGTCGTGCAGCACCAGTACGGCGCCGCTGACCTTGCCGGCATTGCGGATCGGCGCCCCCACCAGCGTGACCGACACCGTGCTGCCATCCAGGCGTTGGATCAACTTGGAATGTTCACTGCCACCGCCGAGATGCCCACTGAGAATGCGTTCGATCAAGGTGAATCCGTCGGTCTGGGCATTCTCGTCCAGCAGATTGAACAGCGCTGCCAGCGGCAATCCGTTCGCCTGCTCGGCCTTCCAGTGAGTCAACGCTTCGGCAGCGGGGTTCATGTAGGCAATGGCACCCTCGACATCGGTGGTAATGACCCCGTCGCCAATCGATTGCAGGGTGATCTGCGCCCGATCCTTCTCCAACTGCAGGGCGTCGGCGAAGGCGTGGCGTTGTTTGAGCAGTTTGTGGGTGCGCATCAAGGCCAGCGCAATCAAGCCAAGGGCCGTGGCGAGGTTGGTCACCAGCAACAGGCGCAGAATGACCCGCGATCCCTCTCCCAACGCGTCACTGAAGGCTTTCGCCGCGGGTGTCACCTCATCGTTGATCGCGAATATCTGCGCCTTCCAGCGCTTTATATCGGCATCGGAGGCGGGGCTGGCGGCGATGTGCTGATGCATATCCTGCGCAACCTCATCAAGCTTGACCAGATACGCGTCACCCACCGTCCAGAGATCGATGGCCTTCTCGAGGTAACTGAAATGGCGGAAGTTGAGGTACAGCCAGATCAGGCTGGAAACGTCATCCGGGTGGTTGCCACCCTTGAGAATCGCCAGGCGCGCTGCTTCGATATTCGGCGGTTGATGATCCAGCGCTACCCGCAATTCGTGCCCCCCCTGGGGCACGTCAATCGCGTTCTGGTATTTGCGGAAAATCGACTCGTCACGACTGTCGGCGTAGAGATTGAGGTAATAGATCGCGTCTTTTTGGCCCTTGGACCACAGGCTTTCACCGGCTACATAGCCGCGAACCGCCGACAGCACATAAAGGCTAACGCCACCCAATAAGGCTTGAAACACCACAACCGCGATAAATGGCCAGACGATGCCCAATAACCGTGGCGTGCCGAGTGTCCGCGTTTGATTCATGAGGTCCCTTGCATTAGCACTGCCTGCTCGTCTTCCGGACGAAATCGCTATAGCTAGACTAGGTTGCGATTCCGATCCAGGCAAGCGGCAAGCCTCGCCCGGAAGAGACAGCGTAGCCACTGTTGCCAGTAGCGATGTGTTACGGTTGGCGTTCAAACAACGTTCAGTTACCTCGGTGCCCTTGCGCTACAACTGCTGCAAATGACCATACAGCTTGGCATACAAACCGCCATCGGCAATCAGTTGTTGGTGATCGCCATCTTCGGCAATTTGCCCGCCGTCGAACACCAGCACCCGGTCGGCTTGTTTCACCGCCGACAGTCGGTGGGCGATGATCAGCGTGGTGCGATTGCTCAGGAACCGTGCCATTGCCTGATGCAGGTTGTATTCAGTGGCGGCGTCCAGGGCTGAAGTGGCCTCGTCGAGGATCACCACTTTCGGCTCCGCCAGCACCATTCGCGCAATCGCCAGGCGTTGCCGCTGGCCACCGGACAAGCGCACGCCGGAGCGCCCGACGATGCTGTCCAGGCCTTTGGGCAACTCACGAATCGTGGCATGCAACTGCGCGATTTCCAGTGCTTGCCAACAAGCCTCGTCACTGCGTTCGCGGCCCATGGTCAGATTGGCCCGCACAGTATCGTTGAACAGTGCCGGGTGCTGCAGGACCACGGCAACGTTTTCCCGAACCGTTTCCAGGCCGATCTCTTGTTGGGTCGAACCGCCGAAACGAATGCTGCCGGCCAGCGGCGTGTACAAGCCCAGCAGCAGTTGCACCAGGGTGCTCTTGCCACCACCGCTAGCCCCGACAATCGCAACTTTTTCACCAGGGGCGATGGACAGGTTCATCTGGTTCAGCACCCATTCGTCGCCGTAGCCAAAACTCAAACCCTGGACCTCGATGCCCACCGTCTCGCGGCCGTTGAACGGATCGACCCCTTTCGGGTAATCCGGCTCATCAGCGCGCGACAGCAGTTCGTTGATTCGCGACAGGGCGCCGCCCGCAGCGTAATAGGCGTATTGCAAGTTCAACAGTTGCTCAACCGGCCCAATCATGAACCACAGGTAGCTGAACACCGCGAGCATCTGGCCGATGGACAGGTCGGAGAACAGCACCGTGAGCATTGCCGCGGCGCGGAAAATATCGATACCGAACTGGAACAGCAAGCCGCTGGCCCGGTTTGAGGCATCGGTTTTCCACTGCGAACTCACCGCGTAATCACGCACTTCCCTGGCCCGTAGCCCCAGGCGACCGAGGAAAAACCCCTGGCGGTTGCCGGCACGCACTTCCTGGATCGCATCGAGGGTTTCGGTCAACGCCTGGGTGAAGCGCGAGGTGCTGTCGTTCTCGAGCTTCTTCAGGTGCTTGACCCGTTTGCCCAACTGCACCGTGGCGTAGATCACCAGCGGGTTGAACAACAGAATCAGCAGCGCCAGCTTCCAGTGCATCCACATCAGAATGCCCGCGGTACCCACCAGCGTCAGCATGGCCACGAGGAAACGGCTGAGGGTCTCGCCGACGAACTTGTCCAGGGTGTCCAGGTCGGTGACCAGGTGCGTGGTCACCGTGCCGCTGCCCAGGCTTTCGTATTCCCCCAGCGAAATACGCTTGAGGCGCTCGATCAGACGGATCCGAATGCGGTAAACAATGTCCTTGGCCAGCGCCGCGAACAACCGCGCCTGCACCACGTTGAACAGCAAGGCAGCACAGCGCAACGTCAGGGTCACCAACAGCATCAGGCCGATATAACCCGCAGCCTTCTGCCAGGCATCCGGCAGCGCGTGGTTCATGATTTTCAGCGCAGCATCACCATGGCCCAACAACACTTCGTCCACCAGCAATGGCAAGAGCAAGGGGATGGGCACACTGCACAGCGTCGCCAGCACGGCCACGCCGTTGGCGATCCACAGGGATTTCTTGTGATGAAGCGCCAGGCGACGGATTTCCGCCCAGCTCAACCGATCGACACGTTTTATGGTTGCGCCGTCGTCGGACAGGTCATGCACAGGCAGCGCGCTCCAGCCAACGGCCGAGCAGCGGGGAAAGCACACTGAGCGGCTGGTAACCATTGGTCAGCAGTGCCAACTGACCATTTCGCTCAGCCAGCAAGGTCGGGAAACCGGCAATGCCCAGGTCCTGGACCCAAGTGAAATCGGCAGCCGTTGCGGCGTGAGTATCGGCACGGTCGAATGCTGCGGCGAACTCGATACGTGGCAGACCGGCCTGCTCTGCCAGCTCCACCAGGACGCTTGCATGGGTGACATCGCGACCTTGCGCGTAAAACGCATGCTGAATCAGCCCCAGCAGTTTCCACGCACAATCCGGCGCCAGGCTACGCGCCGTCACCAGCGCGCGACAGGCAGGTTCGGTGTCGTAGACGAATCCATCGGGCAAGGCACCTTCCAGCTTGAACGGCTGGCCGGTGGCCTCGGTGACCGCCTGCCAGTGTTCAAGGATGTAACGCCGGGTGGTCGGCTCAAGCGCCGCGCCACTGCCGGTACGCAAACCACCCACCACCAGATGCACGTCCACCCCCGCTGCCTGCGCCTGCTCGACCAGCGCGTTGGCCACCGGAGCAAAGCCCCAGCACCAGGAACACATCGGATCCATCACGTAGAGCAGGCGACATGCAGACATGGTTCAAGCCTCGGAGTTGATTTGCTTGTAGTTGTAGCCGATCGGGTGGGGCATGTTGCGGGCCTTGGCCAATTCGATCTGCTTTTGCCGATCGATAGCACTGCGACGGGTTCTCTCGCTCAGTTTGTCCCAGCAATGCGGGCAACTGATACCGGCCACGTAATGTTCGGACGCACGGTCTTCGACACTGACCGGCGTGCGACAGGCGTGGCACTGATCGTAGTCACCTTCGCTCAGATCGTGGCGAACGGTCACCCGGTTGTCGAACACGAAGCAGTCGCCCTGCCATTTGGTTTCTTCCTGAGGCACCTCTTCGAGGTACTTCAAAATGCCACCCTTGAGGTGATAGACCTCATCGAAGCCTTCGCTGAGCATATAGCTCGAGGCCTTTTCGCAACGAATGCCGCCAGTGCAGAACATCGCGACCTTCTTGTGCACGGCCGGGTCGAAGTTGGCTTTGATGTAGTCGGGGAATTCACGAAAACTTGCGGTTTTCGGGTCGATGGCGCCCTCAAAGGTGCCAATCGACACTTCGTAGTCGTTGCGGGTGTCGATCAACAACACTTGCGGATCGCTGATCAGAGCGTTCCAGTCCTGCGGCTCAACATAGGTGCCGACCTTTTTGTTCGGGTCCACACCTTCCACGCCAAGGGTCACGATTTCTTTCTTGAGTTTGACTTTGGTGCGGTAGAACGGCTGCTCGTCGCAGTACGACTCTTTGTGGTCGATGTCATCCATGCGCGGGTCGTTCTTGAGCCAGGCCATGAGCCCGTCGATACCTTCACGACTGCCGGACACGGTGCCGTTGATGCCTTCTTCGGCGATCAGCAGCGTGCCTTTGATGCCATTGTCGACCATCGCCTTGAGCAGGGGCTCGCGCAGGTCGACGTAATTTTCCAGGGTGACGAACTTATACAGTGCCGCCACGACAATCTGTTGTGTCATGGGTGATTCTCCAGGTGGCTACCCTCGTAAGGGGTGAACCGGATACGAAAAAAAACGCGCCGGGTGAGCGGCGCGTTGCATATTCTAACAAAAACCGTGTGATTTAGGACGGCGAGAT
>Ga0302172_10000461_pt1 | contig 12196 bp, 6 predicted proteins | sample I_Fen_N2_3_FD_198777 | JGI IMG/M metagenome (GOLD analysis project Ga0302172, IMG submission 198777) | Peat permafrost microbial communities from Stordalen Mire near Abisko, Sweden - I_Fen_N2_3 | ecosystem: Environmental > Terrestrial > Soil > Wetlands > Permafrost | place: Sweden: Abisko... | reverse complement strand
GGGAGGTGTCTAGCTCAGCCATTCCAGACACCAACCCCCTGTGGCGAGGGAGCGTGCTCCCGCTCGACTGCGTAGCAGTCGCAATTCTGTGTTCAAAGGATTATCTGAAAGAACGTCATTGCGCTTATTGGTCTGCTTCGCAGACCAGCGGGAGCAAGCTCCCTCGCCACAGAGACTGTTCCTTCAGATGATTCAGACATTTCACTCAGAACTTGAAGCCACGCAGAAACGAAAGCATGGCTAAGGTGAACTGGACTATCAGCTCAAGGACGCAAAGGAATGCATCCACGCCCAAATTCGCACCTGCTGCGCCATGAACGCTGTTCGGAACCTGGCAGGGCCTATCTCATCACTGCAGTTACTCATCAGCGCCGTCGAATCTTCACTGATTGGCAAAAGGGCCGTTTGCTGGTCGCCGAGCTCAGGCGAGCCCACGAAGAGAAGTGGGTCAATTCGATAGCCTGGGTCGTCATGCCGGATCATTTCCATTGGCTGGTGCAACTCGAACAGCGCACCATGGCGCAACTCATGCAGGCCATCAAATCACGCAGCACGCTCACCATTAACCAGGCATCAAACAGTCGAGGAGCCTTCTGGCAAACCGGCTATCACGATCGTGAAATCCGCGATGGCGAAGAACTCCTGCCGTTCGCCCGATACATAGTTGCCAACCCGTTGCGTGCCGGGCTGGTGGAAAAAATCGGTGATTACCCCCTCTGGGATGCCTGTTGGTTGTAACACTACCCAAAGGCCACTACGGCCCTGTGGCGAGGGAGCTTGCTCCCGCTCGGCTGCGCAGCAGTCGCAAAACCTACGACCCCATTTACCTGAAAAACCACGATTGCCAGGTTTGGGGCCGCTTCGCAGCCCAGCGGGAGCAAGCTCCCTCGCCACAAAAAACAAAACAGATTGGAAAATTGTGCACTCACAATTTTTTCACCATCGCCAACCACCGTCTAAGCTTCAGACAAGTCAGATCAATCTGCGTGAATGGATCAATCGGCTATGGGCGCTTTGTGGCAAACCGATACGAGTAAAACTGTGGTCCCGACTGAACGTGTGGATGAAGCGCCGTCACCTGAAAAACCTCGCCCCAGTCGTGTCAAACACGGCTGGAAGGCGTTTTGGTTGTTGCTGCTGATCATCGCGATTGTCGTGGGACTGGCGGCAGCCAAGGAAATGCGCACCTCCAAATTCCAAGCCCGGGAAGTCAGCAAGTTTGCGGCGTCCCTGAGCTATTCCCTGGAACCAGGCCCCAGCGATGCCATCCGCTACCCTGGCGCCGGGCCTTTTGATTTGCGTCTGGGCTACAGCTCACTGGATGAGTTCCTGCCCCGGCTGCTCAAGCGCAATTACGTGATTGCCGCCCAAACCCGTTTTTCCCAAAAGTTGATGGACTACAGCGGCAAGGGCCTTTTCGTGCCCTACGCCGAGAAAATCCAGGCCGGCCTGTCGATCACCGACTGTCGCGCGATGCCGCTGTACCAGTTCAAATACCCACAACAGCTTTATTCAAGCTTTGATGCGATCCCGCCGGTGGTGGTCAACAGCCTGCTGTTCATCGAGAACCGCTTTCTGCTTGACCCCAAGCAACCCTTGGCCAACCCCGCCGTGGACTGGCCGCGCTTCGGCATGGCCGCGTGGTCGCAGGTGGCCAAGTTGATTCACCTGCCGGGTCAATCGGCGGGCGGCAGTACCCTGGCGACACAGCTTGAAAAGTATCGGCATTCGCCCGATGGCCTGACGGTGTCGGGTGCGGAAAAGATCCGGCAGATGATCTCCGCCACCGTGCGGGCCTATCAGGCAGGTCCGGACACCCTCGAGGCCCGGAAAAATGTGGTCCGCGACTACCTCAACAGCGTGCCGCTGTCCGCCGTGCCCGGCCACGGTGAAGTGCATGGCATGGCCGAAGGGTTGCGCGTCTGGTACGGCGCCGACTTCGACAAGGCCAACGAAACGCTGGCCAGCCCTGCCACCGATCCAAAGACGATGGCCGCCAAAGGTCTGGCCTTGCGTGAAATACTGTCATTGATGATTGCCCAGCGTCGCCCTTCCCACTACCTGACCAAGGGTCGTGATGAACTGGCTGACCTCACCGACAGCCACATTCGCCTGCTCGCCCAGAACAACGTGATCGATGCGCCTTTCGCGGCAGCGGCACTGGCCAGCAAGGTGACTTACCGCGACTGGCAAACCCAGCCGACCATTCAGCCGATCGAAACCAACAAAGGCATCAGCGTGGCGCGCAGCCGTCTGGGCGGGTTGCTCAATCGTCCACTGTACGACCTCGACCGCCTCGACCTGTCCGCCACCAGCACCCTGCAAGGTGAATTGCAAAGCCAGGCTACCGAGTACCTCAAGCGCCTGGCCGACCCGGTGTTCGCCACGCAGATCGGCTTGATGGGCGAACGCCTGCTCACCCCCACCAGCACCACTCAGGTGCGCTACAGCTTCACCCTGTTTGAACTGACGCCGGACGGCGCGCGCGTGCGGGTGCAAACCGACAGCACCGACCAGCCGTTTGACATCAACGAAGGCAGCAAGCTGGAACTGGGCTCCACCGCGAAAATGCGCGTGCTCACCACCTACCTGCAAATCATGGCGGAACTGCACGATAAATACGCCGGGATGAGCATCCCGGAACTGAAGAAAGTCGATGTCCCCGATCAGGACCGCCTGAGCCGCTGGGCGGTTGACTACCTGATCGAAAACAAGGATCGCAACCTGCCCGCGATGCTCGGTGCCGCGCTGGATCGCAAATACTCGGCCAGCCCTGGCGAAGCGTTTTTCACCGGTGGCGGGTTGCACGTGTTCCATAACTTCCGCAAGGAAGACAACGGCCGCATACCGACCCTGCGCGATGCCCTGCGTGAGTCCATCAACCTGCCGTTCATTCGGCTGATGCGCGACCTGGTGCGCTACACCACCTATTCCGGCCCCAACAACAGCGCCGAACTGCTCAAGGACGACCGCGATCCCCGGCGTCAGGAATACCTCGCCGATTTCGCCGACAAAGAAGGCACTTCGTTTCTGCTGAAGTTCTGGAAAAAGTACAAAAACAAGGACACCCAGGCACGGCTCGACACCTTCCTCGACGGCATGCGCCCGACGCCGATCCGCCTGGCAGCAGTGCACCGGTATCTGCTGCCACAAGCCAGCCAGGAAAGCTTTAACACCTTTGTGCGCTCGCACCTCAAAGGCGCCAAGCTCACTGAAAAACTCACTGACGAACGCCTGCAACGGCTGTACGAAAGCTACAGCCCGGGCACCTACGACCTGCCGGACCAGGGTTTCATCGCCAAGGTTCACCCGCTGGACCTGTGGCTGATGGGTTACCTGCTGAACAACCCTGACGCCAAGTGGAGCCAGATTGTCAAAGCCAGCCAGTTCGAACGTCAGGAAGTCTATAGCTGGCTGTTCAAAAGCAAGCACAAGGGCGCCCGCGACAGCCGTATTCGCACCATGCTCGAGATCGAAGCATTCCTCGACATCCATCAACGCTGGCAGAAAGTCGGCTATCCGTTCGATCACCTGGTGCCGTCGCTGGCCACCGCCATTGGCAGCTCCGGCGACCGTCCGGCAGCGCTGGGCGAGTTGATCGGCACCATTCTCAACGATGGCGTGCGCATGCCGACATTGCGTATCGACACGCTGCATTTCGCGGCGAATACGCCATACGAAACCAAACTGATCAATGACCCGGTCGCCGGCAAACGGGTGATGCCGTCCGAAGTGGCCACGGCCATGCGCGAGGCCTTGTCGCAAGTGGTGGACGCCGGTACCGCCAAACGTGTTTCCGGCAGTTTCATCACCCCCGATGGCAAACCCCTGGCGATGGGCGGCAAGACCGGGACCGGGGATAACCGCATCGAAGCCATTGGTTCCGGCGGGCGGATTCTGAGTTCGAAGTCAATCAACCGCACGGCCACCTTCGTGTTCTATATCGGTGATAGCCACTTCGGTACGTTGACCGCCTTCGTGCCCGGGCGCACCGCCGAGGCCTTCAAGTTCACCTCCGCGCTGCCCGTGCAGGTGCTCAAGGGCATGGCACCGATTCTCACGCCTTATCTGCAACCGGGTACGCATACGCAATGCCTGCCAGTGGAGGTCGCACGGCGCTGAAAAAAGGTGGTAATTACCTATTTTCGGCATTGGTAATTCCAATGCTTTTGGGCGGCTGACACTGATTAAGCAGCGGTAATTCAGGCTTTTACTTTGAGCCTCGGGCGTTAGGCTGGTCACTCCACTTAACGCTCAAGGTTTATTAAAAGCATGACTGACTTACACGGACGTATATCAGCGCGACCGACACCGGGGGCCAATGACAAAAAAGGTCGCCACTACGATTTCATCAAAAGCCGTATCCATCCCACGTTCAAGGACGCGTCAGTGCGACGGATCCGGGAACTGATCCTCACGCAAACGGCTTCAGGGTATTGGGCACAGAACATCAGGGGGTTCGATCACACCCCGCTACAACACGCCAACCTCGACCTCTGGTCCGCTCAAAACACCGTCGACCGGGTCATGGACAAGGTCCGAGGCGTTTACGAGTTCGCCGAACCGTTGCTGACCAGAGCGTTGCTGGAACAGTTCGGTGTCGACGTCGATGTAAAGACCACTTACCTGCACCTTTATCTACCCAAACAGCTTCCCTGGTATGCCAGCCACCTCAACGGCGTGGTGACCCGCACCGTTTCACTACTCGACGCGGCCCTGCATAACTTCGCGAGCCACGAAACCTGCGAGGCGGACTCGAACTTCATCAGCCAGCCCGATGCCCGCGGGCATTTCGACACCCTGGCGATCAAACGAAAAATGTCCATCGCCCAGTTCCAGACCCTGTGTCGCACGCTGGACATTGGCGCGCGCTACACGAAATACCTCGAAGAACAGTTGCGGCCCAGGGATGGCCTCGCCCAGGTGGTTTTAAAACACAAGATCATCGAGAACGAGAAAGCCGCGTTTAAAGCCGCCGCCAGACTGGCCGTCCTGAAGGGCGACATCGACGCCGATGCCGGTGACCTGATCCTGATGATGCTCGATGGCCAGCGCAACCTCACCCGCAAAGGCCGAATCATGCAGTTCGCCAAACTGTCCATGCTCGACAGCCAGCTGACCGGCATCGTCTTGATTACGCCGGATCTGAACCGGGTCCATGAGGTGGTGCCGATCTTCGCGTATGTCCCACAAGACCCCGAGCACCCGCTGAAAGAGTACCCCTCGACCCTCGCGCTGATGAAAGAACTGACGCGTCAGCTGCGCGACAACGATGTCATCTCCTCCACCGGCATGACCTACCAGCAATTCTTCAGCCGGTTCGTCGATCAATCCGATCGGGGGCATTTTTTCGGCGGGCTGCCACAACGCCTGTTTCAAGTGAAATGGCATCGCAAAGAGCCGCTGGACCCGAGGCCGAGCTGGCGCGAAGAGGCTATCACCGCCCCTCGTCTGCAGTTCAACACCGCACCGATCAGCGGCGAACTCTGGCAGTACCTGTTCGAGCAAAAGCTCAACAAGGTCCTCAATGACGCCCGTCACATCGCCGTATCAACCGCCGATGCCGATACTCATGCACGATGGGCCTGGTGGGAGAACTTCAAGAAAATCGTCTCGGACATCTTCAACATCGCCCTGATGGTCGTCACGCCGTTCGTGCCCGGACTGGGTCAGCTGATGATGGGCTACATGGCTTATCAGATGGCCAGCGACGCCATTGAAGGCCTCGTCGACATGACCCTGGGACTGTGGACTGAAGCCACCGAACACATTGTCGGCCTGGTCACCGATGTTCTTCAGCTGGAAGCGTTCGCCGCCGGTGCGCAGATCGGTGCGCTGGCACGCCTGAAACTGTCGCCGCTGATCGAAGGCATGAAACCGGTCACGCTGCCCAACGGCGAACCCCGGTTGTGGCACCCCGACCTGAAACCTTATGAATGGCCCAATGTGCAGTTATCGCCGGACTCCAGACCTGACGCGCTGGGGCTGCACGCTCACGAGGGCGAGGCTGTTCTGCCGCTGGATGACAAGCACTACGCCGTGCAAAAGGATCCGCAAACCGGCAACTACCGGGTCAAACACCCGCATCGCGACAATGCTTACCTGCCCGAGTTGAAACACAACGGCCTCGGCGCCTGGACCCATGAAGCCGAGAACCCGCGAGCCTGGGATCGTCCGACGTTGATGCGCCGTCTCGGCCACACCGTGGAGGGCTTCAGCGACGCGGAACTCGAAGCCGTTCGCATCGCCAGTGGTACCGACGACGGTGCGCTGCGCCGGATGTACGTCGACAACACGGCCCCGCCACCGTTACTCGACGACAGCCTCACCCGCTTGAACATCCAGCGCCAGACCCGCCAGGCCATCAGGAGGATTCGCTCAGGCCAGCCTCTGGATCCTTCCTCCTACTGGTTTGAACCGCTGGCGACTTACCTGGACGGCTGGCCCGCGGATAAAGCCCTGAAGGTCTACGAAAACGCCGACATGAGCGGCCGGTTCCGCCAGTACGGCAACGCCGATGCGACGGCCGAACAGACCCTGTCCACCAGTTTGTCGAACCTCATGAGCGAGCAATTTGCACCAGACCTTGTCGGGTTTCTCAACGAAGAAGAGCTGCACGCCGTGCTCGGTCGGTCCACCGCCCAACGTGAACGGGTGCAAGCCTTGCGCAATCGTCTGGCGGACGAAGCCGATCGACTGACCCCAGACATCATCAATCAGCTTTACCAAGGGGCCCAGGCGTTCGACGATCCGCCGCTGCGACTCATGCGCCACACCTTTCCCGAGTTGCCGTCCCGTGCCGCAACGACGCTGCTGAACACCACCGACGCTGCCGACCTCAAGCGCATGATTCAAACGCAACGACTGCCCTTGAGCCTCAAGAGCCGCACCCGTGAGGCGGCCTTCGAAGCCCGGACCAACCACGCCTATGAAGGTTTCCATGACGGCGCGCAGTGGGTGGCGCAAACCGAAAGCCTGGTGCTGAACGCCTTGAGGATTCATACCGACACGTTCGCGCAATTGCGCATCGAGGTTCGCGAAGGCAACGATGCCGGCCCCTTGCGCAGCCGTGTGGGTGCCGAGGGCGCGTCGATGGTCCGGGTGTTGGTCAAGGACGATGGCAACCGGTTCGAAGTCTGGGACGGTGACAACCGAAAACTGCACGACGCCACTGATTTTTACGAAGCCGTTCTCAACGCCTTGCCGGAAAACAAACAGGCGCAGTTGGGTTATCGGCCAGGCCAGGGGGGCTTCTTCAAGCAATGGGTGATGGCCAAGACCGAGACACCGGCGCAGCGCCGCACGGCGCTCGCCGCACCGCCGATCCGTCCGCTGGCTGACCATGAAGACATGATTCTGTTGCGCGGTCCCGGCTTTTCCACCGTTGCCCCCACGCTCACCGAACGGGTGCAGGATATTTACCCTCACTTCAACGACCGCGAGGTCAATACCTTCGTTCGATCCCTCGGTTCGCAGGAGCAAGGGCATCAGACACTGACCCGACTGGACCGCGAACTGGACGACCTGCGTGTGCTGTTCAATCGCTGGCGCTACCAGCAGCCGGATACCTGGGGCCCGGATCAACACGGGTTCGTCAACAGTGGCGGCTTGCACATTGCCGAACGGTTAATCGATTGTTTCAAACGCAAGCCCACGGTCTTTGGTGAACGCAGCATCACGGCCGACGGCGGGTATGCGCTGGACCTGTCCACAGAGTTCAAGTCGCTTGACCTCGAACGCTGGTGGAAGGAGCTGCCGGATATCAAGCGCTACCTCGATCAGATCAGCACCTTGAATCTGGACCGCACGACCTTTTTTGAAAGCGGTCCCGGTCTGCTCAGTGACTTCCCTCATCTGCAGCAACTGAGTGCCCGCAATTGCGGCTTGACCCGACTCCCCGACGCCATCGGCAAAATGCACCACCTGCGGACGCTGCGGTTGATGAACAACAACATCACGTTGACCCCGTCTGCCGTCGAGCAACTGCGAAACCTGACCCGCATGGAAACCCTCAGGCTTGATGACAACAGGCAGTTGGGCCGGCTCCCGGACGTCGGACGCATGCCCAGACTGAGAGTCCTGAGCTTGAGCAACACCGGGGCCACCGCCTGGCCCGATGGCCTGTTCGGGCCTTTCAACAAACGTCGACCGCGGGGCTTCTTTCTGGATTTGCAGGAGAACCCGATCAACGTCATTCCCAAGGTCGTGCCCGGCTCGGAAGATGCCTTCCTCCTGGCGCGGACCCGCTTGTACGACGAGCGGCTCTCGGAGGCCAACCGGATCACCTTCAAAGCGTATCGACGATCCGTCGGCATCTCGCCAGAGCAGGTCTACGCCTATGCGGCACGGGACACGATGAACCTGTGGCCCATGAACGATGACTCGACATGGTGGAGTGCCGAGGTCTCAGGGCTGGGTACTTTCCGGGAGGAAGCCTGGCACGAATTGATGACCGAGCCTGGCTCCGAGGATTTTTTTGCCTTGATCCAGAAACAGACCCGCTCGGCCGATTACAAGGCCGGTGGTGATTTGCGTCAGCAGCTCAGCAATCGGGTATGGCGCATGATCGAAGCCATCGACCTGGACACCGGATTGCGCAAGGACCTGTTCGAAATGGCCAGGGCGCCTACTACCTGCGCCGATGCCGGGGCTCAAGTATTCAACCACATGGGCATCAAGGTGCTCGCCTCCGAAGCCTATGCCTTGTCGACGTCCAACGCCGTGCTTGAAAGCAAACTGGTGAACCTGGCCAGAGGTGCTGCTCGCCTCGCGCGCGTGGATGACATTGCCCGTGCCGATTTCGGCAGCCGCCCGGGCAATCCGGATGAGGTCGAGGTGTACCTCGCCTACGAAACCGGTCTGGCTCAACGCCTCGGCTTACCGTGGCAATCGGAGACGATGCTGTTTCGCACCATCGCCGGTGTGAACGCCAAAACCCTCGACACCGCCTTCGAGACGGTGATGTCGATGGAGGCCGGCGATGGGTTGGTCAACGACATGATCGAACAGCCTTTCTGGCAGAAATACCTGCAGGACACCTATCCGAACGAATTCCGGCGCAATGCCCGGTTTTACGAAACCAAGAGCGACTTGCTCGATGAGTTACGCGAAGTCCAACACACCTGGGCCCGTTCCAGGGACCAGCAAATTGCACAACGACGCGCCCTCAAACAGCGTCTGCAAGACCTCGCCCAGCGCCTGAATATCGATGACAGTTTGGTGTTGACGGGCCAGGACATGACCGATGAGGTCTACGGCCAATTGCTGCACGACATGGGTTACGAAGAAAAAGAGCTGAGCCGAAAACTCACCCGCGAAGCGTTGCAAAAACACGCACAGCAATAAACGGCAATCCCTGATGCATCGGGTGATGCATCAGGGTTCACGCTTAACCCACCTGCGAATCCCAAACCACCGTGACAGTGCCCGAGTACGTTCTGGCGACACCGGGCTTGATCATCTCCTCGACCTCATCCTGCGCAATTTCGAAGTGCAACGTGCCCGGTTTGCGATCGACATAAAAGCGCGGCTGGAACAGCTCGGTACCAATGCCGTCGCGCCGTAACGGCCGGCGGCTGACCGGTTGATCGGTGGCATCCACCAGGCCATTGGGCAGGGTCACGCTGACGTCGAGCGGCACGATATGGCCCGAAACCGGGTCGCGCACCGAGCAGCGGTTGCCATCGGTGCTGTACTGGCAGTCCAGGTTCATCTTGAAGCGACTCGATGAAGACACATTGAACGTCTGATCACGAAACAGCCGTGTGGGCTTGCGCCCTTGGGTCAGCCAGGCTTGCCAGCCGCCCTGCGGTACCAGCTCAACGCGATTGCCACCGGGTGGAATCTCGACCTTGAGGGTGTGCCGAACATCCAGGGAGAAGTTGAGGGTCAGTTGGTTGTCACTGGGGATCATGACATCGCCCATGTCGAAATCCTGACGTGGACCGACGGTGTACGGCATGGTGCCGGTGTATTTGCCCGACTTCATGGTCAGGGGGTTAGGCGTGCGCAGCTCATAAGCGAACACGAAGTAAAGGTAGCGAAAGGAAAGCGGAATATCGAACTTCGCCGTCTTGCTGCACACGCCCACCCCTCTGGCGACTCGCCAGAAACTGTTGTAGCCCGAGGGCCCTGCCGAGTGCCAACCCACACTTGAACAGGGTATCGGCGCATAGGCCCAACCGCCACCTACCCACAAGTCATCCCACCAACCTCCTCCGGTCAGTTCAGTGACAGGGCGGGGAATCGCAGCTTCGTGCCCGATCCCGCCGATACGAATGGAAAGCACCTCGCTATCACCCGACTCGTGGGTAACCACCACCTCTCTCCAGTCCGAGGGAACGCGGGCCATTCCTCCTTGCCGCGGGTCCGCATGGTTGGCCAGGATTGGCGCATTCGCCGTGAAGGAAATAGGCGCAATAAGGCTGAACAGCTTATAGGGCGCACAGGCTTGTGGAATCTGCCGGCAAAAACCTTCGGACGGGGTCATGTTGACGAACACGTTATTATTCGGCTCCGACGAATCCGGCTCGAACACCGCTTCGATGTCCATCACAGCGGCCTGTATGGGCAAGGCAAACACCGCACACAGCAGGCTGGCCGATGCAGCCCCCTTCAACGTCCGGGCTGATCGCTCATTCAATAAATTCATCATTTGGGCAACACCGCGTTGAAGACCATGTTGACGCTTCCAAAATAGTTGCCGGGTTTGTAAACCCCATCGGCGGGTGGCACAGGCAGCACTTCCAGTAAAACCCGCTTGCCCTGCGCGGCGTCGATCAGCGAAACCACCTCGCTGCTTTCCCCCTCGCTCAACAACTTTTCGTTGAACAGCACGCGCAATCCAATGTCATGGGCCTGCGTCCCGTTAGACAAGTAAGGCCTGCCCTCAAGGCGGGCTTCGATGGAACCGGCTTCGCTCTTCACATCGAAATACTTGCGCAAGCCGCCCAGGGTCGAGGTCGTCAGATTCCATGGCAATGACTGTTCGCGGTGAATCCAGCCGGGGTCTGCGGGAATGACGTAAAACGCCTGGCTCGGGACCGTCACGAATACTTCAAAGTGCTGCACTTCGCGGGCCGCGAACGCACCCTGGCAGGCCATTGCCGACACCATCAGGACCGTCAGTTGTCTGAACATAGTCATCAGCCTTTCACATCGAGTTTCTTGCGGCTCTCGCCTTCAACCAGCGTGAAGCGGTACTCGCGGCCAGCCTGTTTCTCGAACTCGAAATGGCGGCCGGCCAGAACATGATGCTTGGTGGTCGGCTGGCAGTCCTGGTCATTCTTGACCGAGCAATCCTTGAACTCATCGATCACCACCACGGTGTTGCCGGTATTGCGGATCCGGTACCTGGCCGCCTCGTTTTCGATCACGCTGGCGTAACGCGGGGCCTTGGGGCGAACGAAAAACACCGCGCCATACCCGGCCAGCACCGTGACCCCGGCGGACAGGGCTTTCTTGTACTGCTCACGCTCCTCGCCGGAGACGGCGAATTCGTCTTCCTTCTCGGGCACCACCGGTATGAAACGCACACGGAAATAGCGCTCTTTGTCGCGCTCGCCCATGTACAGCAACCGCGTGCCCTGCATGCCACTGGCGGGCACGATCAGTCGCGCCGGGCTGGCCATCAAGCCATCCCGGGAATTGCCCTTGGCATTGGATTTGAGCGGCACCTCCCGCGACTTGCCATCGGCGTCGTAGAGGATTTCAAGGATGTTGACCTTGACGAAAGCGGTGCTGTCGCCGCCGTTATAGACGCGTTTCAAAAAGGTACTTTTGTCACCGTCCAGGTAGTCGTAGACCGTGCCGATATTGATGTTCGGCCCGGCATGTGCCGTCTGGGTGAACAAACAAAAACCAATCAGTGCCAACCGACGTTTCATCGTCATTTACCTCATAAAAAAATTCGGGGTGTCGGGCATCAGCCTGCCGTCGGCGTCTCAAGCGTCAGGTCCGCCAGGGTGTCCGGCGTGCAACGCAGATCGCCAATCATCAGCACGTTGTTTTCCGTGCGGCCACGGCTCGGGTCGAGGCGGAACTGGCACAGCAACTGGTTGCCGTGGCGCACTTCCAGGGTCGGGGAACCGGCGTTCATTTCCATGGAGAAGAAGCCGTCCACCTCACTGACCCCGCGACTGGCGTGGTTGATGATGTGATGGCCCTTGAGCGGGTTGCCCTGGGGGTCGATCAGGCG
>Ga0302172_10000460_pt1 | contig 12208 bp, 9 predicted proteins | sample I_Fen_N2_3_FD_198777 | JGI IMG/M metagenome (GOLD analysis project Ga0302172, IMG submission 198777) | Peat permafrost microbial communities from Stordalen Mire near Abisko, Sweden - I_Fen_N2_3 | ecosystem: Environmental > Terrestrial > Soil > Wetlands > Permafrost | place: Sweden: Abisko... | reverse complement strand
GCCAGGCCCCATGCGCCCGGATTCGAACGGCGTGCCGTGGCGGCTCAGCGTTACCGTGACCACCCCGGATTCAATGATGAACAAATGATCGCTGACCTCCCCCGCCGCCAGGATCGTCTCGCCCGCCCGAAAGGAGGCCAGGGTCATGTTCTGGCTGAAGGTTTCTTTCTCTTCCTGGCGCAGGGTCGAGAAGATCGGCGAACTGTCGAGCAACGCCCGTGGCCGTGAAAGGTTGATCGACGCGGTGGGTTCCGCGCTCGACAAGAGATTGACCCCGCAAGCCTGCAAGTGCCGGTAGGCCAGATCGTACAGTTGATTGCGGACTTCGCGCTGTTCGCTCATCGAGGCGACGAACCCGCTGATCTCGTAGTCGACGCCGGCACTGCTGGCGCTTTTGAGCGCCACTTTCGGTGCCGGCTTGTTCAATAGCATGCGGCAGCCCTGCATCGCCCGCTCAAGGGCATCGATCACCTTGTTCGGCCGGACATGGGGGCTCACCTGCAAACTGATCGAAATGCCAAAAATATCGCTGGGCCGGCTGAAGTTGATGATCTTGGCCTTGGCCGCCAGCGAATTGGGAATCACCGCCATGCTGCCCTGTGAGGTTTGCAGGCGCGTGGCGCGCCAATCGATGTCGATGACCCGGCCTTCGGTGCCATCGATGGAGATCCAGTCATCCAGTTGATAGGGTTTGGTGGTGTTCAGCACGATCCCCGAGAACACGTCACTGAGGGTGCTCTGCAGGGCCAGGCCGACGATGATCGCCAGCGCGCCGGACGTGGCCAGGACGCCCTTGACCGGCAGATCGAGCACGTACGCCAGGGCGGCGATCACCGCGACGAGGAAAATCACCGCACCGAGCAGGTCCTGCAACAATCGTCCGGTATGCCCGACCCGTTGCATCATCGCCGCGCCAATCAACACCGTCAGGGTACGCGCGCCGAACAGCCACCAACCGATCTGCAGCCCCGTGGCCGCCAGGTGCAGCGGCACGTTGTCGGCCCAGGGCGCAGGCTCCATCGGGTTCAAGCCTTCATTGAACAGCAACAGGCTGAACAGCGAGAAAATCACCACCCGCAACAGCAGCTTCCAGCCGTTGCGATTGGCAGTGACCAGGCGCCACAGCCCAAGATCGATCAGGACCAGCACCATGGCGCAAACCAGCGGGTGTTCGGTGAGCAAAGACAACATCGAAAAACTCCAGCCCGGAACAATGTACGCAAGATCGCATTGGCCATGGTGCAGGAGCAATTGATTTCGCTGGAACCTGACGTCCAGACACCGCTGGCAGCGCGCTTGCCCGCTGCCAGCGGTAATGTGTGTTGGCGGGTTTACCTGCCATTACCCAGCATGATGTCGCGGCTCATCCCGTCAACCGTGCATGCGACCGAAGCGGCCGGACTGGAAGTCGGCGAATGCCTGGTGAATTTCTCGCTCGGTGTTCATCACGAACGGACCATGACCGACGATGGGCTCGTCAATCGGCTCACCGCTGAGCAGCAGCAGCACTGCATCGTCGCTGGCGTGGAGGGTGAGCTGGTTGCCCTTGCGCTCGAACAGGGCCAACTGCCCTTCGCCCACCGATTCCAGGCCATTGACCTGAACGCTGCCGCGCAAGATTACCAACGCCGTGTTGCGACCTTCATGCAGGTCAAGCGTGAGCGCCTGGCCACCATTGAGACGCAGGTCCCAGACGTCGATCGGCGTAAACGTGCGCGCCGGCCCTGTGTGGCCTTCGAACTCACCGGCAATCAAGCGCAGGCTGCCCGCGTTATTCTTCAGGGCGATGCTTGGGATATCAGCGTCGAGAAGGGTCTGGTAACCGGGGTCGGCCATTTTGTCCTTGGCCGGCAGATTGACCCACAACTGCACCATCTCCAGGGTGCCACCGCTTTTGGCAAAACCTTCGGAATGGAACTCTTCGTGGAGAATGCCGGAAGCTGCGGTCATCCATTGCACATCGCCCGCGCCGATCTTGCCGCCACTGCCGGTGGAATCGCGGTGTTCCAGTTCGCCCTTGTAGACGATGGTCACGGTTTCGAAACCACGGTGCGGATGCTGACCCACGCCACGTCGCTCAGTAGTCGGGGCGAATTCCGCCGGCCCCGCGTGATCCAGCAGCAGAAACGGGCTGATGTGCTTGGCCAGGTTGTCGTAGGAAAACAGCGTACGGACCGGAAAACCGTCGCCGACCCAGTGCATTTGCGGGCTGGTGTAGATACCGATGATGTTTTTCATGGTGTCTCCTGAAGAGGTGAGTGAAACCATGGACATAGCTTAAAAACATCGCCAATGATGCGCTAGATAGTAAAAAACACCTTGATCGTTCTACTGGTGGAACGAAAAGACTTACCTGACTGGCCTGTGAGCACGCCAGGCGCCCGGGCCTGACCCGCCCGCAATCTATCGCACCCGACCGGTACTGAACTTCAGCCCTGCTCAAGGCTGCGGACCAGGCGCGTCATGGTTTGCTGCAACTGATCGACGGCGGCGTCGATCAGTGCGTCGTTGCCCTCACCGCACGCCCGCTCCAGCTGTTGGCAACCTTCGACCAGGGTCAGTGCCCGGACCATCAGCGCCCCACCCTTGATGCGGTGCGCCAACGCCTGCAAGCCGTGGTGATTGCCGCTGGCGTGTTCCAGCAGCAGAAACTCGCGGTCATCGCGGTTGGTCACGGCCAGATCGTGCAACAACTGGGTGATCAGCTCTCGATCCGCCCCGACATAGCGTTGCAGGCCACTCAAATCGATCTCGCTGGTTAACCGCGCTTCGACCTGGGCGCGCAGGGGGCGCAAGGCGTTCATTCAGATCAGATGATTGCGCCGGGCAAGGTCCCGCAGATGCACCGACGACTGCACGTTGAGCTTTCCAATCAAGCGGGACTTGTAGGTGCTGACGGTCTTGTGGCTCAGATGCATGATTTCAGCGATGGCCTTGTTACTCATGCCCCGGGACAGGTGCTGGAAGATCGTCAGTTCGCGGTCCGAGAGATTGTCGATCATCTGTTTTTCACTGCGTTGCAACGTGCTCAACGATATTGAACTGGAGGGTATCCAGGTGAAATAGGTGTATCCGGACATCACCGCTTGCACCGCTTTATGCAAATGCTGCAGGTCGTTGGTCTTGGCCACGTAGGCCGAGGCACCGGCGCGAATGCAGCGTTCCTGATAAAACATCGGCTCCTGGGCGGTGAACACCACGACCCGGCACGGCACCTCGCCAGCCTTGATCCTGGCCAACACATCCAGGCCGTCGAGCGCCGGTATGTTCAAGTCCAGCACCACCAGTTGCGGTTTGTGCCCACGGATCATCGGCAGCACTTCGTTACCACTGCCCGCTTCGTAAATGCCCTTGAATCCTTCCTGCTTGAATACGATTTTGAGGGCGCCGCGTATCACCGGATGATCGTCCACTATCAGCACTGACTTCATGGCTACTCCCTGGGCAAAAGCACGACGATTGGGCACTGGCAGCCCATGGGCCAGGTCCGGATTGGACACAACGCTGCGTATAGATTGTGCCTTGGCGAACTACCTGACAGAAATGACAGCTGGGACGAACGGCAGGCATGGATCAATGTTCGTCATCAGCCGCCGGAGCGCCGCCAGATCTGGCAGCAAGGCCTGACTCAGCTGAATTTTCTGCTGCTCGCAGGCCGCGACCGGTGGCAGTTGCGCCTGCTGTCCGTCGTAGATCATCACGCGATCCAACTGCCGGTTATCGAGGCAGAAATCCAGCAGGTCGAGTTTGCCGCCCGCCATCGCGGCATTGATGATCAGCAGGTCGAATGGCTCGCAACCGTATTCAACCAGGGTCAGCAGCTCTTCAAGGTTTTGCACTGGCGCCACCCGGTAGTAACCAAGCTGGTTTAACCAACGCTCGATTCTCAGCCGGTTAAAATGTTGTTCATCGGCGATCAGAATGCGTAAGGACTTGTTCGACAATGTGCGCCTGCGCAAGTGAGTCAGTTGAGTGAGGGCGCAAGGCTACGCAATACCCAACAAGCTTTCTGTAGGATTTTTCCTAAATACTGACCCCTCTGGCTGCGCAGCTCCCTGTAGGGAGCTGCCGGAGCTGCGATCTTTTGCCTTTGTTTATTAGTAACAAGATCAAAAGTTCGCCTGCGGCAGCTCCTACGCCCAGCCAAACCGCCGGATGTAGAACCCCTTCACCGCCTGTGTCAGGCCCATGTACGCCAGCAGGATCAACGGCAGGAATACAAAGTACAGCGATGGCAGCGCCTGCAGTTTGAAGTAGTGCGCCAATGGCCCCATCGGCAGGAAAATGCCCACGGCCATGATGACGGCGGTCATCACCATCAACGGCGTCGCCGCGCGGCTTTGCAGGAACGGCACCTTCGGCGTGCGGATCATGTGCACGATCAGCGTCTGGGTGAGCAATCCGACCACGAACCAGCCAGACTGGAACAGGGTTTGATGGTCCGGGGTGTTCGCGTCGAACACGTACCACATCAAGGCAAACGTGGTGATGTCGAAGATCGAGCTGATCGGCCCGAAAAACAGCATGAACCGCCCGACGTCAGCGGGTTGCCAGCGTTGTGGTTTTTTCAGCATGTCCGCGTCGACGTTGTCGAACGGAATGGCAATCTGCGAAATGTCGTAGAGCAGGTTCTGTACCAGCAGGTGCATCGGCAACATCGGCAGAAACGGAATGAACGCACTGGCCACCAACACCGAGAACACATTGCCGAAGTTCGAACTGGCGGTCATCTTGATGTACTTGAGCATGTTGGCGAAGGTCCGCCGACCTTCCAGCACGCCCTCCTCCAGCACCATCAGGCTTTTTTCCAGGAGAATGATGTCTGCTGCTTCCTTGGCGATGTCCACGGCACTGTCCACCGAGATACCGATGTCAGCTGTGCGCAGGGCCGGTGCATCGTTGATGCCGTCGCCCATGAAGCCGACTACGTGGCCATTGCCCTTGAGCAAACGGACGATGCGCTCCTTGTGCGATGGCGTCAGTTTGGCAAACACATTGGTGTGTTCGACCGCCACCGCCAGTTCGGCGTCGCTCATGCGTTCGACGTCATTGCCCATGAGCAGGCCTTGTTGCTCCAGGCCGACTTCGCGGCAGATCTTTGCGGTGACCAGTTCGTTGTCGCCGGTCAGCACTTTCACCGCTACACCGTGGGCAGCCAATGCCTTGAGCGCGGGCGCGGTACTTTCCTTGGGCGGGTCAAGGAAGGCGACGTAGCCGATCAGCGTCAGGTCCTGCTCATCGGCCAGGCTGTACGTGTCGCGGCCTTCAACCATCGACCGCGCAGCCACGGCAACCACCCGCAGTCCTTCAGCGTTGAAGGTCGCCGTGACCTGCCGAATACGTGCCAGCAATTCCTCGCTCAGCGCTTCGTCGATCTCGCCATGACGTACCCGCGAGCAGACCGCCAGCACTTCTTCGACCGCCCCTTTGCAGATCAGCAGGTGCGGCTGGTCACGCTCGGCCACCACCACCGACATGCGCCGGCGATTGAAATCGAACGGGATCTCGTCGACCTTGCAAAACGCCGTGCCGACTTTCAGTTCGCGGTGGACTTCCACATGTTCCAGCACCGCCACATCCAACAGGTTTTTCAGGCCGGTCTGGTAATAGCTGTTCAGGTAAGCCATTTCCAGCACGTCATCGGAGTCGTTGCCCCAGACATCGACATTGCGCGCCAGGAAGATTTTATCCTGGGTCAGGGTGCCAGTCTTGTCGGTGCACAGCACGTCCATGGCGCCGAAGTTCTGGATTGCGTCGAGGCGTTTGACGATGACCTTCTTGCGCGACAGGAACACCGCGCCCTTGGCCAGGGTCGAGGTGACGATCATCGGCAGCATTTCCGGGGTCAGGCCCACGGCAATCGACAATGCGAACAACAGCGCTTCGGTCCAGTCGCCCTTGGTGAAGCCGTTGATGAACAACACCAGCGGCGCCATGACGAACATGAAGCGGATCAGCAACCAACTGACTTTGTTGACCCCGGTCTGGAACGAGGTCGGTGCACGGTCGGTGGCGCCGACCCGCTGCGCCAGTGCGCCGAAATACGTGCTGTTGCCCGTGGTGAGGATTACTGCCATGGCGGTGCCCGAAACCACGTTGGTACCCATGAACAGAATGTTGTCCAGGTCCAGCGGGTTGCAGATGTCGTTGTCCTGTTGACGCGCAAACTTCTCCACCGGCATCGATTCACCGGTCATGGCCGCCTGGCTGACGAACAGATCCTTGGCGCTGAGCACCCGGCAATCGGCGGGAATCATGTCACCCGCCGAGAGCACGATCAGATCGCCTGGTACCAGTTGCTTGATCGGCAGCTCAATGCGCTGGCCACTGTGGTCTTCCAGATCCCGTCGCAGCACAGTAGCGGTGTTGCTCACCATGGCCTTGAGGGCATCGGCAGCCTGGTTGGATTTGGTTTCCTGCCAGAAACGCAGCAAGGTCGAGAGCACCACCATCGAGAAAATCACGATGGCGGCCTTCATGTCTTCGGTCAGCCAGGAGATCACCGCCAGCAGGGTCAGCAGCAGGTTGAACGGGTTTTTGTAGCAGTGCCACAGGTGAACCCACCATGGCAGCGGTTGTTCGTGTTCGACCTCATTGAGGCCAAACTGCGCGCGCAGTGCCTCGGCCTCGAGCTCGCTCAAGCCGTCGGTGTGGCTGCCCAGGGTGTCCAGCAAGTGGCCGGTGTCGCTGACCGCGGAACTGACCAGGGTTTGTGCCAGGGTGGGCGGGACCTCACGGCTGACCGTGGTGTCGGTAAAGTTTTCCAGCAGCGCCAGGCGACGGAAATGCCGGGCAATGTGGCGGGTGCGCAGGAATCCGGCAAAGAATTCCTTGAGCAGGGTCAGGTTCATGGCAGTTCCCCCAGGGTCGGCCAGGAAACCGTCGAGCAGGCGTGTCGATTCGCCGCGATGACGACACAAAGTCGAACATCACGCACGGTTCAGCGTCGATGAGAGGACGTCGGGAATCCGGTCGGAACCGCCCGGAATCGGGATGCCGCTGCTCGCTTTTACGGCGAGACAACGGCAAAAATGGCTGCGCGTTATCTTGCCGGGAAGGTGCCGGTTATCGAAACCGGCCGACTACTGTCACTCGAACAAGTACCCACTGTGGGTCTCCGCTATTGATGAAAACGCGCGAAGCTTACGCCCCGGTTTTTTGAGAGTAAACCTGTTACAGAGTCTTGCAGGGTGAATCATGGGGTTCTTCAGGAAGGGTTCAGAAATCAGCACGGATCAACGGGCAGATCAATGCGCGCTGGTGGACCTGATGCCCCGGCGATGGCTTTGCACCGCCGAACCAAGCACCAGCGCCCCGCCGCAATCGAGATCCCCTGCTCTTGCATCGAATGAACTCCGAGGCGTTCGAGCCAGTCAGTTGCATAGGACCTCAATTCCCGGAGTTTCACGGTAATGCCTGATCATCACCCGGAACGACAAAGCCCCATCGATGCCCACGGCATCATCGGTGATATGCGCAGCGCGGCGCTGGTCAATGACAAGGGCAGCGTGGATTTTTTCTGCTGGCCGGAGTTCGATAGCCCGTCGATTTTCTGTTCGCTGCTGGACACCCCCGAGGCCGGCATTTTCCAACTGTCCCCGGATTTGCCCGATGCGCGTCGCGAGCAGATTTACCTGCCCGACACCAACGTGCTGCAAACCCGCTGGCTCAGTGATCGCGCAGTGGTCGAAATCACCGATCTGCTGCCCATCGGCGACACCGAAGATGACCTGCCGATGCTGATGCGTCGGGTGCGGGTGGTCAGTGGCCGAGCGACGATTCACCTGCGCTGCGCTGTACGCCATGACTACGCCCGCGCCAATACCCTCGCCCGCCTGGACGGCAAGGACGTGATTTTCACCGCTGCCGATCAACCGTCACTGCGGCTGTCCACCGACCAACCGCCAAGGATCGAGGGCAACGCGGCGGTCGCCGAATTCACCCTCGAACAGGACCAGAGCGCCGAGTTCCTGCTCGGCGCTGTCGACGATCCGCGTTTCAGGGAGGGTGTCGCCGAGCTGTGCCTGGAACGCACCTTGAAGTTCTGGCGCGACTGGATCAGGCAGTCCAGTTATCGCGGGCGCTGGCGGGAAATGGTCAACCGCTCGGCGCTGGCAATGAAGCTGCTGACCTCGCGCAAACACGGCGCCATCCTCGCCGCCGCGACCTTCGGCCTGCCGGAAAGCGCTGGTGGCGAACGCAACTGGGACTATCGCTATACCTGGATCCGCGACGCCTCGTTCACGGTCTATGCCTTCATGCGCCTGGGGTTCGTCGAAGAGGCCAACGCCTACATGCGCTGGTTGCGCGGGCGGGTCAGTGACTGTCGGGGCCACGCGATGAAACTCAATATCCTGTACGGCATCGACGGTCGCCAGGAACTGCCGGAAATCGAACTCAGGCACCTGTCCGGTCATGGTGGTGCAACCCCGGTGCGTATCGGCAATCTGGCGTATGCGCAGGTCCAGCTGGATATCTTCGGCGAGTTGATGGACGCGGTGTACCTGGTCAACAAGTACGGCGAAGCCATCTCCCACGAGGGTTGGAAGCACACGGTAGAAGTGGTCGATCAGGTCTGCGAGACCTGGCAGCAAGAAGATGTCGGCATCTGGGAAATGCGCGGCGAGCAGCACCATTTCCTGCACTCGCGACTGATGTGCTGGGTCGCGCTGGACCGGGCGATCCGCCTCGCGTCGAAACGCTCCCTGCCCGCCCCGTTCGCCCGTTGGGACCAGACTCGCCAGGCCATCTATTCGGACATCTGGGAAAATTTCTGGAACGAGGAACGCGGGCATTTCGTCCAGCACATCGGCGGCACCGCCCTCGACGGCTCGATGCTGCTGATGCCGCTGGTGCGCTTCGTCAGCGCCAAGGACCCACGCTGGCTGGCGACCCTCGACGCCATCGAAAAGAACCTGGTGCGCGACGGCATGGTTTATCGCTACCGCAATGACGACAACCCCATCGACGGCCTGCCCGGCATCGAGGGCGCGTTCGCCGCGTGCTCTTTCTGGTACGTCGAATGCCTGGCCCGCGCCGGCCGCGTGGAAAAGGCTCATCTGGAGTTCGAGCAACTGCTGCGCTACGCCAACCCGCTGGGTTTATACGCGGAGGAATTCGACAGCCGGGCGCGGCACATGGGCAACACACCGCAAGCACTGACGCACCTGGCGTTGATCAGTGCGGCGTGTTTCCTGGATCGCAAGTTGAGTGGGAAGAAAGGTGTGTGGCAGCCCTGATCTGAATCTATCTGACACCTGTGGCGCGGGAGCTTGCTCTCTCGCCACAAAAGCCACGCTTCACCACAGGCTGACGTCCTACATTTCTTAAACAAAACCCACGCAAACACACAGAAATACTCTGTTGCCAGCCGTTACAACCCCACCTAACATCCTCGTTCAACGGGCACAGCGGAGCTGTCCAACAACCCCGAATTCAAGGAACCAGAATGACCCAACGTATCCATCGCAATATCGACTCGCCCTTGCGCTCAGGCCTGACCCGCGACGAACTGTGGGAGGCTCATGACAGGGGCCTGATCAAATGCTGGGAGATCGGCCGCCAGCGTGCCGCCCGTTTCCCTGATCTCGCACATCGATGCCTGGCCGGCGAACTCCCGGTGCTGGGCTGGAAAGGTGGTGTCAGCCGCAGCCTGAAAAAACTCGAAAAGTACGGCTCCCTCAAATACCTCGCCCAATGGCAGGGCTTGCGTGGGGAGGATCTGGATGTGGACCTGAGTGAAGAACGGACACTGACCTGTTCACGCACCCGGATGGTGGTGACCTTCACCCCGGATCAGGCGAAGTACTTCAATCAGGTGACGGAAGGCGAGGCTGCTCAATAGAAGCACCGCACATGGCGCCAACTTCACGGTCAGGGCAGCACCGGATCTGCGCCAGCACTGACGCAAAACCGCTCACGATAGGCTTGTGGGGTCACGCCCATGGCGCGCAGAAAGCTGCGGCGCAGGGTTTCCTCGCTGCCGAATCCGCATTGCACGGCGACCCGCTTGATCGGCACGCCAGTGTCGCTGAGCAACCGTCGCGCGGTCTCGACGCGGATCTGTTCGATGGCCCGGGCCGGGGTCTGGCCGGTGTCGGCGCGGTAATGGCGCACGAAGCTGCGTTCGCTCATGCCGGCCTGCAGGGCCAGGGTGGGAATGCTGAGGTCCTTGGTAAGGTTTTCGCTGATCCAGGCGTGAAGCTCGTCGAAACGTTTGCCTTCTTTCTGCAAGGACAAGGTCACGCTGAATTGCGACTGACCGCCGGGCCGCTTGAGGAACACCACCAATTGCCGGGCGACTTCCAGGGCCATGCCGCGGCCAAGGTCTTGTTCGACCATGGCCAGCGCCAGATCAATGCCGGCGGTGACACCGGCCGAGGTCCAGACCGGACCGTCGTTGATGAAGATCGGATTCGGCTCGACCTGCAATTGCGGGTGCTGCTGCGCCAGCTGCTCGCAACGGGTCCAGTGGGTCACCACGCGCCGGCCATCGAGCCAGCCACTGGCCGCGAGCAAAAACGCCCCGGTGCACACCGAGGAAACCCGCCGACACCCCGCTGCATGTTCGCGCACCCACGCCACCAGCGGCAGGTCTTGCGCTGCCGCATACACGCCCCAGCCTCCGGCAATGATCAAGGTGTCGCTGCCTTGCTCGGGCAACGGTTCGGCCAACAAGGCCAATCCCGCCGACGACATCAGCGCCCCACCGCCGCTGGCGATCACCGACGGCGCATAAGGCGGCTGCCCACCTTGCTGACGGGCGATGTCGTTGGCCGAAGCAAACACCTGCAACGGCCCGGTGACATCGAGCAGTTGCACGTTGGGAAACGCGAGCACGTGAATGGTCTTGGGCATGATTGGCGTAATTTGTGGGGTTATTGGCGCATACGCCAAATCCTACGAGCCTACAGTGAAGCCGTCCAGCCACTTCATGAGAAAAACGCCATGACCTTGCAGATCGGTTTTCTGTTGTTTCCACAGGTTCAGCAACTCGACCTGACCGGCCCTTACGACGTGCTGGCCTCGCTGCCGGATGTGCAGGTGCATTTGGTCTGGAAGGACCTGATGCCCATCAGCGCCAGCACCGGCCTGATGTTGAACCCGACGGTCACCTTCGACGACTGCCCTGCGCTGGATGTGATCTGCATTCCCGGTGGCAGCGGCGTCGGTGCGTTGATGGAAGATGACCGGACCCTGGATTTCATCAAGGCCCAGGCCGCCAATGCGCGTTATGTCACCTCGGTCTGCACCGGTGCACTGGTACTCGGTGCGGCGGGCCTGCTCAAGGGCAAACGTGCGACCACCCACTGGGCCTATCACGAACTGCTGGCACCGCTGGGGGCGATTGCGGTGAAAGATCGGGTGGTGCGCGACGGAAATTTGCTGACCGGCGGCGGGATCACCGCCGGCATTGATTTCGCCCTGACCCTGGCCGCCGAGCTATTCGATAAGGACACCGCCGAGCTGGTGCAATTGCAGCTCGAATACGCCCCGGCACCGCCGTTTGCCGCGGGCAGCCCTGAGACAGCGCCCGTCAGCGTACTGGAAGAAGCCCGCAAACGCGCTGCCGTCTCATTGAAGCTGCGAGCGCAAATCACCGAACGCGCTGCGGCGAAGCTCGATCGACAGTGACAGCCATGGGCTGCGGTTACCAAGGGATCGTGGCCGTGACTTTTCTTGCGCCCATAAAAAAACCCGCCGAGGCGGGTTCTTCCAAGACCATTACGACTCCCTGTCGTCAGCATTCCATGCAAATGGCCGATCATCCATGATCCTGAGCACTCCCTGTGCTTCAGTGGATGGGGCCAGAATACGCATGGGATCCAATATGCAATAGAGGACATCTCTACCAACCTGTGTAGGACATTCGCTATAGCTGCCCTTGCGAAATCCCTTGGACAGGTCGGACATCGAGCGCAAAGGCCGCGAATCACGCGACCTGCGGCCGACTTGCAGCGATCGGGATGTGATCACTCCACCTGACGTTCGTGAGCCTTGGCGATAAGAAACTGCTCGATGTTGCTCATTTGCTCATCCCACCCACGACTGTCCATGCGAAACGCTTTGAGTCGGCGATTTTGCGGAATGTGGTCGAATCCCGACTCGGACACCTTCAGCAACGTGCCTTTGTCCATGTCCTCGAGCTCGAACTTTACCAGTGTGGTGGGTTCCTGGGAGTAATCGAAGCCCGGCTCCACTGCGTACG
>Ga0302172_10000455_pt1 | contig 12259 bp, 9 predicted proteins | sample I_Fen_N2_3_FD_198777 | JGI IMG/M metagenome (GOLD analysis project Ga0302172, IMG submission 198777) | Peat permafrost microbial communities from Stordalen Mire near Abisko, Sweden - I_Fen_N2_3 | ecosystem: Environmental > Terrestrial > Soil > Wetlands > Permafrost | place: Sweden: Abisko... | reverse complement strand
GCAAATACAACAGGTCCCAGTTCCGGCTGTAGACGGCAGAATTCAGGATGATGTACTCATCGGGAAAGATCACGAAGGCATACACCACCACCCACCACACCAGCAGGATCACCATGTTCACCCCGCTGCCCAGCATCCCCTCACTCTCGGAACCCTGCTGCGGGCGAAGGGCCATCGCCGCCATGAGCGGAACCGCATGCAGAAACAACACCACATCGCCGAAGTAAGGATCGGGCACTGGTCGCCGTAGCACAACCTCAAACCAAGCCCAGCTTGCCTGGTTGAACCACCACATCCCCATGGCGGCCGTCATCAGCCACCAGAAAAGCCGGGTGGGGCCCCGGCTCTCGATCGCGTTCCGGAAGGTCAGGATGATGGTGGCCCCAACTACCACCAAAGGCACAAGATCGCCCATCGCTGTCTGGAAGTAGGCGCCCGGGATCACCAGCGGCGCCAGCACAAATCCCGCCAGCAGAGCCGCTCCACCCATCCACCACGAGATTCGATGGATTGCCACCACAGGGCATCATAAGAGTTTCTGGCTGTTCTGTTTAGGTAACCGCGTGGTTACCATGAGTTACTTTGGTAACTTAGCGCCCTCAGGCTTCCCAGCCTCCCCTGTGATTCCCCTCACATCGCCCGGTGATGCTGAGTGCGCTTGCGGCGGCGCTCGTGGCTGCTAGAATCGCCCCATGGCATTCCCCGTCACCCGCCTTCGCCGTCTGCGGCGCACGGAAGCGTTGCGGTCTTTGATTCGAGAGACCCGCCTCACCCCCGAGTCCCTGGTCTATCCCCTGTTCGTCTGCCCGGGATCGGGAATCCGCAAGGAAGTGCGCTCCATGCCGGGAGTCTTCAACCTCTCCGTGGACGAGGCGGTAAAAGAGGCTCGCAGCGCCCACGCTCTTGGGGTTCCCTCCGTTATTCTGTTCGGACTGCCGGAGAAGAAAGACGAAGTAGCGACCGGCGCCTGGGCCGAAGGCGGCATCGTGCAACGAGCCGCGCGCGCCATCAAGAGCGAAGTGCGGGACCTGGTCATCATGGGCGATGTCTGCCTCTGCGAATACATGTCGCACGGACACTGCGGCATCGTAAAAGCGGGAACGCAACCCCTGGGCGCGGCGGCAGCGGCGCCCCCCGCCACCGCCGAGTACGAGATCCTCAACGACGAGAGCCTGGAACTGCTGGCGCGCACCGCTGTTTCCCAGGTGAAGGCCGGGGTGGACATCATCGCCCCTTCCGACATGATGGACGGCCGCGTGGCCGCGATCCGCAAGGCCCTGGACACCGCGGGCCACATCAATACGCCCATCCTTTCCTATGCGGCCAAGTTCTCCTCCGGCTTTTACGGTCCGTTTCGCGAGGCGGCGGATTCCGCGCCCCAATTCGGAGACCGGCGTTCCTACCAGATGGATCCGGCCAATATCCGCGAAGCGATGCGCGAGATCGAACAGGACATTCAGGAAGGCGCCGACATGATCATGGTGAAGCCGGCGATGCCCTACCTGGACGTCATCGCAGCCGCCCGCGAGCGCTTCGACCTGCCGCTCGCCGCCTATCAGGTCTCCGGAGAGTACGCCATGATCGAAGCGGCCGCCCGCAACCAGTGGATTGACCGGGAACGCGTGATGATGGAATCGCTCTTGTGCATTCGCCGCGCCGGCGCCAGCATCATCCTGACTTACTACGCAAAAGAAGCAGCGCAACTGTTGGCCTAGCCATTCCGGCCTTTGCCCGCTCGGCAAGTCTTTGCAACATTCTTGTCAGACTGTTGTAGAATCCGCCCAACTAGGGTAGATCGTTGTCGCGCTATTCGTCGCTCTCTGCGGAAGGCCTGGTGAAAGCGTGCGCCGGGTCCAGTGACCCGGTGGCATGGGATGAGTTCTTCCGACGCTTCCATCCCTTGATTGCTGCTGTCGTGCTGAGGACTGCCCGGCGCTGGGTGGAGCCCCCCCACCAGTTGATTGACGACTTGACCCAGGACGCCTTTCTTAAACTCTGTGACGATGACAGCCGTTTGTTGAGGACCTTCGTGTTCCGTCACGAAGACGCCTTCTTTGGTTTCCTGAAAAAGGTGGCCGCCAACGTCACTCACGATCACTTCAAGTCGCAGTGGGCTCTAAAACGGGGCGCCGACAAAACCGACCCCATCCCTGACCAAGGCGGACTGGAACCGGCGGACGCGGGCCGGAACAGCTCCGACGGGTTGGAGCGCGCCATCCTCCTGCGACAGGTCGGCGAGGTCATGGATCGCGCCTTCACGGGAGAGGATAAGAAGAGAAACGGCCAGATCTTCTGGCTGCATCACCGGCACGGCATGAGCGCGAGCGAAATCGCGGCGCTGCCCTATGGCCTGAATACCAAGGGCATCGAAACCCTTCTCCGCCGAATGCTGATCGTAATCCAAAGTCACACATTGAAGGGGAAGGGTAACTGCGAGACCCCGAGCACCTGACGCAGAAGGCTTTCGGGGAGGGAAATCGTTATATTCACTGGAGGGAGACTTTTGAGCCAAACGCCCAGCGAGCATTTGCAGCCGAACCAGATAGCGGAGCTTTACGCTGCTTATCTTTCGCTGGAACCGTCGCCGGAGCTGTCTGCCGTACACCCTCACCTGGCGGAGTGCTCCATCTGCCGCCAGCGTTTTCAGCAGTGTGCCGGCTTCGAGCGCCAGCTCAGCACTCTGCGCTCGACGGAGTCCGCGCTCCCGCAAGCGGAGTGTCCGGAACCGGCAGTATGGATTGACGTCGCTTGCGGACTAATGCAACCCGATCAGGCGCTGGCGCAGATTCACCACGCCAGCGGCTGCGATCACTGCGGACCCTTGCTGCGGGAAGCGATCGCCGATTTGAGCGGCGCGCTGACGAAACCTGAGGCGGAGTTGATTGCCTCCCTGCCCAGCGCCCGCCCGGAGTGGCGGAAGAAACTTGCGCAACGGGTCACCGGAACACTCGATACTTCATCCCGTTCGTCCTGGTGGCCGCGGTGGGTCACAATTCCGCGACTCGCCACGGCGGCCGCTGGACTGATCGCCGTCGCCCTCGCGGGGACGTGGACAATCCGCCAGAACCAGCCGGAAACGGCGCACAAACTCCTTGCCCAGGCTTTCACCGAGCAGCGCACCCTGGAGTTGAGAATTGCGGGCGCGTCGTATGCGCCGCCCAAGGTGCAACTTGGATCGGCCGGGTCGTTCCTCGGCCGTCCCGAGGCGCTTCTCAAAGCCGAGTCCCTCATCGCCGACAAGATCGCGTCTCATCCCTCCGACCCCTCCTGGCTTCAAGCCAAGGCTCGGGCTGACCTGCTCGAAGGTCGATATGATCCCGCGGTCGAGTCTCTGCGCCGCGCCGTGCAGCTGGCGCCCAAATCTCCGGGACTGCTGGTCGACCTGGGGACCGCGTATTTCCAGCGTGGCCAGATCGCAAACCAACCGGCGGACTTCGGCGCGGCCTATGAACAACTCAGCCGGGCTCTGGCCCTGCAGCCCGACGATCCGGTGGCCCTGTTCAATCGCGCGATTGTCGCAGAGCATCAGTTCCTCTACCGGCAGGCGCTCGAGGACTGGGAGAACTACCTGCGCGTGGATGCAGGCTCGGACTGGGCGAACGAGGCTCGCCAGCGGGCGGAGGCGGTGCGCGCAAAATTGAAGGACCGTGAGGGCAAGGCGGAGCCCCTGTCTCCTGCCGAGGTTACGGCGCGTGCCGGCGATCCCACCTTCCGTTCCCAGGTGGACCAGCGAAACGAAGAGTACCTCGACCTGGCGGTCAGATCCTGGTTACCCAGCGCTTACCCGGAGAGAGGGAGATCTGCGGATCCCAGCGCCAGCTCGGCGCTTTTTTTTTTGGCGGAGTTGACGGCCAAGCAACGGGGCGACTCCTGGCTCTCTGATCTCCTGCGGGGCGCTTCCTCGCCAAACTTCACTTCTGCGGTCGCTGCCTTGTCACGAGCTTCCCAGGCCAATGATGCCGACGAGTATGAACAGGCCCAGGCACAAGCCGACCTGGCCTTGCGACAGTTCCGCGCTTCCGGAAATACCGCGGGCGCGCTGCGCGCGCAGTTTGAGTGGGTATTCGCTGCACAGTTGAATCGCCGGAGCGAGGCGTGCCGTCAACTCGCAACCGCCGCCTTGACGGAATCCGAACGATACCCCTACTTGTGGTTGCATATTCAACTCGGACTGGAGTCCGGCGTCTGCTCCGGGCTGATGGGCAATCTGGGAGCTGCGGTGAAGTTCTCGCAACTGGCCCTGGAGCAGGCACAGCAGAGCGGCTATCCCACCCTCTATCTTCGAGCCTTGGGACTTGCCGCCGAAGATAAATTCGACTCCGGCGACCGGGTGGGCGGTTGGAGGCTCATCCGCGCGGGTCTGCAGCGTTTCTGGTCAGGCCAGTTTCCGGACATGCGCGGCTACAGCTTGTACACGCAAGCGGTCTACAGCCCCGATGCCGCCGCCCGGCCGAATTTCCAGCTTGCCATTCTGCATGAAGCAGTAGCTCTGATTGACTCCAGTCAGGACCTGCCGCTGCGAGCAGCGGCCCACAATGCGACGGGCGACGCGGCCACCGCCGTGCATCAACCCCAAATCGCCGAGCAGCAATACGCGGAGGCCGCTCGCCTCTACGCCCTTGCCCCGCGAACCGAGGCGACCCGGAACGACCGGATTGAGGGCGATATCAGAACCGCACAATTGCAGGCGCGCCAGAGAAAACCTGATGCCGCCTTGGACCGCCTGACCCATGTGCAGAGCGAGATTTTGCAGGTGTCGAACGACTATCTGAAACAGATTTTCTACTCCACCCTGGGGGAAGTACAACTTCGCCGCAGTCGCCCGGAGGAAGCAGAGCAGGCTTTTCGCACTGCACTCGCCCTGGCAGAGCACAGCCTGGAGTCGATGAGCAAAGGGGAGTACCGGATCAGTTGGAGCAAGAATGCCGCTCCCGTTTACCTCGGCCTCGCCCAGGCTCAACTTCTGCAAGGCCATGAGCAGGACTCACTCGAAATCTTCGAGTGGTACCTGGGTGCCCCCCAGCGCGCCGGGAAGAAACACTCCATCGCTCGCAACGGGGCCGAGCCGGTTCCTTCCCGGCTACCCTCTCGTCTCCCACTTCTTTCCCGCCAAACCGTGCTGGCTTATGCACCGCTGCCCGATGGCCTTGCTATCTGGCTCTATGACGATCGCGGGGTGCACGCGAAGTGGATTCCAGACCCGGCCCAGGATCGGGAAGAGCTGGCGGCCAGATTCTACGACCTGTCTTCCGATCCCACGTCCGAATTGAACGCGCTCCGCCGCGACAGCCGTGCGCTCTACGATCTCCTCATTGCGCCCGTGGAACAGCTGCTGGACCCGAAACGCACGCTGGTGATCGAGGCGGAAGGATGGGTGGCCAGACTGCCCTTTGAAGTGCTGCTCGATTCCAACCAGCACTATCTCATCGAGCGCGCACCCGTGGTTCATTCTCAAGGGCTTTACTGGGATGAGCGGCTGCGGAGTGACAGTCGACTTTCCGCCGATTCCCCAGCCCTCATCGTAGCCAGCGCGGCCGCTCCGCGAGGTTCCTTTCCGCCGGTCGGAGTCCGCGAGCAGGCGGAGGCGGTCGCTCGCAACTTTCATCGTCCTCGACTGTCCCTGCGCCAGGACGCCACCCTCGGCACGGTGAAGGAACAACTGCAAACCGCGGAGGTCTTCCATTTTGCCGGACATTCTCTGGTCACTCCCCACAATCCGGGATTGATGATGGAAGACATCGACCCGCGTACGGAAAACCCGCGTCTGCTCGATGCAGACTCCCTGCGGGCTTCGTCCATGCCAAACCTGCAACTGGCCGTCCTCTCGGCTTGCAGCACGGCGGTGGCCAGCGCGGGAGATTCCAGCGGATTCGACAGCATCGCTGACACGCTTCTCCGCTCCGGCGTCCCCCACGTGGTGGCCAGCCGTTGGGCGGTGGACGCGGTGGAGACCCGCGAATTTGTCGAAGACTTCTATCGCAACTTGCTTTCGGGAGTCCCGGTCTCAGAGGCGGTTCGTCTGACATCGCGGAGAATGCTCTCCAATCCGCGAACCGCGCATCCCTACTATTGGTCTGCTTTTGCCGCCTACGGGCGGCAGTAAGAACGGTAAATCCGCCCAGGAGATCACACGTTTATGAAAATGCGACGCCCTTTCGCCAGTGCCGCCGTCCTGCTTTCCAGTGTGCTTGCGGTGACGACATTTTTTGCCGGATGTGACCAGTCCAAGAACGCCTCTCCCGCAGTTTCGCAAGCGCCGGTCAGCGCCCAGAAAGTTTATATCCAGTTCGAAGGCCCCTGGGCCTTCGCTCCCGATCCGAAAGATGCCAGCATGGTCTTGGCGATCGCGCCCAAAGCGAAAGGCCATCGCGATCTTTTCGTGAAGGCTTCGAACACAATGACGCTGGCTTCCGGTGCTTACGACTTGGCGGTTCCGCCCCGGAGCGGGACAGCAACCGCCACCTTTGATCCCGGAATCGCTCACGCCAAGACTGACCCCGCCAACTTGCAACACGCGCTTGACGCCAAGGGGTCAAGGTATGTGATCCGCCTGCCCAAACCCGAAGCGTACGTACCCGCCAGCCGTTCTCGCAGCCGGGTCGGTACGACCTATCCTCCCGATGCCACCACGGAAAAGGACTACGCCACCGAGGTGTCACTGCTCTATACGGTCGCCGCGTTGAGCGGTTTCTCTCTCTCGGGCACTTTGGACAGCGGCACCTTTGATCCGATGCTGCTTCAAGTCGAGAACCCAAACGTTCGCTTCGTGATCGAGCCTGACCAGGCCGACGATCCCGCCGACCTCTGCAATCTCCACTCAAGGGCGTCTTTCCGGGACTTGACCAGGTTGCTCAACCTGACCCTTTATGTGGACTACCCCAATGACCCTGTCGATTGCCACAAGAAAGATCCGCAGAATCCGTACCGGGGAAAAGCGGCCTCCGGCAGGCGCTCCACGCTGGACCGGTGGGTTGCCGTACTGAACGGAAACTTACCAGCGCAAGCTGTCACAGTCGAAAATCTTGCCGGGTTAGTGTCCAACCACAGATGGAACGACCTTCGACGCGTAGCGGCCGCAGTATTTTTCTTCGGCAAACCTTCATTAGATTGCAAGGCACCCGTCGTGATCATCGATCCCTAGCCTGAAAGATTCCGGGCTGGAAACTTGCGCCTTAATCCGACCACCGCTGCGGAGCTCGATCCCAGCGGTGGTTTTTCAGTTGGCGGAGTAACCCAGCATCCAGCGCGCCCGCGTCACTCGCCGCCACGTTCTGGCGCACGTGTTCACTTCGCCGCATGCCGGCGATGGTCGTGCTCACATCCGGGTTCGAGAGGATAAAGCGCAACGCCATTTCCGGCAGGCTCATCCCCGCGGGCAGGACTTGCTTCAGTTTGTCCACGCGGCTGATGGTGGCTTCCAGATTCTCCGGGCCGAAATAAGTGGAGCGCCAATCGCTCTGCGGAAAGCGCGTATCGCGAGTCATCTTTCCGCCCAGACTGCCTTCATCGAGCGGGACGCGCGCAATTACGCCGATGTCGAGTTCGCGGCATAGCGGGAACAGCTTGTCTTCCGGCGACTGGTCAAAGATGTTGTAGATGACCTGCACCGCATCCACCAGCCCGGTGCGAAGCGCGACCAGGCCATTCTCGGGTTCCCAGCGATTGAGGCTCAGGCCGAAAAATCGAATCAGCCCCTCCTGCTTCAGTTCCTGAACCGTCTCGCGAAATTCCTGCTCGGTTGTCCAGTGGTCGTCCCACACATGGAACTGCAGCAGATCGATGGACTCCGTGCCCAGCTTCTCGCGAATCATCCGCGCGTACTTCAGCACATGCTCGCGGGGGAAGACTTCGCGGTAAGAACTCTTGGGCGACGCCGGCCACTTGAGATTCAGGGGTGGAACCTTGGAGGCAGCATAGAGCCGCTTGCCGCGATTGCGAGCGAGGATCTGCCCGAGTAGCCCATCGCTCTTGCCGTCGCCATACGCCCAGGCTGTGTCAAAGAAATTGCAGCCCAGGTCAACCGCCAGTTGCAGCGAGGCCAGCGATTCCTTGTCGTCCGAGCCCGACCATCCGCTCATGCCCCAGAGACCATAAGCGACGTCTCCCACCTCGAATCCAGTCCGTCCAAAACGGCGATGCTTCATCGAATCTCCTCACTTCCCGAACTTACTTCTGCGATCTTACTTCTGCACTCTGACTTCGCTCTGGATACGCCATCCGAACCAGCGTTCTTTCCGAAAACGGCACGTAGAGCAGAGCCGCGGTCGCCGCGAATGCCAGTCCGACACCGATCCGCGGCAGCAGCAGAAAAGGGGCGACCGCCCACAGTTGGTCAAACGCCAGCAGGAAAGGGAAGAGGCGAGGAAAACTCTCTCCCAGTTTGCGGAAATCAAATCCGACCGACGAAATCAGATAAAAACGCAGGGGAATCCCGGCCGCACCCGTGACCAACACCGCGATCACGATCGAGCGAGCGCCCCAATCCGGCAGGAACGATCCCGCAACTCTGTCTACGTCATGCAGATGATAAAGCCCGCTCACATAAAAAATGAGGTACATCGCCTGGATCAGCGCGAACAGCCCGCGCACCAGTCCGCGGCGCGGAATCGGCACATGCAACTCGGGATGCAGGACCTCCGCGGGTGATGCGTCCAGTTTCGCCGGCGAGTTCTGCGCGTGGGGAGAAGTGGTGTCTGTTTCGACGCCGTTCACGGGCGCGATGAACCGGTAGCCGCGCCGGGCGAGCGTCTCCACAAAACGGGGGCTGGATGCTGAATCTCCCAGCGCCTCGCGAATTTTATTCACCGCAGTATTCAGACTGTGGTCGAAATCCACGAAGGTGTCGGCGGGCCAGATTTTCTGGCGCAGATCTTCACGGGTAACCACGCGGCCGGCATTTTCCAGCAGTACGGACAGAACCTGAAAGGGCTGCTCCTGCAATCGGATGCGCGCGCCGCTCTTCCGCAACTCGCCCGCAGCTGTATCCAGTTCGAAGACACCAAACCGCAGCAGCTTGCCCTCACCGCTGGACGGCCGGCTGCTGGACGGGGGCATGGGCATGAGCTTCGGCCCGTAGTTTACACCGCCCCACACCAACAGATAGGGGCTACAATATGCGCGTGGCAACCCCGGCTCCGAACAAGCCTGTTCCCGACGACAAGCACCATCGCCATCCCATCTATGCCGCCGAAGCCACCGGCCTGCTGATTATGGCGCTTCTGCTGCTGGTATTGATCCTGATCCGCTTCTGGTCGAACATCCCTTGGAGCGCCCGCTGAACTTGCCCCATCGCGCGCCGCTGGCCGTGGTCGTCCTCGGCCCCACGGCCAGCGGCAAGACCGCTCTTTCTCTCGCCATCGCGCATCGCTTTCGTGGTGAAATCGTCAACTGCGACTCGGTCGCCCTCTATCGCGAGTTTGAGATCGGCACCGCCAAGCCAACCGCCGCCGAGCGCGCCCAGGCTCCGCATCATCTTCTCGATGTTGTGGATCCCGCCAGCTATTTCACCGCCGGAGAGTATGCCCGCCAGGCACGGCAGATTCTGCACGAAATCGCCGGACGCGGACACTTGCCCATCGTCACGGGCGGCACTGGGCTCTATCTGCGCGCCCTGCTCGAAGGACTCTTCCCCGGCCCGCAACGCTCTGAAGTCTTGCGCGAAAGATTACGTGCGCGCGTCGAGGCACACGGCCCCGGGCATCTTCACCGGATTCTCCGCCGCCTCGATGGTTCCGCGGCAGGACGCATCCATGCCAACGATGTTCCCAAGGTGATTCGCGCGATCGAAGTGTGCCTGGCCGCGCGCCGTCCCATAACGGATCTGTGGCAGGAAGGACGCGAGCCGCTGCAGGGTTTCCGAATTCTGCGGCTTGGACTCAATCCCGAACGCGAAGCTCTCTACGCGCGCATCAACCAGCGGGCCGCCAAGATGTTCGATGAAGGGCTGGTCGCTGAGACCGGGCGCCTCCGCGAAAAATACGGGGAACAAATACGCCCGCTCGTCTCGCTCGGTTACAGGCAGGCTTTGCAGTTTTTGCGCCGTGAAATCAATCGAGAGCAGGCGCTGGAAGCGGCGCAGCAGGCGCATCGCAACTATGCCAAACGTCAGCTCACATGGTTCCGCCGCGAACCGGATGTGCGTTGGCTCGCGGGCTTCGGTGACGATCCCGGAATTCAAGCCGAAACAATATCTGTCATCACGCAGCACAGATTTCCTGAAACCTGATACCTGACACCTGACACCTGATTTGTTATCGTCAACCACATGCTTCGACATCTTCTATTGACGGCCATCATGCTCACCACCGCGTTCAGTTTCGCCGCGGTTAAACAGAAAAGCAGTTTTCAGCAGCCCGGCCCCATCCGTCTCGACAAGGACGGCAAGAAGTGGGTGGAGAAGACCCTCCTGAAGATGTCGCCCGAAGAGAAGGTCGGCCAGCTCTTCATGATCTGGGTGCGAACGCAATTCTTCAACGAGCAGGATCCCAACTGGCTTCTTCTCCGCGACAACGTCCGCAAGTACCACATCGGCTCGCTGGCCATGAGCGTGCCGGTGGACGGCAACGTTCTCCTCAAGAACCAGCCTCTGGAAGCGGCTGAACTGCTGAACCGGTTGCAGCAGTCATCGCAGCTGCCACTCATCTTCGCCGCCGACTTTGAGCGCGGCGTTTCCATGCGCCTCTACGGCAGCACTGTGTTCCCGCACGCCATGGCATTCGGCGCCGCTGGAAGACTCGACGAAGCGGAGGCGTTCGGCCGGATCACCGCCCTCGAAGCGCGCGCCATCGGCATCCACTGGAATTTCTTCCCCGATGCCGATGTCAATTCCAATCCCGCCAACCCCATCATCAACACGCGCTCGTTCGGAGAGGACCCGAAACAGGTCGGCGATCTCGTCGCCGCCTACATCCGCGGCGCGCACTACGGCGGCATGCTCACCACCGCGAAACATTTTCCCGGACACGGTGACACCGCGACCGACTCCCACCTCGGCGTTGCGCAAGTTACTGGGGACCGCGCGCGCCTCGACGCGGTCGAACTCCCGCCCTTCCAGCGCGCCATCGCAGCAGGCGTTGACTCCATCATGGTGGCGCACGTCTCGATCCCGGCGCTCGAACCCGATCCCAACCGCGTCGCCACCACTTCGAGCGCAGTCGTCACCGGTCTTCTGAAAAACGAGATGGCGTTCGGGGGCATTGTCGTGACCGACGCCCTCGACATGGCCGGGTTAACCCGCCTGTACGCCAACGACATAGGCCGCGCGGCCGTCGAAGCCTTCAAGGCCGGCAACGACCTTCTTTTGATCCCCGCCGACCTGGATGCCTCTTACCGTTCCATGATTCAGGCGGTCAAGAGCGGTGAGATTCCGCGCCAGCGCCTCGACCATTCCGTTCGTAAGATACTGGAACTAAAGGCCTCGCTCGGGCTCCAAAAAGCGCGGCTGGTGGACTTGGCGCAGGTCCCCCGCCTGGTTGGCAAGCCCGAAAACCTCGCTGCCGGCCAGCGCATGGCCGACGAAGCCGTGGCCCTGGTCCGCGACAACAGCCGGGTACTCCCTCTGCTCGCTGCGGGAACTACTGGCTCCGCGCTTCCGTATCAGTCTGCAGTGGAGGTGCGCAACCACCTCGTCGTGATCATTTTTTCGGAAGACCTGCGCACCGACTCCGGACGCATGCTCGAACGCCAGATTCTCGCCCGTGTTCCCGACGCGCACGTCCTCTACGTCGATCCCCGTTCCGCCGCCGGAATGAGCGGCCCGGTTATCGAGGCGGTGGATGCCGCCGAGAAGGTGGTCGCCGCCGTCTACGTGATTCCGACCGCGGGCCGGGCCATTCCCGCTGCTGGAGGCCTGACCAATACCGTGTCCATGGCGGATGCAAATGGGGCCTTGCTCAATGCCATCCTCACCCGCGCCGCCAGCCGCACCGTCGTGCTCGCCATGGGCAATCCTTATCTGGCGCAGGATTTCCCCGCTGTTCAGAATTATCTCTGTACCTTTTCCAACGCGACCGTGTCGGAGTTGTCGGCGGTGAAATCGCTTTTCGGCGAAATGCCGTTGCGCGGTCATTTGCCGGTGACCATCCCCGGAGTCGCATCCCGAGGCGCGGGCATCGAACGCCCCGCCCAACCGAGTTCAGGAGGCTCTTCCCATGCTCAGCCGTAGCGTTGTAGCAAAGTTATTTGCCAAGCTTGCTCCTGTCGTACTGCTGGCCGCTGTCGTTGTGTTGCCGGCCTGCAGCATCAACGTGAAAGACAAGAA
>Ga0302172_10000452_pt1 | contig 12360 bp, 9 predicted proteins | sample I_Fen_N2_3_FD_198777 | JGI IMG/M metagenome (GOLD analysis project Ga0302172, IMG submission 198777) | Peat permafrost microbial communities from Stordalen Mire near Abisko, Sweden - I_Fen_N2_3 | ecosystem: Environmental > Terrestrial > Soil > Wetlands > Permafrost | place: Sweden: Abisko... | reverse complement strand
AACGCACTGAACGGAATCATCACCAGCAAGATCGTGCCCACCTTCACCATGAATACGCTGGATGCCGCTTACGCGCCCCACCACGGCAGGAGCATTTTCATCGGTGGTGAATTTGCCGGCTTGGGCGGCACGGTCCATACCATCCGGCCGATCATTCAGTACAAGCAGTTCTTCCCCGTGAACAAGCACCGCAACACCATCGGGTACAACGTCCAGGGTTCGTTTATTTCTGGCTATGGCGGGATTGTGGCGCCGCCGTTTGAACGCTTCTACCTGGGCGGCGAGAATGACATTCGCGGCTTCGACATCCGCACCGTTTCACCGATCGCTTTCCTGCCCAGCCGCCAGAGTGTTACGTTGACCAATCCCGATGGCTCTCCGGTACCCAAGGATCCCCGCAACCCGCGGGCGGGCAACTGGACGATTCCCGTGCCCTTCCAGCAACTGGTGACCCCGGGCGGCGACGTGAGCATGGTCGGCAACCTCGAGTACCGCATCACGATCGCCGGACCGGTGGCGCTGGCCCCGTTCATGGATATTGGCGTGAATCCCATCGTGCGCACATCCCAGCTGAAGATCAACCAGGGACAATTCAACGAACTTCAAAACACCAAGTTCGGCTGTCCGCAGCTCGACCCGGCTTTTCAGTGCGTGGTTCCGGATTCAATTGTGCAGCCGGTGTTCTCGCAATTCCTGAAACCGGTCGCCGGTACGAACTGGGTGCCGCGCATGTCCACCGGCCTGGAGTTGCAGATGATGCTGCCGGTGATCAATGCGCCCTTCCGGATCTACTGGGCCTACAATCTATTGCGTCTTAACACCACCACTAACCCACCCGTGCCCATCACCCGCGACATGTTCCCGCCGGGAGCCGCCGGAGACTACACCTTCCAGCAGACCCTCGACACGCTCGGGCCGAACTACACCCTGCGCGAGCCGCGCAAGACGTTCCGTTTCTCGGTGGCGACAACGTTCTAAGGGCAGCTATCAGCTCTTAGCTCTCAGCATGAACCCCAAAATGTCTGGCTGAGTGGTGACTGCCTTGTTTCTCGGGGATGCGCCATTCTCAGGGCTGGCGCCTAAGTGGGCTGCAGCTCGGGGTTTTGCTTAGAGCTGAGGGCTACTTGATCTGCACCAGACCGCCAGCTTCGGACCCGGCTTGCGCCGGAGCGAGGTGCTGTGGGGCTCGCCAGGCATCGAAGATCGAGACCTGGTGCACGCACGAGACGGTGCAATGCGGGGCGCAGGATTTCTCGGTGTAGAATTCGCGGCGCAAATCTGCCTTGGTGTATTTTTCCAGCGGGGTTCCGGGATAGCCGCGCTGCTGCGAGCAGTAGTGGACCAGGCCGTCCTCGCAGATGTAGAGATACCGGCTCCCCGCGCGGCAGCGCCACTGGTTGGGGCGTCCCTGGGCGATGTTGTCCTGGAAGGCGTTCACACGGGTGAAGCTGCGTTTCTCCAGTTGCTTCATCTCGTGATAGACGCGGCGTTCTTCGTCGCGCAGCGGCTGAAGCTGGCCCGCGCCGTCGTGAATAATTCCGACGGTTGAGCTGAACCCCAATTCCAGGGCGCGCTTCCCGATGACCATCGCGTCCTGCGGGTTACACACCCCGCCCCCGACCACGGAATTGATGTTCACGTGAAAGTCCGCGTGCTCGGCCAGCACCTGCAATTTCCGGTCGAGGACCTTCAGGCTCTTCTTCGAGACTTCGTCGGGGTTCACGTTATCAATGGAAATCTGCAGCCATTCCAGTCCAGCACGGTTGAGGCGCTGGACCCGGTCCGCGGTCAGCAGATAGCCGTTGGTGATCAGGCCGGAGACGATGCCGTTCGGCCGCATGCGCCGGATGATGTCGTCCAGATCAGGGTGAAGCAGCGGTTCGCCGCCACTGATGGTGACCACTGAGGTGCCGAGTTCGCCTAGTTTGTCCACGCGGCGCAACATCTGGTCCGTAGGAACGGGCTTGGAATAGTCATCGAACTCGTTGCAGTAAGTACAGGCGAGATTGCAGCGGCGGATTGGAATCAGATGCACCAGCAGCGGATGGTCGGTCGCAACCACCGCGCGCATGACCTGCCATAGTCCGCGCACGTTGCGGCGCACCGCCTTCAGATTGCGCCGCAGTTTTATTCCTGCCGATGCCATGGGAACACTTGTCCAGTTAGATTCAATCATCTCGCCGAGGTATGCACATAATCTACGACAGTATTCGGGGAATATGGGTGGTTGAACGGGGAAATGGCAGCTTCAGAGTTTCTGCTCGTGCCCTGCGTTCGCCAACACCTGCAACGACGCGCGCAGGGTGTCGCGCTTGACGAGGACGTAGTCGGTATCGAAGGTCGAAATCGCAAAAATCGGAATGCCGGCGTCGGCCAGGGGCTGGATGAAGGACGCCAGCACGCCCGTCATGGAGAAGGGAAACGGCCCTTCCAGTTTCAGCGCCACCCAGTCTTTCTCGGCCACAATGCCATCCGGAAGACAGTCCTCTGCGCAGACGATGGAGAGTTCTTCGGCGGTGCGGGCCAGGCAGAAGAATCCGCGCTCCGTGGCCCATGCAGGAATTTGGGAGTCGGGGGCAAGCCGGCACACGGCCAACTTCTCCCCCAGAAGACGGTATTTCAATGCGTGGGGCAAGGGCTAGGAGGGTACTACAAGCACTCGCCTCTCGCTACTCGCTACACGCGACTTTTCGCCTACTGCATGCTCGAGCCCATCGGCTCGTACTTGTACTTCTTGCCATCAAAATACAGGGCGGAGCTTTCGCTCAGGTCATTCCCTTCCTCGGTGTAGATGGCCATCAAGGGCTTCTTGCCCAGCCGCATCTTGCGAACGGTCAGCGTGCGATAGGGTTGGTTGATGATGACGAACTTGGCTTTCGGGGTGGCCGAGCGCCAGGTTTCGGGTCCGTTGCCGTGGATGACCAGCACGACTAGTCCCTTGCGAGCCGGGTTGTCGTCGCCGAAACTCATGGTGATCTTGGGGTCGCCATAACCATAAAAGGTGTAGTAGGGGTCCAGAACCGTGTACTCGTGCTCGGCTTGGTCCAGCAAAGGGTTCTTGCAGCGCGCAGCAATGACCACGTCTTCCACGCCGTCCCCATCCATGTCGCCCACCATAGCGCCGATCTCCGGCACCAGGGTGAACTCTTTACCAAACGTCTGGTGTACGAATTCGTTATCTACCTTGACCGCTTGCCCATAGACCAGAGCCGGCAGGAAGCAGATGAGGCTGAACGCCAGGAGTACACAAATTGTCCGCATGGGTTCACTCTAGACTCTTCGTGCACGAAAGGCAGGTAACGAAAGTCACTCGTAGCTTCGAGCTTGGAGAAGTGAATCCCAGACCAATCGTTCTAGCAGCAGAGAGGCGACCCGGACTCTCAGCGGAAATGCTCCCAACCATGGACCGCCAGTCTCTCCCAACGGCCGTCTTGGGAAATCAAAGTCATTCCACGAGTGCGCGTGATTTGCCCGATGCGCGTGACGGGAATTCCTGCGATGGTGGCCGGGATTCTGCCCGATGATGTGAACAACAGTTCGTAGTCTTCGCCCCCGTGGAGGGAAAGATCAAGGGAAACATCCGCTGGAGGGCGCCCCACGCGTGCCGGTGGGATCAACCCTGCCTCGATCACTGCGCCCACGCAACTCTCCTCGCAGAGGTGGGCGAGATCGGTGGAAAGGCCGTCGCTCAGATCGATCATCGCCGAAGCCAGTCCGCGGCGTCTCAGCCACCGTCCGACTTCGAGCCTCGGTGTAGGGTGAAAGTGCTGCTGGTATTCCGCCGGTCGCACCTTTACCTTCCCTGAGCGGAGCCGGGCGAGTGCAGCCGCCGAACCTCCCAACTCGCCCGTGACGTAGATTTGGTCGCCGGTGCGGGCGCCGGAACGTAGAACAGCCGCCCCTTTCGGAACCGATCCCAACACGATGATGTCCGCCTGGATGCCGGTTGCCGATTGCGCCGTGTCCCCGCCGGCCAGCGGGACCTTGAACGCGTTTGCCAGTTCGAGCAGTCCGTGGAGGAAGCGATCTACCCATTTTTGCGGGAGGCGTTTTGGCAGGGCGAGGGAAAGGAATACGGCCAGCGGCTCCCCGCCCATGGCCGCGATATCGCTCAGCCCGCGGGTCAAGCAACGGCGCCCGACGACTTCCGGGGGATGCCACTGGCGCCGGAAGTGGACATCCTCGAGCGTGAAATCGGTAGTGACCAGCAACTCGTGGCCGGGGGGAGGCCGCAGAATGGCGCAGTCGTCCCCGATGCCGGCAACGACGGCAGGACTCCCACGAGCCTGCCGCCGGATACGCGCAATGAGCGATTTCTCTCGGAGCGGCAAGAACTAACTATAACCTCCCCGCAAGCGCCCGAAATCGCCCGTATTTTCCGGGCGGAAGTGGTCGAACTGCGGTTTTCTCAGGCCAGCGCCGAATCTGGCCGGCTGTTCTGGCTGCCGGGGTAGCTAGTCTGGCGGGAAGCGGAAGCGGCCCCTCGGCAGTTGTTGGTCTTTCTTTAGCTGGCGGGTCGTACATTGGGCCACGCTCATCACGCTGCCTTGGTAACCAAACGGAGGGGCAGCAGTCGTTGACAGGGGGAATCAGGTTTGCTAACGTTTACTAGCCGTTCACAAATACCTTTGGCCGAAGCAAGTGCTGCATCCTGAAACGGTTGCAAGCAAAGATTATTTTCGGCTTACCTGGTTCCGTAGGTAGGGAAGCCAGCTCGATCCTGACGAAGCTGGTGGAATCAGATTCCGAGCCCGGGCAAGACTGTTCCGCTCTGGCAGGATCCGTGGAAATCTCGAAACTGGAAGGCACAGTGCGCAAACGCTTTTACATATTTTTTGTGGCCCGCGATGAAGAGGGCCAGCTGCGCAAGATCTCCATCCCCGTCCATTATCTGTACGTTTTTCTGGCCGGGGCGGCGATTGGCATCCTGAGCCTGACCGGAATCGCCAGCTCTTATACCCGCATGCTGTACAAGGTGTCGCAGTTCAACCGGCTCCGCACCGAGCAGGACGAACTCAAGGGCCGCTATTCCCACCTGGAGCAGGTTGCCAAAGAAAGAGACATCCAGATGGCGTCGCTGGGCTCGCTGGCCGGCGAAGTTTCCGCACTCTACGGGCTGAAGTCGGACCCGGGGCTGGCGTCGGGCTCTGCCGAGGAAATTCAGAACGCAGCGGTTCATTCCTCGATGGATCAACTGTATGCTTTGCGGCACACCGCCCTGACTGGGGCGGCAACCGTGGGTATCTCGCTGGGCTTAACGAAAAATGCGACCACAGCCGACTGGATTCGGGCCAATTCCACGCCGAACCTGTGGCCGGTTGAGGGCCAGATTACCGGCTCATTTGGCGAACGCATCGATCCGTTTAACGGCGAAGGCGCCTTCCATTGCGGAGTGGACATCTCCGCCGTGGTCGGGCAACCAGTGATCGCCCCGGCGGATGGCACCGTGGAATTCGCCGACTTCCTGGGCGGATATGGACGGGCCGTGATGGTGAATCACGGGCATGGCATCACCACCCGCTATGGACACCTGGCCAGCTTCTCGGTTGCCGCCGGGCAGTACATCCATCGCGGCGACACGATTGGCTACGTCGGTTTGAGCGGACGCTCGACCGGTCCTCATCTCCACTACGAAGTTCGCATCAACGAAACCCCGGTCAATCCCTACAAGTATCTGCGCATCACGATGGCCCACCTGGGCGGCTTCGCTGCCGGATCCTAGCTAGTCTGCTTCCCTCAAAGTTAGATCCAGCAAATGTTCGAGTTCGCTTGGCGCATCTCTCCACCTGATCCCCGATAGCCTGTGTCGAACTGAAGCCGTGGACTCCTGGGATACGACCGACAGGTCGGTTCCGCCTGCGGGCTTGCTATCAAGCCGCCGGAAGGTTCGTCCGATGGAGGAGTAGGCGCCGGGTTTCCGGCCACTGGATAAAGCCTTGGACGAACTAACCAACGATTTTCTAGCGGAGCGCCGGTAAAACCTGGACCGGTTGGATCAGGAACTGGTCAAACTGGAGTCCGACCCCACGTCCGCAGAGTTGATCTCGAGTATCTTCCGAACCCTCCACACCATCAAGGGGACGTGCGGCTTCCTGGGTTTTACCCGGCTTGAAAAGGTCGCCCATGCAGGCGAAAACCTTCTTTCGCGCCTGCGTGACGGCAAACTCAAGCTGAGTGGTGAGATCACCACCGGATTGCTGGCCATGGTGGATGCAGTGCGCCAGATGCTGGGGGAAATCGCCGCCACCGGGAAAGACGGCGAGGAAGATTACGCGGAGTTGATGCAGAAGTTGACGCGGCTCCAGCAAGCGCAAGCCGAGGCGGCCGCGTCCGCCCCGGAGGCGAAGCCGCCGAGGAAGGCAGCGAAAGCGCCCGCGGCCGGCGGAGAAAGTCCCCAACCAGCGCCCCCTGAGCAAGTCGCGCTGACGGTGAAGCCAGTGGAAGAACCTGAGCCAATCGCGCCCGTTCTTCCCCCGCCCGCTGTCCAAGAGGCGAAGCCATCGCCCAAACATCGCCCGACGCCGGGCAAGATCGGCGGCGTGCTGGTGGAGCGCGGCCACGCCCGGCCCGAAGACATCGCGTTGTCGCTCCAGGAACAGGAAAAGGGGGACCGGCGGCGCATCGGCGAAATTCTGGTGGCGTTGGGGTTCGTAAAACAGGAAGACGTGCAGGCGGCGCAGCAGATTGTGGAATCGCGCACCCACGAGACCGAAGCCGACACGATTCGCGTCGGGGTCAACGTGCTGGACAAGTTGATGACGCTGGTGGGCGAACTGGTGCTGGCCCGCAACCAGTTGCTCCAGTTCTCCAATAACAGCGGAGATGCGGGGTTCCAGGCGATATCCCAGCGGATGAACCTGATCGCGACCGAACTGCAGGAAGAAGTCATGAAGACCCGGATGCAACCCATCGGGAACATCTGGAGCAAGTTTCCGCGCACGGTGCGCGATGTGGCGGTGGGCTGCGGCAAGGAAGTCCGGATCGAAATGGAAGGCAAGGAAACCGAACTGGACAAGACCATCATCGAGGCCATCAAAGACCCTCTGACCCAGCTGGTGCGCAACGCCGTCGATCACGGAATCGAAGCGCCAGAGGCCCGTGTCCGGGCCGGAAAAGACCCGGCGGGTCGGCTGACGCTGCGCGCTTTTCATGAAGGCGGCCAGGTCAATATCGAAATCGGCGACGACGGCGCGGGTTTGGACGTGGACCGCATCCGTAAAAAAGCCGTCGAACGGGGCATGATTACCGTCGAATCCGCCGCCCGTATGCAGGACCGCGACATCTTCAACCTGATCTTCCTGGCGGGACTTTCCACCGCGGAGAAAGTGACCAACGTCTCGGGCCGCGGCGTGGGTATGGACGTGGTGAAAACGAACGTCGAGAAGATTGGCGGGACCGTGGACGTGCACTCGATGCCCGGGCGGGGCACCACGGTACGGGTAAAGATCCCCTTGACGCTGGCCATTATCCCGGCCCTGATCGTCACTTGCGGGGGAAACCGTTTCGCCATCCCGCAGGTCGCGCTGATGGAGTTGATCAGTCTGGATGCGCAGGAGACCAGCGGCGGCATCGAAATGGTGCACGGAGCGCCCGTGTGCCGCCTGCGCGCGGTCGTTCTTACCGGCATGGGTACGGATGGGTCGCTGGGCTCAAAGTGCATCCGCGAGGCCGGCGGAGAGATCATCCTTCAGGACGAGGCGTCGTCGGTGGTGTGGGGAATGCCTGGAAGCATTTACGCCGCCGGCGTGTCGGACCAGGTGTACCCGCTGTCGCAGATCGCACCCCAGATTTCACGGCTCGTCGGCTGGGGACGTGTCCTGGCGGCGAAGAGCTAAGGCACGGCTACAAGAACTGGCTCCTCTCGCGTGCACCCCTTGGGCCGCCGTGTCCCGGCATCAGCCCACTTCAACCAATCCGTAGCTGTTCTGCCAGAGCGCGCGCATGTGCTTCAGGGCGCGGTTGATTTCTTCCTGCGAGATTTCCCGATTCGGCCCTGCGATCACCCATGCCGCCTCGCGCTTCGCGGCTTCGAGGAGTTGGCGGTCGCGAATCAGGTTGGCGACGCGAAAACTCGGGATGCCGGCCTGCTTGGTGCCGAAGAATTCTCCGGGACCGCGAAGTTCGAGATCGAGTTCGGCAATCTGGAAACCGTCCGTCGTGCGAACCATGGCGTCGAGACGGCGCTGGCCCTCCTCGGTGACCTTGCCGCCGTGCATCAGGACGCAGTACGACTTGGCGGCGCCGCGCCCGATGCGTCCGCGAAGCTGGTGCAATTGTGCGAGCCCGAAGCGGTCGGCGTGCTCGATCACCATCACGGTGGCGTTCGCTACGTCGACGCCTACTTCAATCACGGTCGTCGCGACCAGGATCTTGATCTCGCCCTTCTGGAAGTCGCGCATGACGTGCTCCTTCTCATCGGCGTCGAGGCGGCCATGCAAGAGGCCGATCCGGAACTCGGGAAAGATTTTTTCGCGCAGCTTGCGGAACATCTGCTGGGCCGCCTTCAGTTCGCGTTCTTCGTTTTCTTCGATCACCGGATAGACAACATAGGCCTGGTGCCCGGCGGCGATCTGTTTGCGGACAAAATCCCATACTTCCTGCGCACGCTCGTCGGTCAGGCAACGGGTCACTACGGGCGTGCGGCCGGGTGGAAGTTCGTCGAGCACCGACACGTCGAGGTCGCCATAGAGCGTGAGGGCAAGAGTGCGCGGGATGGGAGTGGCGGTCATCACCAGGACATCGGGCTCGGCTCCACCTTCCTTCTTCATCAGCTTCAGGCGCTGCATCACTCCGAAGCGATGCTGCTCGTCCACGATGACAAGGCCGAGTTGTTCAAACTCGACGCGGTCCTGGATGAGCGCGTGAGTCCCGATCACAAGATGGGCGCTGCCCTGCGCGATGTGGCGGCGGATGTCGCGCTTGCGGTCCTGCTCGATCGAGCCGGTGAGCAGCACCATACGGTAGCCGGCTTTTTCCAGAATCTGGCGAGCGGAAAAATAATGCTGCTGCGCCAGGATCTCGGTGGGCGCCATGAGCGCGACCTGGTAGCCGTTCTCAATGGCGATGATGGCCGCCTCGAAAGCCACGATGGTCTTGCCCGATCCAACATCGCCCTGCAAGAGGCGGCGCATGGGAAAGGGCGTCTGCATGTCGGCGGCGATTTCCTTCAGCACCCGCTTTTGCGCAGCAGTGGGATGAAAAGGCAGAATTTTCTTGATCGCTTCACGGGCGCGCTCATTGATCTTGAAGGCTATGCCGGTTTGCGCTTTCTGCTCGCGGCGCTTGAGTTCGAGGCCGAGTTCAACAAAAAACAGTTCGTCGAAGATCAGGCGGATGTGGGCCGGTGTGCGCGAGGATTGCAGGTCGGCGAAGCTCTCGCCGGCATCGGGCCAATGAACTTTCCACAACGCTTCCCGCGGCGAGACCAGGCTGAGATGCGCGTGCACCGCGGCGGGAACGGGATCGGGAAGATCGGGGTTCAGGTTGTCCAGCGCTCCGCGGAGAATGCGGCGGAACCAGCGCGGAGTGAGCTTTCCCTGGCCCGTGGACTCGTAGATGGGAACGATGCGGCCGATTTCGAGCGACGCGGCGGCTTTCTTCTCGGCTTCGTCGGCGCCACCTTCTTCGTTGATGTCGCCGAGAATTTCAAATTGCGGCTGCATGATTTGCAGGTGGCCGTCGCGGTCTGCTTCGACCTTGCCGTACAGCGCAACCATTTGCCCGGCCTGGAAACGGTCGCGAAGGTAGCTGCCGTTGAACCAGATGCACTTGAGCTTGCTGCGGCCTTGGCCTACAGTGAGCTGGAAGATGGGCATGCGGCTGGTGCGAAAGAGTCCGGAGTTGCGGACTTCCGCGATCACGGTTGCCATCTCGCCGGCGCGCAGCTCGGCCACCGAGCGCGGGTTCAGCCGATCCTCGTAGCGGAAGGGCAGGTAGTGGAGCAGGTCGTCCACGGTCTGAATGCCCTTGGCGGCGAGGATCTCCGCCAGGCGCGGGCCAATCCCTTTCACGAATTGCACTGGGGTGGACGGTTCCAGCATCTCAAGGGGATGTTAGCAGGAGAGGAGGCAAGCTTGGGAAAGAGCCCGGCGCTACGAAATTTTCTGGATGCACTGCTGGCCGTGCTGGCGGGCAACGCGATCTACTACCTGCTCAGGCCGCACCTTTCGTTGGTCGCACGGCACTCGCGGTTCGCGGAGGATTGGGGACTGGTCGTGGACTTCGCCATCTGCACCGCGCTTTTTGTGGCCGTGAAGCTTGTAAGGCGCCCCGACTGAAAGCAAGCGCCGGCGCCACGGTCGTCGTAGACTCGGAGACCTGATGCTGAAACCCCGGGAGTGTATCGCCGCCTTGAGTCCTTACCGGTCTCCGATCGTGAGCCGGGAGCGGCTGAATCTTGATCTCAACGAGAACACCGGCGGCTGCTCTCCACTCGTGCTGGCGCGGCTTCGGTCGCTGTCAACCTTGGACCTGGCTCGATATCCGGAGCGGGAGCCGAGTGAGCGGGCGGTGGCAAAGTTCCTGGGCCTGAAGCCGGAGCAAGTCCTGCTGACGAATGGTGTGGACGACGCGCTGCTCGCGCTGTTCGCAACTTATCTCGGACCCGGCGACGAGATGCTGCTCGCCGACCCGACCTTCGTGATGTACTCGATTTACGGAGCGGCGACCGGCGCGCAGTTGGTTCGGGTGCGGGCGGGCGACGAGCTTGCCTTCCCCGCCACTGAGTTAATCGAACGCATTTCTCCGTGCACCCGCGTGATTGCGATCGCCAATCCCAACAATCCCACGGGCACCGCAGCGTCGCGGCCGGATCTGCTGCGCATCGTGGAGGCCGCTCCGAACGCTGCCGTACTGGTGGATGAAGCGTACTTCGAGTTCCACGGCGAGACGCTGCTCCCGGATTTGGCCCGCTACCCGAACCTGTTTGTTGCGCGGACGTTTTCTAAAGGGTATGGCTTGGCTGGGCTGCGCCTGGGCGTGTTGGCCGCCGCGCCCGAGCAGCTCGGGTTCGTGCGCCGGTTCTGCTCTCCGTTCAACGTGAATGCGGTTGCGCTGGCGTGCCTGGAAGAAGCGCTGGCGGATCAGAAGTTCGTCGCTGAATACGTTACGCAGATCAAGCAAGGCCGGGAGCGGCTAGTTCAATTGTGCGACGAACTCGGCCTGCGTTCCTGGCCGAGCCGGGCAAATTTTGGCTTGGTGCGCGTGGGCCCGAGCGCAGACGTATTTGTCGCGGCAATGGCAAGACGCGGCGTGCAAGTCCGGGATGTTTCGGCGAATCCCGGATGCGAAGGATGCGTGCGCATCACGATCGCGACCGGTCCGCAGATGGATGGCGTGCTCGCGGCCATCCGCGAAACAGTGGCTGAGATTCGCAGCTAATGCGTGGTCGTCTGTAGCGGCCGGTTGGATGATCTGTGCCCCGCAAGTTTTCGTCCCAGATAGCGCTGCGCCAGGAAGAGGATGCACAGGAAAATGGCGACTCCAATCAGCGCTCCGTACATGCGCGCGATGGCGGCTGGCCAGTGTTCCGGAGGCACGCCGGTAATGGCGACACGCTCGATGTGGTCGCGAACGCCGGAAATGCCTCCGCGCAAGAGAGACGGAACTAGTTGAAACAGGATCAGCGCGAGGAATAACGCGACCATGAGGCCGACCCCACGCAGGATTGCCAGCACTTGCCGAAGCGTCCAGTCGGGCTTCATACACACAGCAGACACCGGACACGTGTGGAAAGTTTCCTGGTGGTCTAAGCGCCGAGCCGCGTTTCCCATTATCATGGAGAGTTTTCTACCCGATTTGCGGGTATCCGCGTTGATCCGCGGCGAAGACGTTTCTAGCTAGCTACTAAAGGCTAAGTGCTAAATGCTGATCTTCCGCAAACCTCTCCCCGACGTCGAACATCCTGAGATGCCCGCCGATGTGGTCATCGTCGGCGGCGGGCCCGCGGGCATGGCCTGCGCCTTGCGGTTGTCCCAGTTGATTGACGATCACAATGCGCGGCATCCGGAAGCACAGCTCTCCAAGGAAAACATTTACGTGCTCGAAAAGGCCCGTGAAGCAGGACAGCACTGCCTGTCGGGCGCGCTGCTCGATCCGCGGTCAATGAAAGAACTATTGCCGGGATTCGAAAGCGAAGCGCCGCTCGACGCCGAAGTCCACAAGGAAGGCGTGTACTTCCTCACCAAAGATAAGCATTACAAGTTTCCGGTCACGCCGCCGCCCATGCAGGACCACGGCAACTACGTGATCTCGATCAACAAGTTCGTGAAGTGGCTGGCGGGCAAGGTGGAAGAAGCGGGGATCACCATCTTCACCGGATTTGCCGGGTCCGAACTGCTGTACGACGGCAACCGTGTGATC
>Ga0302172_10000451_pt1 | contig 12389 bp, 8 predicted proteins | sample I_Fen_N2_3_FD_198777 | JGI IMG/M metagenome (GOLD analysis project Ga0302172, IMG submission 198777) | Peat permafrost microbial communities from Stordalen Mire near Abisko, Sweden - I_Fen_N2_3 | ecosystem: Environmental > Terrestrial > Soil > Wetlands > Permafrost | place: Sweden: Abisko... | reverse complement strand
AGCCGCGCTGGTCGTCGCAGAATTCCACCACGTCGATGCGCAGGCGCTCTTCGCTGGTGAAGCGGTACCAGATGCCGACGTCGGCCAGCAAGCGGCTGATGAACGCCAGGTCGCTTTCGTTGTACTGCATCACCTGTTCGCGCCTGGGGTATTCGCGCACCAGGCGCAAGAGGAAATCCTGGCCCCGGAAGCCGTGGCGGTTGCGCAGGATGCTCTCGACGATTTCTGGCACCGATTGCTGCTGGTAGATGCGGTACTGCCGGCCACGATCGAGCAGGGCCAGGCGCGGTTGCAGGGTGATTTCGTAGCGCGCTTCATCCACCGAAGCGGACAAGCGCTTGAAGGCGCTGACCACGCCGAACACCGTGCGCAACGGCTTGACTTCGGGCAGGCTCAGCCCTGGCAAGGGCTTGACGGGCGGCGCGTGCAAGCTGAAGCGCGCGTCCTGGCCGAGGAGTTGTTGGGCGCCGAGGTCGAGTTCGCGGCTGGTGAATTCGATGCGGTAGTGGAAGGGTTGGCTCAGGCGTTCTTCGCCTTTGAAGGCGAGCACGTCAAGACTGGCCTCGAGGCCACGGACCTGGAGTTTATGGCGGCTGTGGTCGAAGAAAGTGCGCACTTGATTGAGCATGCTCAAGCCCCCACGGCAGCAGGATGTGCCGCTTCCAGTGCGTCGGCAAATTGCAGCGTGATGCCCTCCTCGTCGTTGTAGCCCAGGGTTACGCTGAGGGTTTTCAGCTGCGCTGCCTGACGTTGCAGGAGCTGCTGGCTAAGGACCGGCAGAATCTGCTGGTTGAGCAAGCTGTCGATGTTGCGAGCGCCGCTATCGGGCAGCAGGCAGGCTGCAACCAGCGCATCGCTGAGCACGTCGTCGATCTGGCAAGTCAGGCCGTAATGACGCTGCAGGCGCCTGGCGAGCCGGGCGAGTTTGAGCACGACGATGCGCTTGAGGGCCTCGGCTTGCAGCGGGCGGTAGATCAGGGTTTGAAAACGGGCCAGCAAGGCTGGCTGGAAATGCTCGCGCAGTATCGGTCGCAGCCATTCGTGCAGGGTATTGTCGGTGGCTTCGGGTTGCTGTTGCAGCCTGGCTTGCAATTCATCGCTGCCGAGGTTGGAGGTCATCAGAATGACGGTGTTGCGGAAGTCGATCTCGCGCCCTTCGCCATCGCGCATGAAGCCACGATCGAACACCTGGTAAAACAGGTTGAGCACGTCGCGATGGGCTTTCTCCACTTCATCGAGCAGGACGACGCTGTAAGGCCGCTGGCGGACCGCTTCGGTGAGCACGCCACCCTGGCCGTAACCGACATAGCCCGGCGGCGAGCCTTTGAGTTGGCTGACGGTGTGGGCTTCCTGGTACTCGGACAGGTTGAGCGTGATCAGCGACTTTTCGCCACCGAACAGACAGTCGGCCAGCGCCAGGGCTGTTTCGGTCTTGCCGACGCCGCTGGTGCCCACCAGCAGGAACACACCCAGCGGCGCCTGCTCTTCGCTCAGACCGGTCTTGGCCGCGCGCAGGCGCTGGGCCAGGGCGGTCAGGGCATGTTCCTGGCCGATCACCCGCTCAGCCAGTTGCCGTTCAAGCGCCAGCAGGCTGGCCTGTTCGTCCTTGAGCAGGCTGCCCAGGGGCACGCCGGTCCAGTCGGCGATCACTTCGGCCACGCTGCGCGCGCAGACGTCGAGGCAAAGCAATGGCTGGTTGCCCTGGATTTCGCTCAGGCGCTGTTGCAACACCGCACAGTTGTCCGGTCGTGGTGATTGGGCTTGACGTTCTTCGAGCAGTTGATGGGTCAGGTCCAGCTCAAGGCGGTATTGCCGCGCCAATTCAATATGCTGGCTCTCCAGTTCGGCATGTTGCACCGCGATGATCGCCAGGCGTTCCTCAGCACTATGGCCAATGAGTAGCTGATCGGCTTGCAATGCCTGGCGCTCCAGGTCCAAAGCCGCTTGCCGGGCCTTGAGGCGGACCAGCGCCTGCGGTTCGCAGTCCAGGCTCATGCGCACGCGCGCGCTGGCAGTGTCGAGCAGGTCGACGGCTTTGTCCGGCAGTTGTCGACCGCTCAGGTAGCGTCGCGAAAGGCTGACTGCGGCCTGCACCGCCGCATCCTGGATGTGTACGCCGTGATGGCTGGCATAGCGAGCCTTGAGGCCTCGCAGCATGAGGCAGGCGCTGGCATCGTCCGGCTCATCGACCTTGACCATCTGGAAGCGACGCTCCAACGCGGCGTCGCGTTCGAAGTACTGCTTGTATTCGCTCCAGGTGGTCGCGGCGATGGTGCGCAATTCACCACGGGCCAGGGCCGGCTTGAGCAAATTCGCTGCATCCGCCCCGCCCGCCTGGTTGCCGGCGCCGATCAGGGTATGGGCTTCGTCGATGAACAGCAGCACCGGATGGGTCGATTGTTGCACGGCGCCTATGATGTTTTTCAGGCGTTGCTCGAATTCACCTTTGACCCCGGCACCCGCTTGCAGCAGGCCCAGGTCCAGGTTGCGCACGCTGACCGACTTGAGGCTGTGCGGAACATTGCCTTGGGCGATGCGCAACGCCAGGCCTTCGACCAGCGCGGTCTTGCCCACCCCGGGTTCACCGACCAGGATCGGGTTGTTCTTGCGCCGGCGACTGAGGATGTCGATGAGCTGGCGGATTTCATCATCCCGGCCGAACACGGGGTCGATCTGCCCTGCCCTTGCCTTGGCCGTCAGGTCCTGGGTGAATTTATCCAGCAGCGCTTGCAGGGCATCGTGGGGAACGGCACTGGAGGCGGGAGTGGTTGAGTCCAGGGCAGCTTCTTGCTGCACCTGTGGGCGTTCTTCGGAATGTTCATCGAGCAGCGCCAGCAGAGGCTGTAACTGGCTTTCGCTGAGGCTCAGCAGCGGCCAGGCCGCTTCGCAAGTCAGAAGGCTCGGGCTTTCCAGCAATGCGCCGAGCAGGTGTGCCGAACGCAGCGTGTCAGCACCGTCCAGCGACGCCCGCAGCCAGGCGTTCTCGATCAGTTTCTGCAACTTGCTGCACAACTGTGGTTTGCCTTGCACGCTGCGCGGCAGCCTGTCGAGGTGGTCGAGCAGCCCGCGCCAGAGCGCGTCCATGTCCCATTCGTAGCGGCGCGCGATGAGCGTCAGGTCGCCTTCGCCCTGCTCCAGCAACTTGAGTAACCAGTGTTCAATGCTGATCCGGGCATGGGCGCGGCTTTGGCACAGCGACGCCGCCGCACTCAGCGCCTGGGCGCAATAGGGGTTGAGGCGACGCAGCAAACGCGTGGAATTGTGTGTCATGCAGGGACGTCCTTGTGCTGGATGTTCAGCGGTCAGTCAGTTGTGCCAAGGCAAAGCGCTGAGATGTGCCGGGTTGAACGTCCGCGAACAGACGCTCAACCCGGCACACCGCAACCAGCAGGCAAAAGCCTGCCTGCTGGTTGTTCAGCCTCAGGCGCTCTGGCGCTCGTTCCAGGCATCGGTGTGGATGATGTTGCCGTCCTTGTAGGTCCAGGAGACCTTCTCGTAGCGCAACTCGATCTGCTCCAGGTGATTGTGTTTTTCCCTGGAAGCGTCTTTGACGTCGTGCATTTTTGGCGCAACCTTCACCACCTTGACGTTCTCAAGTTTGGTGATGAAGTACACGACTTCCTGGCCGGCGTCGTCGATGCGGTACCACTTGAACTCAGCACTTTTGAGAGTCTGGCCGGTGGTCACTGCCTTATAGAGGTACGGGCTGGACGCATCGATTTCCTTGGTGAACAGGAAAGGTGTATGCACCCGTGCGCCGGTCAATTTGCCGGTATTGTTATCCGTGGGGATGTACAGGCTATGGTCCTGGGCGACCACCTCGATACTGCCTTCGCGTTGTTGCACGCCCACCGAACCCTTGATGTCCGCGCCACCGTCATCGGTCAGCCACAGGTAAATAGGAATTGCCATGTGAAGCTCCTTTTCTCAAAACACATAGGCCGCGTTTGCGACAGGGGGTTGTACGTCCGCTCCGGCCAGCGGGAACGAGCACGCCCCCACTTCCGGCACCAGACGGATATCGACCCGACGGTTGGCCTTGCGCCCCGCCTCGGTGTCATTACTGGCGATCGGCTGGCTTTTGCCAAAGCCCTGCACCGCGAAACAGCTGTCGGGGATGCCACCCATGCGTTGCATCCATTCGCGCACCGCCGCTGCGCGGGCACGGGACAACCGGATATTGTGTTCGTCACTGCCAACGGCATCGGTATGCCCGGCAATCACAATCAGCCAGCCGGGCTGCGCCTTGATGCCGACCAGGGCGTCGATCAGCACCTTGGTTGACTCTGCCTTGAGCTCGGCGCTTCCCGTGCCGAACAATGACAGGCTGTCCAGGCGCACCGTCCTGGCCACCCTCGACCGCGTAGACGGTTGGCTGTGACCGGCGATGGTCGACAGCAACCGCGTGCGCAAGTGTTCGCCGCGATACAGGCCCAGGCCCAGCGCCAGGGGTTCGCCCTGTCGGTAGTAGCGATCCAGGCGCACGGCGTCCTGGCGCAGCACAATCAACGCCTGTTCGCGCTCGGCGAACTCGGGTTGGTCGCTACACTCGGGGGCGGCAATGGCCGCGTAACGGCGCAGGTCATCACTGACCTCGCGTAGCAGCAACCTGTTCTGCCAGGCCGAACTGGTCAGGGCGACGATGCCGGCGAGCGCAAACAGCCACAGGGCGATCACACTCGCGGACCGCATCGGGGCGTGCTGAGCCTGGATCGGCAGCAGGTGCAGCAACGGATCAGGGAATGGCAAGGGCACATCCGCCGCTTGCACCGCCGCACTGGCGTCCAGCAACCCGGTCTTGTCACGCAGCCATCGTTGCCACAGGCTGCACGCCACCCCATGCAGTTGCGGAACGAGGGTAATGGCACAGACCACCGGCATGCCTGCTGCATCGCGGGTTTCACGGGCCGCAAAGTGCGGCAGGACATTTTCATCCAGCCAGGCCGCTGCACTATTGAGCTGGACGCTGGCCTGCATCCGCTCAGCGTGTATTGCGTTGTCGGGGCTCAGCCGTTGCCAATCATCGATGCGTAAGCAGGCAACGTTCTCGCGAACGTTGCAGTAGCCCTGGCCAGTTTCCCAACTGAACCAGGGGCCTTCGCCGCGCGACGCCTGCTGATAACTCGCCAGCATCAATGGCAGCGCTACGCCGCGTTTGCGAGTCAACGCCACCTGGTAGGCAAAGGTGCGCACTTGTCCGGCTAACACCGCGGCATCTGCATGCTCACCGGGGTTGACGATGAACATCACGCTGAGCTGGCCACACCACTGCGGGCGCAAGGTCATGATGCGTTCGGTCAAGCCTGGTAGCTGGTCGACATGTGATACCCGCAGATAACAGCCATGGTCGGTCACACGCAGCGCAAGCTGGTCAGCAGCAACTGCACCAAACAGGCCGACCAGGCCATCGCCGCAAACCAGCACTACCGGTTGCCGGTAGGCTACCGGAGGCAACGCCAGATGATCGACCAGCGTCAATTGCTCACGCTGCTGCGCGGCTCGGCGCCCCGCGTGGAGACAGGCCAGCGCGGCGCAGCATGCCACGGTCAACGCCATGACAGCGCGCCACCATCCTGCAAGCGGGATGAAGGCCAGCAACACCAGGGCCAAAGCTGCGGCCCATAGCCAGAGGCCTTGTTCGAGTTTGCGTGTCATCGCTCCCACCTCAGGCGCCTGCGGGCATCAGCGATGCGACCAGACCACCCAACAGATGACTCAGTCCCCACCAGACACCGCCCAGCAGCAGGCAGACCGCCAACAGATGGAACAGCGGTGAGTGCAATCGATCGAGTAGCTTCAGCGACTGACCACCGTTGACCTGTCCGCTCAAGGTCTGACGGAGTTGCAGAGGGGCGACCCGGCTGTTCAGATCGGCCAATAGTTGCAAACGCTCAGGGTCATCGGCGTTGCGATAACGGCCCTGGAACCCCAGCATCAACACCCGCTGGAATGCGGTCAGCACATGCACATCCGGCGCGGGTTCACCTAGTACCTCGCGCATGTCCTCGTACAGGAACTCACCGGCCTGGTGACGATTGAAAAACTTCGCCTGCAACGGCTCGCTGGCCCAATGGGTATGGGCATCCGCATCGTCCTTGGCACAATTGAGCATGGTTTCGTCCAGCAACGCGCATTGTGCGTGAATGATATGGTCGATGCTGCGCTGGGACAGGCCGGCATCCTTGAGCGACTGGCGCACGTGCTCGACCTGCTTCACGCAAAGCGTTTTCAGTTCCTCGCCGTTTTGCGCCGACGCCCCTTGTCGCAACCGGACCACCAGCAGGTAGCTGTCCTGCAACAGCGCGTCGATCTCTACCGCCACTGACGGGTGTTTTTTGGAAGCAGTCCGATTCATGCGCGTAATACCGCAAACAGTGCGAGCGTGCTGGGAACGTAGAAAGCACAGACACCTTCGGCCAGCATGGCCTGCCCTTTGGCGTCGTCGAGACCAAGGGCGAAGTACTGGTTTTCCAAGCGCAGGGGGATAGCCGCCGGCACATGGCTGAGCGACTGCAAAGGCACACCGTTGAGCGCGGCGTTGACCAGATGATCCACATCATCGGGGGTGCCGATCTTGCACAGACGCGGGAACTGGCTCTGCAGCTGCAAGGCTGGCATACGGCTGCGCACCGACAGATAGAAATCGGCGCCGTCACGCTCGCGCAACCGCGCATCGCCGAGAGTGACCTGCCAACGGTTAACGCCCAGTTCTTCAAGCTGCAGGGCAATGACCCGCGACGGCAAGCTGGCTTCCAGCAACGTGGAGATCATGCGCAATAGCGGCGGGAATACGGCTTCCAGATGTTCGTGTTTGTAAGCCGGAATTTGCTCGATATCCTGTTCGAGCGAGAAAGTCAGCAGGCTGCCGGCCAGCTTTGTCAGTTCCACATAGACCTGCTCGGGATGCCGCGCAGGCCAGGCCTTGAGGTCAGCCAGGACCGGTTGGTAGGTGTTCAAGGCATTGAGTAGCCAGAACAACGAAACGTCAGCCACGGCGAAGTCGGCCATCCGCTGGTTGCTCTCGCGTCGCATGCCCATCAAGCGCTGGCGCTTGGCCGACAACTGGGTCAACAGATTGTCCAGTTGTGCCAGAAGCCCCGGATGCGCCGCGAAAGTCAGGAGCGGCGGGACGTAGCCGGGATCAAGGCTCCAGGCACCCTGCCCGTCGCGCACCAGGCGCGCGATCGGGCAAGTCAGGTAATCGCCATTTTCGTCGTGATCAAAGCGCAGGCTCAGTACATGTTCGAGGACCCCGACCGATTGCACCTCGTCGGCGTAGATGTCCTGGACCTGTCGCCAATCCTGGCGATAGCGTGTCGGTCGATCGGCACTGGCGGCGTCGAACAGGCAGTTGTTGCCATTGGCCTGTTCCAGCGGCAAGGCCAGGAGCAACGTTGCGACCTGAACCTCATCGGGCAGTAGTCGAGCCAGTTCCAGGCCGGCTGGCAGCCGGTCCACATGATCGGAATCGATCAGCGTGCCATCAGGCATGCGCAGACGCAGCAAGGTCGCCTTGAGCTTGCCCAGGCGCAAGGCTTCCATATCAAACCCCACGGCCTGGACGCCCCAAGGGTGCACCAGGGACAAATGAGCCAAGCGCTGATTGGCCCAGGCTTCCCAGCGCGCCTGCTGCTGGAACTGCTGCGGAGACAAAAGCGCCCCCGCGGCCCACAAGGGGCGGTCGATCTTCATGAGCACGTTTCCCTACGAATTGGCCTGGTTTTGAAGAGACTCAAGCTTTCGCCTTGGGCATCTGCGAAACGAGCGATAAATTGACGTCCATGCCTTCCACCTGGAAATGCGGCACGGCGTACAACTTGACGCGGAAGAAACCGGGGTTGTCCTCGATGTCCTCGACCGTCACCTTCGCCTCGCGCAGCGGGTGCGAAGCCTGCAGGTCGTCCCCCGGATCGGTCATTTCGGTGACCAATCCCCCCATCCACTTGTTCAGCTCCAGCTCCAGCAAACGACGGTCCTTGGTCGTTCCGATGTTCTCGCGCTGAATCAGCTTCAAGTAATGCGCGATGCGCGACAGCAGGAATATATAAGGCAGGCGTGCATTGATCCGGCTATTGGCAGTGGCATCGGCCGTGTCGTACAACGCCGGCTTCTGCGCAGAGTTAGCCGAGAAGAAGCACGCATAGTCACGATTCTTGTAATACGAAAGCGGGATGAAACCGAGGTTGGCGAACTCGAATTCCCGAGTCTCGGGAATCATCACTTCCGAAGGGATCTTTACTTGATTGCCCGTACCCAGATCGTACAGATGGATGGGCAGATCGGTGACCGCCCCCCCCGACTGTGGTCCGCGAATCTGTACGCACCAGCCGTTGGCGATGAAGCTCTTGACCATGTTTGCAGCAAAAGCGAACGAGGCGTTGGTCCACAGGTATTTATCGTGGTCAGGCCCTTTGACGCTTTCAATGTAGTTGAAGCTGCGTACCGGAACAGTATCCGGACCATACGGCAGGCGACCCAGCACTCGCGGCATGAGCAAGCCGATGTAACGGGCATCGTCGCTGTCGCGGAACGACTTCCACTTGATGTATTCGGCACGGTCAAAGTAGTTGCCGATATCCTTGATGGCGGCAACCTCTTCCATCGACTGCTTGCCAAAAAAGGCCGGGCCGACCGAACCAATGAATGGCATGTGCGCGGCGGCCGAAACTTTGGAAATATTGCGCAGCAGCGCAATATCCTGGGGGCTGCGGTCAAACTCGAAGTTGGAAATGGCCGCGGCAATCGGTTCGCCACCCGGCGTGTCGTATTCCTGGGTGTAGGTATGCACATACAGACCACTTTGAGCGATCTCCGGCGCATCTTCGAAATCCTGTACCAGGTGATCCTTGCTGATATCCAGCAGTTCGATCCGCACATTCTGGCGGAAATCGGTCTGCTCGATCAGCGATTTGACGCCGCGCCAGGTGGACTCGACCCGCTGGAAATCAGGGTGATGCATGACCGTGTCGAGCTGACGACTGATCTGCGCGTCCAGCGATGCCATATGCTCGTCCAGCAGCGTTTTATCCAGGCGTTCGACTTTCTGCGACGATTGCTTCAGCAACTTCAAGAACACACTGACGGCGGCGGTTACCCGCTCATCGGCAGTCGCTTCCGAAAGCGCCTCGGAATTCTGGAACGCTTCAATATCGACCAATGTTTCAACCGGACTAAGATTGATTTTTCCAAACAGTGCGCCATAAACGCTGGCACTTTCTTCGGACAACACTTCAGCGCCGCGCGATTGCGCGTTAGAATTTTCCAATGACATTGCGAAAACTTCCCTTTAAACCAACCGAGTTAAATTAATAAGTGTCTTACGGAGCCAGGGCGGCTAACTCGGCTCGTAGCTCATCACTCAGCGCGTCATCCTTGAGGATACGCTCCAGCTCATAACGAAAGGTGGCGTTGTCCAACAGGTTGGACTTGAGATCGCGCAACAGGTTGCGCATGGCCAACAAGGCACGCAGCTGCGGTATTTGCCGGGCAACTTGCTCTGGCTCGAAATCTTTCATGCTCTGGAAATTCAATTCAACCGATGCATCGCCGGCGTCATCTGCCAAAACATTTTCCACCGTCACTTTCAAGGCAGGCGAAAACTCAGCCAGTACGCTGTCGAAGTTATTCTTGTTAACACCAACCCTGGTTCGCTCCGACAGCGGACGCTGCTCCTTGCCGTTGCTGTAATCCCCCATAACCATCAATTTCAAGGGCAATTCGACTGTTTTCTGCGCACCACCGGTGTGCAGATCGAGTTTTATGTTGACCCGAGCCTTGGGTACTTCATTTTGAAAGCTATTTGAAGCCATAAATCCTCCAGACCAAAGTGGCAACCGCACAGACCACTACAAAATTTATGCACGACTGGAACTCATGACTCTACATAGCCCAACACAATAAAGTTGTCAGCCACAAAGCATAAATTCCATTTAAATTCCAACAAGCGCGAAATCTTTAAAAAGCCACGCCCCCCTTAATATATAGATAACATTGAACTATCCAACACCGACTTTCCACCCGCAATGCAACGTTAGGAAACTTCCCACAGCACATACAGAAACAAGCTACAAAACGGCTGAAAAATCGCACTCCAAAGCCCGATGCACGTCCTGCTCCTGGGGCGAATACAGCCCCTCAGTCAGACCTCTAAATCGGCCCACCCCTCATCACAGCGATTGCCCTGCCCCCGACTTGGTGCAAAATACAGCGCTCAGCAATAAAAAATTGACCGCGTCGCGGAACGCCGTGCAACGAGAAACGATATGAACACCCATTTTCAGAGAAGTGATGTCGCTGTGACCAAGAGTTCGTGTGATGGCAATCGTCACCGTGTCGCCCTTCAGCAAGCGGCGGTGACGGCATGATCGAGGTCACCGAAGTTTCCATCGGCCAACTGCGCACTGCGCTGGAGTCCGGACAGACCACGGCGGTTGAGCTGGTCCAGGCTTATCTGGCCCGGATCGATGCGTACGACGGCACCGACACGCCCACCGCCCTCAACGCGGTCGTGGTGCGCAACCCCGAAGCGCTCGTTGAAGCGCAGGCCTCCGATACCCGCCGGGCCAGGGGCCAGACGCTGGGGCCGCTCGATGGCATTCCCTACACGGCCAAGGACAGTTATCTGGTCAAGGGACTCACGGCGGCTTCGGGCAGCCCCGCCTTCAAGGACCTGATTGCCTATCGCGATGCGTTCACCATCGAGCGCCTGCGCGGCGCCGGGGCGATCTGCCTGGGCAAGACCAACATGCCGCCGATGGCCAATGGCGGTATGCAGCGTGGCGTCTATGGCCGTGCCGAGAGCCCGTACAACGCCGACTACCTCACGGCCCCTTTCGCCTCGGGTTCGTCGAACGGTGCAGGCACGGCCACCGCTGCCAGCTTCGCGGCCTTCGGCCTCGCCGAAGAAACCTGGTCGAGTGGCCGTGGCCCGGCCTCGAACAACGGTTTGTGCGCCTATACGCCTTCACGCGGGGTGATTTCGGTGCGCGGCAACTGGCCGTTGACGCCGACCATGGACGTGGTGGTGCCGTTCGCCAGAACCATGGCCGATCTCCTTGAGGTCCTCGACGTGGTGGTGGCGGAGGATCCCGACACCCGCGGCGACCTGTGGCGCCTGCAACCCTGGGTGCCGATTCCGAGCGTTGCCTCGGTGCGCCCGGCTTCTTATCCGGCGCTTGCTGCGCAGCCCGACTCACTGGCAGGCAAGCGTTTCGGCGTGCCGCGGATGTACATCAACGCCGATGCCGAAGCCGGCACCAGCGATGCACCGGGTATCGGCGGGCCGACCGGGCAACGCATCATCACCCGTGATTCGGTCATCGAGCTGTGGAAGCAAGCGCGCACGGCCCTCGAAGCCGCTGGCGCCGAAGTGCTCGAAGTCGATTTCCCGCTGGTCTCCAATTGCGAAGGTGATCGTCCCGGTGCGCCAACCGTGTACAACCGCGGGCTCGTCTCCAAGGAGTTCCTGCACCACGAATTGTGGGACCTGACGGCCTGGGCCTTCGACGATTTCCTGCAGGCCAACGGCGATCCAAAACTCAATCGCCTGGTCGACGTCGACGGGCCGCTGATTTTCCCGCACGACCCGGGGACGCTGCCCAATCGTGAAGGCGACCTGGTCGCCGGCATGGACGAATACGTGAAGATGGCCGAGCGCGGCATTACCCCGTGGGACCAGATCAGCACGGTGCCTGACGGCCTGCGCGGCCTAGAACAGACCCGGCGCATCGATCTCGAGGAGTGGATGGATCGCCTGGGGCTCGACGCGGTGCTGTTCCCGACCGTCGCCGACGTGGCGCCGGCCAATGCCGATATCGACCCGCAGTCGGCGGATATTGCCTGGAGCAACGGTATTTGGGTGGCCAATGGCAACCTCGCCATCCGCCACCTGGGCGTGCCTACAGTCACCGTACCGATGGGTGTGATGGCCGATATCGGCATGCCGGTCGGCCTGACCTTCGCCGGTCGTGCCTATGACGATTCGGCCCTGCTGCGCTTTGCTTCGGCGTTCGAGTCGAGCGGGTCCAAGCGCCTGATCCCGCCGCGCACCCCGCCGCTGTCCGCAGAAAAATAAAGTGTCGGATCGATCACCGCGCGGGTGAACAGCCCAGATCCAATGTGGGAGTGAGCCTGCCCGCGATGGCGTCACGTCAGTCGATGATGCATGTCGGCCATGCAACCGTCATCGCCAGCAGGCTCGCTCCCACAGGGTTGTACCGTGTCAGAACGGCACGGTCAGCTTCACCCAGTACGCATTGCCCTGCGCCCGGTTGCGCACTTCGGTTTCCTGCGACCACTTCCCTGTGACGAACCAGCCATTGTTGCTGGTGTACTTGATCGACGGCCCGATGGCCAGCGCCCGGCCCTTGTTGTCTTCGATGGTCTCGCCG
>Ga0302172_10000445_pt1 | contig 12468 bp, 10 predicted proteins | sample I_Fen_N2_3_FD_198777 | JGI IMG/M metagenome (GOLD analysis project Ga0302172, IMG submission 198777) | Peat permafrost microbial communities from Stordalen Mire near Abisko, Sweden - I_Fen_N2_3 | ecosystem: Environmental > Terrestrial > Soil > Wetlands > Permafrost | place: Sweden: Abisko... | reverse complement strand
ACGGCGGCAGGGGATTCCTTCAGCGCCGCGTATTTGGCTAGGCGCTTGTTGGGCGGTAGCCCGCTGGAGGCAGCCGAGGCGGGGCACCGCCTGGCCAGCCAAGTCATCCAATTCCCCGGGGCGCTGATTCCTCGAAATTAACCTTGTAGCCCCGTCGCCCTGTAGCCTAGCGGCAGCGGCGACAGGGGCGGCGGGGTTAATCGCGGTAGAAGACTTGCACCAGGTGGTAGCCGAATTTGCTTTTGATCGGGCCGTGCACGGTGCGCAGGGGCTTTTTGAAGATGACCTGGTCGATGGCGCCGACCATCTGCCCCGGCCGAACTTCGCCCAGGTCGCCGCCGCGTTTGCCAGAGGGGCAGGTGGAGAACTTCTTGGCCAGCACATCGAAGGCTTCGCCCTTGGCGATGCGTTGCTTGAGTTGTTCGGCCTCTTCGGCTGTTTTCACCAGGATATGGCGGGCTTGGGCTTTCATCGGGCAGTTACCTTGGAACGGTGCGGACGGCGGCCGCGGATTATGCCTGAAATCAATCGGGCTGACTGATCATCTGGCGAATCTTCTGGGCCAGGTCATCGATGGAAAACGGCTTGGCCATCAGGTCCATGCCGGCGTCGAGAAAACCCTGGCGCTCGGCGGCTTTTTCCGCGTAGCCAGTCATGAACAGCACCTTGAGCTGTGGCCGCTGTTGCCGGGCGATCTCCGCCAACTGACGGCCGTTCATCCCCGGCAGGCCGACGTCGGTCACCAGCAAGTCAACGCGCATCGCCGACTCCAGCAGGGGCAGCGCGCTCTTGGCGTCTTCGGCCTCGAACGCGGTGTAGCCCAGTTCCCCGAGCACATTGAGTACCAGCATGCGCACCGCCGGGTCGTCCTCGACCACCACCACGGTTTCGCCGGCCATGGCGCACGGCGCCTCGGCGTTGCTGTCGGGCACGGGGTGTACCTCGGGGGCGGCATACAGCCGAGGCAGGTACAGGCGCACGGTTGTGCCCTGGTTGGGTTCGCTGGTGATGGTCACGTGGCCGCCCGACTGCTGGGCAAAGCCGTAGATCATCGACAGCCCCAGGCCCGTGCCCTGGCCAATGGGTTTGGTGGTGAAAAACGGGTCGAAGGCCTTGGCCAGTATCCGCGGGGTCATGCCGGCACCGTTGTCGCTGACGCCGAGCATCACGTAGTCGCCGGCCTTGACCGGTTCCAGGGTGCGGATGTCGCTGCCGTCGAGGTAGCTGTTGGCGGTTTCGATCAGCAATTCGCCGCCGTAGGGCATGGCGTCGCGGGCGTTGATCACCAGGTTGAGCAGAGCGTTTTCCAGCTGGCTGGCATCGGTGTTGACCGGCCACACACCTTCGCCCAGCGCCAGCTTGAGCTCGATGTGCTCGCCCTTGGTGTGGTTGAACAGTTCCTGTAGCGACTGCACCAGTTGGTTCGGGTCCAGGGGCTGGCGGTCCAGGGACTGGCGCCGGGAGAACGCCAGCAGGCGATGGGTGAGGGCAGCGGCACGCTTGGCCGAGGACACGGCGGCTTCGGTAAAGCGCCCGATCTCGGCGCTGCGGCCGTCGTCGATATAACGCTGCATCAGGTCGAGACTGCCGATGATGCCGGTCAGCATGTTGTTGAAGTCATGGGCGATGCCGCCGGTGAGCTGGCCCAGGGCTTCCATCTTCTGCGCGTGGCGCAACGCTTCTTCGGCGCGCTCACGTTCGAACATCTCGCTCTGCAAGCGCTGGTTGGCGGTGGCCAGGGCCTGGGTGCGTTCGTTGACCCGCTCTTCGAGGGTCTCGTTGAGGTTGCGCAGGGCCTCTTCGGTCTGCCGCCGCTCGGTCTCGTCGATCACGAAAATATAAAACCCGTTGATCGTTCCGTCGGCGCTGTAGCGCGGCAGGTATTTCATCAGCGCATGCCGTGGGCGGCCGTCGCGGTGTGGCGAGTCGGCCTCGAAACTGCAGGGGGTGCCCGCAAGTGCAGCGCTGATTTGCTCGACGCGGGTGGCGTAGAGGTCATCGCCGATTACCTCGCGGATGCTCTTGCCGTACAGCTCTTGCGGGGTCAGGCCGTACCAGTCGAGGTAGGCACTGTTGTTCAGGCGAAAGCGCTCCTCGCGGTCGACATAGCCGATCAGCACCGGCATGGCGTTGATGATCAGTTGCAGCTCGGTCTGGCTCTGGCGTAGCGCCTGTTCCATCTGCTTGCGTTCGGTCAAGTCCAGGGCGGCGCCGAGAAAACGCGTGGGCCGGCCGTGGTGGTCCTTGTAGCAGCGCCCCCGGGCAAACACCCAGCGCACCTGGCCGTCGGCCAGTTGCAGGCGGTATTCCTCGGCGTATTCGGTGCCGTGGGTAATGCAGTGCTTGATGCTGCGCGCGACCATGCCGCGGTCTTCGGGGTGCACGCCGTTGAGGTAGTCGCTGATGGGCAGTTGCCCGGCCTGCAACGGATTGATGCTGTGCATCTGGGCGAAGTGCGCATCGGCGATAAAGCGGTCGTCAGCGATGTTCCAGTCCCAGGTGCCAACCGCGTCGGTGGCGGCCAGGGCCAGTTGCAGGCGTTCTTCGGTTTCGTGCTGGGCCTTGAGGCTGGCCTCGGAGCGCTGTTTGAGTTCGAGGGCGATGCGCCGGCGCTCGCTGGTTTCGATGGCAGTGATCAGCACCCCGGCCACTTCGCCGCGCTCGTCGCGGATCGGGCTGTAGGTCAGGTCGAGCCACAGGTCGGACTCGCGCCCGCCGCTGTGCAGGGTGAAGCGTTGCTCATTGAAGCTGCGCACCTGGCCCTTGAGCACGGCGCTCTAGATGGGCGCGGTGAACTCCTTGAGTTCCGGCCAGGCCAGGTCCACCGGTTTGCCGAAGGCCTGGGGGTGCTTGTTGCCCGCCAGCAGGGCAAAGCCGTCATTGTAGATTTGCGTCAGGTGTTGGCCCCACAACAGCATCATTGGCATCGGCGAGTGGATCACGATGTCCACCGCGGTGCGCAGGCTTTGCGGCCATTGACCGGCGGCACCCAGTGGGGTGGTGGTCCAGTCCAGCCGAGCGATCAGGGTTTCGGCTTCGCGGGCATTGGGGGAGACGTTCATGTCGAGGGTCCTGGGGTGAAGCTCGATTCTAGAGCCGCGTCAGCAGAGGCATACAAGCAGTAGACGGCTGGCACTTCAAAAAGTCCCATGCTCGAGAATATCTATTCAAACGGGTGGTGCGGGGCGACGGCAAGTGGCGTATTTCACCCGGTTTTGCCACGGATGACCAGTCTAGAGAGGTTGCGGGAAATGACGTCGCCGGCAGCAGGCGCGCAGGGTGGCGTGGGTTTCAACGGCTCGGGCCTGGGTGGCATGCACTTCCCTGGCCCGGCTTTTAGCGAGGGTTGATGGGGTCAGGTGGTCAGTTCCGCGCGGTCGCGAAACTGCTCCAGGGCCTCGGGGTTGGCCAGGGCGTCGGTGTTTTTCACCGGCATGCCATGCACCACGTTGCGCACGGCCAACTCGACGATCTTGCCACTGATGGTGCGCGGGATGTCGCTGACCTGGAGGATCTTCGCCGGTACATGGCGCGGCGTGGTGTTGGCCCGGATCACCTGGCGGATCTGTTCTTGCAGGGCGTCGTCGAGCTGCGCGCCGTCTTGCAGGCGCACAAACAGCACCACTCGCACGTCGCCGTCCCACTGCTGGCCGATAGCCAGGCTTTCGCTGACCTGTTGCACCTTTTCCACTTGGCGGTAGATCTCCGCCGTGCCGATGCGCACGCCGCCGGGGTTGAGCACTGCATCCGAGCGGCCATGAATCAGCCAACTGCCGTGGGCCAGTTGTTCGGCGTAGTCGCCCTGGGCCCAGACCCCGGGGAACTGGCTGAAATACGAGGCGCGCAGCTTTTCCTGCTGCGGGTCGTTCCACAGGCCGATGGGCATGGCCGGGAAGTGCCGGGTGCACACCAGCTCGCCCTTTTCGCCGATCACCGGCTGGCCCTGGTCATTCCACACTTCGATGGCCATGCCCAGGCTCTTGCCTTGCATCTCGCCACGGCGCACTGGCTGCAACGGGTTGCCGATGACAAAGCAGGACACGATATCGGTGCCGCCCGACATCGAGGCCAGGCACAGCTCCTGTTTCAGCTCGCGGTACACGTAGTCGTAGCTGTGGGGTGACAGCGGCGAGCCGGTGCAGAGCAGGGTCTTGAGGCTGCCCAGGTCATGGCTGAGGCGCGGTTGCAGGCCGGCCTTTTCCAGGGCGGCCAGGTATTTGGGGCTGGTGCCGAACACGCTGATGGCTTCCTGATCGATCAGGTCCAGCAGGTGCTCGGGGCCGGGGTGGAACGGCGAGCCGTCATACAGCACCAGGCTTGCGCCCACGGCCAGTGCCGAGACCAGCCAGTTCCACATCATCCAGCCGCAGGTGGTGTAGTAGAACAGCACGTCGCCGGGGCCCAGGTCGGTGTTCAGGCCGTGTTCCTTGGCGTGTTGCAGGAGCACGCCGCCGGTGCTGTGGACGATGCACTTGGGCACCCCGGTGGTACCGCTGGAATAGAGGATATACAGCGGGTGGGCGAAGGGCACGGCGACGAATTCGGGCTCGCCGCCGGGGCGGTAGAAGCTGTCCCACAGCGCGACCTTGGCCGGGGTGTGGAAGTCTTCGACCCGGACTTCGGGGCGCGCGTAGGGCACGATGATCAGCTGTTGCAGGGACGGCAGGCGTTCGAGGATCTCGTTGAGTTTGGCGCTCTGGTTGATGTCCTTGCCGGCATAGCGGTAACCGGCGCAGGTGATCAGTACCTTGGGTTCGATCTGGCCAAAACGGTCGATCACCCCCTGGGTGCCGAAGTCCGGCGAGGAGCAGGACCAGATCGCTCCGAGGCTGGTGGTGGCGAGCATGCCGACCAGGGTTTGCCAGGTATTGGGCATGCACGCCGCCACCCGGTCGCCCATCACCACCCCGGCCGCCCGCAGGCTCTGTTGCAGGCCGGCGACATGGGCCGCCAGTTCGGCGAAGGTCAGCTGTTCGCGTTGGCCGTTTTCGTTGATCGCCACCACGGCGACCCCGTTATCCCGGCGCTTGAGCAGGTGTTCGGCAAAGTTCAGCGTGGCTCCGAGAAACCACTCGGCGCTGGGCATTTGTGGGCCTTCGCGCAGCACGTACTCGGGCGGGTGCTCAAAGCGTACTTCGAAGAAGTCGACAATGGCCTGCCAGAAGTCCTGGCGCTGGTCGATGCTCCACTGGTGCAGGGCCGGGTAATCGTCGAGGGCCAGGTCGTGGCGTTGATTGATAAAGCGGCGAAAGGCGTCGATGCGCGTCTTGCCGATGCGCTCGGCGCTGGGTTGCCAGAGAATGTCGGACATGCAAGGCCTCTACTTCTTCTTATATTGGGTGGTGCTCTGTCGCTGTTTGTGGCGAGGGAGCAAGCTCCCTCGCCACAGGCATTACTGCGCCAGCCACCCTCCGTCGATATTCCACGCCGCGCCGCGTACCTGGCTGCCGGCTTCGCTGCACAAAAATAGCACCAACTCACCCAGGTGAGCCGGGGTCACGAACTCCAGGGACGGCTGTTTTTCCGCCAGCAGGTCATGCTGCGCCTGTTGCGGGTCGACGCCGCTGGCGGCGCGGTCGTCGATCTGTTTTTGCACCAAAGGCGTCAGCACCCAGCCGGGGCAGATGGCGTTGCAGGTGACGTTGCTGGTGGCGGTTTCCAGGCCCACCACCTTGGTCAGGCCGATCACCCCGTGCTTGGCCGCTACATAGGCGGCCTTGCCCACTGAGCCCACCTGACCGTGCACCGAGGCGATGTTGATGATTCGCCCCCAACCCTTGGCGCGCATCCCCGGCAACCCCAGACGCGTGCTGTGGAACACCGAGGACAGGTTGATGGCGATGATCGAGTCCCAGCGCTCCACCGGGAATTCTTCCACCGCCGCCACGTGCTGGATCCCGGCGTTGTTGACCAGAATGTCGACGCCGCCGAACTCACGCTCGGCGTAGGCGAACATCTCGGCGATCTGTGCCGGGTCGCTGACGTCCGCCGGGTGGTGGCCGACCCGGGTGCCGAACTGCGCCACGTCAGCGATCACCTTCGACGCATCGCCGAAGCCGTTGAGGATCAGGTTGGCCCCGGCCTTGGCCAGGCTCAGGGCAATCCCCAGGCCGATGCCGCTGGTGGAGCCGGTCACGAGGGCGGTCTTGCCGGAAAGAGTGGTCATCAATACCTCACACAATGCCTGTGGCGTAGAAAGTGGCGATCACGACAAACACCGCCAGCGTCTTGATCAGCGTAATGCAGAAAATGTCTTTGTAGGCTTCGCGGTGGGTCAGCCCGGTCACCGCCAGCAGGGTAATCACCGCGCCGTTGTGGGGCAGGGTGTCCATGCCGCCGCTGGCCATGGCGGCCACCCGGTGCAGCACTTCCAGCGGGATGTTGGCGGCGTGGGCCGCGCTGATAAAGCTCTCGGACATGGCCGCCAGAGCGATGCTCATGCCGCCCGATGCCGAACCGGTGATGCCGGCCAGCAGGGTCACGGTAATGGCTTCGTTGACCAGGGGGTTGGGGATGCTTTTCAGCCAGTCCGCCAGTACCAGGAAGCCCGGCAGGGAGGCGATCACCGCGCCAAAACCGTATTCCGAAGCGGTGTTCATGGCCGCCAGCAGCGCGCCGCTGACTGCGCTTTTACTGCCTTCAGCCAGCTTGCTGCGAATCGCCGAAAAGCCGAATGCCAGCACCATCAGGATGCCGATCAACAACGCTGCCTGCACCGCCCAGATCGCCGTGAGCTTGGCGATTTCGGTGGTCACCGGCGCCGTCATGCCCGGCAGCGCCAGGCTGTGGGTCTTGCCGTACCACAGCGGGATCCAATGGGTGAACAGCAGGTTCATGACGCCCACCATCAACAGCGGCGAGACGGCGACCCAGGGGTTGGGCAGTTGGATGTCTTCGGCGGTTTCCGGCTCGTTGCGCAGTTCGGTGCCATAACCTTCACCGGCTGTCTGTGCCTTGTTGCGCTGGCGTTGCAAAAACAGCATGCCGGCGCAGAACACGAAGAGGGTGCCGATCACACCCAGCCACGGCGCGGCCCAGGCGGTGGTATTGAAGAAGGTGCTGGGGATGATGTTCTGGATCTGCGGCGTGCCGGGCAAGGCGTCCATGGTGAAGGAAAACGCGCCCAGGGCGATGGTGGCCGGGATCAGGCGCTTGGGGATGTTGCTCTGGCGGAACATCTCGGCGGCAAACGGGTAGACCGCAAACACCACCACAAACAGCGAAACGCCGCCGTAGGTCAGCAGGGCGCACACCAGCACAATCACCAGCATCGCCTGGCGGGTGCCCAGCAGGCGGATGGCGGCGGCGACAATCGAGCGCGAAAAACCCGACAGTTCGATCAGCTTGCCGAACACCGCGCCCAGCAGAAATACCGGGAAGTACAGCTTGATAAAGCCGACCATCTTCTCCATGAACACCCCGGTAAAGGCGGGCGCCACGGCGGACGGGTCAGTCAGCAGCACCGCACCGAGGGCGGCAATGGGGGCAAACAGGATGACGCTGTAGCCACGGTAGGCAGCCAGCATCAGCAGCGCCAGGGCTGCCAGGGCAATGATCACACTCATGGTGTGTCTCTCCAGGATTGTTATTTTTGTGGGGTATTGCGTGTGGAGAGGCGTATAGCGAAAACTGTGCCATTTTCATAACTTATTGAAATACAAGGGTATTTTAAAATATGCGAATGGCGAGTGGTGAATGATTCTCTGATTGGAGACAGCGTGGCGAGGGAGGGAGCTTGCTCCCGTTGGATCGGGCTGGCGCTCCGGTGCGCAGCGCTCCCAGACCAGCCCCCGGGTTGGGTCAAAAATACCGAAGTCTTGGGGTTTGGGGCCGCGTTGCGGCCCAGCGGGAGCAAGCCCCCTCGCCACGGATTGGGTTGTCTCTATACGGAGATGATTGTCTCGTTATTGAGATTCTGAAATCCCCAGCGCTGCCATTTTCTTGTACAAGGTCGAGCGCCCCAACCCCAGGCGCCGAGCGGCTTCGTCCACCTTGCCGGCGCACTGCGCCAGGGTGCTGCTGATCAGCTGCCGATCGAATCGCTCCCGGGCGGCGGCGAAGGTTTCAGGGTGGGGCGCTTCGGTCATCAGCGGGGCGGCATCGGTTGGTAGCGGGCTGAAGTTGCCGATGGCCGCCCGAATATCCTCGGCATTGAGTATCAGCTTGTCGCTCAGCAGCGCCGCCCGTTCCAGCACATTGCGCAGCTCGCGAATGTTGCCCGGCCAACCATGCTGAGCCAGCAGGGCTAACGCCTCGCGGTCCAGTTCGTGTTGGCTGCGCAGTTCTTCGAGTATGCCTTCGCTCAGGGCCGGCAGGTCGTCCAGGCGCTCGCGCAGCGCTGGCACCTGGATTGGCAGCACATTGAGCCGGTAATAGAGGTCGGCGCGAAATTCGCCACGCTTGATGGCGGCCTCAAGGTCGGTGGAGGTGGCGGCGATGATCCGTACATCACTCTGGATCACCTCATTGGAGCCCACCGGTTCGAATTCCTTTTCCTGCAACACCCGCAGCAGCTTGCTTTGCAGGGGCAGGGGCATGTCGCCGATTTCGTCGAGGAACAGGGTGCCGCCCTGGGCGATCTGCAATTTGCCGGAGCGGCCTTTGCGGTCGGCGCCGGTGAAGGCGCCGGGGGCGGTGCCGAAGAACTCCGCTTCCAGCAGGGCTTCGGGGATGGCGGCGCTGTTGATGCTGACAAAGGCTTTGTGCGCCCGCGGCGAGGCGGCATGGATGGCCTGGGCCAGCAGTTCTTTGCCAGTGCCGGTTTCTCCCAGCAGCAACACCGGGGAGTCGGCGCTGGCGCTGCGGCGGGCGCGGCGCTTGACCTCGAGGCTAGCGGCGCTGGTGCCGATAAAGTGGGCGAAGTTGTATTTGGTCTGCCGCGCTCGGAGCAGGGAGCGGGTCGAGGCCAGTTCCTCCTGCATGCTCAGGTAGCGCTTGAGCATGGGCGACAGGCTGCGCAGTTCATCGAACAGGGCAAAGCCGATGGCGCCGATCACCGTGCCGGCGGCATCGTGGATCGGCAGGCGCATCACCACCAGTGGCTCTTTGGGGGTGTCTTGCATGTCCAGCAGGATCGGGCGCCCGGTGCGCACCACCTCCCGCAGCAGGCTGCCGGGGATCACGCTTTCGCAGGCCTTGCCGATGGCGAAGGCGGCTGATTCCAGGCCAAAACGCCGGGCATAGCGCTCGTTCATCCACACGATATTGGCGTCGCGGTCGACAATCACTGTGCCCTCGCTGGACTGCTCGATGATCTCGAACAGCGAACGGATCGCCAATTGGCGCACCCGCTGATAATCCTTGAGGTTTTCGCTGTCGTTCATGCTGGCATCCAGAAAATGTGCGCCCGGGATTATGCCCGATGATTCAAACCCTGTAGCCGCAGCCTCGTGCCTCGGCAGCGGCTACAGCAACACTCTTGTAGTTGTGGGGGCAACTATCCGGGCTGCGCAGCGGCCAGCAGTTCTTGGGTGTAGGGGTGCTGAGGGGCTTCGAACACGTCGTGGCTGGGGCCTTGTTCGACGACTTTGCCGTCCTTGATCACGATCATGTCGTGAGCCAGGGCGCGGACCACCGCCAGGTCGTGGCTGATAAACAGGTAGGTCAGTCCGTGTTTTTCCTGCAGTTGGCGCAGCAGCGCCACGACTTGCTTTTGCACCGTGCGATCCAGGGCCGAGGTTGGTTCGTCGAGCAGGATCAGCGCCGGTTTCAGCACCAGGGCGCGGGCGATGGCGATGCGCTGGCGCTGGCCACCGGAGAATTCGTGAGGGTAGCGATGGCGACTGGCGGGGTCCAGGCCGACCTCTTGCAGCACCTGGATCACCTGCGCCTCGCATTGCCTGGTGGTCGACTGGCTGTGCACCTCCAGCCCTTCGCTGATGATCTGCGCTACCGACATGCGTGGGCTCAGGCTGCCAAACGGATCCTGGAACACCACCTGCATCTGCTTGCGCCACGGCCGCAGTTGCTTTTGGGTTAGGCCATCCAGGGCCTGGCCCTGGAAGCGAATGCCGCCCTGGGAGTCCAGCAGCCGCAGAATCGCCTGGCCCAGGGTGGATTTGCCCGAGCCCGATTCGCCGACAATCCCCAGGGTCTTGCCTTGCTGCACGCTAAGGCTGATGCCATCCACCGCCCGCAGGTAGCGCTTGCGCCGCAGCAGGCCACCGCCGATCTGGAAATCGACCCTCAGGTTGTCCACCTCCAGCACCGTTTCCCGAACATCGCGGCACAGCGCTTCGCCCTCGGGTTCGGCGTTGAGCAGTTCGCAGCTGTAAGGATGAGTCGGTGCGCTGAACAGGGTTTCGCAGTCGGCCTGTTCGACGATTTCCCCGGCCTTCATCACGCACACCCGCTGGGCGATGCGCCGCACCAGGTTGAGGTCGTGGCTGATCAGCAGCAGCGACATGCCCAGGCGCTGTTGCAGAGACTTGAGCAGCAGCAGGATCTTGCGCTGCACGGTTACGTCGAGGGCGGTGGTGGGTTCGTCGGCGATCAGCAGTTCCGGCTCGCACGCCAGGGCCATGGCGATCATCACCCGCTGGCGCTGGCCGCCGGAAAGCTGGTGCGGGTAGGCCTTGAGCCGTTCCCTGGGCTGCTGGATGCCCACCAGTTCCAGCAGTTCGAGGATCCGCGCCTGGGCCTGTTTGCCACCCAGGCCCTTGTGCAGCAGCAGGGTTTCGCCGATCTGTTTTTCGATGCTGTGCAGCGGGTTGAGGGAGGTCATGGGCTCCTGGAAGATCATCGCAATGCGATTGCCCCGCAGCTTTTGCAAGGTCGCAGGCTCGGCGCCCAGCAGCTCCTGGCCGCGGTAACGCACGCTGCCGGAGCTGCTGCAACCGGTCTGTGGCAGCAGTTGCAGGATCGAGTGGGCGGTCACTGACTTGCCCGAGCCGGACTCGCCCACCAGGGCCAGGCACTCACCGGGGCGGATGTCCAGGCTCAGGTCGCGGACCACTGTCTGTGCGCCGAAGGCGACATTGAGCTGGCGGATTTCGATCAGGTTTTCAGTCATTTCTACAGTCCGCTTCAAGATCGAGGATCAAAGGCATCGCGCAACGCTTCGCCGATAAACACCAGCAGCGACAGAATCAGCGCCAGGGTGAAAAACGCCGTCAGACCGAGCCACGGCGCTTGCAGGTTCTGCTTGCCCTGGCCGATCAGCTCGCCCAGGGAGGCGCTGCCGGCCGGCATGCCGAAACCGAGGAAGTCCAGGGCGGTGAGGGTGGAGATGGCGCCGGTCAGGATAAAGGGCAGGTAGCTCAAGGTAGCGTTCATGGCGTTGGGCAGGATGTGTCGCATGATCACCTTGCGATCGGTCAGGCCCAGGGCCCGCGCGGCCTTGACGTACTCCAGGTTGCGTCCACGCAGAAACTCGGCGCGCACCACGTCCACCAGGGCCAGCCAGGAGAACAGCGCCATGATCCCCAGCAGCCACCAGAAGTTGGGCTCGACGAACCCCGAGAGGATGATCAGCAGGTACAGCACCGGCAGCCCCGACCAGACCTCCAGCAAGCGCTGGCCAAGAAGGTCGACCCAGCCGCCGTAATAGCCTTGCAGGGCGCCGGCGGCGATGCCGATCAGGGCACTGATGGCGGTCAGGGCCAGGGCGAACAGGATCGACACCCGGGCCCCGTAGATCACCCGCGCCAGCACGTCGCGGGCCTGGTCGTCGGTGCCCAGCCAGTTGACCTTGCTTGGTGGGCTCGGGGCCGGCTGGGCCAGGTCGTAGTTGGGGGTGTCTTCGCTGAACGGGATTGGCGGAAACAGCATCCAGCCGCCGTCCTTGCGGATCAGTTGCTGCACGTAGTCGCTGCGGTAGTCGGCCTGGAACGGCAACTGGCCGCCAAACTCCTGCTCGGTGTAGCGCTTGAACACGGGGAAGTGCAACGAGCCCTGGTAGCTGACCACCAGCGGCTTGTCATTGGCGATCAGTTCGCCGCCCAGGGTCAGGATAAACAGGCCGATAAACAGCCACAGTGACCACCAGCCACGGCGGTTTTTCTTGAAGCGGTCGAAGCGTCGGCGCGCCAGGGGCGAGAGCTTGAGCATCAGGCGTTCCTCGCGGCGAAGTCGATACGCGGGTCGACCAGGGTGTAGCACAGGTCGCCGATGAGTTTTATCAGCAGGCCGAAGAGGGTGAAGATAAACAGCGAGCCGAACACCACCGGGTAGTCCCGGGACACTGCTGCCTCATAGCTCATGCGGCCCAGGCCATCGAGGGAGAAGATCACTTCGATCAGCAAGGAGCCGGCGAAGAACACGCTGATAAACGCCTGGGGAATACCCGAGACCACCAGCAGCATGGCGTTGCGGAACACATGGCCGTACAGCACCCGGCGTTCGCTGAGACCCTTGGCCCGGGCGGTAACCACGTACTGACGGGTGATTTCGTTGAGGAACGAGTTCTTGGTGAGGATGGTCAGGGTGGCGAAGCCGCCGATCACCAGGGAGGTCACTGGTAGTACCAAG